>Ga0214545_1000747_pt1 | contig 55636 bp, 57 predicted proteins | sample CNSS4metaG_FD_160064 | JGI IMG/M metagenome (GOLD analysis project Ga0214545, IMG submission 160064) | Root nodule microbial communities from cowpea collected in UCLA plant growth center, Los Angeles, California, USA - CNSS4 | ecosystem: Host-associated > Plants > Roots > Nodule | place: USA... | reverse complement strand
AACCAATCGAGACATGCTTGTATGAGACATGAACACATTCACACAATGAATCAATCAACTTAATAACTTAATGGAATCCAAAACAAAACCAACCAATCAAATTCGGATCCAACAAAGCAATCAATTCAGAAATGCAGTGAAATCAGAAAGGGAAAATAGATCAAACCTAGTGTCTCACGTCTCTTGCAAACAACCCACAATATCAATGAATTTCACGCCTGCCCGCCACTGCTAAACTCAACCGGACATCATCTCCCCTTACCAATTTCAGAATCAACAACAGTGACAACCCATTTTGGGATAAAAAATTCAAACAAACATCATGGTAGTTGACACTTACCACTACATTGACGTTGCCGGAGAACGCGTCATCGTCCAAGACCCCCACACACTACGCTACAGGAGGCTCGCACCGGAGAATGGACGAAGCAAATGAGGCAGCGGCAGATTGCGCCAAAGAACGCGCGTCAGGGCATGAACGGAAGAATCACGGTGGAGCGGCACACGCGGTGGTCACAGCGATTTGCAGAAAGGCACTGGGTTTTGGTGATTTTGGTGGAAGGGGGTAAACTGAAAATGGTGGAGGGGAAAGTGAAATCTTATTTTCATTTGGCCGAGAATTTACCAAAGGATCTTCTCCGTCGGTAAATATGAACACGTCGTCGGTAACTTACACTATGACATTACCGACGGATCCATCCGTCGGTAAATAAGAAACCCATTTCACATCGGACATTACCGACAGATCCTTCCGTCGGTAAATAAGAAACCCAATTCACATAGGCCATTATCGATGGATCTTTCCGTCGGTAAATAAATCATCAATATCCGTTGGTACATCCGTCGGAAAATAAACTTTACCGACGGATAGTTATCCGTCGGAACATATCCGTAGGTAATCAATGAATTTCTTGTAGTAATGTTAAAATGCTTGTTGCATATAGTTCTGGTATGAATGTATTCAATGAGTTGAATTGCTATGCAATCGTTTGGTGTAAGGATTTGATAAAGCAAAGTGCATGGGATCACATGTGGTTGATGAAGATTGATGAAGATCCATTTCATGATCATGTTTCTATTGTGTTAAATCTAGAAATAAAGTGAAGAATATGATGTTTACATGTTGTACTTTATTCATAGGCTATATGACATATGTTAGAAGTATTTGTAGTCTTAGTGTGTCCTTTCCAATATGTTAAAAATGGGTTTTAACAGGTTAAAAGGCTTGTTGTATATAGTTTATGGTATGAATGTATTCAATTAGTTGAATTATTTTTCAATTGAATGATTTCACTTAAGTCAAGTGAAATCAACAAATATTACGGACAAATCAACCTGTTGAATTCACTTAAGACTAAACTATATAAGCTATCTTTAGAGAGTTGAGGGACGATTTTTGAGTTTTTGAGCGCGAAGAACAATCATGCATCTCTAGAAAACTCTCTTTCTCTCTCTGAATAACATAACTACAAGCGTTAGATTGAAGATCTTGGTTGATCTTGGACGCATTTTGGCTTGGTTGGAGCTTGAAGAACTCGAGTTTGGTTGGCTAAGGAGAGCCACCATAAGTTTTTGTAGTTCTTGTGCCTCGGGTTGTGTTCCTAGTGTGATTCCAAGTTTGTAAGTGTGTTACTTACAATTGCGTGGTTGAGATTTTTGTGTGATTCAAAAGTCTTGGTGTTTCTATTGTTCAAAGTGTAATATTGATGTGAGTTTTATAAAACTTTTAATAATAATGAGAACCAGGCTCAAGTTTTCCTAGTAAATGGATGTAGCTCTATGATTGAGTGAACCAGTATAAAAATAATGGTGGAAACCTCTTTCCCTCATCTTGTTCACTTTAAAATCTCAAGGAAATCAAACAAATCAATCTTTGTTGTGTTTGCATGTGTTTTTGTGTTATTTGGTAGTGTAATCTTGTTAGAAACATTGATTGGAACGAATCTTGTGTAAAAACGCATGTTGTTTTAGTGAGATTCGTGAATTCTACGTTCTGCATAATTTCCCAGTATTTTAGTCGATTGTGTCCAAAATTTAATCTATTAGTTCATAATGTATGAACAAATTAAGTTGTTGCTTTTATTTTTAATCGGTTGAAAGTGTACTGTCCTACATTTTTTATTTTATGGTCTAATTGATTCAAAGAAAAAGGGTTTTAAGCTTTCGAAAAATTTTATATAGCCAATTCAACCCCCCTTCTTGGCCTATACTACAATTTCATTACTTACAATTAACAGATTGTACGGACATATCAACCTGTTGAATTCACTTATGTGCAGACTATATTAACTTGCTTTTTAAAGAGTGGAGTAACTTCTATGATTTTAAAGCACAAAAATAGTGAATTTTTTTTTTGAAAAATTCTCTTTCTGGATTAAATAGTGTGCAACTCATTATTGAAGACCTATGAATCTTGGAGTAAGCTTTGCTTGTTTTGAAGCATAGAAGGACGCATTTTGGTTGGCTAGGGAAAGCCACCACCAAGAATTGGTTGTTTTTTTTTCTTCTAATGTTTTCCTGGTGTGATTCCAGGTTTGCAAGGTAGATTTTGTTGTGTTGAGTTTAAGATTCTTATGGGATTCAATAATCTTGGTGTTTTTGTTTAATTCAAAAGTTTAAGCTTTGTGAGATTGTGTAATTCTTTTAATATAGTGCATTGTGAGGCTTAAGTTGTCCTGATAAATCGCATGTAACTCAGATTTGAGTGAACCAGTATAAAAACCAATGTGTGATTCTCTCCCCTTTACCTTGCTCTTCATTTAATCGTTTAATCAATCTTTGTAAGGTTTTTATGTGATTGATGTAATCTAGTGGTGCGACTAAGTTTGATATATCAATTGGAACCAATTTTGTATGGTAATGCATGATGTTTAAGTACTTTTTGAGATTTTCGTTTTTCTGCAGAATTTTCCTAAATATTAGTCTATTGATTTTATATTTCAATTTGTTGAATCATATTGTATGAACAAATCAATATGTTGTTTTTGTTTTTCAATTGGCTGAAATGTGGGGTCCATAAATAATTAACTTCTTATTTCTTGGTCAATTTAATTCAAATAGAAAGTGTTTTGGTAAGTTTTGATTGAGCATATTTTTTAGTACTCAACAAATTTAACTCCCCTTATTTGCTAAGAAAGTCATTTTAAACCTACAATATCATTTACCTTAATTGGGGTTGGATTAAAATCCCTATTAGTTTCAATATCTTCATCTTTAGCTTTGTCACTATCATGTTCACTACTAACAAAAATCTCATTTGAGGATTATAGACCTGAAACTTAGAGATTGTTCCTGGAGGAGCTAATGCCACTTCCTTTTATGAAGGAGACTTTCCAAGACTAACTATAGAATTCTGAACTGGATTAACATTAATTGGAACAAGTTCTTAAAGAGAAGTAAATACCTTGTCACCTGTTTCTAATGTCTCATTTGCACTAGCCTTAGATGTTGAGGGTATGGGTTTGAACTTGTATGTAACAACTTTAACTACTTTCCTTCCAAATTTAGGGCCTTGGGTGATGTTTACTATATGATTGATGAGTGATTATTTTCTCGTATTTTCTTACCTTTCTATACCCATCTCGAGGAACATTTAACGCTTAATTATCTATCTTTAGTGCATTTTCATCTTTTTGTCCTAATTGTCCTTATAATTGAGATTTTTACTAATTTGGATTTACTTGGTATAATTTTCATTCCTATTTAATTGCATGTTTTATTGTGAAGCATTTTTTTGGCTTAGACGTTTATTTTGCGAATAGAGGAATGCCACGTTAGTGCCACATCATCTGCACCACATCAACCTTTATTTTCCATGTCACTATTTGGGCAAGAATGACAGTTTTGTAATTCTATAGCCCATAGTTACAAATTTTGTAGCCTATAGTGAAACTTTTGTAATTTTACAACCTAGATAGAAATTTTGTAATTTTGCACATGTTGTGCGATGTGGCCACGAGCTCCTTAGGGTTTTAGATAGGAGAACCCTCATTTTTCATGTTTTGTCTCTTCTTTTGCATTTTTGAGACCCTTAAGGAGACTATTGAAGGTAGTCACTTCATTTTCATATTTCTGCACATTAGAACAACACCCAAGCTAGCCACCCATCTTCTCTTTCAGCATGTGCTTCTGACAATATTTCATCATAATTTTGTTGCTTTTCATCTGGTATTTGTTTTAAAATAGTATGTTCTATGTTAGGTCCAGAGTTACTTTCTTGCTCAAAATCTACACTACCTTCAACTATAGGTATTTGTACCTCTTCATTTGAAGCCTTTTTAGGAATTTCGTTTGAAGACTCATCAGAACTTGACATTCCAAGATTAAGATAGGATGTTGTTCTCACATGCTAAATGTAAAGATATTAATTACTATGAAAATGATTAATTGACACCCAGAAATAAGTGACTAAAAATAGGAACCAACAAAAATAATCTAAAATTAATAAATAAAGCTACATAAGAGGATGTTATTGGTGTGTTTGAAAAGATTAGTGGTCTATGTATCACCACTATAATTATATATCCACTTGTGTGTCTTCATGTATATTTATATGACATAAGATGTGGATGTATGGAAAGAGACAGCAGAAGTAGCCATTTCTCACAATAATTTTAAGTCTAATAGTTCCAAGTCAAGAAAATTTTCTTATTTAGGCATACTATTGCCCAATTATTTCTTTACCATCTTATAACAGACTGGAAGTGGGTTTTGGGTCTATGAAGTGCTTTGATTATGGCCAAAGTGCTTGTCTACTAGCCATAACTCCAAAAGCAATCCCCCAAATGCTTTATCCATTTCCTTTTCTCTTTTTTCATACATGTAATTTCGCCATTTTAGTCATGTATAATATATTATACATTGAATTAAAGTCCAAGTACTCGTTGATGAGTCACTATTTCCTCTATTATTCTACCTTTTTTGTGCTTATCTCGATGGATGTTTAGTGTTTAATTGTCTATCTTTAGTGCATTTTCATCTATTGGGCTTTGTTGGACCATTATTCCAAATTTTGATTAATTTGAGATTATTTGGTATAATTTTCGTTTGTAATTATTTTTAGGTATTTTTTGTGAAGTATCTTTGGAGCTTAGACACTATTCTTAAGATGAAGAGAGAGTTGTCACTTCATTCCCACATCATTTCCACGTCTACGCCATGTCAATTAGCTTGTTCACGTCATTGGGTAAACATTTTGGGCCTAGAATGGCATTTTTGTAATTCTGCTAACCAGAATAACATTTTTGTAAATATGCACATGTGTAGTGATGTGACCATGAGGTTTAAGGGTTTTAGGTTTTAGAACTTGGGGATTCTTGTTTTGGGACTTGGATTTTACGTTTTTAGAGCCTTTATTGGAGATCCATAGAAGGGAACCACCATTGTTCACGTTTTTCTTCATTGCGGAGCATTACCTAGCTTAGGGTTTGATTTTCTAGTTTCAATATTCTCATTTATAACTTTGTTTGTTACTTTCCATGGAGCCTTTTCGTTTTTCATTGTTTTGTAACTCCATTTCTATGCCTTGCTAATTTATGAGTATTGACTTCTTGAGGATTTTGTTTTGTAATAGCTAATTTCATTTCTATTCTATATTCATCACTAAATTTGTTTATTGTTGATACGTTTGTGTTATTTATGCTTAATAATCAAATTGGGTGTATGTGTTCTAGTTGTGTTGATGCTTAATGAATGTAGCTGGGTTGTCACAAATTAATTTATGTATGCATTACTAAATTGCATATTGAAACTGGTTGTAATCTTTGCTTAGTGGGTAATGTTCGAGTGGATTAAGATTGGAATAGATTGAATTATTTTTGTGACCTATGATAAGTGGATTGTATTTGATTCAAGAAGTAAATGCATTTTGATATATTGAGTTTCTAAATTTGATGAGAGCCTAACCAATAGAAAGGTGGTGCCGAGTGAGAGCGACACGTCTTGAAAACTTCACATATGTTATTTTGTGTTTTCTTTAATTAAGGGTTTCATTTAGAAGTTAATTCATGTTTACTTTGACATATTTTTAGGGTAACTTACTCTTAGACTATAAATAGAGTTGCCTTCATTGTAAATACAAATTTGATGAATTGAGAGTTTCTCTATCTTGGGTGCTCCACCCAAGTGGTGACAATGGTCTTATCATGGTTTGACAAAAAAATGTGAACACAAGGGAGTGATTGTATGCATCGATGAACAAAAAAAGAAAATAACAAAGATATTAAAATGCAAAATTGATTCGGTCTGAGGCAAGGCAATTGTGTTCATTCTTTGTAGACCAGTTTCCTTTCAGCTTTACAAGTTCCTATTTGATTGTTCACATTTAATTTGAGTAAGCCTTCCATAGAGAGTCTTCAATGTGCTTTACTTGTCTTGTTGAAACTATTTGGTCCAAAACTAAAGCCAAATCTATTCTTGGCGTAGCTTTCTTCATTTAGATCTTTTATTGCTTGTCTTTTGAAACTTCTGTTGGTTTGGTTAACCAATAGATTGGAGTGGGAGTTGCTCCTCCTTCATTTGAGTTGTTAGCTCAAGAAATGGACCAAGTTGAGAAATGACATTTTGGTTTAAAAGAAAATTGCGTGAACCCACGTATATTTCAGTTGTGGATCGTGATTGATGTTTTGGGCATTCCATTCTACCTCTGTGCTTAATTTTCAATCAGTAAATGGTACGTGAGCTTGAGTCGTTGTTCAGAAATTTGAGTTTCTATTATGAGGTTCCATTCGTGTTCACGTGATTGTCATTTTCCTTATTTGGTTAGTTTTACCCATTGTGTGATTTTGTTCAATGTTGCTTTATTTGTCCCATTGTGTGATTTTGTTATGTGTGGTTCCACATGTGTTTTGTATTTTCATTATGTGTGTTTAATTTGTAAATAAATTTGTAGTTTTCATGCAATAATAATTTATTATAGAAAATTACTTTAGGATCTTAAGATTCATGATTCCCACACATTCACGCCATATAAAACATAATCAGATACTAACCTTGATCCATGAGAGATCCAACAAGAGTGTTCTTCAACATCCTTTTTCCAATCTATCTCTTTGCCTTCGTTTCTCCTCTCACACTTTCTCTCTTTGATGACTTATTGTGAGAGAACCTTATGACCAGAGACAAAACCCTAATACCTTTTATAAGTCAACATCTACCAAGTTGGATCGAAGTTTATTTTATCTTTATTTTATTTTATTACTACTTCCCATAATAATAATCAATAAGTCCTTATATTTTATTAAATTACAAGAACTCATTATAATATTTTAAAAAAGTCACATAATAGAATTAATTTGTCAATTAATTCTAACATTCCTATCATGTGTGTTCAATTGCATATTTGTGTGATTGTGTTCAATATGATTCTTCTCAATATGATTCTTCTCAATGTGATTCTGCTCAGTATGATTCTTCTCATCGTGATTCTGCTCAGTATGATTCTTCTCATTGTGATTCTGCTAACCATTATTCTGGATTCCGGTTAATTTGTGCAGATGAAGTGTTTGCGTATTTGTGTCACAGTGTCACACGTGCAGTAGTTCTAGGATAGGTGTTGTCTTGCGGCTTGCTACAACTTAAAGTGAATGCTCTAAACGGAAAATGCTAAATTGGGAGTTGATTCAGGTTTCAACAATAGAATGCAAGCATTCATGTTTAAGATTGAATCAAATTTAGGAGAAAAGTTTTTAAGTTTGCCATCATGGTTTGAAAAAAATGTGAACACGAGGATGTGATTGTATGTATCGATAAACAACAATAGAAAATAAAAATAATATTAAATGCAGAATTGACTCTGTCTGTGGCAAGGAAAATTGTGTTCATTCTTTTTAGACTTTTTAGACCAGTTTTCTTTCAGCTTTACAAGTTCCTATTTGATTGTTCACATTTAATTTGAGCAAGCCTTCCATAGAGAGTCTTCAATATGCTTTACTTGTCATGTTGAAAATGTTTGGTTCAGAACTAAACCCAAATCTGTTCATGACGTAGCTTTCTTCATTTAGATATTTTATTGCTTGTCTTCTAAAGCTTCCGTGGTTTGGTTAACCAAGAGATTGGAGTGGGAGTTGCTACTCCTTCATTTAAGTTGTTATAGCAGCAGTAGCTGGGACGATTTTTGCGTGAACATGTTGATCATTGGTGGCAGTAGCTGGGACGATTTTTGGTTCATGCTATGGCAGCAGCCAACTCATCTTTGTTGCAACAACTTCATTGGTGCAGGACGTCTTCAGTGGTTGTGATTCGGTGGTGAGGACTTCCGTTCAGCTTGAAGATGTGCCAAGAGGAAATGGCAGCAGGCAGGCCTTTTCCTTTTGATAGCAAGTGTCCTGGTCCAAGCAGTGGACAAGTCTTGCCACTTTATTTTAGTGAATTTGGTGCATCAGATTTTTTAGTTCCTGCGGTGGCATCATTCTAGTTTCTTTGGGTCAGTATGGTAGTCAGCAAGGTAATTGGAATTTAAGCGGTGCAGAATTAATGAGTAGGAGTCATTTCTGGACTAGTTGAACAAGTAGGACCGTAACCAGTTTTTGATTCGTTTTGTGGCAGCAGACTTCCTGATCCATTCTGAGCACAATTCAGATTGAATTCAAGGGGTGCAGATTTTCAGCTTTATTCCAATAGTAGTGAGCAAATTAGTGGAAGCTCTACTGCAGAATTGATTAGGCCACCTTGAGTACACGCTTTGTGGGGTCTGCAAGTAGTTTGGTTCGACCAATCAAACCACACCTACATATCCAGTTGAAGTGGTGGTTAGCGGTGCAGTAGTCATCTATTGTGGCCTTGTTTAATGTGAAGGGGTGCAGCAGTTTGGGTACATTCATGGTTCGTTAGTGGTGTGAGCTGAAGCGGTGCGGTGCTGGTGGATAATTTTTAATTTTCTAGATAATCTTTAGATTATGAAATTGCTTTTATTTAGTAAAGTGATAAGGTATTTTATGTTTGATGAATTACATTTAAGTTAGTTGTTAATTTAGTCGGTTAGAGTATCTAAGATTTAGTTTATTAATATGATCTATTAGATTAGACTAAGATTTAGTTTGATTTGTGTATATAATAGCACATTCTCCATCAATAAAAAACACCACATTGAGTTACATTACATATCTTTTTAGTGTGTGAGTTTTTTCCAACAAAGTGGTATCTGAGCTTTATGCTTTGGGTATCGATTGAAAAAAAGAGAGAAAGTGAAACAGTGTGAGAAAGGAAGAAAGGAGTGTACCTGAGTGAGAGATGACTAAAGTTATGAATGGTATGACGGTACCGCAATTGACGAAGAAAACCAATTATGATAATTGGTGTCTGCAAATGAAGACCCTTCTAGGATCCCAAGATATTTGGGGATATAGTGGAGACCAAGTACGAAGAACCCGTAGAGGACGCAAATCAGACAGTGGCCTAGATTACCACGTTGAAGAAGACGCAATTGAAAGACAAGTCAGCTTTGTATTTTTTTGTATAATGTTGTAGACGAGTTAGGCTTCAAGAATATTACAAACGTTGTATCTTCAAAGGAAGCAGTGATATTCTAGAGGTTGCATACAGAGGGAACAATCAGGTCAGACAAGTTCGTCTTCAAGCTCTCGCAGGAGAGTTTGAAGGGCTGAAGATGGAAGACAAGGAGCAGGTAACCGAGTACATAACTAGAGTAGAGAAGGTGGCCAACCAACTCGGCAGGAATGGAGAGCCAATGCCAACAAGCCAAATTGTGGAGAAAATCTTGAGATCACGAACAAATGGTTTCGAGAGCATCGTATGCGCTATCGAGGAGTCGAAGGACATATTATTTTTCTCAATGGAGGAACTTGTCGGGTCATTGGAGGCCCAGGAACAAAGGAGAGGGAAGAAGCACGAACCGTGCAATCAAGTACTACAGGAACAACTTGATTTGAATGAAACTCGGAATACTCAGAGTCGAGGTCATAGAACTAGAGGATGAGGTGGTTGAGGTCGAGGTAGACAAGGTCGAGGTGGACGTGACAAAGATCATTTTGAAGAGAGCACAGATCAAACCAGGCAGTAGAATTGGCATGGTCGAGGTCAAGTAAGGGGCCAAGGATATTGGTCCAAGTCAGAAGTGGAATTCTTTAGTTGTGGCAAGTACGACCACTATGCAACAGATCAGTAAGTTGTTACAACTATGGCAAGGTTGGTCATATAGCGAAGTTTTGTCGAACTGCAAAAAAAGAGGAGAAAAATCTTCTCATAGAGGAAGACGACGGGGAGGAGATGGGGATTTTAATGATAATGCAAAACTCAGATGCCGAACTTAAGAGCGGTAAATCAGAAGCTGAATGGCGTTCGGGCTCTATGAAGGAAAGGAGATCAAGTGACGATGTTAGTCCATGCTGTTTAAACAGCTTGGTATCGTATTTGGACACTGGAGCGAGCAATCATATGTGTGGAGATGAGAGTTTCTTCAACGAACTCACCAGGATGGAGGCCAGATTAGTGTCATGTGGAGATGATTCCAAGATGGTGATAAAAAGGTGTGGAACAATTCAACACATGTAGAAGGATGGACGGGTTGGAGAAATCAAAAATGTCTACTATGTTCTAGAGCTGAAGAGTAATATTTTAAGCATAGGTCAAATAACGGAGAAAAAGGAAACTTGATTTTAATAAATAATCGGGTATTGTACTTGAAGGACAAACATAGTCGGCTAGCAACCCAGGTAGAAAAGAAGAAAAATTGGATGTACAAATTGGAGTTAAGTATCTTGTAGAAAAGGTGTTTGAAATGTGTGGACAGCGAAGGCGGTGCAAGATCCGTTTAGAACGGCGTGGTGAAGAAAGAGACCAATAAGCAAATTAAAGTAGTGCAATCTGAAAGAGGAAAAACAACTAATCTTGCCGAAGAAGTTGAAGAAGAATCAGTGTTGTTGATGATGAGATGTAGCTCGAAAGACGAGCACAAACAAATGGATAAGTCGACAAGAAGGTTGAGTGTCATAAATCAGTCCAATAACACAGAGAGGTCATCAAGACGTGTGGATAATTCGGAAAGCTTGGCAGAGAATGTGGAAATCTCAGGCAGCCCGAAAAGGGAGGTAGAAAGCTCGGTAGAGCATGTGGAGAGCTCGGTGGAGCATGAAGCCATCTTAGTTTGCTTGGTGGGAAGTCTGAATTGCTTGATTAAGACGGTGGAGCAAGTGGAGTGGCTAGATTGTTCGGGGGAGTAAGTGAACATCTAAGAAATCTTAGCAGGGAACCTTGGTAGCTTAGATAGCTCAGATCTTGAACAAGAAGTGTTAAGTTTGCAAGAGCATTTGTGTGCTGAGAAGGATCTGAAAGTTGTACTAGAGGTGCAAGGTGAGAAGTGGCGACTCGAAATGGATGATGAGTTTGGTGTGAAGAAGGCATGGAAATTGTTCGATCTCTTAAATAGTGCTCGACCTATTCAAAGGAACCCAGTTAACAAGTCGGCCACAAAGAGAATAAAGAACCCGGTAAGTCAGCCAAGGTTAAGATGAAGTGGGTCAAATGGAAGATGAAGTCATTCAAAGAGAAGATCAAGTCGGGAAAAGAGAAGATCAACTCGGTCAAAGAGAAAAGCAAATCGGCTATGGAGATAGAAGATTGTTCAGAATGAGAAAAGGAAAATTTTAAAGCTTCTGGGGGAGTTTGGTTGGATAATCTTTAATTTTTTTAGATAATCTTTAGATTATGTTTTAGATTACGAAGTAGTTTTTATTTAGTAAAGTGATAGAGTATTTTATATTTGATGAATTAGATTTAAGGGTTAAATATGTTATTAGTTTAATCAGTTGGAGTATCTAAGATTTATTTAGTTTATTAATATGTCATATTAGATTAAGATTTAGTTTGATTTGTTAATATTTGATTTGTAAGTGGCTATATAATAGCTCATTCTCTATCAATGAAAAACACCATAGTGAGTTACATTACATATCTTTTTAGTGTGTGTGAGTTTTTTCCAACACAGGATAACAGCATCCCTCGCTCAAGCGATCAAAATCAAGTGCAAACTGGTTTCCAGTAGGGTCTTCAAGCGGACAACAAAGTGAACTTATCATAAGCCTCTTTTTGGTGAAAAAATCTCCTCGCTTAAGCGGTGTAGTCTTAACACATTCATTGAAGTGGAATTCAGATACAAAGGGGGGCATATAATTTTGTTCAAGCAGTGCGAGGAGTTATTATTGATCCATTAGGTGGCTTGGATAATTACCAATTCTAGTTGCGTCATGCACTACAAGAAAACTGGTTATTACCGATAGATAATTTTGGACGGATATAAATTCGTTGGTAATTTCTGCTTTCCAACGAATTTATCGATGAATATTCATTGAAAACATTACTGACAGATTATTCATCGGTAACTTTCCCATATAGTGTTAACTAATTTACCGATGGAACTTACTTCTTTACCCACGGATTACGTCCTTCAGTAATTTCCTCGATGAAATCAAAATCGAATTTCACTGATTTTCTTCCCCCAAATCAGTTTCGGTGCAAAATCGAAAAAGAAGGCAGAATGTTGTGGTGCAGAGCGGTGGTGCGACAACAACCAATCCAACCCCGTTTCTGATTCGACGGTTTTGTTTGCCTACGTGACACTGCCACCATGAGAGTGTTATGGCCTTGCCGTGACGTTGGTGGGTGCGGCAAAATAAAAACCAGGGAGCTCCTTCTGCATTCTCCGTCGAAGTCAACGGCGTAGTGAAGTGGTGTGGTGCAGGGCAGTGGTATGATAACCAATCCAACCCCCTTTCCAATTCGACGGTTTTGCTGTGTCGGCGCAACGTTGCCACTGTGAGTATGCCCTACCCGTCCGTGACGTTCGTTGGTGCAAAGAAATCGAATTCAGTGATCTCCGTCAACGTTCTCCATCAAAGTCACCGACGTAGTGGTAATTGGCACTCTGCATTTGATTTCTTTATCCCTCTGCCTATTCTCACTTTCATTTTGTAATTGGTAAGGATATTTTAGGGCAACCACTATCGTTGAAGTGTTGAATTGGGGAGCCAGTAGTTGTCAATTTTTTGGGGCGCTTACACGAGTCTAAGCCATTGCTAAGTATGAGCTTTTTCCCTTTCTCTCTGAAGCGATAATTGATTGATGTTCTATTTTGTTTGTAAGTTGGTTTGATTACGTGTTTGAGCTGGTAGGTAGAGACGTGGTGGGGAGAAGAGTGTAAAATCACAATCACTCTACACCAAAAATTGTTAAGTGTGATACGTGCAATGAATATGCGTTGATTGTTTATGATTGTTTAAATAAGTTGTAATGCATATGTTTATGATTGTTTAAATAAGAATGTAATGCATATGTGTATGTTTATTCATTGAAATGAAGAATTCGAGTGAAAGGTTAAATGTGCGTTTGGATTTTGGAATTTGGTTTAGGGTGCCCCCTCCCTATGGAATTGTTTTTGTTTGCAACATCTTGCAAGTAGGCTTTGGCCTCATGAGTGTAGTATATTTGGTGTTGTTTTACTAAAAATTCCCCTCCATCACTCGATGCTCCTTATTTGCTATTTTATTATGTTGGTTTGCTCTTGATGGGATGATTCTTGGACAACAGTTTTTGGCACGTTGCAGTCCATTTTCTTGGTGCATCTGCCACTTTCCAGATTGGCAAAAGCTTCATTTGATTTAGTGTAGAAAAGTGTTATGGTGCAATTTTTCAAGCAACTACTCGCGTGTCTCAAAATTAAATATTCTAAGTTGTTGCCTCAAGAGGTAAAGTGCCTGAAACGATGGACATTGGTGCAAACTAGAAGCTTCATCTTGAAGAGTTGTTGCTTGGAGTGGTGGAACAAGTCTTCACAACAACGGTTCGAATAGCGGTGCAATAATTTTTTGTTTAAATCTGTGGCTTTAGGATAAGTAATTCAATGCTTGGATTCATTCCAAAGGTTGGTCCAAGAAAAAGAAAGCTTGAAGGTGTTGTGAATAAGGCGGCTGGTGGAGTTTGGAAAAGGCACAAAAGTGGTTGTTCTCCTTTATTGCAAGTTGTTGGTAGGGTGAAATTGATGGAATAGGTGCAAAATTGTGATTCATTCGGTCTACACTAGGAGCTCTAAGCATGAGTTTGGTGCAGTTATGTTAGTTACCACCTTATTTTAGTCCTTTCAGTGCAAAATTGGTGCAGCAGATTTCTTCAGTGGTTATGGTTTGGTGTTGTGACTTAAGTGCATGTGCTATGTGGTAGAGCCCATTTTTTTGTTCTAGCGATGGTAGGTTTCTATTTTCTTTAGTGAAGTAAAATCAGTGCAACCAACCTTGTTTCAAAAACGTGACATAAGCCTTGTCTAATCCAAGTGGTGTGAAGTGTAAACTTGCACCTGCATCAAATGTTGCTGCACAAAGGGCTATAGATGGTGACAACATCAATTCTCTCTGGTCTAAATTCTTCATCAAGGTAATCAAACACTAAAATTTGTGGTCAAATTCTCTTCAAGAAGGGAAGGGAGGATGATGAGAGCCTAACTAATGGAAGAGTGGTGTCCAGCAAGAGCGACACGTCTTGAAAACTTCACATATGTTATTTTGTATTTTCTTTAATTAGGGGTTGTATTTAGGTATTAAGTCATGTTTAGTTTGACCTACTTTTATGGCAACTTATTTTAGACTATAAATAGAGAGTTGCCTTCATTGTAAAGACATATTTGATAAATTGATAGTTTCTCTACACCTTTGAGTCTGTCAAATCTCATTGTCTTATCTTGGGTGCTCCACCCATGTGGCGACAATGGTCTTATCTTGAGTTTCTGACTCAAGTGGTGACCCTCCCTTCACTTATCTTGGCGTTATCCCTAAGTGGCGTGACCTCCTCCATTCGCTTTGCCCTTCAACTAATTCGTATTGCGACATCACCCCACTCCATCCCACTTGTGTTTTGGTGTATTTCGTTTTTCCGCTTTGATTTTGTTTTCATAAGTGTTTGTGATTGCGTATTTCATTTTTTTGTTGGATTTTGTGTTTGTAAGTGTTGTGGTTCCAACCCTACCTCCCCTTTTCGGTTTTGCTTCCATTCACGTTCAAATTTGCAAGTAATTTTCTGTTTGCATCCAATCACGAATCCTAGCAAGTTTTTTCCCCCCAATTTCGAATCTCGTCCAACATCAAAATTTGAAGTTGTTTTCAAAATCTACCAAACCCCCCTGTGTTGCATTGAGAATCTTTGATTGATAATATTGGTCACTGCGAGACGACTTTAGGATCACTTTCTAAGTACTACACTTACACTATTTTATTTGGTCGGCTACGACCTCGACCACTCGCACTTTTCTATTTTGTCCATTAGTACCATTACCATCTTCATATTGATGAGGTAATCATAAAAATACATGAACATTATTAGCATAGTAAACTCACTTAGGACCTGATTACTCTAAGAATGTATGAGATTTTAGGTAGACCATGAAGCTTTCATGAGACCAATAAAATGTTATCATTTTTTGATATTATTAAATATATAACAAGCAATTAAATAATTTGATTATGTTTATTTTTGCTTATTAAACAGGATTAATTATACAAGATGTTATTAGTGGACTTGCGCATCAACTCAAACTTTGAGCACTTTGATTCCTTTAAGGTATATATTATCTTTTATGAAGTCTCTCACTATTTAAATCTTTTTAATTAGAGATGTTAATTTAAGTGTTATGTTTACTGCCACATGTAACTTCCTTACTGGAAATTACTTAATTAAAATAAATAAATAAGAATGAAAATTAAAATGTCGTAAATTATTATTCCCAAAACGTGGGAAAATTTAAAATATTTTTCAACGTGCCATAATGTAAACATTACTACAATAATAGTGTTATTACAAGTTCCAAATTTCGATAAAACAAAGGAAAAACATAGTAAAAATTCGTAGCTCATGGTCTCCCAAGCTATCCCTCTCTCCGCATCTACGCATCAACAGCATCACCTGGATTATCATCTGCTCCCGTATGATAAATCACACGATCATCGCCAAACACATATAGAAAGGGTGAGCTCATAAGAATTTGACACATAAATAAATGCAATCATAAAACACCTAACTATTTGATTATAAACATTTCTTGGCCAAGACCTCAATACCCCAAGGCTTTTCAACCTTCCAATCACACAAATAGTTAGCCTTGGACTCAAGATTTATGATGCTCACACGAACCTGCCCGCTCATGGTCCTGCCTTTACGAACCTCCCCGCTCGTAGTCCTACTCTACGAAACTCCCTGCTCGTAGTCCTGCTCTACAGACCTGCCCGTACGTAGTCCAACATACGTGATCTACCAGCTACGTACCTCCTCGAACGCAACATCTCTCAAGTGTGAGCATGAAACATATGAACCTACCTCGCTCGTATCCCTATATGAGAGTAACAGGATATGAACCTCCCCGCTCATATCATCACGTGTTCACCACCATCCATGAACCTACCTGCTCATGGCATAACATCTCCTAATCCAAGTCTGTATCAATGCGTATAAACAACGCACGCAAGTCAATACCTGCAGCACTATTTCTTGGCATAGCCTAAGCGCCACCAGGCGAAATTACGGTGCAGACCGCTTTACGGTACAAGCCTCGTCCCCAGACCCCAAGCCCACGAACAGAACCCTGCTTCACCACTATGGCGGGTCAGCATTCATCGCCAGGCGCCAGGCTCTCACTAACCCACTGTTGCAGGGTCTATTGCATGGCGGAGCACACCTTGCCGCCAGGCACCACGCGGTGCAGGCATATCCCTATTGCTCGTATCGCTTGGCAGCCACACCTGTGTCGCCAAGCGATATATCAGTAGCGAAATTCTACTATTTTCAGCACCCAACACAGATTGGCTTACTGCCCCAAGCCATCCCAGTAGTCCATAAATACACTAGTCAAATCAAGGTTACACCCTTGATAATCTATAGCCCTCACATGGTTCAAGTGTCTTTTATTCATAGTTGTCAAGTCCCTTAATCAAGACCTATGCCTTTACCAAGTACTTTAACATTGCATAATGTCCCAATCAAACCTATGGAAAAGACCACCAATCCAATACCTTACAATTAGACAATTTATTACTACTGCTCTACATTGATATTACCACTTTTCCCTGAATTACCTTCAATTTAAGTTACACAATTCTTGTGAATTCCTTAATCTGCCATATTAAATCTTCCAAGGGTTTCAATCTATAGCTCAATGAAATCTTACTTTCCCAGCTCCTACAATCTCAATTACCATTATCCTTTAGTCTGTTTTAGATTCTAGGTCCATATTGCCTATCACATACACCTAATATGACCATAAATTCTTACAATTTACATTTCTATATTCTAGTTTATTACAACTTAAGCATACTATTCTCGTTCCTCCAAATTTCCCATCACAGACCAATACCCGAATCACAATTCCACGTACCAACAATTGCTAGGCTGAAAAATTCCAGTTATCGCCTAGCGGCAGATCCTACGCCGCTAGGTGGCGTATGAGAACTGGAGAAAATTCCCAGTTTCTTCGTAATGCGGAATCCCTTACTCCTCGTTGTCTCGTCTCACCGCACAATAGGTTGAAATCGTTTGCAATCCTAGAATTAAGAATGTATAAAATAATGTCAAGACTAAATGCCAATTACCCATAGGAAATTAATTTCCTAATTGTCCTCTTTCATCCCTTCTCATAAATTCATAATCACCCACTCGCCCTTGCCATACAATTATTACACCGCATAATTCCATTCAATTAATAACATTCATCATCACATACAAGGATTCAACCAAAATTTCCAAAAGCCGTAAGGACTCTCGCATCAAATAACATCAAACAGTCACAAACAGTGTCACGACGCCTGGCAGATATTCATCGCCGCTAGGCGATTCATGCCAGAACCAAGGACACAGTAAAAAATGTGATGTGTCGCCTGGTGCCAAGGGTTGGGCCGCCAGGCGGTTTCTGGGAAAAACCCAGAAACCTACGAAAAACAGTCTAGAAAGGAGTGGAAATCATGCAATGTTACATGGCAACACACAATTATTCGAACACGAAATAAAAACACCAATGATACTCCTCTTACCTAGAAATTCATGCTCCAATTGGTATTCTAACCCTTTCTTGATGATGCCCAAAAACCTTCCTTCCTTGCTCTACAAATTTCAGCTTTCACTCTTTTTTTTCACTTGCAAGGACCACTTCCTCACTCACTCTCAATTCCCTCTACTCAATGATTATTCAAGAATCCTTCTAACCAAACTTTTTCCAGTTTAATTTCATGGGTTTAAATGAAAAAAATGAAATTATCAATAATGGGAGTTTATGAGCATCAATTCTCATTATCATGGTGGTTTCTCAACCCTTTTGATTTCCCTTGCTGACGGCTAGGGTTTTCTCACCCTTCTCATTCATGCCAAAGGAAAATTGGGCAAAAAAAAAGTTTAATTTGGTTCTTACCAAGGTTTGAACTCATAATCATGCCAATGTTCAATTCAATACACAACCATTTAACCAATTAATATTTTGTGATAATTCCTATAATTTTAGAATTACATTATCACTAAGCACATTAGATATAACATTAAAGTAAAAAACATATTAAAATAACATACAATCGGCATACATAGGACTTGAACCGAAGTCCTCTCACACAATCATGTAATCTCAATTATTTGAGCTAGTACTTTTCAAGATCATAACAATCAATCTGCATTAAATGCCATAAAGGCTCCTACTACCCACATTTATTAAATAATTATTTATTTAATTATTTAAATTTCTCTGGTCTTACACCACACATAATTGTTATATTTACTATTGTATAATAAAGAATAAATAATGATTTTGTTATGGTTGAAAACAAGTTTAGCTTTACGATTTGTGATGCTTTTAGTTGGGTAATGACATGTTTGTACGTAAGTGGTAAACATAAGATTGGATTTGAATGTAGTGTTAGGTGCTTAGGCCTTAATTTGCTGTTACTATTACGAGGGTCCATCAATTCCTCTTTTTTTCCACAATTTTACTCATTTTTCTTCTATTTTCTTCTTCCTTTTTTTACTATTATCCCATGTCATGTTTTATGCTCTAAACAACAATTATTTTTATCCTCTTTTCTTTCTTCTATTAGGTTAGGTCACAATATTTTAAGAATATGTATGTATAAGGGATTCATTATAAACACATAAATGATACATAAAACATGCGTGCGAGAATGTGCATGCACGCATTTATTAAAAGGATTTTAACACCAAAATTTTAGCTCCATTGCTAGTTTAGTTAACTAATTAACTTTTAATAAAATTTGTTATTACGCTCTCCAATTTTTAAAATATAAGCTCTCATTAGTGTTTTTCTTATTCATGACTATTATTGTTCTCATATTTCAAATTTTCTAATCACCGCTCTAATTAACCTATCAATTCCTAAGGAGAGAAAATCCACATGTTTACATGATGAATACTAGAAATGTTATTTTTGAAGCAAATATTGTTTTGAAAACTAGGTGTCAAAATTGAGTTTGGGTATATTATTAACAAATTTATAAGTCACAAGGTAGTATGCTTTTAAATTCTAATTATCCTTTCATGAGTCCACTAACATCCAATTTTCTTAGAAAAGCTTTCAAAAACTATTAAAGAGAAGATGCAAAGAACTATCTAAACTAAAAGAGGCGGAGAGATATGGCTTATGGTGAAGCTGGAATCTTGTTGCAGTATTTCCAACAACAACTAATAGATAAAACTTCATTTTTCCATGACTACCAAATGGATTTGGAAGAAAAAATAATAAACTATTTTGGGCTGATGCAAGAATGTTATTTGACTATAATTGTTTTGGAGATTTCATTTCGTTCGATACAAACATGTTGCACAAATGGAGATCATATGCCCCTTGTAATTTTTTCGAGATTTAATCATTATAGAGGATGGGTGATATTTTGGGTAGCTTTATTGTATGACGAGACCATTGAGTCCTTCAAATGGTTATTTCAAACATTTTTACAAGCACATAATAAAAAAAATCTAAAAATTGTTTTTACTTATCAAGATCAAGCCATGGAAATTGCATTAGAGGAGATTATATTATTGGCAAAGCATGATTTGTGCACATGGCATATAATGAGGAATGGAGTAAAGCATCTTGGAAATTTAATAAAGGATGACTCACATTTCTTACGAGATTTCGAGAAGTGTATGTACGATTATAAAGTAGAAATAGATTTTGAAAACCCATGGAGAGATTTATTGGTGAAATGAAAAATGTTTTTATGCTTGGCATGAGGAGCACACAACTAAGTGAAAGCATTAATTTAGATAATAAGCAGTTGCACTAGACCTAATTTGAATATCAACCAAGATTTTAAGGAATTTGAACGAATCATTCAATAAAAAAGATACAATGAGTTACAACATGATTATGAGATGTGCCAAAACATATAAAAAATGATAGTACAAAAGTTCACATTTAATTCTACAACTTTCACAAGTATACACTCCTCCTATGTTTAACTTGTTCCAACAGGAATGGGATCTAGTAACTACAACAAAAATAATTCAAAGGAAAGAAACAGATGTATGTCATAACAATGGTGGATGAAAAAGGAGAATGTAATGTTTCATATGAGTCATACTTAGAGAATGGAGAGTGGGCAATTACTTGTCGTTGTAGAAAATTGGAAAAGTGGGGAATATTGTGTAGTCATAAGATATGTATTCGGTTCTTCATGAAAACCATAATTATCTGTGGAGACTCAAATCAAGTAGCCATAAGTTTGGAGCAATACATTTCAAGTAGCATAGGTCTTTTGAAGGTCGAAGACATGCAATAGCTATTGCATAAGAAGAGTTTTAGATAGTAGTAAACCCTCATAATGAATTCAAATCTCAATAGTAGTCTTTTGGCCAACATATTATGTTGTCTAAATAAATTATATGAAAACTTAGACCAAAACACAATCACAACTTTTCATTACTTATACATCACACCTCAATTCCTGCTTACACAACCAAAAAACAATAACTATAACAATATCCTCAATGTCACGCATGAATATTTTATCTTCCATATCTAGATTGCTCACATCCACAACAATTTTTGAAGGAATGTGCTCAAATGGGCCAAGATATTTTAGACTAGGTTTGATTTGTTTAAAATTCTTCCTGTAATTGCATAAAAGTGTCAACCCATGTTAGCATTTTGACATTAGAACCACAACAGTTCGTACTGATATTAAATTGGAAAAAATTTGCAATCGCCCCTTGCCACCATCCAAACATAATGATATACAAAGCATTTGGATTGAATTAAGAAATTTGATGGAAGAAATAAGACAATGACTTATTTTAACAAACCGTGGAATGTAAGTCAATTGACCAAATATAACAACATTCTTCCCAAGGCATAACGAACAAACCAAATAGGCATATAATGGTTTGACTCTTTGAGGTGCCATTGTAGTCAACACACTTGCAACAAACAACCAAGACAATAGATAATTGGCAAGAGGAAAAAAAGATTTAGTGTTCCCAATCAAAAACACCTCCATTTACGAGTACGACGACATGGTGGATGTTCGACAGAAAGAGAAACCAATTAGACAGAGAACAAACCTTGCACAATGGTAACAACAATAATGGCACTGACCTGGCCATCCGATGGTCCTTTTGGTTGCATCGTAGAGGCGTTGGTGGCGGAGATGAGATACAACAGTCAGACCTGTGAAGACAAAGACCATGGTTATAAAAACCATCATTTGTTGGTTTTTCTCACTTCATAGTTTCCTAAATTACACATAACCTAAAACATAATAAATACTCAAATTAAACTCAAATGTTTCAATTATCTATTAAAAATAAACATATCTTTTATTAAATTAAGAAAGTGCAAATGGTTCATTTTACTTAGTCTAGTAGAGTCTCAATACCTTTTGTACAATAGAGAAACCAAACTCTATTTTTACGCTCTTAGAAAAAATTACTCTCATACGACTCACTTTAATAATATAATATATATATATATATATATATATATATATATATATATATATATATATTTTAAATAAAAAAAAAAAAATAAATATATTTAAAATATATTTTTTATAGAATGTGAAGTGAATGTTTTTTATTTGATGACCGAAAACTAAGAGGTCTTCTTGTGATTTTGATAGGCTACGTTTATCATATTGGACTTTCAATTTGACTTTATGTTAGGTGTGTGTAGAAATGGATGATGATATAGATGTTACTACAGTTCATGTGCTTTGCATAATACAAAGTACATACATATTGTTAGGATGTGAAAGGGGTAGAAAGTACAAGAAATATAAAGTTGACCTTCAACATAGTATAACTGGCACAAGAAAATGTGATTGTCCTTTTAAATTAAGAGGTAAACTAGTTGGTAGTGGAAAGGGTTGGGTATTGAAGTAATATGTGGGTCTCATAATCGTGATCACTCAAAGACTTTAGTTGGTCATCCTTATGCCGGAGGATTAAAACCAAATAAACATTCATTGCTTGTTGACGTGACTAAAAGTCCAATTAAACCTACAAACATTTTGCTTAACCTAAACTGAAATAATGAAGATAATGTGACAACAATAAATAAATTGTCACTACAAGAAAGTTATGCATTAATGAGGGAATAATCTCTAGCGAAGGATTAACGAGAAATTAGCGAAGACATTATGGCGTAGCTAAAATATAGGTAGCTAAGTAGCTAGAGAACCACTTTGTCGCTAATCCCTAGCTAATCCTTAGCTAATCCCTAACAAACTCGTTGTAGCAAATCCCTAACTAATCCCTAGCAAACTAATTATAGCTAATCCCTAACAAAGGTATTGTAGCTAATCCCTAGCAATGCAACATGTCTTATTTCCAAAAGCAAACTAATCGGTACATATCTGATATATATGCTCAAGTTTGTGGGGAGGATTTAATGACATAAATTTTGATGTGTGAGAGTAAATTGTACATTATATGATACATTATTGTCTACAGACCTAGTGCTATATATTTTTGGCTCGCCTTCCCTCATATTAAAAATTCTTAGAGTTCCTAATGTTTTCTATTTTTGTACCTATAGATGCAAGCAAAGTTGTTTTCCTTAGTCGAATACTAAATAAATTATTTGCCAAGCTTAGAGGTAGACCATTGGAATCAACTCCATCCCCTTCATCATCATCATCATCCTCCTCCTTTATTAGTCCAAAATTGATTCTCAGAGTATTATTGGTTGCAGGAATTGCAATTGCATGGCAATACTACTCACAATGATAACTTCCAACCCAGTAGTTTTCCGTGTACTATAGTCTGATTGCATATATTTTATGTACAATACAAACCTTACTTCCACTTTCCTGTGTACTTTCATTCATACCTGTTTTTAGTCGACCAAAACAATGTACACGACCAAATTGATTGATTATAAAACAAAATTGTCCCTCTGATTTTCCATAGGTTTTAAGTAATAAAATGTGCAATACCCTTTCACACTAGAGGGCACTTGTAACTCGATGATTGGTAGTCATTGTGGTAGACAACTTGAGTTTTATGATGGGAGTAAGCATTCACATTAGTGGACATTGCGTTCGGAGGAGTCTTAAACCCAAAGGAATTTAAGAAACCTTAGTATCATAACTATTTACACGAGTACTAGTGTATCTTTTAAAAGTGTCCTAGCATGATAACAGTAACTGTCTTACACAGTGTTACATGTACCTATATAGTGGAGCTTGCATACACAGCATGTTAAGAGGTGGTGTACTGTCCATGGCTACTGTGAACATATACGTCACTGACATAAAATAGTTCTAGGGATTATGGGAAAATGGTCGAATCCTCTAGTTCATTCCGGATTAAGGTTTGTCCACAAAGGGATTCAATCTTTGTTTAGTATATCTCGATTGGTTTCACTGACTGAGAAGATAACTATCCTTCAAGCACACTTGTTTTAGCCGGCATTAATGGTAGGATAATCCATCATTTGTCATAATTTCCCACTAAAACAACTTGAATAAAGCATTGTTGTCTTTCATCGTACATTAAACATATATTTTATAACTATATCTCACGATTGTCATTTGCAGCAATAAATCAAGCATGTTTTTCCTGGTGAAAATAACCAAGTGACAAATTATAAGCAACTCCAGTTTCAAAAGTTTAGACTCAAATTTAAGAAAACTTTCGAATTAAATTTGAATAATAAGAAAATAGAATTGCAATAATAATGACAACAGTAACACTAAAATCATCACAACTGTCGCGGTTTATATCAAGCACACATGAGTTTTTATTGATGTCAATCACCGCTGTTGCAGTTTATATCTATTTACTTCTCAAAATTGAACCTTAAAACAAAATTTCACTACCTAGACCAAGACTAATAATTAAAACATCTAGGATAAGTAAAATCTAAACCATACTAACCTATTATCGCTGCAATCTATACTACCGATGAAACTGAATTTGAACTTGATAATATTGCTGCAACTTCCCAAACTTGGTTCTCTTCAAAATAGTTAATAGATTAGAAAACTTTGTTCTCCCAACCAAATTTGAAGAAGATGAACGAGAAATGACAGAGGCCGAAATAATTAACCTGATTTAGGAACCGAACTCAACGTTATTGGAACCTCTTCAAGTTCTCTTCCACGCTGAAATCAAAACCCTAATGTTCGCACTTCTTCACTATACGAAATCCGACAGTCTTTGATGCCTTCAGTGCGAGCTTCCGAAATCCGACATCCTTCAATGCTTTCGGTGCGAGCTTCTAGTGTCTGCGAGGCTTCGACGATTCAACCAGAAGCAAAATGATCTAAAAGCAAAGAGTTTTGTTCGAACAGTGACATGAATGTCTCCAACAGACAACTTTTTGAACTTTCATATGAATAAAATTAAGTTTTAACTTTTATGTTTGATGTTTTTAATTCGTTTTTAAAATTTCATACGAATAGGATTAGGTTATAAGTTTTTTGTTTTTAATTGGTTGACTTTCATTTTATATTTTGTATCATTTCCATTTATTTATAGTACTTATATTATATATATATATATATATATATATATATATATATATATATATATATATATATATATATATATATATATATAATAATTATATACTAATATCAATGATTAGTTTCAAAATAATTAATTCTTTAAATATTAATATTTAAATATTAAATGAATTTTAAGTGCTTAATTAAATTAAATTAAATATTCATATTTTATAAATAAAATACATATATACAATTTATTTTTATTTATAATATATCATAAATAATTTATTTCATATTCAAAAGTTTTTAAAAAATAAAACAATATAATATGTGACAATATAAATTAATTATTAATTTAATAATTCTTTTTTTCCAATAAATTAATATAAAATATAAAAAAATAGCGTCATAGATAATAAATAATTATCAAAATAATAACTAATAATTTCATTTTCAATATAATTAATAAGAATTGTTTTAATACCTTTTATAATAATATTTAAATGGAAAAAATATTGTGTTATTTAAATGGTAGTTATTATTTTAAAAAAATATATATAAAAATTAATTTACAAATAAGGATTAATTTATATAATAATAAAATATATTTTTTGTATTACACCTAGCCGGTCACGACTAGTACATCAGCATATATTATCCTTCACCAACATATTATATCGACAAAGACTGGGGGACTGGTGTACCGTACCTGGCCAACTTAACCATATAAATAACAACAAACAACCCGCACATATATGCCGGAAACAACTAAAGTACACGCCTCGGGCCGACATAGACCTAAACCAGCCTAAGCTCATAACAAAGGTTGCTAATGGAGCGACCAACCTAGGATAGTGCACGGAGAAAGACGCCATAAGCCAACCTAGGACAGTGCACGAACAAAGACGCCATAAGCCAACCTGGGACAGTGCACGGACAAAGACGACATAAGCCAACTAGAGAAGTAACCAGATCGGACCATTCCAAAAGACTTAGCGAAATCAAAAACCCCTAATATCCAATGAGCCCACAATAATCGAACCAAGGGCCTGGGCCAGGGTCCAAGCCCACCTAATGCCCAAACTAGGGCCCAGCCCATGACGTGGCCAAACGTAATTAATACTCTATAAATACGCGTGGACCCCGGTAATTAAAGGTACGCATTCATTACTCCATTAATCACCTGATTTGACTTTTAGAGAGCTTTGGCTGACTTGAGCTTCGGAGTACCTTGTGCAGGTAACCCCTCCCGGGTCCAAACAAACATGTGCAAACCGGGAAGAGGCCAACTGAGGAGATAGCGGACTACATGGGTATAGTGACACTTGTGCCTAACTTACCTTATTTGTTCTGTGCAGGAACAATTGGCACCCACCGTGGGGCACGAGACAACACCTTAGCACCCGCTTTTCTCCGAAGATGGTTTCAACCCGTAGTAGAGCTGGAGTTAACAAGCAGGCAAATACTGGTCCCTCAGGACCTGCTAACATCACCCCTGACCTGGCCGCCATCCTAGACGGCCAAGCCAAAATGCAACAGGAGTTGGCAGATCTGAAGAAATGCAACGCTGATGAGATGGAGGCGCTACGAAAGATCGAAGTCGATCCCACCCAGAAAGGAAAAGCCAAGGAGGCGTCTGAGGCCGCAAGGTCCCCGGCCTTCCAGCCCACAGAAGAAGAAAGCGAATACAACCCCACCCCTCACACCTTCACCACCACCCAACAAACACCCATTCCCTCCACCCATCCCACTCACTTCCCCTCTACCCAACCGGGTCACACCGCAGCCCCCACCCCCGCTGCTACCCTCCCCACCACCCAAGTCCCCTACAATATACCCACCACCCTACACACTACCCATGTCCCACCTTACAACATACACTACCTCCCTACGACTCACATCCCCCCTTACAACTTTACCTCCACCTTTCCCACTCTTGTCCACCATCCCATTCTCCCCATCCACTACCACCACACCAACCCAGACGTCGCCACCCCTTCACCGACTTCATCGCCAACACCCCCTTCCCGCCCAATGGGAACCCTTCACATTGGATTGCTACACCGGTGAAACTGACCCTGACAAACATCTTAAAGTCTACATCACCCATGACGCAGTCTTTTACAAAGCGTTCCCCACCACCCTCTAAGGCCCTACTCTAGAATGGTTCACAACCATTCCACCCTACTCCATTGACAGCTTCGACGCTCTCTCCCATATGTTCTCAACTCATTTCACTCGCAGTCGCCCACACCAAACCACTATAATCTCCCTCCTGGGCATCAGGCAAGAACAGGGTGAACCACTCAGAGCATTCATCGATCACTTTAGTAAGGCAGCCCTTCGTACCCCACACCTCAACCAGGAAATGATCCTTCAATGTATGGCACTCACCCTCCAACCCGGCCCCTTCGCCAACAATGTTTACCTCCACCCGCCTGCCTCTATGCACGAGCTCAAGTTGCGTACGGCCGACTACGTTCGCATGGAAGAAATGCAGACCCTCGACACCAAATTCTGCAATGACTATGCAGCCACCTCCGCCAACCCAACCCCGCAGGCCCCCTACCCCGATACCTGCCCACACGAGCCACGCCAACCCTGTTTTACAAGATATGCCCCCCTCACTGTAGACCGATCCCGCCTCCTTAATGAGGCCCTACAAGCTGACCTCATTCCGCCACCACGCAAGACAACCACTCCCCCTAATGCTGATATGACCAAATACTGCTGCTACCACCGCAACCACGACCACACTACGGAAGACTACAAAGCACTCCAAGATAAAATATAAGAACTGGTCTATGCTGGTCACTTTCACCGCTTCATCCGTAAAAATGATCATCCCTTTCAATCCCGCCACCCCCCCTCGATCTGACCACAGACGCCCTCCACACAACTCTCGCCACGACATACGCCCCGCCCAACCCGCTAACTAGGATCCCCAACCGGCTCACACCGACATCACCCTCGCTGATCCTCCCCTACGTGGCATTATCAACACCATCTCTGGCGGCTTCGCTAGTGGAGGATCCACTTCTTCTGCCAGAAAGAAACACCTCTACCATATTCAATCCATCAACCATATTACCCATTCGCATCACACACGCCGCATGCCTCCCATCATCTTCACAGACGACGACTTTCACGGCCTCGACCACCAACAAGACGACCCCATGGTCATCATTGTTGAAATCAAAAACTACGTCGTTAAGAAAGTCCTTGTTGACCAGGGCAGCTCTGTCGAGATCCTCTACTAGGCCACCTATCAAAAAATCCAGCTCCCAGCCACTGCCATGGTTCCATATGACGAACCAATCTATGGCTTTTCTAGCGAACAAGTTTCCACCCGCGGCTACATTGACCTTCACACCGTGTTTCGCGATGGAACCCAAACTAAAACCATTCCCATTAGCTTCCTTATCTTTGACACGCCCACATCCTTCCATGTCCTCCTTGGCCGTCATTCGCTTAACACCCTCGGCGCTGTCGTCTCTACCCCCCATCTGGCCATGAAGTTCCCCTCCCCTTCCGGTGACATCCTCACCGTCCATTGCGACCAACGCCTGGCCCGCGAATGCTACATGGCCAGCCTACGCCCACTACTCCCAATCCAGCAAACCAACCACATTGAGCGACCATCCGGCTTCGGCATCGCTCTATCGGGCGAAGATCTAGACCCTAGAGTGGGCCGAGATGTTCGTCTCAAACCTGTTGAAGAAACCTCCCCTCTAGAACTTCCAAATGGCCACTCCATCAACTTAGGCACCGGTTTGAACTCTAACGAGCGTGTCATCATCACGCCTATCCTGATCCGCCGCTGACTTACCTGGGGTAGACCCTCTAGTAGCATCCCACAAGTTATCCATCTACAAAGAAGCCCGCTACATCTTCCAGAAAAAACGCAAACTCGGCGAACAACGACACCTAGCAGCTAAGGTTGAGGCCGACAAGTTACTGAGCACAGGATTCATTGAAGAAGCTTAATACACCACTTGGCTTTCCAATATAGTCTTGGTGAAGAAAGCCAATGGAAAATGGCGGATGTGTGTAGACTACACGGATCTAAACAAAGCCTGTCCTCGAGATGCCTACCCCTTACCCAATATCGACCAACTTGTCGAGGGCGCGGCAGGGAATAAAGTACTTAGTTTCTTGGATGCATACTCTGGATACAACCAAATCCCTATGGCCGCATTTGACATGAACAAGACCGCCTCCATCACCGACAATGCCAATTACTTTTACAGAGTTATGCCCTTTGGTCTTAAAAACGCTGGAGCAACCTACCAACGGCTAATGGACAAAGTTTTCAGCCATCTGATGGGACAATGTGTCGAAGTGTACGTCGACGACATGGTTGTCAAATCCCCAAGCCATCACCAACACGCCCAGGACCTCTCCGCAGTCTTCTCCGCATTACGCTAATACAACCTTCGCCTCAACCCTGACAAGTGTGTATTCGGTGTCGACCGCGGCAAGTTCCTTGGATTTATGTTAACCCAACGCGACATAGAGGCCAATATTGAGAAGTGCAAGGCAATTATCGAAATGCGTAGCTCCACCATCATCAAAGAGGTCCAACGCCTCATAGGCCGCCTTACAACCATTTCCTGCTTCCTGCCCAAACTGGCTGAACAAACCCAACCCATAGTTCAACTCCTCAAAATATCCGCCCGGTTCATGTGGACGGACGACTGCGAACAAATTTTTCAGAAACTTAAAACCACCCTCACCTCACCACCTATCCTCCACAAGCCGGACACTCGCCAACCCCTGCTAGTTTACATCATAGCCACCGACCACACCGTCAGCGCTGTGCTTGTCCAAGACATAGAGGGCATCAGCATCCTATCTACTTCGTTAGCAGAACGCTACAGGATCCTAAAACCAGATATCAAATGGTGGAAAAGTTAGCCCTGTCCTTGGTCCACGCAGCTCGCCGCCTACGCCCATACTTCCAAAACCATAGCATCACCGACAAAACCGACTACCCGATCTAGAAGATATTGCAAAAACAAGACCTGGCATGACGGATGTCATCCTGGGCCGTTGAATTGTCAGAGTTTAACATTCGTTATGAACCTCACGGCCTCATTAAAGCCCAATGCCTCATAGACTTCGTCAATGACCTCCAACAAACACCCATGGAGGACTAGTGGACACTTCATGTAGATGGTTCTTCAAATCTGAAAGGTGCCGGTGCCGGTATCGTGTTAGAAAGGCCCAACGATATTCTCATTGAGAAATCCCTCCACTTTGCCTTCAAAACATCCAATAATCAAGCCGAGTATGAAGCCATCCTCGTTGGCCTCTCTCTTGCCCGCGAAGTTGGCGTCAAAACGTTAACGTGCAAAACCGACTCCAAGCTTACTGTGGGCCACCTGAATGACGAATTTCATATTAAAGACCCCATTCTTTTACAATAATACCACCTGGTCTACGCAGTCATTCAATTTGCCTTTGAACAAGTCCGCATCAAACACATCCCCAAGACCGACAACATCAGAGCCGACATCCTCTCCAAATTAGCCAGCACCAACCAAAAAGCCGCCACCGATCTTTATTGCAGCAAACTTTATCTACACCTTCCATCACAAATACTTACTACAACCTAACCCATGCCCCAGCCAACAATACCACCCCTCCCCAAACCCACAACTGGACCACCTCCTATATGCAATATCTCCAAACCGGCAACTCCCCACAAGATGCTGACAAAACTTGGTTGGCTAAGGCCGCCAGATATACCATGATAAGCGATGACCTCTACAAACACGGCAACTGCTTCTCAAATGTATCACTGCAGAACAGGCGTAGTATATCATTAAAGAGTTACATGAAGGCATTTGCGGTTACCACTCCGGCGCACGTACTATGGTCACCAGAATTCTTCGAGCCGGTTACTTTTGGCCGACTATAGAAGCAAACTACCAGGACTACGTCAGAAAATGCAAACCATCCCAAAAACATGGCAACCTCATCCACCAGAAACAAGAACAACTCCATTCCATACTATCCTCATGGCCCTTTGCTAAATGGGGAATGGATATCCTCGGCCCCTTCTCCCCCGACAAGGGCCAGGTGAAATTCTTGATAGTAGTCGTTGATTATTTCACCAAATAGATAGAAGCCAAACCATTGACCACTATCACGGCCCAACAAGTTCAGCAGTTTGTCTGGAAAGATATTATATGTAGATATGGTGTTCCACATACTATCATTACCGATAATGGTCGACAATTTATAGATAAGGAACTAGCCAAGTTCTACACTGGTTGGGCATCAAACACATAACAAGTTCTGTAGAGCACCCACAAATAAATGGACAGGCAGAGGCGGCCAACAAAGTTATCCTAGTAGAATTGCGCAAAAGATTAGATAGCGCCAAAGGCCGATGACCCAAAGAACTGGTAGAAGTACTATGGGCTTACAGGTGCACCCCTCAATCATCAACAAACGAATCCCCATTCAGCCTAGTTTACGGCGTAGAAGCCATGATACCGGTCGAAATTGGCGAACCATCCTTGCGCCGAGGACTATACGACCCAACTCGCAACCATCAAAACATGGCCACTCATCTCGACCTCCTACCCGAACTCAGAGAAATAGGCCAGATACACAACTTAGCCGCCAAATAAAGAGCTGCCAGGAAGTATAATGCAAACCCATGCCCACGATCGTTAGTTAGCGGAGACTTAGTATGGAGAATGGCCAGCAGTGCAAGAAAGAAGGATGACAAGTTCTCCGCCAGCTGGGACGGCCCATACCGCATACGTGAAGACGCAGGAGGAGGAGCATATCACCTAGAACACTTATCTTGGGAAGAAATACCCTACACGTGGAATGTCTCCCATCTCAAGTGTTACTTTAGTTAAATGTATATTGTATTACATCGAAACACTAGTAACCATGCGTGTACTCTTTTTCCTCACCTAGTCTTTTTTCCCTAAGGAGGGTTTTGGCCAGGGAGGTTTTAACGAGACACCCCCCAGATTCAATGAATAATACAAAGGGTTCCCAACTTTGCGACCATTCTTTACTTCTCTACTCGTTGGTTAATTCATTTAAGTTCCCCACCATTCCCACAAGTAAGCGACCTAAGTCGAACACTCTTAACTCGTTGGTTAATTCGTTTAAGTTCCCCACCCTTACCATAAGTAAGCGGCCTGGGTCGAACACCCTTAACTTGATGTTAATTTGTTTAAGTTCCCTACCCTTACCACAAGTAATCGGCCCGGGTCGAACACCCTTAACTTGATGTTAATTCGTTTAAGTTCCCCATCCTTACCACAAATAAGCAGCCTGGGTCGAACACCCTTGACTTCATGTTAATTCGTTTAAGTTCCCCACCCTTACCACAAGTAAGCGACCTAGGTCGAACACCCTAAACTTGATGTTAATTCGTTTAAGTTCCCCACCCTTACCACAAGTAAGCGGCTTGGGTTGAACACCCTTAACTCGTTGGTTAATTTGTTTAAGTTCCCCACCCTTACCACAAGTAAGCGACCTAGGTCGAACACCCTTAACTTGATGTTAATTCGTTTAAGTTCCCTACCCTTACCACAAGTAATCGGCCCGGGTCGAACACCCTTAACTTGATGTTAATTCGTTTAAGTTCCTCATCCTTACCACAAATAAGCAGCCTGGGTCGAACACCTTTAACTTGATGCTAATTCGTTTAAGTTCCCCACCCTTACCACAAGTAAGCGGCGTGGGTCGAACACCCTTAACTTGATGTTAATTCGTTTAAGTTCCCCACCATTCCCACAACTAAGGGGCTTGGGTCGAACACCTTTAACTTGATGTTAATTCGTTTAAGTTCCCCACCCTTCCCACAAGTAAGTGGCCTGGGTCGAACACCCTTAACAAATAATGGCGTTCGCAAACATTCCATACATCAAACACCCACTCACAAAGATAAAAAGCAATTAACCCACAAGTAACCAGCCTCAAATAAACAGAATATAAACATAAACGGGCATTCATATCAAGCACGAAAGTAAACAATGTATGGGTTATTACAGACTTAGAATCATTAAGAAATTGTAAATATTAAAACCAAATTCCTAAGCCGCCCCCTGACCAGCAACCTCCGTCACCATTTCACCTCCACCTGCATCGACATCAACCGCTTCCTTCTCCTCATTCCCTTCTGGGCTAGATTCCGCCTCATCTACAAGCACCCCATCAACAACATCCTTATTCACATCAAACCTAACATCATTAACATCAACATTCTGACAACCATTGATATGTTCTTATATTATGCAGCTCTTCAAATCCTCTAGTTCACCCTCTAGCCCATCATGTTTTTCCTTAATGTCATCGTAGTCGACCTCGAGATCTGCAATTTGCCCTTTCAGCTTTTCTTCAGAATCAAGGCAGCGCACCTTCCACGTAGCAAGTCTCTTCCTCTCCGCTTCCCACTCCTTTTTTTCCTTCTTCCAAGCCTATTTTTCTTCAGCGTGCTTGTCCACCTTATCCTGCAACTCCTCCACCTTAGTCTGGTTTCCTTCCTTCAACTCCCTCTCATATAAAGATCCCACACGTTGACTAAGTAGCAAGGTCTTACTGCTAAACTCCACCATAGCCTTCATCAACGCTTTCGGCTCCATATTATCAATGGAATCCATCAGGGACTTCGGCACGTTAATCTCGATATCCTTTCGAATGGTAGTCTCCGGAAGCTCAATCAACCCAGCTTCCGGCCCCTTCACCCCACTTGCCGAGCCTGCTCCCATCACAACAACTCGCACTTGCTTTATGTCTATACCTTTGCCTGGCCTAGTCAACAACTCTGCTTTCCTTTTAGTACCACCATGCACGTGGACATGTACCAGTGAATCTTGCAGATTGGGGACCTCAGTGTTCCCCGCAGCTCTAGCCTTCACTGCCTTTTCCTTGCGCAAGGTTTGAAAAAGTGTCAAGTTTTTCTTGCCCAGTTGCGCCATATGCCCTGAAGTACATAACACACAAATCGTCAAAATACTCGAACGTATAACAATGCTCAAAGTTACAAAAAATACCTTCAATATCTATAATTGGGTGAACCGAATTATACACCCTAACTAAGCCCTTAGTGGGCATCTTATCGCTAAACTACATCAAAGTATCCACCACATCCTTCTCCACCACCGAAAAATCCTCCCTCGATATCACCTTATATCTCCAAGGGTTGCCGGTCCAGAAGAATGGAAATTTAGTGTTACCATCAGTTGTGTAGAAGTGTGACCGACCAGCCGGTTTCACCACAACCTTGAAGAATCCATCTTTAAAATGCTTGAACGATTAAGTGAAAGCATCTAATCTGTTGAGACCAGGCCGGCTGATTAGAGACAACCATGTTATCGGACTCTTCGACCTCGTAACAAAAATGTATAAGAACGCTCGAGGAGACAGTTCCAAGTACAGTGCCATGCACAATAATCGGAAAGCTTGTAAGTACGCCCAGCTGTTCGGGTGAAGCTGAGTAGGGGCGACGTTCAATAATCAAAGCACTCCCATGGTGAATTCGTCAAACGATAGCCGGATGTGCAGCTGCAAGAAATGGCACATATACATATAAAAGAATTCTTCGGCTGATCCTTCTCGGTCGTGGCACACACATTTCACAACAGTAACCCGCTCTGGAGCAACTATGTCCCTCTGTGCCCCCTTTTCAAAAATAGGCGTGCAATTCAACCACGACCTTAACAAACGCGACCACCGGAACAACGATCGCTGTGTCTGCACGTCTGCCACCACCCATTCGTATCCGGTCTTCACCGGCCAATTGCTCTCTGCCAACTCCTTGGGTGGATCTTCCCTGACTTCAACCACCATCTCCATTGGAATTCTCCCTATACTACCCATCTCTTCCCTATCTCTAGTATCATCTCGACTACTTCCATTATCCCTAGACCGCTTACTACCCGAATCTGACAACGAAACCCTATCGCTACTACTAGACACACCTGATTCTTTTAGAAAAGATGACGGAGGAGGAAAGAAAGATATCGGACAGCTCTAAAACGCACACGAACAGATTTTTTGCAAATGAGACAACGTGAATGCGCTGCCAACATTATCTTCATTTATACACACGAATCTCAAACACCATAACCCTATCCCGCCAAAAACATAACTCATTTCAATCATCACAAAGTATCAAAATGGCGGTGCCAAACCTCCCTAAATCAGACTTTTGACACCCTTTCACCTGCCACAAACCCCTTCACCTACCTGAAACTCCTTCATATCTTTTAGCCTTAACACTGTTCATCACATTTAAAGGCTGGGGGACTGGTGTATCACACCTAGCCGGTCACGACTAGTACATCAGCACATATCATCCTTCACCAACATACTATATCGGCAAAGGTTGGGGGACTGGTGTACCGTACCTGGCCAACTTAACCATATAAATAACAATAAACAACCCCCACATATATGCCAGAACCAACTAAAGTACACGCCTCGGGCCGGCATAGACGTAAACCAGCCTAAACTCATAACAAAGGTTGCTAATGGAGCGGCCAACCTAGTATAGTGCACGGACAAAGACGCCATAAGCCAACCTAGGAAAGTGCACGGACAAAGACGCCATAAGCCAACCTAGGACAGTGCACGGACAAAGACGCCATAAGCCAACCTAGGACAGTGCACGAACAAAGACCACATAAGCCAACTAGAGAAGTAACCAGATCAGACCATTCCAAAAGACTTAGCTAAATCAAAACCCCCTGATATCCAATGAGCCCACAATAATCGAACCAAGGGCCTGGGCCAGGGTCCAAGCCCACCTACAGCCCAAACTAGGGCCCAGCCCATGACGTGGCCAAACATAATTAATACTCTATAAATACATGTGGACCTCGGTAATTAAAGGTACGCATTCATTACTCCATTAATCACCTAATTTGACTTTTAGAGAGCTTTGGCTGACTTGATCTTCGGAGTCCCTTGTGCAGGTAGCCCCTCCCAGGTCCAAACAGACATGTGCAAACCGGGAAGAGGCCAACTGAGGAGATAGCGGACTGCATGCCTAACTTACCTTATTTGTTCTGTGCAGGAACATTTTTGATGATTTTTTAATATATTGATAGTTTTTTAAAATTTCTTTAATAAATTCATTTTTTATAGTATAATTTGTATATTATTTTTTTAATTAGAAATTCTATTTATTAGTTTTGGATTAGCAATAAAATCATTTTATAGGTAAAATCATAACTAATTAGCTTCATCTTAGTTATCATATTATGTTGTATCTAATCTCTAACTAATTAGCACCAATTTAGCTACTATATTATGTTGTGTCTAATCCCTAACTAATTAGCTTCAATTTAGCTACCATATTATGTTGTGTCTAATCTCTAACTAAGTAGTTACAACTTAGCTACAATATCTATGTTGTGTATAATCTATAACTAATTAGTTACAACTTAGCTACCATATTTATGTTGTGTTTAATCCCTAACTAGTTAGCTACAACTTAGTTACCATATCTATGTTATGTCTAATCCTTAACTAATTAGCTACAACTTAGCTACCATATTTATGTTGTGTTTAATCCCTAACCAATTAGCTACAACTTAGCTACCATATTATGTTGTATATAGTCCATCACTAATTAGCTACAACTTTGCTACAATATTTTTTTGTTGCTAATTTGTCTCTAATTAGTCAGTAAAATTTTCCCTCGCTAATTTTCCTCGCAAATTAGAAAATTTCTTGTAGTGTGTATAACACAAGATATAATTACAAACGATCTATAAGATAGTGTAGAACTGAATTACAAGAGTTGGTGATGTTATTATAGTGTGATAAATATATTCATTGGTGTAGATGCATAGAGGATTCTGATGTTGTAAGTGATCTTTTTTGGACACATCATCATGCAATCAAATTGTTGAATGCATTTAGCATTGTTTTGTTGACGAATAACACCTACAAGACCATCTGATATAGGTTGCCTTTACTTAAGATTACATGACAAGGTTGACTTTCTCTACAACTTTTGTATTCATATCAAGTGAATGACAAAATAACTTCATCTAAGGTCTTAAAAGATTAAGAGGGTTGTTTCTTATATCAGTTGATGGTGTCCCTAAAGTTTTTATTAGTGACAGAGGAGACCTTTCTTTGTGGTTGCATGTTGAGGCAAACAAATGGTTTACCCTGCACTTGTGATCTACCTAGATATGACCTTGGGGTGATACCTCAAGGTATAATAGACATCATGTGGACTAGATTGAGCTTTTCTGATATTTCATCAATTGAATCCAAAGTAGAGTTGTGCATTCAACTAGAAATTGACCTCATTGTCAATTGATTAAAAGAGGTTAACATTGCAGGGAAAGTCACAATCAAACAAAAGTTATGAGAAATAGCTTGTCTTGATCTTACAATTATGCTTGCATCATTGCATAAATTTAAAATTAAGGGTACACAAAAGACTCGAGCTGCTAAAATTAAGGGTACATCCTAAACTTTAATTACCCTTTGTGTGACATTTTATTTTTATAACACTTTGCTTAATTATATACAAGCTAGTATGGACAAATGGATGACTATACCTGACATGGGATATGAAATTGCTAATCGATGTAATGTCATATTAGTGTGTTTGTCATTTGTGCAAAATATCATAATCTTTCCACTACGTTCTACTTCACCTTTTGATATAAGGCAACATCAACTTATCAATATAGGACATGTTCACTTTTAATCCAAGCATGGTCAATATTTTCATGTTGATTACAATTAATTTTTCAAAATCAAATTACAAATACTTGATCATTTTTAGGTTAAACTACAAGATGGTTGTCTCATACCACTGCTAAACATAATTTGCTCAAGTTATTGTTATCTCAAGGCTAGGGCATGATAATCCTTCTTTGTCAGTTAGCTTCAAAATTTTGTGGAGTTGATGGGTATTAATTCCAACTATATAGACTTGCATTGTGAATAATATATTATGTATGCGCGATGAAACATTTATGTGTAATACTATTGACTTATAACATAAATTACATAGCTTTATAAAGAGTTTACATCGAATGAGGTTTAAACAATCATATTACAATGTCAACATGAAATAACATGATGAAATCCTATAATCTAAACAAATGTACATGAGTGTCGGCCATAAACGTTATTCTCCTCTACTACTCCCTACACATTCTTCAGACGCTTCACAAGCTATATTGTAATGTTGTTTGAGTCCTATTCTATGCTATAGTACCCTCATTAACATCACCCCAATCAACCACTCTCATTACCAAAGGAACATGTACATTATAAATTAGTGACAAATATAAACATTAATTTCTTTGGTAGCCAAAATCTTGGTAGCTAATTTTAGTGACCAATTTAGAGTCTAATTCACAAATTAATTATAGCTTTTTATTCAAAATAGTGACTATTTTAGAGACCAATGTAATGACTATTATAAATTAGTATTTAAATTAGTCACTATAGTGACCAATTACTTTTTGTCTTTAAAATTGGTTGCTTTATATTTAATGATTTTCTTGTAGTGAAAGCAAGGAACTGAGGCCAAGATTATGTGAAAAGGATATGTGAATGGAATATATAGAGCAATATCTATATGTGTATCTAGAAAGCTAGTTAAGTTGTGGTATTAAGGCTTGAGAAACAATTGTTAGTAGCATTGAGGCATGGACATGAGAAGCTAAATTTAGTGAAAGGCATTGAGGCCTAGAATCACTTAAGTTATCTATATATATAGGTAATTTGTGTACGTTTAGTATATTGCATGAAGTGATTCCAACGAGGAATTCCTTATGTATGTACTTGGTTGATTTATTGAATTCATGGTCTTGCTACGAAGATCATCCAAACTCTAGTAGTTATTGGACCACATAGAAGGATATAGTTGATGTTGAAAAACGATAAAAGTTTCTTGGAGAAGGGCATGGTATTAAAAGGGATCATATATCCATGTTACGTCAGTTGTGTTACTCATCACACATCTTGCAGCAGTTATCATAGGCTAACTTTTCCTCCGGTCCAATGGTTAGTCCTATCCCGATTCTGTATAGTAAACAATTTTCTCAATGTTATCTTCTTTGATGTCTTCACCTTATTTCAATCTTCCTTTTTTTTATTTCTTGCATTTTGATACATGTCCATGTCCCTCTTACATTTTATGATTTCCTTCAATATCTTTATCTCAATACTCTTCTTCGATATCTCGATTTTTGATACTCTTAACAATAATGTTCAACTAAAATCATTCTAGTTTTGTAAAAGAAATCATGTCTGTAACACTTATGCATTGATTTGATATAGAACAAAGTCCATAAAAAAGATTGGGCATTTATTGACTAAACTTTCTTGAAATAGTTTGATACAATTTCTTATATCAACAAGGTCTTTAATGTATAATTATTATTACTTAAAAGAAGCATGATAATCTCAGATTAATGAAATTTTGGACAATTCATTTACATTGTGTTTCATGAAATTAAAATTAATGGATATGTTCTCAAATTAATGAAATTTTGGACAATTCATTTACATTGTGTTTTCATGAAATTAAAATTAATGGGTACATGGTTGATTAACTTTAGGTTCAAACAAAAATCGAGTCAAAAATTAAGTAAATAATCTTTGTAAATGGATTATATTTTCATTAGAAAATTATGTTGTCCACAGTAAAAGAATTATAAGTCTCACATAGATATAGTGTAACGCCCCATTTAATTTAAAGCGCAAAATTAAAGGAAAACGTCACACAGAGATAACAAAGTAGCGTAGTCTTGGGGTCTTTAACACAATCCCCACAAACCGAGCACACCACGATGCCAAGGGAACACCAAATAAAAGTCTGACAAAAGAGAAAAGGGTAGCAAGGCGTAACAATACATGGGCTGTAGCCCTAACGAAAAACATGAAGAAAAGAAATATAAAATCCAGCCCCGATGGCTAAGCAGCGGAATCGCCATTTCTTTGTTGACCGCGAGAACCTCGTCCATCTGCTCCCATCAATTAAATTGATGATCATCGCAAGGAAGAACAGCCACATACAATACAACCACACAACAAAACAGGTAAGCTAGAGCCAATAACATATTCATCATACAATCAATTATATTTTCACCATCCCATACCCATACAACAACCAAGCATGTCATGACTCTTCATTCAATACACTACGACTCGACTTGACTTATTCAGATACGTATAACCTGGTCGGATTCAGCGGATGCTTGCACTTGTGGTGGATACCCCTGCTCACCCCCGAGCTATGTGTTACAAGTGTTACGATGGATCAATTTTCCCTCACCACAAAGTTAGCCCTTAGTGAATTTCAGGCCTCCTGCTACTCTCACCACAAGAGTCAGTCCGCTCTAGGTGAGACTAACTGACCCCTTAGAGTGTAAGGATGCAACCTTACCTTTAATCCTTACCTAGTTATACAGATGGGGCACCATCATGGACACCCACTACCAGGGGCCATGGGATTACGTCCCGACCACTGAAGCGCAACCCCGAAGGTCTCACCTAGAGACCCCAAGGAATTTACACGCTGACATGGACCAACATTCATAAATCAGAAATAAAAGAACATTAAATCATATTTACAATTCCATACCAACCCCTGAGGTTAATTCCTCATGCGTATCACATTTCGAATCCATACCTCTGATCATCACCACCCCACGAGTCTAGGGCCTCATCTCATATCAATACCATGTTCCTTTAGTTCCAAACCACACATTCATTTCACATGCCAAGTTCCCCCAACACCCATCATTCATCATTTATGAATCATGTCACGCATATATAGCAAACCATTAGGCATATATCCATACATATGTACATGCATCTCATCATGGCAGTCATACCCAAACAATTCCAATCATAAGTGAGTAAATACACAACCCAACACCACACTGTCTCGCCCAATCCCTCACTCAGGCTGAAGGGTCTCGCTCAGGCGAGTCCCCTTCGCCTAAGCGAAGACTCGAAAAGAGCATCAGGAAGCAATGCGGGATCTCGCTTAGGCGAGACCCCTCTCGCCTGGGCGAGATGCTCGCTCGCTCAAAAATTTGAGCGGGTCGCCTGGGCGACCTCTCGCGCAAATTGGTTTGGGCGAACCCTCGTTTGTCTCGCCTAGGCGAGACTGGCTCGCTTGGGCGAGATTAACAGGTCTCGCCACTGTTTCACCTACAACAGCCATGTTTTTCAAACCAACCAAACATACAAAGTAATCTCACGCATCAAATTGAAGGATTAAACCATACAATCGACAACCAACTCAACACAGACCAAAATGACTGGAACTAGAAACCCTAACTTCTCGTACCTGAAAAAAGGCTAACAGAACTTCGACGCGGAACCTCGGAGCACAATAGCTCGAGTGATGGACTTGAAGAACTGGCGAAACAGTGGAACAGTGGAAGAAAACGAGATTAGTTCGAACTCTAAATGGTGAAATGCGAAGAACAGCTCAGGAAGTAAATACAGTAGGGTCAGAATCACTTACGTGGAGTGGGAATCACTACTTGAGCTTTTAGGCGGACTGGTTCGAGGTGAGAGACAAACCCTAACAGAGCTCTAGCGGTACAGTGGAGAGGAAATGGCTGAAGGTTCTGTGAATGCAAGGAAAAGTGGAACGTTAGGGTAACTCTAGGCCCAAGCACAAGGGGTAGCCCTTTACTCTAGGGCAGAAAAAAAATAGTAAGCCAAAATTAATGGGCCTTACATATAGTAATCGAGTGAGTGGATGTAGGTTTGAATAATTTCATTCCTATTTTTATATTTAAAAGAGAATTTTCATTTTCAAAGTAAAAATTCAATCTCTACCATTATTCACACATATATGAAATTCTCGTCCCATCTTCACCATCATCAAGAAAAAAAATATAATTAAATAATTTCTAACAAGAAATAAAAATATAATGATAAAAATTCATATTATCAATTATTCAATGTGGAAATAATAAATATTTTCTTCTTCTCGACATAAAATATCAAGAAAGAAAAACATAAAACATCAAGAAATTAGGATTGTTAATATAAGTTTTTAGACTATCTTAAAAGTTAAAATAATATTGACATAAATGAGAATATGAGCAGAAATAAAGACAGACGAAACGAAACAAATATGTACATGTTAGTATTTATATCCATCAATGCATGCATTTAAAATAAAATGGATCAAAGGATACCGATAAATATATGATTTCATTTGTCAGCGTGTATAAAATTGTGAGTTTGCTTCGTACTTTCTCCACACGCTTTAGTTCAAATTAATGTATATTCTTCTTAAAGGTTTATTTTGTATGAAAACTGTTTTTTTATTTCGCTTTCATGATTTCCTTTTGACAAACAAAATAGAATATAAACCATACTCAATTTAAATTTGAACTGTTCTAAGATGAGACAGCATTTTAAAATACTACTGATGATGGTGGCATATTTATGTCATTTCATTCTTTTACATAACTTTTTTTCTATTTTATTTGCCAAAAGAATAGACACGAAAGGAATAATCTGCCATTTTGTAATTCTTCCACTCAATATACGACATCATTTCTATTTTGTTTCAAATGCACAAGTCTAAATTTATATATCTATGTTCTACTCATTTTAATTTGATTTTTTAACCTATCATATTTTCTAGTCATATTTTACGCATATCATTAAAAAGACTTAAAAGTCAATAAAAATGAACACATCATACGTATTAATGCATTCCTATTCCTATCTAGCTGAAAGTAATATAATAGATAACTCAAAAATAAAAGGATATATATGAAAAACGTTTGTGTAGTTTAAAGATTAGACTTGATCCTATGATTTGTTTTTCAACAAAGTATAATTAATTTCTTTTATTATGCATATTTCCATAACTTTATAAAGAACATTTCTACAATGGTGTGTTCTTAATAGCACTAGAAAATATCACTAATTGGTGATGGTTGCCACACTTGGCACATAGCTTCTAAGGGGAACTTTTTTCCTACAGTGACTCCTTTTCCTTCAATCAGATCAATTTCTTCATCAGTGCTTCGTTTCCACTCAAAACATTGAATCAATAAAGCCAAAGTTAGGCTCAATGTGCGTTGAGCCAAATTTGATCCAGGACAAGCCCTTCTCCCTAACCCGAAAGGAAGCAACTTGTTAACTTCATTTTTATTTTCAAATCTTTCAGGCTTAAAATGTGTTGGGTCACTCCACAAATTGGAGTCTCTATGAATAGCCCAAGCATTCACTAACAAAATTGTGTTTTGTGGAAGATTGTATTCTCCAATGGGGCAATCTTTCGAAGAGAAATGGGGTGCCAGCATTGGAGCCGCAGGATGCAAATGAAGTGTCTCATAAACAATATTTTGAATGTAAGGAAGTTTAGGAATGTCAACTTCATCTACTAGACGGTTTTGACCTATGTGAGTGTCTATTTCCCTTTTTGCCTTCTTTAGTATTTCTGGATGGTTTAATAAATTACTCATTGCCCATTCTAAAGTTACAGCCGATGTGTCTGTTCCTGCCAATAATATAACCTACAATGCAACAAATAAAAAAAATCAAATAAAAAAAATCTTGTAAATAATAAAACTAAAAAACACAATTTCCATCTTCTGAAAAATAAAATAACACTTTAAATAATACCCTTCTCTCTAATGTTTTTGCATATTTCTTCCAAAACATAAATATAAAGGAAAACAGACTATTTCAATTTAATCAAGAATATTAAGTAAGTTTGTTTTAATCACGTTTCTTTTTGAACCAGCTGACAGTTCATTTCACAAATTATGAAAGGAGGTAAGAACATGGGTGTAACAATTTTTCCCCAAGTATTGGTTTCCACCGTTTCCTAGACCAATGCATATGCTCACAAGAGTCGACAAACAGGTCTGTTATGACCACATGCACAACTGTCATCTGTAATGCTCCATGTATTATTTTCCCTTCCAATTTTTGTTTCATGCATTTCATTCACAAATTATCCAATCCCGATCTCAAATACGTGTGGCACCTACCTACATCACCTTAATTATTCAAGAAAGCTAGAAAAGACTGACTTATCCAGATGCCAATAATCAACGCAATATTGAATATACTAGTTACGCATTTACTTTACTTCTTTTCACTCTTTTAAACAACCTCAAATGATATAAGGAGATAATATAGTAATTACCAGGACAAGTCCTTTAATGATTTCATCCGTGTAGTATTCAGGTTGTGATTGTTGTTGTGTTAAAAGATGATCTATCATAGTATTGACGCTTTGTTTTCTGTTACGATGTTCATCAATGAATCCTTGTAAAAAAGCATCGGTTATCTTACTGGTTCTATTCAGGTTCTTCTCCAAATCATCAAAATTAAACCATCTCAGCAAAGGCAAGAAGTCTCCAGGATTATTTGCCCCTCCCACAGCCACCAACTCTTTAATAATCCCTCGAAATTGCCTTGCTTCTTCCACATCACACACATCACAATCTTCACCGTAATATCTCTTCCCAGACACCATCCTCATTATAATGTTAACAGTCATTTCCGAAAAGCTTCAATAAATTATACAAACAGTACAAAATTAAGAAAATTATGGAGTATAATCAAAACTTTGCTATCTACTCTTTCAACAATTTGTACCTAACTTAATTCTACGGCCAAATTTACCTGGATTTGAGTTCCACTTTGGCAAAGCCGCTGCGCGAGTCGTGAGCGAGCTTTCGCACGAGCCTCGTGACCTCGTCCCTTCGGATTTCCGAGAAGCAGTTCAAACGGTGCGTTGAGTGAACCTCGAGCGACACGATGCGGCTGAGGTTGCGCCAGTGGTCGCCGTAGGGCGACACCGCGACGGTGGTGTAGTTGTAGCCGATGTATTTTCCGGTGAGGAGGCGAGGACGGTTCGCCAAGACGATGTCGTTTTTGGTGAAGCACTCCTGCACTGCCTCGGGCGACGAAACGACAACGACGAAGCGCGAACCGAACCAGAGAGAGAAGACTTTGCCGTGTTTCTGAGAAAGGGCGTGGAAGGTGCGGTGGAGCGGTTGTCTCATCTGGTGGAGGTTTCCGATTATGGGGAAGGAGAAGGGCCCTGGAGGAAGGTTCCAGAAGCTTCTTGTTTTGAAGAAGAAGCTCCAAGAGAAGAGAAGAACGATGCATGTGAGAAAGAAGTAAAAAAAAGGGACCATGGTTGTTGAAGGTGTGGCTTGATAGTGTTGAGTTAAGGGAGTGTTTGGCCGAATCTTTTGTGTGAGTCCATATAAAAGGCGTGAGAAGGGTGTGAAGACAAATCCACGTGGGAGTTTGCGCTGGATAGTTAGGCTGGGAAAGAGCTTACGTAATAGATAATTTCATACAACGGTGACACTTAAGACTCTTGCTCTACGTGACAACACCACCGCAAGACACCACACAAAATGACTTAGAAAGAATGAGATACTTAGATATCGAGAAAAGATGGAATCTGTTTTATTAAGTAGTATGACTTGGCATTTATATAGAGTACCAAGTAAACCAAAACAGGTCTATGGGTGATTTGTTATCAACACGTAACACAATAGAGTTGGTACTATGAACCTTCAATTCAGTGAGAAGAGAAAGCAGGCACAAGGCTTTACAAGCATTGAATCACACAAACTAACAAATTTAAATTTCTGACATGTGGGTATTACGATCATAAGAAACAATTGTTTCAATTTCATCAAGAAATCTTTCTATACATATATTGTCTGAGTTTTATTAGATAACGTCAATATTGACATTATTCAAATTTAAAATAATAATTTACGAGTTTTCTTATATGGTGTTTATTATTTAATGGAAAATTAAACTCATATTTGAATTTTTCAATAGTTTTATAATTTTTTGAATATAATTGTCTCAATATGACAAACCTTCTTTGACCTTTAACCAATTAGAGGTTACGTTGTACACTTCTTTATAATTTTTGTAAGCATTACCACTTCCTTTTTAATCGGTGTAGTTGATAAATTAGATTGTATATTACTAAGGTAAATCGAATATTGTATTTTTTTTTTAATTAGGCAGTTCGATCATTGATGAAAATAAGAGATTTATGCATATGTATATGTAATTATGTTAGAAGAATAAGAATTATAAGGATCTTTTATATATATATATATATATATATATATATATATATTACTATGTTGATATATGAATAAAAGTATATCAAAATTATTCTTTGAAATTTTTCTCTGCGGTAGCAAGAGTCAACGTCGACTTCTTCTATAATATAGAAATTAATACATTGTTGGTTTTTTTGAGTAAATTCTGACAGCTTGTACCGATCAAATTAAATCGGAGAAATCTAACTCTATAACTTTCGCTGCGATTTATATGATTGAGAAATTTATCCCGGAACAACTTGACGGCAGCAACTATGTCAAGTGATCATTGAATGCACAAAGACTGGTCCTAATACCTGTCATGAAAAATTGCTTAATGCCTTTCATTATTATTATTATTTCTGCTATAAATAATACTAGAATCGTTACTACTCATAATTACAAAATATCTTATAATCTGAAATTAGGGAGAACAATTAATCTATGATTGCCTAACTTATTTTAAGGAAATCATATAAAAATATACTCATAATTACAAAATAACCTATAATATGAAATTAGAGAGAACAAATCAATCTATAATTGTCTAGCTTATTCTTAAGAAATTATATAAAAATATTTAAAGAGAAAAATTAATTATTGATTGATATCCCCCTCTCCCCAAATTGGTGGGGCTTGGTCAAGAAACAAAAATTTGCTAACAAGAAATTGATGAAGCAGACAAGGAACATCCTTCATAAAAATATCAACAACTTGAAGTTGAATAGTGACATGAGGGAGTGAAATAACACGATCATCATAAGTTTCACAAATTGAGTGATAGTCTACTTTAATATGTTTGGTGCGTTCATGGAACACTAGACTTGCAATAATTGGAATGACACTTGTATTGTCAACATAGAGAGACGTTGGATTGTGTTGAGGAAACCCAAGTTCAGCCAAAAGACCACGAAGTCAAATTAATTCAAAATAAGTAGTAGGCATGGCACGGTACTCAAATTTAATAGACATTTAAGTATGCATGGTTGCTTCTTAATTTTCCATTAGATCAATGAAGAACCTAGAAACAAGCACCAACCAATGACTGATCGACGATTGTCAAGACAACCAACCCAATCAGCATCACTATAAAAAAATTAATTTAGGAGGTGTGCCAATGGGAAAAAATAAACCTTGCTAGAGGTACCTTTTAAATATCTAATTATGCGACTAATTGTGGCCAAGTGGAGATGGCAAGAAGAGTGCATGATTGACTCACTTATTGAATAACAAATGGGATGTTAAGGCGTTGGTAGACAGCTTTTGTCGCCTAAATTGTCTTAAACAAACTAAATTAATCACCTTTTAGTAATGCAGTATAAAGATCAACTCAGGTCAGTCTAAGGACGGTGCCAATGCATTGAGTGGATTGAATCCAAAATACATGTTTTTGAGGGACTTTTAAAAGCGTGAAAGATAGACAATGAAATTAAAATGAAGGCAATTGTAAAGTGATGAACTAATGAAACTAACTCGTAAGAAAACTGTTGGACACTTAAAAGGAGAATAATGAGAATGTATGCAACCATGAAATTGACCAATGCAAGGATAATCAAGGAAAAGGAAGGATAACATTTGAAACAGATAAGAAAACTAGCCTAGCTAGTGTCTAAAACACAATAACAAAGTGACCACTAACAAAAAGGAAAACAAGACTAAATTGATGTCTACGTACTCCACTAGCCAGTGCCCTTTTAATTTAGAATTTGATTTAGCATAACACAAGTGCATGAAACCAATAAAACAATGACTGACCTAAGCCATGGAACCCAAAAAAAACTACAATGTATATCATGGAAAGCTTAAACATTAATTGTAAATTAAACCTAATAAATATGCAAAGTCGCTTTGAACTAGGATGGGTTCAACCAAGATGGATGCTCAATGGACAGTAGCAAATGAAGTGCAGGAAAAAATGGAAATATAAATAAGAAGTTAAGTGTAAATTGCAAGCTAGAAATATTCATTGAAGGCATAAATTCTCAGCAAATTAAATTGGCTAGAATATTCATCATGGGTTTCAATTTACATGGTCTTAGAATCAAAATAAAAACTGAATAACAAAATAAAATAAAACTCATAATCCATATCACAATGCAAAGTTGCTCAACACTTAATCTTGAACGAAGTGGAAAAGAAAAACTTTAGAGCTCTTGACACCACCATCCATTCCCTATTCTCTCGTAACAACTCTCTATATTCTCGAAAATAATTGCCAACCAAAATCACCCCCCGTTCTCTCTAACCCCTTCCAAAAATTCCAGCCCCACTGTCCCACCAATTGCCTCTCAAAATTGCAAACAATATCCTACCAAAAGTTGATTCTCCTTTTTCTATGTGTGTGTATTGTCAGCCCTCACAAAATTTGTTTATGTTTTGTCTGCTGATGTGACAGTTATGGCTCACCTCCCTTTTTGGGTCATTCCGTGTGGAAAAGAAGCCCATTAGGTGAAGAAAGGGTCTGCTCCAAGGCTTTGCTAAATGCACCAAATTTGCAACAAAAACATGAGGTAGTTTTTGCCTTTGTAACTACTCCCATCTTCCAAATTATACTGCATCTCGTACAGAGGTCCAAAAATTGTGTTCTACCACTTCAATTAAAGCTCTTCGAATTTAGAATCCAAAGCTACAAGAACAACTAATTTGGACACCTGTAGAGAAAGTTATGATCCAAACAATCAACAAAGGTCAGTGTTGAAAAATCAGCGTTTTTCCGCTAGAGCCTGACAACAACGAGGTAGCGCCGGACGACAACGTGACAGGGGAAAATTCTCCTTTAAGATGCGCCAGGTGGCAATAAATACTGTTGGGTGGCAATAAATGTTGTCAGGTGATATTAAAATAGGGAGTAGTGCAATAAGCTTCAATATGAAGGTATAGAAATTGAGTTATCAGGCGTGTAATGGTCAAGTAAATAAGACTACATATTAGATGTTGGTATAATAAAGGGTCAGGCAAAATGTGACCCTCAGCACGGTGATATTTAACATTAACTTCAAGAGGAGTATCAATCAAAGGTAGACATGTCAATGTGAGTCGGAACCCGTGAGTCAACCCGGCTCACCACGGGTTCGAGCCGGGTCGGGTTGGAAAAATAAATTGTTTTGCGATTATGGGTCAAAACGGGTTGAGCTCACTTAACCCGCGGGTTATGCGGGTTCGAGCCGGGTTATGGTGAGTTGACCTACCAACCCACCTATATTAAAAAAATCTAATTTAATAAAATTAATTATTTTAAAGTTAATTATTTTAAAGTTAATCTTTAATGCTTTGCTGTTTAATGTAGGGGAAGCTTTTATTTTCAGTCCGTTCATATGGAACACCCCTGCACATACAATTGATGTTGGTGTTGGCAAACAGAGTTAAAACAATTGGAGGATGAAAAGAATTGCCTAGCTTGTTATCATTTCTGATGGCAAACATATGTAGTATTTTCATTTATGTTTTGTTCAATACCATGATAGGAACTGCCTAGCCTTGTTATCTTGGACATGATGAAATATTTGTACTTAATTTTACTGTAATTGTCATATTATAGATTACTTAAAAAAATATTTAAATATTGCAATACTTAAAAATTAAAAATTAAATAAATTTTTAATTTTTTACGTAGGTTAGTGAGTCAACCCACTTAATCAACCAACTCGTGGTGGGTTGAGCTGGGTTGCAAAAAATATGACTCACCATAAAGTGAGTCAGGTTGGACTCACTCTTTTTTTGACCCGGCCCGTGGTGAGCCAACCCGTGTGAGCCGGGTTAGCTCACTTTGACATGTCTAATCGAAGGTAGTAAATAAGTAAAGAGCAAGTGCAAGAGTGAAATTGTAAAGCAAGAACTTAGTAGAGTCATGTAAAAATAGTAAAAGACAATGGAAGAAATGTAAATCGGTGCAAAAATAGTAAAGAAAGCAATAAAGGGCATTTGTTATCAGTAAGAACACTAAAATCAATACAAAAACAATAAAGGGTGCAATGGAAAGTAAAATTGCAAGAACAATAAATTGTTGGAAAAATGAAGTGTAATGAAGAAAGAATTGAAAACTTATATTGATTTCAAAGGGAAATACAACTGGTTCCACTCCCCCTAGAGGCTACTTTGCTCTCCCAAAGAATCAAGCCGAACTTGGATCGTATAACAAACTTAACTCCTCTCCCTTGTGGACAATTAAAATTGCAAGAACAATAAATTGCTAGAAAAATAAAGTGTAATGAAGAAAGAATTGAAAACTTCTATTGATTTCAAAGGGAATTACAACTGGTTCCACTCCTCCCTAGAGGCTACTTTTCACTCCCAAAGTATCAAGCCGAACTTGGACCGTATAATAGACTTAACTCCTCTCCCTTGTGGAAAATTAAAATTGCGAGAACAATAAATTTCTAGAAAAGTAAAGTTTAATGAAGAAAGAATTGAAAAGTTGTATTGATTTCAAAGGGAAATACAATTGGTTTCACTCCCCCTAGAGGCTACTTTGCACTTCCAAAGAATCAAGCCAAACTTGGACCTATAGCAGACTTAACTTCTCTCCCTTATGGTTACTTTTCACTCACAAGGGTTTAAGGTTGCATTTTGTCTCACAAAATGGAAATCTACACGAACGATGTTGAAAAGTAAAGTGTAATCTCATGTGTTTCTAGCTAATGTGTTGCACTTCCTACTCTACTAAGGTAAGTTTCTTTTACAAAGTTTTTACACATGGGAATAGAAAAATTAAACCATCGTAAAGCTAATACACAAGACTAATGGTTTGTACCAAGCACATAGCAAGGTTAGACTAAATAAGCCCTCGGCATACTAAGGTTTGTACCAAACACAAAATGAGATCAGACCGAATAATCCCTCAACGTATTGAGGTTTGTACCAAGCACATAGCGAGGTCAGATCGAATAAGCCCTCAGCGTACTAAGTTTTGTACCAAGCACATAGCGAGGTCAGATCGAATAAGCCCTCAGCGTACTGAGTTTTGTACCAAGCACATAGCGAGGTCGGACCAAATAAGCCCTCAACGTACAAAGGTTTGTACCAAGCACATAGCAAGGTCAGATCGAATAAGTGCTCAACGTACTGAGGTTTATACCAAGCACATAGTGAGGTCGGACTGATTTAACCCTCAATGTACTGAGGTTTGTACCAAGCACATAGCGAGGTCAGACCGAATAAGCCTTCAGCGTACTAAGGTTTGTACCTAGCACATAACAAGGTCGAATGAAACGTGATAGCAACCAAAAAATCGTGGATAACCCACCTCATTAAAAACGCCTCTGATTGGTTCAGAGGGAAAAAGAGTGTGGGATTTTATTAAACATAAATGGAAAAAATAGCGAGATTGGCCGAAAAAGTGAGAATAAAGGTATTATTAACTAAAGTAGAACCATAGGTTTGCTGCATTCCATTTCCTTGGGATGGTCGTTCTGTCCAAAATCTTTGACTTGTATGGTCCTCCTAAGAGGACCTCCTTGACCCGAAATGGGCCTACCCACTTTGGTGAGAGTTTATCCTCCAACTCTACCGCATGACCATTCCTCGGTCTCGATGTAGATCATCACTCGACCCCTTTACTTCAGCCAATGTTGTAGCGGGTGACTTGATCAAAGATTCGTTGAAAAGGTTTGTGCACAGGCCTTTGACTCTTTTGATCTAGACTTTAAGGATCCAGATCTAGAACAAAATCCTCTCTGAACTCTTCAGAATTGATAAGTATGGTCGTCGCAATATTCCTCCGTTTATTTCAATCAATTCTGGGATGGGAAAAAGAGTGCCGAAAAAAAGTCCCCTGTACCTTTGTTAGTCCTCGCATATATAGAGGTCTCCTTCCGCCTCTATCTTATTCGAGTTTCAAGCCAACCAACTCCTTACTCCTTTGCTCCTTCCTAATATCTTGGATGTTATCTCCTAATATCAAGGATGGTATCCTGAGGATTTTATATTTGATTTTTTTCCCTTTTGGTCGCGTTTCTCCTTTGGGTCGCATTTCTCCTTCGAGCCACATATGATCTTGCCACATCGGTGGGCCATAGTCCATTGCGTTTGGATTTAATCCAACCTAAACACATGAACAATTCCAATTTTTGCGGGGCATCCAATAACATTGAGAATATACAGAGAATATACGCTGGTCAGATACCGACCTCAGTCCTTAGAAGTACATTAACATTCTAGATTATATAGTCTGTAATGCAAATTTACATTCCGGTTTGTATAATTCTGTAATGCAAATTTGGAAGCCAATTCGAAATGTAAATTTTAGATTCCATAATCCAGAATGTAATCCATAATTTATAATTACATTTCATATTGTACAATCCGCAGTGTAAATTACATTTCAGATTGTACAATCTGTAATGCAAAAATAATTTTAGAATTGTACAATCTGTAATGCAAAATTACATTCCACACTGTATAATCCGTAATGCAAAACTATATTATAGATTGTACAATCCGAAATGCACATGAATTGTTTGGAACTTACATTGTTAATTCTCATCTTCTTCCTTCTGCTTTATATTCTTTTTATTTTTCCATTTGTTTTAATGGACACTTGTGAATGTTTTTTAGGGTGAAAAATGAAGATGGGGTGGAGGTGGAGGGAAGTACGGATGGTAGGAAAGGAAGAGGGAAGAAGATGAGGACAACTTTAAATTTTTAAATTGCTTATGGGTTGTAGGAAGAAAATATGGGGATGTAGGAAGAAATTCAATTCTTTTTTTTGTACCATTTGTGCAAATGATTTTGAATTTTTTAAATAGCCAAACAACCCAAACTCTGTTTCATTTACCCTCTCTAATGAATCCACCCGGAGGCCCAATCCATGGCCCATATGTACCTCAAGGCCAAGCCCGATCAAAGGCCCAATAATAAGAGAATACATGATTGGAGCATTAGAATAAATTTTATTTTTTAGGCCAAATGTTAGGTCATGCTTTATAGAATAAAATTCCAAAGTACTTTGTAATTAGCCTTCAAAATTGGGCTAATCCAAGCCCAATTTGAAGCTTGGCCGAGAATGCTTGAAGGAAGCTAGATTGGTGCGCATGTTTCACATGAAGCAAGGCATGGTGAGTGTGAGTGGGCACATGGCTCTTGATCCCTCACTCCTTTACATCTCATAGCCACAAATTAAGCTTCTTCTCCAAGATGCATTTCCATTACATTTAATGTTGCATTTCATTTCATTTAGGCCAACCACACATTCTATAAATGAGGCCTTCTTACTCTTGTATTTGGTTACTTTTGAATGGTAATATGCTAGTTATTGAGATCACTCCACCCTTATCACCTCAAGAGTCACTTGCTAGACTAGTTTCTACTCTAAACTCCTCTAGCCTCCTTCCCTAGAATGGACCTCTATTCTAGACTTCATCTCCACTTCATCTCCATTGCTTCAAGGGCCTTCAAAGCTTGACTCCGCTCCTTCATTTCCGCTGCAACCATGGACCTTCTCCTATTCACTTTCGTGTTTCAAGGTCAATCACTCTCAATTTGTTTTTCTCTTTAAACTCCTCACATGCTCTCCACTCACAATCTCACACGTGGATTTGCAATGATCTCAATTATGTTATCAAGGTACAAGGAAGTACCAACATCAGAGGATTGTTAATGCCTAGAAACTATTAAAGGACATTACCAAAAAATTCGAATAAAGAATTTAACTCTACATAGGATGATTTTGAAAAAAAGAGAATGTCAGTTTGATATCAATTTTCTTTTTTTACCTTTGATGCTATACTTCATTTCCTTTTACTTTTATTTTTTTATAAATACAAAAATTCTTTTTTATTAAAACCATTTTACTCTATAAAAGATTATGAAATAATTGGTGTCAAATTACTATTTTTTTTAGGAAAAAAAAATCAAGCAAAGGAAAAATTTTTGGAGAGAGAATAGTCGAGAGGAAGGTTTTTCATCTTCTTCTGGACACCTTTCAGCTTTGTTCATCCTCCATCAACAATCCATCAATTTCATTTTTTCCTTGAAGAGAAGCTCCATTCATTATTTAAATTTTTGTACCATGCGATTTTTATTTTCACCCATCCCCTTTATTTCATTTTTAGCTTACTCTTACTGCACCCACCCACATGATTATTCATGCTCCACATTTTTTTTATATTTTTATATTTGTTTGGCCTTTATTTTAATTTTCAAACACATTTACTTTTTGGCGCACCATTTTTTTTGCACACACTGTCTACTATAAATATAAGAACCCAAACTAGTAGGGATATTACCCTCATACCCATATTTAAATTGTCGACAAATGTCCATTGGGCGGGTTTTTTTTACCTTTTATAGTTGCATCTTGAATTTTTTTTCTCACATAGCACTACACTGGCGCCAAATACTGCAGCTGATTGAAAGCTTTCTTTTCAAAGTCAGATAAGCTTTTCAGGAAGTTTCTACTACACTCCACTGAATTGATACATTTTCGTTTGTGTTTGTTATATCTAGTTCATATTTTCACTGCATTCTCTCATGATCTTCTTTCCCAAACTCTCTCACGACCGTCTTTCTCAAACTCTAACACTGAATTTTATCGTTCTCATTTGGTTGTTTGGGTTTTGTCTGCTTCATTAGGTGATTTCTTTGTTTTCATCTTCCTTTGGCCATTGTTTTGGTTTTGTTGATGGTCTGTTTTTTGTTAAAATTTATGAAATTCCAACTTTAGCTTTTTTGTTTTGGCTTTTCATGTTAAAGTTCTCTTCTTTCTTGATCATTCTCCTTCATTAGGTGGTTTCTTTGTTTTCTTCTTCCTTTGGTCGTTGTTTTGGTTTGGTTGATTGTCTGTTTTTTCTTTTAATTTCTATAAGTCCAACTTTAGTTTTTTTTTTTTTTTTTAGCTTTTCATGTTAAAGTTCTCTTCTTTCTTGACCATTCTTTGATCATATTTTTTAAAGTCTAGGTTTTTATCCTTACCAGTTAGGTTTTTGTTATAAGTTTTTTTTTTTTTTTTTTTTTGAAACTCTTTTTTTTTTTTTTTTTTTTAATTTTTTGTTTTTTTTTTTTTTTTTTTGGTTTTTTTTTTTATTTTTTTTTTTTTTTTTGCTTATGAAACTCATTTCTTTGTTTTCATTTTTCCTCTACCCTTTTTCGTATTTGGATATGTTTTCGTAATGGTTTTGTTGTTAAGGTTTTATTTTGTATTTGTATTTTCCATTGTTGGTATTTTTGTTTGTTGCTTTTTTTGTTTAAGTTTTGTATCGTTGATCATGTAATCGTTTGATGGTATTGGGATGTTAAAATGTTTTTCTGGTACCGTATTTCATTTATGGTTTGGTTTAATATTTTTTTATATGTTATTATATTGCATTAATGGATCGTGTATTTTATAATTTTGTGATTTTCCCAAGGTTGTGATGGCAAAGAAATTCGATATGATTAAAGATATTGATGGCAAGAGGAAGATCCTAAAACTTGGTGTAAGAGTAGTTGATTTGTGATATATTCATAATCACGATTCCAATGTGCAATTTGAGATGGTTTTGATTTATTGATGTGATCCCAACAAGGCTTATAGCTTGGGTCAACGCCTAGGCCCAAATCATGCTTAAGGCCCAATACATGGCCCACATGCATCTCAAGCCCAAGCCCATCAAGAGGCCCAATAACAAGAGGCAT
>Ga0214545_1000746_pt1 | contig 55665 bp, 26 predicted proteins | sample CNSS4metaG_FD_160064 | JGI IMG/M metagenome (GOLD analysis project Ga0214545, IMG submission 160064) | Root nodule microbial communities from cowpea collected in UCLA plant growth center, Los Angeles, California, USA - CNSS4 | ecosystem: Host-associated > Plants > Roots > Nodule | place: USA... | reverse complement strand
CTACCAAACTCGTCAGCCAACAACTGAGGAGGGCAATCTATCTGGACCCATCCGTACTGGCCACAACCAGCACACTCACACCGGCAACACTCGCCAACCCGAGCCACAACTCAAGGGTTCCTCGTGTTCATCCGCCATCCCGAGCCACAACTCAAGAGATGCTATTCCGAGCCACAACTCGAGGAATATCACGTGCTTAACCCCTATCCCGAGCCACAACTCAAGGGATACGTTCCGAGCCACAACTCAAGGAACACCAGCAATCCCACCCTTAAAGCATCACTAGACGCACTGTAAATCACAAAATTCATAATCAAAACTCAAAGCTGCAGCAGTATAAATCGCTTGGCGGGGGACACGTGCCGCTAGGCGCTACCAGCTCCCAGACCGCCTGGCGGGGGTCGCGTACCGCCAGGCGCACATCGCCTTACTTTTCCTCTCGCCATCGCGGCCGCCGGGTGGAACTACTTCTGTCGCCAGGCGCACACCACCTCGAGACCTCACTGTTATCTCGCTATCGCCCGACGATTCACGTCCCACCGCCAGACGCCATGACAGTATACCACTTTATAGTGTTTCTGCTCGTGTCTTACGCAGTTTCTTACCTTATTTCCACCCGCTCAATCACCGGTATCATATAATTACAAGATTACTATCATTGGTGAGGTCCAATCCTCAACATCCTAACTTGGTAGTAACACCCATTCGATCATATCATTAAACCCCTCCCTTCTTAACTTATTAATACTCCTAGGTTCGTTCCACTTAAGTTATTGCCAAGTCCACTACGCTGTTTGAGTTCTCATTCCCAATAATTGGTTCATACTTTAAACCCCCTTGCACCTAACTATTTCAATATTCAGAATCACTAATACCCGACAAAGGAAAACTCCCTACTATTTCATATCACTACCTCCTTAGGCAATTCACTCCCCCCCCCTTTGAAACTCATACATGACTCCCTCATCAACCTTCCCAAACATCACGAAAATTTCCACTTATTGATTCCAGTCCAATAGAACAGAATCCATCCTCAGTGCACAACACCTCAGCCTGCAGTATCTCTGCCACTGCGCGGGCGCCTGGCGGCCAATCCACGTGCCGCCAGGCGGTGTTTGCCATCTGGGTATTTCCCAGATTCTTCCTGCACCTGATGCCCGACCATTTTTCTGCTTTATGAATACACATAAATCTAATCCTAGCACAATCATAACAATTCATTTTATACTTTCATTGATCACCAATTCCTATGTCCAATTCACAGTAACACATTCCAATTTGTGATTTCTGATAACATACATTCAACCCTAACTCATATTCACTGTTCCATTCATTTAAGCCTTCGATTAGGTGGATATACCTACTGTTGGTCAACATTACCCCTCCATAAGAATCACCACTGCCTTTTGCCCCGATCAGATTTCACCCAAAATTCCAGAAAACCCAAAAACGAGTCAAAATACCCCGCACCGCCTGGCGATTCAACCAGTCCCGCCAGGCGCCACATCAGCAAACCCAGAAAATAGCTAAGACGCTTTGCGTCGCCTGGCGGCTGGAAATGTGCCGCTAGGCGGTTCCTCTTCCAGGAACCCAAAACACACGAAATAGCATGAGCCGCCTGGTGGTGGTTCATCACCCGCCAGGCGGTTTCTGGAAAATTCCAGAAATGCAGAATTATAAAGGATTTAACAGTACACAAAAAACCAATATACCATATAGTTACACATTATTAACCATATGCATAAAAATTACGGAGTCTAGCTCCCCTAACCTGGATCCTTTAGCTTAAATTTGAACAATTGATGAAGCTCTCCCTTGATCACCCACCTTCCTTGCTTCCTCACTATTCTGCGACGCAACCCTTCCCTCAAGTCTCACAACATTCAAATTTTCGTGCTCTCTCTCTGGTATGCTTCCCAACTTGTCAAACCTTAGCCCTTAACCTAATTTTCCTTTTTAAAGTGTGCCTAAACTAAGTGTTTAATTACCCAAAACGAAAATGACATTGAATAAGACATATTGTGCCATTCAACTCCCCCCTTACGACTGCCTTTCCAACCCCCCTTTGGCTGCCCACTCCCCTAGGTTTCCTTTCCATCTTTTCATATTCAAGTCAAATCCAAAATGTCAAAAAAATATAAAATTAATGTAAGCTCTCCAAGGCTTGGACCCATAACCATGCAATCACCAAATCTATATCAAACCATTCCACCAATTCATATTTCTTACTAGAAATCACAATTCAATTATCATAATATACAAGAACATGTTTTCATAGATTTAAATAATAAAACCATAAAATCAAAAGTTAACATACATAGGACTCGAACCCAAGTCCTCTCGCACAATCAAAGTATTCTCAACCACATGAGCTAATACTTTTCCACGTCATACCAACCATAATTTAATGTTATAATTATTTCCCCTCCCGTATTTATTAATTACTGATTTATTTAATTAATTAAATTCTACGGGTCTTACACCTATCCTTTTAAAACCATATTCCTTATTAGTCACTCCAACCTTAGTCAATACTCTTCTTGAACGGCTTGACACCACAACTTTTTTTTTTAAAGATTCCCCCAAACTCGCAGTCATCCTGGTGATTATACTGAGTTTATACCATTATGTCTCCAACAACTCTTTCACTCTTGAGATTATGTTCCAACCTTGTAAAGGAAATAGTTCAAATTGGCTTCGAATTTAAACACTTTGATCACCGTGAAGGCACCACACACCCGAGTGAGTCTCCACTTGGTCCCAATTGTAGCGAAACCATCATCTTAACCTCAGCCCCTTCCTAAAGGCAACCATGATTCCTATACCATACTGGCGACATCAAGGAATACACAATTCCAAGAAAACCGGCTCTTAGTCCAAGCATCACTTCGTAATGTGCATCTCTGTATGAGATTTATTCGTGCTAACCACTTTAGCATCAACCATCGTAGACACCATGTCAACTACTTAAAACTTTTCTTTTCATTCCCTCCATCATTGTGCTTCGACATCAGTTGGGTTGTCCTTCCATATGACAATAACCTTTAAAGGTGTGCCATTCCTTCTAGTGCGTGAAACCTTCCACTTTATACCCAAGGTCGAATGACTTGCTCATGGGAACTACTTTTCCTTGAAACATCCCATTAATGAAGTTGAAAAGACCCCTCTCCACCTGCTGACTGTTAATTCTAGTATGAACCTCTTATCCATCTTAGCCTCTCACTAGAGGTTTGTCATCTCTTTGCACTTCATGGTCTCTTCTTTTCTTAGCTTGCTCGTTGCTAAGCAATCTCTCCACTTTCTACAGCCTAGAATTTGCCAATTGTCCCTCTTCCACTACTCCAAGAAGCACTAGGTGTGGCCATATGACCATATTCAATGACACTTCTCTTGACACTGTATGCATTTGCATGACTCTGAACTTCAACCTTGTCGGAATGTAGAATCAGCTTGATTTCTTCAAACGATGTGGCACTTGCATGCACTGATACCCCTTAGTATTCTTAACCTTTGGATTCAACTCCTTTTAGAAATCTTGTAGTATCCGTTCCGAGAGTCTATCTTTAAAGCTCCCTCTGACCAATCATTATGTTGGGAACTCTAGCATCTTCTCCAGTTTATTAATCCAAGACTTAGCTTTCCTTGTTCAATTATATACATCATACATCAACTTCCTATCTTTGAGGTAAGACATTGTCTCAAAGCCCCCATCTAACACTTGTAAAGGTGAGCAGACCAAGTTGACATTGAATTTGGATTCCTTTATCTTCGTAGACACTAGACACAAAGCACAGAGGCGCGACAGGACAAACTAGATCATACAAAGCAACAATCTATCACTTACAGACAACGAACCCCTTTTTGTCTGTCACCCTCCTTTCCCCAAACCATTAGAATTAAGAAAGAAAAACAACCTTTAATCTAGTCATGAGTGTGCACCCTCATTACTCTATCAAGGCATTTTCTGTTCTTACAACTTTTGGTTTCACTGACAAACCAGACTAGACTTGACAACTTACGCCTGCGAGGCATGACAAACGCCTACGAGGGAACGCCTGCGAGGGAACCCAATTCAGGATGCATTCTCGCCCAGCTCGTCGCCTAGGCTGGAGGATCTCGCTCAAGCGAGAAGGACTCTCGCTCAGGCGAGCTCCCTCCGCCTAGGCGAGAGCTCGACACACATACCATAACGACCTCTGCACATTCTCGCTTAGGCGAGACTCCCTTGGCTTGAGCGAGACACTCGCTCGCTCAAAACTGAGCTGGTCGCCTGAGCGACCCCTGGCGTAAAAAGTTTGGGCGAGCCTCTGCTCATCCCGCCTGGACGAGACAGGCTCGCCTAGGCGAGATTATCAGGTCTCACCACTGTTTTCTTGCGACAACCATTCATACCAAGCCAAGAATAACACACTAAAGCATTTCACGCATCCAGGACATCATATCAACCACAGAATCGTAGTACAACAGCCAAACAGTGAAAAGGACGAATACAAGATGAGGTTTTAGCTTCCCTTACCTGGAATGAGCTAGTGCAAGGCCTCGACACCAACAGCGGAGCACCACAGCTCAAGGAACAAACTTAGAAGCTGGAAAAAATAGCATAATGGAACCAAACAAGGGCATTGAGATGAGCCTCAGAGTAAACACGAAAATAAGACCAGAAGAGATCTAGTATGAGCTAAGGAGCAACTTACGTGGGGTCGAAAGAGCTTGAGCAACCTTGGCGAAGGCTAAGGATCAAACCCTAGCAGAGCTTCCGTTGAGAACGAAGGGGTTTGAGGACAAATGTTTTTTGAAAGTGAGATGGGAGTGAGAGTGTTAGGCTGGTTTAGGGTCTTTGGCTTCTCATGGGCCAGCCCTTAGGCCCAATTAGATTTGAGGCAACCCTTAAACATAAGGGCAGAAATATTGGGTCTTACAAAATTACGTAAATGAAAAGAAAAAAGACATGGAAAAAAAGTAAGTAAGCATAATTATATAAAATAATAAATTTCTTTACAAAAAAAATACAAAATTGTGGAGCTACAAAATTATGAAAACCTAAAATAATAATTTATGATTTGTCCGTATTTATTATTGAAAGAAAAATCATTTATATATATATATATATATATATATATATATATAAGCATATATTTTAACCGTCATCATTATTGTGGTTTTAATTTTCATAATCTTTTATTTAATTTTTAATAGTCTTGTATGATATGTTTTAAAGTTTGGTAGAGGCATCGTGTGGTTGTTTTGGATTTTGGATTTTAGAATTTTGAATATTTATTTCGTGGTTGGATTAGTGTTTGGTGCATGAGCAAAGGAAGCATGACATCGGGTGTACTGTACCAATATACTTATATAGAGGTAGCATTTGGACATTATTTGTCATGGATTTAATTTAAAGATGTATGATTTTCAAATTGTCACTAAATTACATTTATTTTGAACTGTAATTTTGAATTTCTATCACTTTTTATCTATGAATATTCTTCCCATATTTTTGACCTATGTGAACAATAATTTATAAAAATAAAGAAGAAGCGAAAAATATCTGAAAAAAAGAACAAATGGCAACGAAAGGAGGAAGAAGTGTGTATAACAAAAATTGAAACGGGCAAGAGTTTTATAGAAAATAATAAATATTGTCATTAACAAATCATTTAACAATTATATTATTAAAGGTAAAATAGAAAAAATAAATATAGGTGTATATTATTATTTACTATTAATATTATTAGCTATTTTATTGTTAAGATTTAGAATACCATTATATTATTATTAATCCCATTTTCTTCAGCCAAACAATCAATCTAACCTAAATGACAAAATGCTCAAACAATTTTCAATAAAGGAAAATCTAGAGAGAAAGAAACAAAGTTAGAAGGGATAACATGATTTTGAAAAGAACACATTTAGTATTTTCAAGGCCTTCGACGGCCAAAACACCCATAAAAGATTTTTGAAGAATCAATGTTCGAAGAATGATAAAAGAGAAGAATCGATTCTTGAGAAATTATAAAAAAGGAGAATAATCATGACAGAGTAAAATAGATTTTCGATGAGCTAGTTAGAATCGATTTTAAAAAACGTAACACTACAAAAATCGTTTGTATGGAAAACAATCGAGGGTAACCGGGACACATGACATATTACGTAGCTTTTACCTTTCTCTTTAAAATTGAGAAGCATCCATTTCTCACTTTCTTTTTTTTTTTCGTTTTTTTATTTTCGCGCTCATATATTATAACTCTTTTATCATTAAATCAAACACAAATGTTATATTCATCTTTTCAAAATGATATTAAATCTAAAACTTATAATTTAAAAAAAAAATCATGCATCTTTTATGCTACATCCATCTTGTGTGTCACATATTTAATTCAACTTATCACACAAATATTTTAAAATGTTATAATTATTGATATATATATATATATATATATATATATATATATATATATATATATATATATATAAAACTTTACACCATAACACATTTAAATTTAACTACCCACAGATTAACTGCATTTGTGCAAGAAGTATGAGTTTAGTCTTTCCTAAAAACTAGCATTGATTTCAACATGATGTAGTTTCTTCTATTGGAAGAATAATTTTTATTTTTAAAACAGTAATTTGGATATTAATTTCTATTTTTTTGAAAAACTAAAAATGAATTACATCAAATTGAAGGTTATACATTTACAAACGACAAACTAAAAAAGAAAGCAAGTCCCATGAAATCAATAATCTACACAAATTCTGTTGAGATCATCATCAATGAACATAAAAAACTACTACATGATTTAAAAATCTCAAAAGGAATCTATGTACTATTTTAACAAAAATATCTTCCTCAACATCAAATGAGGGATATAACTTCTGTTCTGACAAAAGGAAAAAGAAAATATTAATATTTATTTAACTTCAATTTTAGAGAAGAACACGTGGCATCTTGCAATCGAACCCCTTCAAATTTCTGTCTTTTTCCGTTCCACTCTTCAAAACCCAAGAGTGAGAGAGAGAAAGATAGAGAGAGAAAGAGAGAGACTGAACTACTACACTATGGAGTAGAGAGAGAAAACAAAAACCTCATCACCAGAGAGAGAAAGAGGGAGAAAAGAGTCCGTTAATTTCAGTTTAAAAGAGAGAGAACAAAAAAATGGTGACAGAGGAACAAATATCGGAAGCGGTGTCGTCGTTGCTGCGCGAATCGAACCCTAGCCAGCGGAGCTTCACGACGCTGAACCAGGTGGTGGAGGAGCTGCAGGCCAAGCTCGGTCACGACCTCTCTCACAAGCTCGATTTCATCACTGCGCAGATCAACCTCCTTTTCGGATCCCAACCACAACCACCACAACCTCCGCCGCAAAATGCGCAGTTGCAGATACAGCAGCAGAAAGACCGTTTCGCCCCTCCACCAAACCCTAATTTCCACTCTGTTCCTGTCAGTTCCGGCTTCCAGGCTACCAAATTCCCTTCTTCTAACGCTGTCGTCGCCACTCCTGCTGATATTTCGCGCGTTGAAGCTCCTGCTCCTGCTCCTGCCCCTGCTCCTGCTCCTGCTAGCGATGCTCCGAAGGAAAGGTTAGGTTTCACTGAGAAGAAATTGTTTGCTTTGTTTGAAAATGTCTGGAAGAGTGAGAGCTCATAAGTGAAGGGAAATTAGGGTTAGGGGAAAAGGAATTGGAACAATTAGCGCCACTTGAACTGTGAACAGCGGGTTTTTGCTTGTAATATATAATACACCATTAGCGTATTATAGTTTAGATGACAACTCGGGAGTGATATTCTTTTTTTTTTTTTTTCATTTTTTTATACTTGCAAAAAATAGAAGGAAAAAAAGAAAATGACAAAAAATTATTTATACTTAAACTAATTTGTAAAGGACCTTTCATCTTAGTTAATTTGTATTTCATGCATGACTTAATTTTAGCCGTCATTGTATTTTTCTAATATTTTTTATAAATATATATGTAAAATATGTATACCGATTAGTTTTATCGATGTTCCAATGAATGAATTGAGAAGGAAAGATTTGTTATTTTTGGAAGAAAAAGGCTTTGAGGTCTCCTAACTTTAACCTAAACAAGCACTTTACATATTTTTTTGTATAATGTATCGGTTCTCTACAAGATTGTTTTCATACTCTTTCCTTGATTAGTGAAACAGATTCTCTCAACCATCCACATCTATTTTTTCATTTATATGGCATGTTTAATCTTTATAACTAGCTTTCTCTTTTGATCTATTTCCTTTTGCCTATCTACTACTTAAATTTCAGTATTTTTAAATATATCGTAATAGTTAAATAATTTTAATTTTTAATTTAAGTTGTTGATTGTAAGTCTAAAATATAATTTATATATTTAAACAGAGGAACAAATACTAGTTGTTTAATTGTTGAAAACAGAGAATTTGACTTGTGAAAATATTTTTGTATGTTTGTTTTACTTTCACTTATACGTAGTGGAAGGTTCACTTGTTAGTAAAAATAGTATTGTTGTTGTTTTTGACTGTTTTTGGCTTGAAAAAGTGAAAATAAAGTGACATTTCTATCTGTTTGTAAAAAATAAAATTGAAAACAGGGAAACCATACTTGCCTTTGGCAGAGGATTAAGCTTTAGCTAGAGATGCTGTGTCAGCAACATAGTTGTTACTCAAGATCGCTGTATGGATAGTAAGGGGCAATGAGTTTGCATGTGCTTGAATTCAAACCTTTCTGTTTTGTACTTTCAAACTGAATATTATATATGACATTTACTTTTTTGTTGTGATTTGTTTGGTAATCATAATTAGTTTCTTGTGTCTTGTAGTACTCAAACAAAGGTGAAGAGAAGAGGTGGCCCTGGAGGTCTCACCAAACTTTGTGGTGTATCGCCTGAACTTCAGGTCATTGTTGGCCAGCCAGCACTGTCGAGGACCGAGGTTAATAGCAATATATTTTTTGAAATTTGTTTTTGCTTTTTGCATTATGATATGCTCCAGCACTATTTCAAAAATGTAAAATGCATGTGGTTTAGATTGTGAAGCAACTGTGGGCTTACATAAGGAAAAACAATCTTCAAGATCCCAGCAACAAAAGGAAAATAATTTGCAATGAAGAGCTGCGTGTGGTGTTTGAGACCGATTGTACTGATATGTTCAAGATGAACAAGTTGCTAGCTAAACACATTATCCCCCTTGAACCAACCAGTAGGTGTATCTTGGCGATGGTTGTTTTTTTGAATTGTGGTTTAATGTGTTGTTTAAATTCTTCATGTTTGTGGACTTTCAGAAAAGCCTGTTCCAAAGAAGCAGAAGGTAGATGTGGACTCAGGAAAAAGAACTGCTGAACCTACTCCCTCTGTAATAATATCTGATGCACTGGGTAACTTTTTTGGGATTACTGAAAGGGAGATGCTACAGTCTGAGGTTCTGAGACGTATCTGGGAGTACATAAAAGTCAACCGGCTAGAGGTAAACAATGGAGAGATAAAATATGGACCAACTTCGTGCATTGACATTGATGCGTTAAAGTTTAATATGATGATGATGCTGATAATTGCTGATAAGATAATTGATAGGTTTTTTGCTAACTACCACTGAATTTTGAAACAATTACTAGTATTTTGAGACATCATACATTGTGAGTATTTTCTGTTTTACTAAGCATGATTGAATCTAGTATCGAACCTTGAAATTTCAGTCTTTGTATTTGTATAATTTGTTTCTAGTGCTCAAATGTTGGGTGCATTAGTAAGTTTCTGTGCTTTTATTAAGATTGAGCAAAAGCAAGTAGGTCCTCCAGTTTGTAATGGGCAATTGAAGGTAAATATGGTTATTTTAGGAAGGATATAAAAATAGTTTGCTTTTCACACAATTACTTTGAAAAAAACAGTTAAATGATCTGATATTCTGAATAACAAATTATGTGTTATTAACTTTGTTGGGACATAACTTGTTGACTATGTGACGCGAATAACAAATTATGATCTGATATTCCTAGGATCCTATGAATCCTATGGCAATACTGTGTGATGCGAAGCTTCAGGAGATTTTTGGCTGTGAAAGCATTTCAGCATTGGGAATACCTGAAGTTCTGGGCCGTCATCATATTTTTAGGAGTTCATGATGCTGACAGCATTCTATGGTTAGTAGAACTGATTCGCACAGCAGTTTTGTTTTCCAAAACCGTCATATCACTTCTTTTTTTTCCTAACCTCTTTGAATTTTGACTAGACCTCCTTTATGTGAAGCTTCTGTGATATTTGACTGCTTAGTCACTTTTATTCTATGATGTCTCAACATGCTATCTACTTTGCGAGTTGTTGAATCTCCATATCTTTTATGATTGGTTTTTATTCTAGGATACCGTCTCATGGTATCGAACTGGTTCATACTTGTATTTAGCATAGTATAAGTTGATATCATTTTTTTAGTACTTGTGCATGCAATGCAAATTTCACAAAACAATGATTTATCCTAGTAGACAGGGTTTGAAAGTTTTGTTTTCAGTTTGATGGTAACTTTTTGCTTTTCCAAATGATATTTATGCATAGAACTTAATAAAAATCTGCTTTTGGCTGCAGTGACAGATTGCAGGGTGTTAATTCCAGTATAGTTGGAGCTGATCTTGACCTGATGTTGATATGGTTCTGTAATTTGACTGATCAGATTTGTGTTGTTAGTTGATGTTGATAAGTTATTAGCAGAATGAAAATGTAATAGAGACAAGTATTAGTTTGGGAGTGATGTGTTTGTAGGTGTTGCAGTTGTTGTTTGTCTAACTTGGCATTTAGGATAGAATGACCAGTGGGTGGGTATTCTGACACCTGTAAAATTCTCTGACAATAGGAAAGAAAATTATGTACAAGGTATCTTCCTTCAAACACTACTCATGTCATTTATGTGTAGCTAATGAAATGCAGCCTGCCAGATGATGATGTACATACCTATGTTTTTGGAGAAAACTTAGATAACGTTTGTGCTTATGATATCATATCTCAAAGGATATCTCAAAGGAGAGAGCTTAAAATAAGGATAGCCAAGTGCTTTAAAAAGTAAAGTAACATTGCATCTTTACGCTTACCTCATCTAAGTATAGATTTCTAATTATCGGGAAGGGCCCTAAATTGATCGAGTTTGATTTTAAGATCAAACAGATATTTTTTGAAGGATTAAGTATATTTTTAGTTCTTGAACTTTGAAAATTGAAATTCGTCTCTATTTAAAATTTTGATATATTTTGGTCCATAAATTTTGAAAATAAATAAATATAATTTTTTTAATTTAATTATGTTTTTTTTTACATGTCCAAAGTATTTTATGTTAGTATTGAAATTATTTATATCGCTTGACACATTTTCAATTTAATATCAAAGTATTTTATGTTAGTATTAAAATTATTTATATCGCTTAACACATTTTTAATTTAATATCTAATTAATTATCGAAATAAAAATAACTAGACCGAAGAGTCTTCGGTCTCTCATGGTCAATTTAGGGTTCACATAAATTCTAGCCTGATAGATCTAGTTTTGTTAGGTGATGTAAATTGTAATAGTTTGTATCCTTATGTTAGAACAATTTTTTCATATCCTAAGCGGGGTGGGTGCCTTCACTTTCTCCTCCTTTCCTTCTATAACATTGACAATCATGAGAGTTTATAGTCTTGTAGGTAAAGTCTCTACTCCTTATAGATAAGTGTCTTTCATCTCCTGCAAAATACATCTCCATTCACTTTCCTTTGTGCTCCTATTTTTCCTACTGTATCCTAGATAGATTCTATGATTTTACGAACTTGCAATTTCTTTGTTTTTTGACATTACCGAAAATTTCATACTATATCTTGAGGTTTTGTGAGTGTCTCCACTTTTTCCATCATTCCTTTGGTAACCTCAGTCAACATGAGAACTTGTGACCTTGTAGGTTAAGTGTTTTCACTCACTGCAGATAAGTGTTTCTCATCTCCTTCAAAACACACCTTTACTCTCATTTTTTCTCCTATTTTTCCTGTTATATCCCGAGTTCTTTGTTCTTTGTTCTTACTAGTTTACTTACTAGTTTTTTAATTTTATATTATGGAGAAGTTCTTGTTATATCATGAAGGTTTACGTGTACATTCACTTTCTCCATTTTTTCTCTTAGTGATCTTGTAGGTTAAGTCTTCACTTTATATAAATAGTTGTTTTTCCTCTTCTAAAAAAGACTTTTACTCCTCTTCTCTTATTTTTCATATTTTATTTTGGTTTATTCAATTTTACGAACTTAGTTTGGTAATTGTATACTTTTGGATATTGCTGATAAATTTTTATTATATCTTAAAAACTTATGCAACATATTATAAATAAGTTATAAGAACAAATAATCTTATTATTTTAATGTTATGATGTTTTTGATATATACATTCTAACATCAGTTTATTCTGTTTATTTGTATTGTTTCATTAGTGAAAGCATATGCACTTACAGTGCAAATTTGTCTATTTTTAAATTATAATAAAAAAGTGTAATTACAAATAATTATTGCAATAAATATTAAAGTAAAATATTACATTTATATCAAAGTTATAAAAAAAATATACGTAAACTGGTTGTATTTTATTAATTTTATAAAAAAAATTAATTTTTCATTACATTAATAATGTTATAAGTAACTTATTAGAACACTAAAATTAGTTATCTTTACAAGAATACAAATGATAATATATATATATAAACATCTAAAACACAATCTTTGTTAACTAAGGTTATAAAAGTACAAAAGACAAAAAAGAGAAGTGAGTAATGTTTATGATAGATGCTAGGTGGAACCAAAAGTATAAAACTAAGATCTCTCATTCCAATTTGAATCCGAAACCATGTGAGCTATCACATTTACAAATTCATAAACGAGTGAAACACATCCTTAACCAAGTAATATCATTTTTTCAAATTCAAGATGGTTTCAACTCTGAATTCCAATCTGATTTCATATTTTACCTTCATTGTTATTGTATCATAATCCAATTCCAAGTTCAATTCCAAAATCACATTACTTCAAGACTACAATTTTAACCTCACATTTATCAACTTTATCTTGTCAAACTAATCTACTCTCATCATAACACTAATAAATCATCGATCTCAATACATCTTATATATAAGAAGCAACCATAACATATTTGGACACATTCACTAATTCTATTCGATTAACATTTTTAAAACTCAATTTTTCTCACCAACATACATAATAAAACCCTCAATTAACAAAAGTCCCAATTTGTTAGACGAAAACTTCCAATTACAGCCAGAATTAACATGCAATATTATAATTAAATCGGAACATCACACTAATACAAAAAGTTATTAGCTTCCTTTACTTTCAAAGGATCGCTCGAAAACTCTACGAACCCTGAAACGTCTTTGAGCTCGCAAAAACTCTACCTCAACCTAAAGACAGTGAAAAGAAACAATCAGACCGAATCAAACAAACCATTGATTAGCAAGGAGAGAAATCAAAGACACCAAAAACACATGCAACCCAAGAAGAATCACATGCAGGATCCAAAACAAAGTGGGTATCTTTTAAGGCAGAAAATTCGACTTACCCGAAAGAGAATTTTATTCGGTCAGATTCGAAGAGGACTTCGCGACGATCACAACCCTGACCTCTGATCATGAAGATGATGTAATTTGAGTGAGCAAGAGAAGAAAGAAGATAAAGATAGGGAGAAATGATCCCTTTTCAGGAGAAAACTTCTGGACTTTTATTTTAATTAACAGTGACAATGTTTGAGTTCTTTTAAAAAAAACAAATTTATATTTTATTTGTAAGAAGTTTTATATATATATATAGAAATGATCCCTTTAGAAAACTTTTGGACTTTTATTTTAATTAACAGTGAAAATGTTTGAGTTCTTTTAAAAACATACACAGAGACACACACACACAAACACACACATAGAGAGAGAGACACACACACGGTGGCGAATCTCAGTATTGACAGAGGACGCCATGGTCCTCCCATATTTTTTTTTATATTTATATAATTTAATATATAATTTTAAGTACATATTTCAAAATTTTATATTTTTAATATATTTGATATTCTAATAATTATATATATATATATATATATATATATATATATATATACACACGAGGAAAAGTCTTTTTTTTTCTACATTTAATTTTTAATTTTACCTTTTAAATAAAAATAGTTAATTTATTAATATTATGTGATTATTTGTTTAATTTAACCATTTTTTTTATTTGATTATTTTTTTAAACTTAACCATTATAAATGAAAATTAATTATAGTAAAATAAAAATTATTTTTATTTAATTTTATAATATAATAATAATAATTATTATAATTTAATTATTTTTTATTATCAAAAATAGTAAATACAATATTTTACTAATTTATATAAAACATTTAAAATTATTCTTTTCGTTCCTATTTTCATTCAAAAGTATCAAATAGTCTTAATTTGATATCGATTTTTGAAAAGATAATGCAATTTTGTCTTTTTTTTGTTAAATTTCTTAAATCAGTAAAAGAGTAATTTAACCAAAATTTTGACAATCCTGAAATATACACCAATGAGATCTGAATCCATCGCGGAACTTGAACACAAATTTTAGGGGGGCCAAATTATATTTGTTATATATAAATTATTTTTTCTAATTAAAAAATTTCAGTTTTTTAGATATTTTTTTTATTCAAAACAAACACTCATGACAATAGAATCCAAACAATATGACAATAAATATATATATGAAAGAGTAACATAAAGTTTATCATCAACAATAATATATTAAGAAAGAGTTACCTTATATGTATTACCAAATTTGAAGACGTTTTCCCGGATCACGTTCTAAAGCATTTTCAAATTCTTTATATGTAACTTTAGGAACCTTAGAGAGTTGTTTTTCGTTTTCTTCAATTTTTGGATTCTCATAAAGTTTCTCAATTTTAGATGACGTAGATGCATTTTTTTCATCTTCATCACAAGTCTTCCTCTTGAAAAAAAAAGAATCAATTCTTTTACTCTTTGCCATAATTTTTTTAATATAAATTTGTCACCTCTCACCTATTTATAAAAAGATAAAATTATGAATACCCCATTAAATCTTAAAAGCAAGACTTAATATTTTAAGAAAACTAATAACTGATTAGCTTCCCTTACCTTATAGTAGAGTACTAATCTTGCTCTCCCTTACACAACTTCAAAACCTAAAATAACTTTAGCTACATAAATAAGAGGTTGATAAACAATTAGAGCATGATTTTATGAGGTTTAAGAGATTGAGATATGCCTAGAGCGTAGAAAAGTCTCATATAAGAATAAAATATATTGTTTCGAAAAAAAAAAGGATAAAAATGAACTTATTCAAAAGAAGAAATTGTTCGGCCCAAAATATTCTTTAACTCCTCAATCTTGTCGTAGTACAATTTGATTTTGAAAATAATAAAAAATTGATGGTAAAAATTGAGATGGAAATAAGAGAAGAAAAAGAGATGGAGACATAAAAAAGATAGAAGCCAAATGAAAAAGTATAAAAAAATATAATAGAGAGAAAAAACATAATTGTTAAATTTAAAAAAAAACTTTTTCAAACTAAATTAATATAAATAAAGTAATAATATATAAATATATTTTTTCAAAATATATAAAAAATAAAATAAAATAAAAATCATTGAAATTAATATAAATATAGTAAAAATATATAAATATTATTTTTTAAATATATAAAAAATAAAGTAAAAAAAAATCAACGGGGGAGCTATGGCTCCCTTCTGTCATGTCTATGTTCCGCCAGTGCCATCAACATAAGACAATAAGACATTGACATCACTTTCAACTAAAAACCTTAAGACAATGAATTTATGGGTCTTCATCCTTATATAGTGTTCTATTCTCTCATTTATAGCCAATGTGGGACTTAGACTCACACTTGAATTCCTAACAATCTTCTCCTTAAGGGCGAGTCCCTTCAACCACATTGGTATGCTCCCCCTTCATCGGAAGCATTCCCAATCACGAGTATCCCTTCTCGTACCGCCGTTCATCTTTAACGGGACACACTTACCTCGAACCCTTGTCAGGAAGACTTTCTATACAGAGACTTTCACTTTTCTAAGCCGGTTTTAACCATCAACTCTGATACCACTTGTTTGGTCTATAGGTCGATGATCTTTATTAACGATGATAAATAGTTCTACTCTCTCATTTCTAACTAATGTGGAATTCCTCACAATATATATTTAAAACACAATCTTTATTAATTAAGGTTATAAAAGTATATAAGACAAAATCGAAAAGAAAAGTGAGCATTGTTTACGATGGATGCTAGGTGGAACCAAAATTTTGGATTTTTATTTATTTTTTATATCTGAATTGCTGTCATTTGACTTTTCCTTTCAAATTTGTGAACATGTTTACTTTATGTCTATATTTTAATAGTAACAAGAAGTAAAACAACCCTATACCGAATTCTTTGAATGTCACCATTCTTTAGTCGATTCATAGTTGTCATGATGTATATGAGGTGAATTCAATAAAGTCTTGAACTTAGGAATAATCTATCAATTGAATAAGAATTTTAAATCAAGATTTTTATACAAGAACCAGCATAAATTTTAATGAAAGATGTAGAAATACAAAAAAAAAAATGTTTAATTAAAAAGTACACAATGAAAATGTTTGAATAAGAACACATTATATTTAGTATCCTAAAGACAAGTATAAAAACAATTCATTACTTGAAGTAACTTTTCAATATAAGGATATAAGCTAGGATCATCTAAGATACTCAAATTCTCATCAAATTCATTAATTTTATTTAACTCAAGTATGAGGAATAGGTCTTTATTAGCGAGGAAATGAAAAGATTTAAAAGGAAAAACAACTAAAGAGGAATTAAAGAAAAAACAAATGAATGAAAGTATAAATTACTTAGCTTAATTCTACAAACATGGAGGTGAGGTAAAAGTTAAAAGGAAATTGCAACTCGTAATTATACATTTCAAGAACATTCTTTCACATTTTCTAAGGAGTTTTCGAGAGATCTCATATTATTAACTTATAATATATATTGATGAAAATATTATTTTACTAAGTTGTATTTTAAAAATTAAGTTAAATTTAAAATTTAATTTTTGAAAATAGTATTAAAGTCATTCAAAATCTATTTTAATAAAATTAGCAGATCTATCGTACTACCAACAATATAAAGTTCTTATATTTTTACATTTAACTTCCTTAATTTATTAATTCTTTTTTAATTTTTTTTATATATCTTCTCTTAAGTTCATTTACTTGCTTTTCACTCTAACTCCATTTTTTTCTTTAAATATTTTATAATGCTTTTCAATATAAAATTATTCACATTATTTTATTTTTTCAAATATGAATAACAAAATGAGATACTCTTAACTTCTTGAATCTAGTTAATTTAATTATAAATAATATAATAATATCACACACTCTTTCATACAAAATGACTACTTAAGTTCCTAATACACTTTTTAGTATTTTTGTACTATTTTATAATTTATCACTCCATCTTACGTATATTTTACTTTGAAATTTAAAACTCTTTCATAATACTGTTTTCAAGAGTTGTCTCGAAAGATTAAAGGAAATAAATATATTTAAATTGTCATCTTAACTCTTAAGCAATATGTTACTTTCATTATCACAAAAACATCCATATACAGTAAAATAAAATAGATAACATTTGATTTAAAATAATAAACGAATTTAATTTTTTTACTAAACACCAGTTCTTATAAATTAATTAAAATTTTTCGAGGCTATTAGATATACCAAAATACATATTTATTACTTAAGCATCCATATACAAGAAGATAAAATAGATACACCTTTAATTTAAAATAATAAACGAATTGAATTTGTCTGCTAAAGAACAGTACCTATAAACTAAACAAACTTTACTCTCATTCATTTATTATACGTGCTTTCACACCTTTATTCTTTATTTCTATTAATGTTTCTCTACGAACTTAGTTGAAGTCACGAAGTGACATTTAAGAATTCCCAGAATATAGGTTAGAAATTCACAGTTACAAATAATAACTATTTAACAAGCAGAGAATAATTGTATTTGCAATTGGTTGATTTAATTATATAGGTGATTAGTTATTGGCTATTTAATCTCCTATGTATCATAAATTAATATATTACTACATTAAGCATATATTACTTACACTATAAAAAAATAAAATTATTAATAGGCTCTGACATTTTACTTTTAATATTTTTTTAACATGTTAATCAATTATCTCTTATTTATTTATGTTAATAACAAAAATCAAATAAAAATATTAAAAATATACATTAGAACGGAATTTTTAAAAATAATACAAGAAAAATGACAATAATGAAAAATAAAAAACAAAAGCAATTATAGATAATACTACACAATATCAACTTTTTAAATTAATGAATTTTTGTGACGTTTGATTGTTTGTGAGGTCCACACGCATTTACGTGGGTAGCTGTAAAACTCTTCTCTTAGGCTATAAACAATAAATACATATAGAGTGATAGACAGCGTAGAAATACCATTACTTTTCAACCACTTTTCACCAAATCTCATCATACTTTTTTCTTTTCATCTCTCTTCTATTATTAGATTCTTAACCTTATCATCCATGTTAGAATGATCAAGTGGTGGGGTTGAAAACTACAGTGAAAAATATGACTAATAAGATATTGAAATGTGTTTACATAAGAACTCGATTCTCTGACTGATAATTTGGAGTAGAAATAAGGTTAATTGATGGGATAAAAAAAAGAATAGAAGAAATTGTTGAATTAATTTTTTTCACCCAAATTATAAATAACATTACACGTGAAGCATAAATTAGGTGAAATTTTTTTCTAATTTTTTATTTATTTTAACTCTATTTCTTTTGTCTCTGCTGAAAGAAACAAGATAAGTGTCACTCACGACCATGCTTTCCATGATCTTTTTTCTTTTTCTATAAATAGGGTTTCAAACAAGTTGTTTCTCACATGTTACTTTCCTCTTAGATTTCACTGTGTCTTGTTGAATTCTACTTTTGGCCACAATGGCTTGTTCACCTTCTCTACACATAGCAATCCTCCCATGGTTTGCAAAGGAACACATCACACCATTTCTGCAACTCTCCAATAGCCTTGCAGAAAGAGGACACAAAATCTCTTTCTTCATCCCAAAGCACACACATGCATCCTTCCAACACTTCAATCACCACCCTAATCTCATCTCCTTTATCCCAATCTGTGTCCCTCAGAATCATCATCATCATGGCCTTCCCCATGTTGCTGAAGTTCCTTCTTGCACTGTCTCATTTTTTATGACTCCAATGCTCCTATGTGAGAAGGACATTGAAGTCCACCTGCTTGAGTTAAAGCCAAACGTTGTGTTCTTTGATCATGCATATTGGGTGCCAAAACCACGCTTAACTCAATGCTTAAAAATCAAGTCTTTAGTTTATCACGTTATAAGCTCTTCCTCATTGACTTTTGAATCATCATATTCACACCCTTTATCTAAAGGGCACTGCTGCAACATTGATGAACATCATCAACTGTTGCATGAACCAAAACTCCTTGCTGGATCAGGAAAACTTGATCATGGTAAAGCCATTGTTCACACTGAACGTTGTACTAACAGTATTCTAACTCAGTCTTATGCAACAGGACTCAAAGGTAGTACAGTGATTGAAGGAGCTTATGTTGATTATTATCATAGGAGGCATGTGTTGCTTGAAGGGCATGTTACTGTACCGAAAGAAGCAACTTGCCTTGTTGATGAAAATTGGGCTAAATGGCTTGGAAGTTTTGAAGCTGGCAGTGTGGTTTATTGTTCCTTTGGTAGTGAGTGCACATTGGAACCATGTCAGTTTCAGGAAGTGGTGTTGGGGCTTGAGCTATCAGGTATGCCTTTTGTTGCAGCTCTTAAACACCCTAAGGGTTTTGAGTGTGTGGAATCAGCACTTCCAAAAGGGTTTAAAGAGAGAGTTCAAGGAAGAGGGGTTGTGAGTGGTGCATATTTTCCTCACAGGTTCATTTTGGAGCACCCTTCTGTGGGGTGCTTTGTTACCCTTTGCGGACATTCTGTGTCTCTGTCTGATGCACTGGTGAACAAGTGTCAGTTAGTATTGTTGCCAAATCATGGTGAAATGGTGTTCAGTGCAAAGGTGATAGGAAACACCTTGAAGGTTGGAGTGGAAGTGGAGAAGTTGACCACTAAGATGGTTTGTTTACCAAAGAAAGTGTGTTCAAAACTCTGAAATTATGCAAAAGTGATGTTAATCTATGATTGGCTTATCTAAGTTATAAAACAGATAAGACCCTTTATATTGTGCCATTGATCAGTACAACTATTTGATGTTTTTGTGAAATTAGAGTATATATGCATATTTTATTTTTATATTACATGCAATGTATAAATCATAAGTACTTTTTTTTTTATGAAAATGTGTTAAGATTAATGAACAGTAAAATGTTGCTTTCCAGTATTTAATACCATTACATTTTCTACCACTCCATAATAGATCCAATAAGAACATAAATATGTGAGAAACCAACTTCCATTTTTAATTTAACTTTCTCAATGATTTTTCTTTTAGAATCCAAACACAGTTGGATACCTTTTTTTTTTTTTAATTTATAATTCAAAATACTTTTTTTTTTCCACAGTTTGTTTACTTTTGATGCATACCAATTAATCTCTTTTAAAAAATAACACGAGAGAACTAACACATGAATATAATATAGTGTCTTGTATTATGTCAAAAACCTTTTTACTTCTTTAACTAATATATCTTATTAAATATAGAAAACAACTAAATAAGGTTCAGTACAAGTTCATGCATGACCAGATTCAAACCATATTGCAATGTTCTTTTGTCCTTTCTTTTTCATAATAGCAAGTAATGAACCAGTTCATGTTTGGTTGTGTTTAAGGCCAAATCTTTAATTCTAAAAGGTAAACCAATCCCGTGAACATCCACAGAGTGGATTCACATGACACACCTAAAAGTATGTGAAAGCAATACAAAATATTAATCCAACAACACTCCAAACTTCAGTGTATATAAATTAAGATTTAAGGCAAAACCACAAGTGTAGATTAGACCTAGTTGCTTGGTAAACCTGGTCAAGGAGAATATGGCAGATACTAGTGGCAATGTTCTGGTGCAGTGGCTACTAGCAACCTTGCTCATTGGCATGTTAAGTGGTGCCAAAGCTATTGTTTTATGTGACACAGAGTCAACTAAACTAAGTGCATGCTATGCAGCAGTTACTGGGCAATACCCTCCAAAACCAAGTCAAAAATGCTGTGATGTTGTTAAGCATTCCAATTTGCCTTGCCTTTGCAGATACAAGTCTGTCCTACCAGCATTTGGATTCAACCCCACCAATGCTTTGGCCTTGCCCAGTAAATGTGGTCTGAAAACACCACCGGAGTGTAAAGGTAATAATCTTATGCCAGAGTAGAACTTTTGTTAGCATAAACACAACTTTGACTAGACAGTGTTTCTTGATTAAATCTTCTTCATTTTGCAGTGGTTTGAAGAATTTCTTGAGAATCACAGCCATTTTGAGCACCCTTTAGTCTTTAGTTTGCTTTCATGTGCTGTATTAGTATTGGAGAAGCTTTTAAACTGGCATTTTGGACCCATCAAATAAATGAGTAGTTTATTTTCAATCTCTGCCTTTTTTTCTCATGTTTGCAAGGTGTGTTATGTATCAGTTTCCTATCAAGTCTATAATGGAGTTTGATGCGCTACCACTCAAAATACCAAGCCATGTATCATGCCACTTTAATCTGCAGTCTAATAAAATGTTTGTCTTTTTTTTTTTTCTGAATTCAATGCACAGAAATAAATGGATCAGAACAGAAGTATTTGAATGATTTAAATGACTAGCATGTGGTCACAAAAAGGCAACAATCCAAAACAAGAGATAATGCCAGAACCACTTGCTCATGAACTTAACTAAAAAAAACTATTTTAAACAACAGGATTCATTAACTCAAACGTCTGCAGCTGCTAAAAAGCCGCAACATTCATGTCCAAAAGAAAATATACACTTCTTTGAAGATTCAAGTAAGTTCACACTCCTGTGTGATAATCCAATGACAGTTCCTTCCTTATTACTTACCATATTCCTCATTTGAGCATAAAAAGAACACTGGCAATGAATCCTCATTGCAGCTTCTCATCTTCAAAATTGGATTTAAACGGATCCTCATTTGTGCTCCAACATTCAAGTGCATCACTGATATATACATGATTTGCAGTACTGCTAGCACTGTGACTCGTTATGATGAGGTCCCCCAAAAAATGGTCTCATGTAGGCATCATCAAACCTCCTCCAATAGTGATGTATGGTGAACACAGGACTTTCTATTAACATGGACAAACTTTCCTTTGCGCGGCTAATGTTGGTGGCTGCAGACTCCTCAAGGGATAGCAAAGGTAGATTCAAGTCCTCACTTGGTGGACCTGATTCTTCATTGATGATGTTTTTCCTTGTAGGAGCATGGGGTAGCAGATATCTCATTAATGGTTTTGTGAGAAAACCAAACACCTGCAATGATATTGGAGCCATATCAATTACTTAAAAGTTGGACCAATTCATAAGAATGAACAAACAACGAGTGATCAAAAGGTGGATGACAGCAGATGCAAGAATTGATTTCACTAAGAAAACAGTTGAAAATTAATCTTTTTAGCTCCAACTGAATTATTCTAAGCTGTTATATGTTACTTTCAGGACTGAGGGAATGCCTCAACTCACCAGTGTGCTGAAAAGCACAACAATAATGGTGTTGGTAATCATTGTTGCTTTAAGTGGATCAGAAGTAACTCCAGAATATGTGAACTGCATAAATAACAAAGAGAAAAAATCAATGGCATCAACTTCTCAACGTATTAGTTTGATTGGTAGTTTTACAACTGTGAGAGAAATCTGCATACACAATACAATGGTAAATAATGCCTGGTTGCAATGCTGATAGGATCATCCAACAAAGATGAATCAGAAACTGAAATTCTTGGGATTAACGCTCATTTATTTGATAAAATTTGTGTAGAACTTTGAATTTCATTCATATACCTGTTTGAAAGCCAGAGCAATGGAGACAGCTCCTCTCATTAACCCTGCCCACCAAACGATTATCTGGATGGTTTATCAAACATAAGAAGCCAATAAATAATCATAGATAGTTGCTCAATTAACTTTAAGTATGAGATTATCATACAAAACATGTTTAGTAACCTGCTGTCTGAAAGTGATGTGTGATGCTTGGTCAGAACTAGCACGTGTGTTCGTATAATTGGCAATAGCAGAGAGAGGGAAAACAAATGCAGCACGCCCAAGCAATATCAATAGGATTAAGGAACTGTATATCCCCAGCAAACTTCCGTAACTGCAGTGAGTTAGTGGACAAGAGAATCTTTATTAGAGAGGAATAAGGTTTATCATACTAATGTGATATGTTGCAACATATCTCAAATTATTCTTAAGAAAATTCCAGAAACTCAGATGTTGCAAAACAAATGCTTAAGATCTTGTGTGTCATTATGAAAACGACTTCAAGCAGCAGAAAATAAGGTAGCTAACATGTGGTTTCATTCATAAATCCAATTACTACCGAATATTTCACAAATAGAAGCAGATCATACTTTACAATTAAAAATAATGTTCTCTTGATCATAATCAACTGATAAATACTTGAACATTGTTGAAACAGTGGCTGAAGTCACATTGACTTATCTATGCAGGTAGTGATACCATGCAGCACAAGAAAATGAATTAGACCATAAATTCTGCCTTAATCAGTAGTAAACTCTGGATAAATATAGTTGTTTAGAGTTGTAGACAGGATTAGGACCTTAATTTAGTCATCTTCCACTTCTCAATGTCAAGGGCATCCATGCCCACATATAGGAATATGAAGGTTTCTGCAATAAATGACATTGTTGCAAACACATGCCTGAAGAAGGGAAAAAAAAAAATCAGGAAACCATTTAATCTGGAAATTACTGAAATTTTTGATGGATTAATTTATCCCTACCTGGTTGTGATTCTTGAAGTTTCAGTCACATTATACCATGCATAATGTGACATGAGTATTCCACAAAAGAAAACAGTGATGATTCCACTTAGATCACATAGCTGTAAGAATTTGCCATAAGATAGATAGCCAAAACAAAAAAGGAAGTTATTTCTATATTTCTGGTTTAGTTAATCTTGTAAACAAAAATAGATTGTCTTTAAACACAGATTGAAGGTTTTGGCTAAAGTTTATCTTATCTAAGTTTTACACTACATTTGCTCCTTATAAAGCCCAAATCTCCATTATCTTAGCTACCTACATGCCATTAATACCATTAATATCATCAATGAGAAATCAAAAAGCAGAAAAATTCTATGAGCTTCCTTCCAATACCTCTGCCAACATGTAGGATAGGTATGACATTAATATCATCAATGCAATTTCACGAACACTTGAATGTCTGCATGCATATGCAGAGACAAACTTGTTAACGCGTGCTCAAAATTTCTCTTGAAAAAACCTATGTTTTGAGAAATTTAAGAGAATGATTCATACCTTCCAAAGCATAAGGCTTTCAAGATATATGATGTGAGGAGGCCAGCCTGCATAAATATGAATTTACTTAGAGAAAGTACGTAAGATGAAAAATAAGAGGGTCCCTCTGTTCCTTTGTAGTTTATACTAATTACAAGGACTAAAAATTTGTTCAAAATAAACATGCAATTTGGATCTTACTTGATCATACCTTTCAACTAATCATGATAGGAGACTACAGACATTGAAAAGCACTTTTCAGTTTTATACAGATTCCGTTCCTTCACAATTTCATGCTGACAACCAAATTTTACAATCCCAATGCTCTTTATAAAGTCATGAATTGTGTTAATTAACACAATACATTTACAAGCGTGTTATGTTATGTGAAAGTCAAGCATGGAAACAGCTTGGATATTTCTTCCATAAAAGTCTAACTTAAGAATGAAAACAACATTTTGAATCAAATGTTAATTCGCTGAGACAAACTGAAAGATAAGCTAGACAAAAGTTTTGTATACTTCACTCATGAATGCTCTTTCATGCAACAGTGTAGGTAACATAAGATGCATGTGAAAGAAACACAAGCAACTAACTAAAGAAACTAGGAAGAAATTCATAAAGTCATCTGATCACCCATGAAGAGAATTATCAGGCAAAATTTGCATCCAACTTTTCATTAATGAAACTCACTAGAACTCCAAGACCAGTGCTTAACCCGAATAGATACAAGAAATCTCCAATAAACCGGAATGTCTTGCTGCTAAATTTTGAAACATCAAGCTTTTGCACTGCATTGAAGAGAACAACTGATGTGGCATCATTTACCACTCCTTCCCCAAAGACTAGGCTGTATAGTAAAGGAGTCTCATCTTGATGCAGAACCTACAACAGATACCAAATTCAGTGTTTCACAATTAAGAGCATTCAAAAAGAGTTAGATGAAACACAACCATTACCAATCTAACCAACCTGCAGGGTACAAACTGTGTCCGTTGCTGAGAAAATTGTTCCTATAGCTGAATCAAATCAAGATAAGCTTATTATGTTTCATCCAAATCTGATATATCTAAGTACATGGTTCATTTAAAACATAGTCTGTGTTTGTGCAGTATTGAAATGATGCAATGGCCTCACCAAGATAATCTTGCCCTGACAGGCCAAGCAAGTTCAACTTAGGGAATATCCACCAGCTGCCTAAATGAACCAAATACAAAGATTAAAAGGTAAATCATTCTTGAAAACTTTTCACTGTGGCAAACTACAAGGCAAGGAAAAGCTATGAGATTTCTTCATTACCGATAGTAATAACAAAGGTTGAAATGAAAACACCGATGACACCAAACATCATGATGGTTAAAAAGTTATGGAAGAATTGTTTCTTCTTCACCTGAAATCTGTCAGGAGGGTTAACTCTACAAAGAAAAATCTTTAACCACAAGAGCTGCTTTAACTCTGATATAAGACAAACTCTTACCCTGCATTGAATATTATGGGAGGAAGGAGATATATGAAGAATAGTTCTTCATTAAATGTGAGGATGTGAGAACTCTTTCCTTTGGTGATCAACAACAGTATAATTCCAGCAATGATTCCCTACCAAGGAGAAAGATAGATGCACAAAGGCTCAATAAAAGTGTATTTAACATTAACTTTTTTTTAATAATCCTACAAAACCATCCATAGAAATATTAGTTTGATTAGTTAGTTGAACAAAAAACTATATGTTTCTAAGGAAGGACAAACAATAAGAGAAAAACAACTATTTCCTGTTAGAACTATTTCTGAAAAACAAAAAATCACATAGAAACAAAGTACAACCGCTACTAATTTACATCAAGTTTGAAGAGGATACATGTTATTCAAAGAAAGACATTTTCATTAGCAATCAAATAATGCAGCATCTTCATATAGTATCAGAGTCTTCATAAGCTATATTTTCAACCACTATTGTTCTGTCAACAAATGATGATACATAATGGAGAGAAATGATCACGCATAGCTGATAATGGAGAGAAAGAAAACCCTAAAAACATTATAATTAGACTTCAAAAGGGGATCAGAGAATGCAGCTTACTATTATGATAGCAACTATGGATTCATTAATCCATCGATTTTCTTCAAGCAAGTGACCTACGACCAAACAAAGGCATAGAACAGCCACAAAAAGTGAAATAGGCACCACTTGAGCATGTTCACTAGCCAAATTCAAGGCACACTCAGAGATCAGACTCAGTGGTACCATACTTCTGTATTGTTCTCTCTAATTAGTAAATTTCTATAATAATGGTACTCTCGCACAACTCATTTCACTAATTCATATACATAATAATGAATATAAAGCTAACTTTGTTGGAAAACACAGAATAACTAAATATATAAACTCAATTGTTGTTGTTGTGTGTTGTTCTAGCTTTGATAAACTTTGTTGAATATGAAGGATCATAAACAGAAACGACACAAACAAGAACGTGTAGCGATGATAGCAAAGAACATTGCATGAAGAAATAACGTGTCACTCTCGAAATCAGTCTAAGATCGGAGGACTGACACCATGCAAAGTTAACCTAACACTATGTAGTTGGTCACATCACATTGTATGTTTTGTACTCAAATTACTTTACAACACACCACTTGAAAAAAATAAAGATTTGTCGCATCTTTAAAAGTATAGCAACAAGTAACACATGGTTGAATTTATAATTTTGTTATATTTTTAATTTTTTGTTGTATTTAAATATTTACTAGACATTATGTATAACTTTGAATATTAATATTTGTTTCTAAATATCTTCATTTCATATATTCTCTGTCTTAATTTTTTATTTATAAATTGTGCATGATAGAAAAATGTTACTATTATCAATATATTTTTATTTTTATTTAACTTTATTGAGATACTAATATTAAAATATTTAAACTAAATTTTGTAATTGTTAATTTTATTTTAAAAATTAGTTTAACAGACATTTATGATGCCAAAATTATTTATATGAATAGTTATTATATATTTTAATGTCAATTCTCCTTCTATATAGTGTGTGCAGTATACAATAAAATTATCCTTATAACAGATTGTAATCACATCTATAACCACATTTTATGCACATAATTCATTATTTTTTTATTAATATAACTTATTTTATAATGAATAAGTATTCTTACTTATTTAATAATTATTTTTTATTTATATTTATTATGATATCTAATTTTTTAATTATTTTATCTGTTATCGTGAAAATAGTATGTATATTTCCACTAGTAAAAGTAATAATAAAATTTATATTATATGATAAATTATATATTATTATTTTGGATTTATTACATAAATCTATAATTACAATTTAATGAATAGTTGATATATTTATGAAAAGTTATTTTTATGATATGAACCATATTTATTTCTAACATAAATTTGAATATATAAGTATAATAATGTATAATATCTTTTTTTAGTGGGTGTATCTGTTTTAAAAAGAAAAAATATATTATTTTTAATTAGTGATTTCTCTGTTTTAAATATTATTTTTAATAATTTTTTAATTTTAAAATATAACAAAAATATAAAATGTATATACCAATTTTTTTTTATTATATGTTATTATAGATTTTTATAATTTTCAATTATAATTAAGAATTAAATAGACATATAAAGTATATAAACTTTTCTATAGATAATTAAAAAAAATATGGTTAACCTGTATTGCTGATAAGATACACATAAATAAAGTTTAATAAACTTTTATTTATTTGATATGTCTACACAATCTTAATTTATCAACATCACAGATGCTCCAATGTGTATAAGAAATTTATAAATTTGTGAGTAAAACAGCATTAGATTAAAAAAAAAAAAACTTTCAAACTGATATTCAATTTTAAAATTTTTTATCTCTTAAATATCTAATGATAATTTATATTTTTTATAATTTAGTGTGACTAAAATTTTAAAATTATTTAAACGAAAATAATTTTTTATTTTTGCATTTTCTTTCGTTGCACTTTCTATTTTTTTTTAAATTAGATTAAAATAATTTAAATAAATTATTATCTACTTTTCAGGTGATATATATATATATATATATATATATATATATATATATATATATATATATATATATATATAATATTATTTTATCCTAAAATTTTATATACTTTTTTTTATTATATGTAGCCAATTCTTTTGATAAAAAAATTGTTTCAGAAGGTGCCGAAAGGACTTTGTTTAGACTAAATAAAAAAAAAAAAACATATCGATGAAAATTGTTTGGATCAAATTTAAAATATGTCTAGTAACATAAAAAAATAGTTAAGAGTAAAAAGCGTTTTTAATAAATGGTACTAGAATATTCTATCATTTGAAGTGAAGTTGTAATTAAAATTTTGTTAACGATTTTATTTTATAAAAATTTATACATTTTTAAAATTTTTTTTTATAAATCTTCTTTATTATCTCTCTAAGTTTTAAATATTTTCAAGTTTGTCACCATGCCTCTTTCGATGCCCCTTTTGTCTCTATCCGATATAGAAAAACATTTAAATTATTACACTTTTGTCATTCCACCATTTTCTATACCTGTTCTACTAATCGATACAGGAAAACTTCTCATATTTATGAAATTTCCAGTGTCTCTCTTTTATAATTGATGGATCAGAGTCTGTATAATATTGAGCTATAAAATGTGTTTTTTTTTTACAAGTGTTTATTTTTGGTCAATTTTTAATATGATTACATGTTGTATTAAAGGGTTGAATTTGACCTTTGTTATTTCTCTGTGAATCTTTGCTCATTTGTGGCCATAATAATGTGTTCATATAATTGATTTGAACTCATATAAGATCAATTGTGATTTGTGGGATGTGGTTGTGATATCCATCTCCTGTGACCATGTTTTCATGAGAGCATAGGATAACATAACTTAAGACAGATGTATATTTTGTTTGTAGATAGTCCTTGTGTTGAAATAATGTGTTAAAAGTTTTTAAACCTAAATTTGCACATATCATATTAATTCTCACTATGTTTGTACTGTGTGCTTAATAATGATGATATGGTAACCTAATTAATAAAAATTTCTTTTAAAATTATTAGATTGTCATAAGATGAAAGTTTGAAGAAAAAGGTAGTGGATGATGTTTTTAATAAATATAAGTGTTGCATGTATAATTGTGAAGAAGTAAAAGAAAGTTCAGTTTAAATTACTCTAAAAATTTTTATTGGGAGACATAAATAAAGAATAATGATATTATAATTTTCATTCTTTTACTTTTATTTTTTGTTCTTTGACATGATTTAGGATTGACCATTAATTAATGTATTATTATTTTCTTTTGAAAGAATTAATAATCTACACTAAATCATATAAAAAAAGATAAAGGATGAAAATACAAAAAAATGGAGTCATAAAATAAATTTTCATAAATCAAATGTCAAATCTTATAAAAAGACCACAAGATACAAATATTATTAGAGTAAATGGAGATATATAGGATCAAATTTAATGGTGGCAGTTCTATTTGTAACATTTTAAAATAATTATATTAAATATATAGATACACTAATTTTTTCCTATTTAAGTGTATGTACAGGGTTCACATACCTATGCATAATACATTGAATAAATAGTTTATATAACACATGTATTCGAAAAGGTTTAATTATTCGAATGGTACCTATTTTTATAGGGTATGTCAATCTGATACTCACTATTAAAAAGATGTCAATTGTATTTCAACTTTGAAAAAGTGTTTTAATTAGGTCTTTTTTAGACTGTAATTATTAACGCGTTAATGACATGTCACGTGTCAATCTGTGATTTTTTTGATTTTTTTTAAAATTTTTAAATTTTTTTTTTTTTGCAAAAAAAATGTCACGTGTTAGGTCCCTGATTTGACATATGACATTATCAGTGCCATGTGGTAGGACAATGTCACATGTAAATGTCATTATCAGAATCTCAATTTAGTTCCTATATATATGTCTCATTGATTCAATTTAGTTTTTATGTGTTTCTTATTCAATTTTAACCAATTTTTTTAATAATTAAAATATTTTTTAATCCATTTTTTATAAGATTAAAACTAATTAAGTATAAATATTTTTACAAAAATTAAGTATTAATACTTATATTTATATTAAAATTTAATAGTAAAAATCATTTTATTAAGTATTTTCAATAAAAGAATATTATTATAACATTTATGCAAATATAAATTTGGTTGAAAGCTAGTGAGAGACAAAATTATTCTATTTCGAAAAAAAAAAGTAATTAACAAAACATGAGTTAATAATATACAATAATGTAATATGTTAAAAAATAATTTTTAATAAAATATATTAGTATAATATTTATACAAATAATAAATTTAGTCTGGAGAAATAATATCAAATATCAGTACTTAATTTTGTAAAAATATTTATACTTAATTGGTTTCGATCTTTTAAAAAATGTATTAAAAAAATATTTTAATTATTTAAAAAAATTTGGACAAAATTGAATTAGAGACACAAAAGTTGGAACTAAATTGAATTAAGAAGACATATATGAGAACTAAATTGAATTAAAAAAACATATATGAGAACTAAATTGAAATTAACACAATGAGATTTGCTGATAGTGATATTGATACGTGGCAGCATTGCATTGCCACGTGACACTGAGAATGTTATGTGTCATTATAAACCTGACACTTGACAATTTCTTTTTTTGCAAAAGATAAAAATAAAAAATAAAAAAAAATCACATAATGACACGTGGCATCAGATTAGTAATTTCCATTTGAAATAGACCTAATTGAAGTTTTTTTTTTCAAAAATTAGAATGCAATTGAACTCTTTTAAAAGTGGATACCAGGTTGACATATTTTATACTAAAGTGAGTAGTATCCGAGTAATTAAATCATTTGACAACATCAATCACAATTTCTTGACGCGTCCTTTTAAGTTCTCAAAGTGACAATTTTATTTTCCCTCCATGTAACTTGCAAATTATATATTCCGAAAATCGTGTGAAACAAATTTTTTGGAACAAAATTTTAGGAACAGAATTTTTGAAATAAAACTTTTTTGAAATTAGAACTCTGAAACAAAAATTTATGAAATACATTTTAAAATAAACTTTCTGAAATCAAATTTTTTAAATATTTTTTTTTGGAACACATATGATATATTTCGAAATGAGCATTTTAAACTGGATGAAATGTGTTTCAGAAAGAACTTAAACACAATATATTCCGAAAAAAAAAAATGAAAACGAGTTTTGTTTTCTCTACATTTTTCTCTTTTTCTTTCTCTGCTGTGTTTTTCCTCTCTTCTTTCTTTGCAGCAGTAGTGGGGTGGTGTCGTATGATATGGTAGTGGTGAAGGTTGTTGGAATTTTTTCCTAATACTGTGAGAATACAGTTAAGCATTTATGGAGGTGCAGAAAGCAATAGCTGAAATATTATTGTTGAATTTCTTAGTACTCTAGCAAGCCAATTATTTTCTGCACCCCATCATTTTCTTCTTGCACTCTATCATTTTCGAAATTTATTTTCTAAAATATAATAAACAATTCAACAAATTTTTTTTTTCAAAAGTCTAACATCCCTCCTTTTATAAAAGAATTTTTCGGAAGCTTTTGACGGGAATGGAAGAAGAAATTGAATGAGGTGAGGAAGCGATTTCTATCTAACAATCCCTTTATTTTATATTTTGAACAGAGATTTCAACAATTTCAAAAAATTGAAATATATAATATATGAATTGCTGAAAATTGATTTTTTTCATTTCTTAAATAGTTTGTTTGACTTAAGTAATTGAAATATCTTAGATTTCAATTTTTTTGTTTGGATAAAACAATTTAATTTTTATTTGAAGGAAAACTCAATTATATCTTTAAGTCTGAATTGAGGTAGCTTGACTTTCGACCCGAGATTACTCATCTCGACTTTTGATCCGAGATGACTTGTCTTGACTTTCGGCCAGGTCGACTCCTGAAGATTTAACTTGAGTTGACTATGTTCGACCTTTGACACGAGCTAACTTGGTTTGACCTTTGACCTAGGTCGACTAAGCTTTCGGTCAAACTCACTCAGTTCGACCTTCGATCTTGGCTGACTAACTCGACCTTCGGCCTGGCCGACTAAGTTTGACTTCGACCCGAATTAACTTCACTCGAGCTTTGGCCCAAGCCGACTCTGCTCGCCTTCGGGTTGGGCTGACTCCATTCTACCTTTGATATGTGTTGTCTCGACTCAAACTTCGATCCAGGCCAGCTTAGCTCACCTTTGGCCTGGCCCGACTCGGCTTGACCTTTGGCCTAGATTGACTAAAATCGACTCAGCCATCGACCTTGGCCAACTTGACTTGACTTTCGACTCGGCTCGACCTTCGTCTTTGCCTGACCTTCAATCCGGATCGACTCAGCTTAACCTTCATTCCGAGACGACTCAACTTGACTTTGTCTTAGGGCAACTTGACTCGACTTCGATCTGGGCTGATTGGGCTCGACCTTCGACTAGAGCCTACTACGTTCGACCTTTGGCTTGGGTCGTCTCAGCTCGACCTTCTGTTTGACTACTAGGCTCAACCTTTGGCCCGAACCAACTCGTCTCGACTTTACCTTTCATCTGGGCCGATTTGACTCTACTTTCATGAGTGGAGTGAAAAAGAGTGAAATTTGAAATTTCTTATAATTTTGAATGTATTTGAATTTTTTATATTTTATTTATTTGAAATACCTCCCAAAATTTATTAATTTTGAATTACTTTATCCAAACAAATTATTTTAATATTAAAATTTTTAAATACTTTAAATAAATAAATTACCTTTCTAAATTAACTCATCTAAATAAAAAATTTAAAATATATTGAGGAGGATATAACATATTAAAGTGTGATTTTAAGCAAAGGTAAAAATAAAAAGGTTGAAGAAAAAAATATGATAAAAAAAACACACAAACACATTATTTTAAAAGGTTTATGTTAAAATTGATGTTTACGTTTTTTGTATAAATTGGTCATTACTCATTATAAAGATTGGTGAGTGAATCTCCTTAAAAAAAGTGTCCTATGTTAACGATAGTATGATGTCCTCTCACTGTTTTTGTACATATTCATCAATAATTTCTCCTGTAAAAGAAATTAATATAAAAGTATTTTATAAAATATAAAAGTCTTAATATTGAAAAATATAACTGATTTTTTAGGTGGTAGTGTGTGTGTGTGTGAAAATATCTTCATTGTAATTAATTTGTGTGTGTGTGCGCATTGTAATTAATTTGACATATAGGATGGATAAATAAATTTTAGTATAGTTCTTGCAATTAAAGTTAAAGTTAAAAATAATAAATGTATTATACTAGTTGAAAAAGTATGTATATAATTGTTTTTAAGTAATTCTCGTTTCTCATACCAAAACTATTAACAGTATTTATGATTCCTCTTATCTTTTAATTTAATTAATCCAAAGTTTTTATTTTGCGGGTTAGAATGTTATAAACTAAATCTAACATATTTGAAAGATACATCGAATTATATTATTTGAGGTCCTTTCAACTTAATATGATGTCCTTTATTTTGTACAAACATGTTTTGAAATAAATGCTTATCAGTGATATAATTTCTTAACTTCACAAATATTTTTCTTATTGCATTAATTAATTGTATTATATATTACATTAATATTATTTGTTTTAATATATTACAAATTATACCTTACTAATTATACACTTCTTTATCATGTTATGTTACTAATTATAATTAATACTTAAATTAATGTCAATTATACCCAGAAATCAAATTAAATTGCTTTTCATCATATATGTCTGAATCTTATTTTTTTTATCGAGACATTGTTATTCGGTATACCTTGATCAATAATTTTGAAATCAAAATAATATATTCAAATTAAAAGTAATTGTTTTAATATATAATATTTATATAAAGGTATTATATATTCAAGATACTAATAACAAGTTTATTTTATTTGAATATGTATATTTTCTTTCTTTCACTCCGGTCAATATGACGAGGGTAAGGTAATTAAGAAGAAGATTCATAAATTCATTATCTTAAAATTTTTGAGTTGAAAGTGGTGTAATATTTTATGTGGGTTGCATCCGTGTTTTATTGTTATTGTATCTCCATTAGTGGTATCAGAATCATAGGAAGTTTTTCTGATAGGAATCCCAGTCAAGCATGTCCTATTGTGGTAATATAAGAAGGTCACATACTCATGGTTGAGAATACTTTCGTAAAGTATATCAACGTAGAAAAGACTTACATCTGATGGAGAAAATATAAAGAATTCACGTGTAAGTATAAGTTTTACATTAGATAAATATAAAAAAATTGAATATCTTATAAAATAAAAAATTCATAAATCCATTACCTTCAACTTTTAAGTTGAAAATAATTTAGATTTGTGTTTCATTAATATAACATCTCTCCAATAAAACTTAATGTAAAGATCCATCAATATAAATGGATAGGACAATAAAATTGACGGCAAAGTTCCCATCTCTACCTATAAGTTTCTTAATATTCCCTTAATAAAAAACTAAATTATTGCATGATATTAATGTTGCGACTACATTTTATTATTACTGTGACATTCAAGTTTAAAACTAAGGTTAAATATCTTTTTAGTACCAGAATCTTGATTTTAAATTAGAATTGTCCATGTCCAAAACTTTGACATATGTGGATCTCAAAACTTTAAAGATCGATGAATATAATAATTTTAACTTAATTATGTAATTTTTTTGTGTCAAACGCATTTCATAATAACATTAAAGTTATTTATATTGTTTAACACATTCCCGTTTCAATAGCCAGGAAACGCATCAAGAAAATGTTAGCATAAATGGATTAAAAAAAACTATATTCATTATTTTTTAAAGTTTGAAGATCAAAATATATCAATATTTGAAAGAGAAACAAATTTTAATTTTGCATGAAACTTCATATATTAAAAGCATATTTAACCCTTATTAAAAAAGTAGGATTAAATATATTTTGGTCCCTTAACTTTCAGTAAAAATTAGAATTAGTCATTCTTCGAAACTTTGGCTTAATTTAGTCCCCCAACTTTAGAAATGTTTGGATTTAGTCATTTTAATCAAATTTTGTTAAGTTTAATTGACGTTTCAAACGTATCTCATGATAACATTTTAGTTGTTTATACCGTTTGACACACTTTTGCTTTAATGTTAGTCGAGAAACGTGTTTAAAGCATCAAATAAATTTAACCAAATTTGGCTAAAAATACTAAATCCAAACATTTCTAAAATTGGGTAATTAAATAGGCAAAATTTCGAAGATGGACCGATTCTAATTTCTCAAAAAAAATTAATGAATAAAAACATATTTAATTCTAAAAAATATCATAAATACCCTTCATATTTGACTGTGTCAATTTGCTCACACACAGTTTATTATTGGATTGACCAAGTGAAGCAACGTGGTAGCATTTCCTTTCAGAACTGCGTGTTTGCTCTAATTATTGTTCTGCACTTTTTTCTGATCTATGAATTTTTAAAATTATGGTCGAATACCTTAAATCATAAGAAAATACTTGCTTCAGGAATACATCCTAATTAAAAACGTAACAAAAATGATTGTTTATGCCTATCACGTTCTATGGAATGTCTCAAAGCATTTTATTTGACAACCAATTAATTAAAAAAATTTAGAATGCAACATTCAGCGTATACATTAAAACATATGATGCATATAGTACTCACATCAACGTGGTAGAGATTTGACTCTACTACAATAACAGAAAAAAAAAATTAAATTGTATGACATAATTAATAATAGAAAAAAAAATCACTTAGTCAATTTGGTTTAATTTCATCAAATTTGTAACCTGTAAATAATTATTATCAGATTTGGAGTTGAAGATAATAAAACTAACTATTTATACAAATAAAATGACGAAACTAATTTATTTTCAATATATAACACGACTTTTTACCAAAAATTAGGAAACTAATTAAAATGCATTTCATTCAATTTTTAAGTATGATATTTGCTCCTAAAAAAATGATATAAAATTGAAAGAAATTTCTGGCATATGAAACTTTATGAAGAAAAACACATTAAAAACAAAATAAACATTTGGATGAAATTTCTAGGATCTGTTTCATTTGTTACAGATGAAGACATGAAGCAGTGTCATTAAATGCAGACATAAACACAGCAATGTTAGCTAGCAGCAGCCATAGACATGACAGTGCTACAAAACTAGTTATCTGAAACTTTTTCTTTTCCATCTTTTTCTGTGTATTTTTCTACTTATCGTCTCTCTGTTAATACACATTCTCATGATTTTGCTATTATTTATTTCAACCATTGCAGATGAAAGGTTACTTACAAGTTCTGCATAACTTTTGTGCCATTTGCATGAAAGTTTCAAAAACCGCGTGACCACTTATAACAAAGAAAAAGTCATCACATACAGACACACATATAAGCTTGGAAAATAGCTGTATGCTTGACCCTGACTTCTGAGTAGATTTTATCATTGAAGAAGCCAAGGTTGAGTGAAGGGTGTTGTCTTATGCCTATGAATATTCCTCTATAGTTGAACAATTCTAGTTCATCATAGCCTAGTTCTTCTAGTTGAACAGTTAAAGTTCGCACCTTTTTGGCTATCTTTCTCAGAACTTGCATAGTTCTCATAATCTGTACCTCCCTCAAAGTTACATATCCCAGATAAGAATTTTCTGGGTAAGATTTGAAACTCATGCGGCACTTTATGGCTCTCTGTAGTGTACTTGCTATACTCATTCTGCAGCACTCATTGGTAGCACTGGTTTCTTCAGCAGGACCACCAAGTGGCTGGAAAACATTGCGCGGTGTGTTTCTATTTTTTCTTCCCTTTACTCCTATGGTCCCTACTTATCTTCTTATTTGTTAGTTTTGTGGGCTTGTTGAGTCTCATGCTTGGAAGGAAATTGGGTATTTGATACTCTTTCTAAAGGTTCAGACTTTCTTACTCTTGTTTTAATGAACTGATTATTTGAACCCTTTTAAGACAACCTTTTTGAGTCTTGTTACTGCAATTATCATAGCAATGAATAGTCATCAGTTTTTCTTAATTTGAGAGTAAATAGTGTATGCACTCGCACTGTCATTCAATCACAATTGTCAAATATAATAAGTTGGGTTTAAGATAACTACCTTAAAAATCTTACCTAACATGTGATTTCTGATTGGCTGACAATAAATAGGAATTAGAACGCTTGAATCATTAATTATAACAATGAATGTAATTCATTTATAGAAGTTTAACATTTACAAAGTGAGTCAGGAAGGAGACATTAAATTAGTTATAGCAGAGAGACAAGACATGCAATGAACTACAGATAATGATCTAGAAGATGGTGTTAACTACTCAATGGCTTTTCATCTATTTGTTCTTCATGAATAAATGCTAGAAATTCAACCTTGCGCATGAACTTGTATACACAAAAGCACCCCAAATTTTGTCTTACTTTCTTGACAAACTTTAAAGCAATTCATTTGCTATGCAGGATCTCCACCAGTGGTCATAGCACGTGGCGGGTTTTCAGGGATATTTCCAGATTCAAGTTCACTTGCCTATAATTTGGCACTTAACACTAGTAACCCAGATGTGATTCTATGGTGTGATGTGCAATTAACAAAGGATGGCACTGGGATTTGTTTCCCAGAGCTAAAGCTGGACAATGCCACTGACATTTCAGTTGTTTACCCAGACAAGGCAAAGGATTACTTTGTTAATGGGGTTTCAACCCGGGGATGGTTTACTGCAGACTACAACTTCAAAGAACTAGCAAATGTTTCTCGTGAGTTTGATCTATCTCAAGACTTTAGCAATTTTGTTTTCTTGTTTGGATGATGTCTATATATTTTTTCTCAAGTAAGATATTTTCCAAAGATAAGGTGGGGTAAGTGGTGGCATGGTGGCATTGATTACTCAAGCATGAAACACAGTGGAAAGCATCAATCTAGTCCCTGAATTGGTTGGCAACACGGGTTAACTATCAATTCATTTTGTTTTTGACATTACAAAAAAGTGATCTAGTTTTCAATTTGTGCCATTATTTGTCAATTTGATATTAACATTAGGAAGCAAATCGACCAATATTTGTATAATTCAAGGACTGATTGACTGATTTATAATTGTTAGGAACCAAATTGATGTTAAATTATAGAACCAAATTGATTGGTAATTCCAATTTCAGAGGCTAAATTCATGGAATTTGTTCTGGGTGCTTGCCTTTCATCATCACATGTCAGAACTGGGAAACTTGTGTCCACTGTTATAACATGCTTGTAACACTGATAATCATCTTGTTATTGGAACAGTTGTGCAGGGAGTTTACTCTCGGACTCCTAAGTTCGATGGCAACAAGCTTCCCATTCTCCATGTTGAAGAAGTAGCTAACTTGATAAAATCGCCATCTACAGGCCTGTGGTTAAATATTGAGGTAACTGGAAAAAAAGAGTATTTGTTTCTTGTCCTTTAACTGAATACATTCTTTGTTTTAAAGCAGATCCTAAACGTATACAATTTATTATGTTGTTGGCTAATCATGTTTTTTCATTTTAAAATACAATGCAGCATGATGCGTTCTTCAAGCAACAGAATTTGAGTGTAGAAACCTTTCTACGATCCCTGGTTGCTAAAAATGTAACTGTCAGTTACATTTCATCACCTGATGTGGGTTTCTTAAGAAGGGTTAAATCAATCTTTTGTCATGGAACAACCAGCTTGATCTTCAGGGTTCTAGAGCAGTCTAAGATTGAACCTAAAACCAATCAGTCTTGTGGTGAACTCCTGAAAAATCTTGCTCAAATCAAGACATTTGCTTCAGGAATTCTTGTTCCCAAGGGCTATATATGGCCTGTGGACTCAAACCTTTATCTACAACCACATACCTCTCTTGTCTCAGATGCTCACAAGAAAAAGTTGCAAGTGTTTGTATCAGACCTTATCAATGATGTTCCATTTAGCTACAATTTCAGTTATGATCCTGTGGCTGAGTGTCTATCATTCTTTAATGTTGGTGGTTACTCTGTTGATGGTGTGTTGTCTGACTTCCCAGTTACTCCATCTGCAGCCATAAGTAAGTTTTGTTTCCCTTGCATAGAATTCTAAACATTTATAATTGTAATCAGCATCCCTTTCAGATTCTAAAATCTCATCTCTTACTGCAGATTGCTTTTCTGGCCTAGGGGAAAATCCCACTAAACAAGGTATAACTTATCAGCTCTATCATCATTTTGTAGTTAACAAGTTATGGCTTGTATTGAGGATGTTGATTTGTCTAAGTTGTCCTTATTGATTTGTTTCTTCTTTCATATGTTTCATGATAAAGTGGACACTTTGATTATCACAAAATATGGAGCAAGTGGAGATACTCCTGCTTGTACTGACATTGCATATAAAAAAGCTAAATCAGATGGGGCAGATGTACTTGACTGTCCTGTTCAAATGTCCAAGGATGGAACACCCTTTTGCTTAAGCTCTGTAGATCTTTCAGAGAGCACAACAGTTGCTAATACAAACTTCAAAACTCGTGCTACAACTATTCAGGAGATCAAAGGCAACAGTGGCATATATACATTCAGTTTGACATGGGACGAGATAAAAACATTGATTCGTAAGTTGAATGATGTTTTTGAATGTTTCTATGGCATGCTCTTTAATGCCAAACAAGTTTTGGTTTGCAATTTGAGTAATCTATTCAGTCAAATTTCTTGGAAAGTCCAAAAAAATTCCTAAATCCCTCATGTTTTCTGTTATTTGTTTTTTATTGCAGCCTCAATATTGAAACCTTATGCGAAATACAGACTGATCCGGAATCCAAAATTGGAAAATCAAGGAAAGCTGATAACCTTGTCTGAGTTTTTGTCCTTGACTGAAGGCTCTCGCATCTTGATCGGCATAGAGGTTAGTTCTTCCATTTCTACAGTGAATTATATCTGACCAATGAGATACCGATACTTCAATTTAAGTAATGTATTAGTGTCATGTCCGATACGGCATATATTATCTGTGCATCATAGTATTTTACTATTATAAAGAATGGTCCACTTTGATTTACTCCTTTTATGCTTTATCAATGCCATTTTCGTTCATTTTGTTATCAGAATGCTGCATATCTGGCAGAGAAGCAGAATTTAAGTGTGGTCAATGCAGTCCTTGATGCTCTAAAGAAAACAAAACCAAGATCGCACAAAGTTATGATTCAGTCAACTCATAGCTCTGTGCTTAAAAAATTAGATAAATCAAAATTTGAAAGGGTTTACAAGGTTGATGAGAACATTGGCGATGCTGCTGAAACGGCTATTAAGGACATAAAAACATTTGCTGATTCTGTGGTAATACGAAAGGAATCTGTTTTTCCTGAAACTGAGGCCTTTTTAGTTAACTCTACAAACATTGTGGAAAAGCTCAAGTCATTTAAGCTCCGAGTTTATGTAGAAACTTTCAGCAATGAATTTGTATCTCAAGCATGGGATTATTACTCTGATGCATCTATTGAGATAAATTCATTTGTCATTGGAACCAAGGTCAATGGCATTATTACTGACTTCCCCAAGACAGCTGACAGATACAGGAGTAAGTTCAAGCTTTTCTATTAACATTTTTGCTTCTTGAACAAGGATTTGGAAAACTGACATTACTTGGTCCTTTCTTTGCAGGGAACTTGTGTTTAAAGCATGGCCAAAAAGTACCTTACATGAGCCCTATTGAACCTGGCAAACTTTATCAACAAATTTCTGAGTTGTTCCTTCCACCACTTCCCCCTCCATCCCCAATCTTGGTTGTTAGTAATGTGACAGAGGCACCTTTGCCTAGTGTTTCTGGAAGAGTTCCAACTGCATAGGAAGTCTAGATTTTCTACTGGGTTTTTTGGTGTTATCCTCTACTAAGTATTAAAAATACACTATATTAATACTTCAAGATCAGTGGTCATCGGCGTATTTTGAAGATACAACATAGGAACAGTACAGAAAAATCCAACAAAGAATTCAAATTCCTGCATAGGCTGCTCTAAAAGTGGGTGTAGTAGCTCCAGCCACCATTAAAGCATGAAAAAAAGTGAACAATAAAAACAAGGGTGGCATATTGAAGCCATTATCTTGTAAATTCCATAGTTGGAAAGGGAATGAATGGACTTCTTTGTATGAGAAGTACTTTTTTATTGAATTCAACATTAGAGTTATTATGGTAGCTGCTACTGTCATGATCCATATAGTGTCTTTCTTTTGTCAAGTGTTCTTCTTGTTAGTTGTTTCAACCATTAACACATATTCAAGAGTTTTTTTAACTGTCACATCTTTTCAAGTATTAATCTAATAAAACAAAATAATTATAGTTCAAAATATAAATATTAAAACATACAGTGATATTGAAAACCAATTGGAAGCTTGAGCTTTGATAACCATACTTGAGTAATAAATGATACTTGAGTAATAAATGAGACACTGGAGGGATAACTTTCTTCTACAATATTAAATGTCACCACTTGAACTAACAACATATTGATTAAGACTCATTTGATCGAAAAATCCATCACTTTCTGAGATATTATGAAAAAATATAACAACTCAAGAATTTAATACAATTGAAGTAAAACTAATCATTCTTGTAGAAACAATATTAGATTATTACGGGACTTGAACTTTATCTTATCATAATCTTTGAGCTTCTTGGATGGATACTCCACGGTCTTGTTAGCTATGCCTTTGCTTCGGGTACTTGATGGAAAATGGGAGTTTACTTGCAAAAAGAACTTCAACAATCAAGTCAGCAAAAACTTTCAAAGTCAAATCTCACTAATGAAATACGTACCTTTAATTGTTGGGTCCAGTTTTATTTACAGGAGATTAATCTCGTTTTACCTTAGTTTAAACCATGGGCTAGACTTTGACTACGTTTTACTTTGGCCCAACTTCATTGGGCCTGTTTGGACTTAGTTAGGCCCAGGCTGCAGGCCCATTATTCTCTTACAATGTCTCAACTAGTTTTTTCCTAAGTTAAAGTAGACAGCATTCTAGACATTACCACTTCCATATTGGTTCTCCACGACTTTGGTTGGTTGGTGTTAATATCGTTTCTATAATTAAGGGAACCGAATAGTTGACCAACCTTGTCATTATGTAAGTTAGTTGATTCTTATAAGGTGTGATTGGCGGTGGGACACTTTGTGACCCAATATGCCGCTATGTACCCGGTTGTGGTCCGCGTGATGTTCCTTTAGGCATAGTGGTTATTCTAAGTTAACGATTTTAGGATTAACAGCCTTTTAGGATAGTGGCACCACTATGATACACTAATTCTTTTCAAGACAACAATTTTCTACTTCAACATAAACACAAAAATAAACCAATTCTTGTCCACTTGATTAAAATCTCCCAAGTCTACAAAAAATATACATTAAACATCGCAAATAACCAAATCTTTCAAAAATCAATACACATCTATATAATTACATCTTGAACAAACCTAACAACAAATTGTTTGTGAATAAGTGAGTATTATAAAAGGCATATAGTCAATCGTTGCCTAGGTTACACACTTTCAAAGAGTTTATTATATACTAAGATTATCCACATACTTTTGAACTGAATAACAAATGAAGTGAATCTCACATACATGAAGTTATAGATCTCATTTAAACATTTTGTGCACGATTTAGTTCAAATCTTGCCGACTTGACCCCTGTTCATGAGAAAGTCTAGATTCTTTATACCATTAATTTATGTGTAGGTCAAATTATTCTAAACTCCTTTATCTCCTTAATTATATTCTCCAAACAAAACAATACAAGAAAATGCATTTAAAAAATCTAGGCAAAAAAAAAACTAGAATTTTAAAAAGATAAAATATTTAAAAAAAATAAGAGATAAAAATATAATATATCTTGTTCTCTTAAACTTTTTCATCCATATTTAGTTAAACATGTATAACACACATTAAACTCGTTTATTAAACAGAAATAACATGCATAAGTGATAAAAAAAAATGCGTTTACTATTTATCCTTCCATGATTTTAATCATCTTATGTAATTATAAAATGAAAAAGTAAAATGATTTGTAATATTGTTAACATGTTAGCTTCATCGTGCTATAGTCCAAACACTCATCCACCTCACTACAATGACACTCCGTTGAGAGAACTTTGAATCTAATCTTTGTGCTTTCGTCATTCCTCATTGACCTTAAAAGTCAAGTTAAATGCCAATAATTAATTTGTGAGAGAAAATTTAAGATTGTAACTTGTTTTGGGAAATGAAAAATAGAAAAAACAAACACACCACAAACATATTTACCCTTCCTCTATAATTTTTTCCCCTCAATTTAACTTACTCTAATTTTAATTCATTTTAATTTTATTTTCTGACTCTAAATTATCTTATTAAAGTTTGTTAAAACATATAATTATCTTTTTAATGGGTTTGTTTTTGTTTGGCATGTATAAATTTGAAGAATTCAACATTCTAAACAATGAGATTGATGAAGAGGTTTTAGGTAACAGAAAAGCAGAAAAATAATTTGAATTTAAAAATGGAACAGTAGAAGAGCACACAAATAATCCCAGCCACATACTACACTATCACCCGTCCCATTCACCATGCCCCCGCCGTAGAAGAACCGTACACTCTCCCTTTCACCATCCGGGACCGTTTTCTTTTTGGGTATCAAACCCATTCATGAGTGAGAGATATTTCTTATGCAAAAAATAAATCTTACTGACAACCCGGTCCGGCCGCTCGTCTGAAAAATAACAGAATGGACCGGATTAGTTAAACGAGTCAAAATTTATAATCTGTTAGTTTGTAATTTTCTTTTTAATTTTTTTAAAATTTATATTATATATACATATTAAAAAACTTATTTAATTATATAAATATATTTTAAATTTTTGATTAATTATTGACATTTTAATTTGATAAATTCAAATTATTATTATATTTACGTGTTAAATTACTTTATTATATATTATTATACATGTATAATTAATAATTTAAATTTAATTTATAAGTGTTAATAATTTAAGTTATAATACTATTATGTATATACATTTTTAAAAATATAATATAAAAAATTAATTTTGTAAATTATTTTTTGTTTTAATTTTTAATGTTAAAGATGGGACAAGTCGGATAGTTTGTTCTACCATGTTTTTGATTCGTCAATTTGGTAAGTTAGACAAATCATATCAAAACAGACTTTTGGATTGAAAAGTTCAACCTCCTTCGTTCGGTTTGGATAGGTTGATTCGTAAGTCGAATCTCATATTCAATTTTCACAAGAACTCTTCTTACAAAAAGATTATTTTTATATAAACTCTTCGTACGAAAACTCTTCCATGGTGTACTTATATCGAGATCAATCTCTTATTGAGCTAAACGAGAAGATAAGATAATTATTTCAAATAAATTATTTCCCCTAAATTTTGATTGAACTTGAATGATTATGTATTCGTGAAAATGATTGAACTTCAATGATAATAAGAAAATAAGGAAACTGATTTTTTAATAATTAAATTTGACAACTTTCTCATATATCTTTGAGGTGGTATCTTGTATGTGGTTTCCTATTTTTTCATTTTCTTATTTTTCTATATTTCAAAATTACTTAGAAGATATCACCTCAGATTATAAGAAAAAATTGTCAAAATTTAGTTGTCAAAATATCATTATCCTAATAATAATTGTATTGTAGCTAAAGTGTGACATCTTTGCGAGAAGAAGATAAGCTATTTTGCCACTAGGGATGAAAATCAGTAGGATGAGTCTGAGTTTCATTATCTCATCCACGTCTCTGTAATAAAAAATCATCCTCACCCCATCACCGAACCCAACAGATATATAATTTTTGTCTCATTCACATAAGCATCGGGTAATGGTTATACCCGCATACCCATATATACCCATAACCATTTTTTTTAAAATATCAATTAAATCATTTATATTAAAAAAAATAAGCAAAAGAATCATGATATTATCGAAATATTCAATATTAAAAGAACATAGTCTATTTTCTTAAGAACGACAAATATAAAGAAAAATATTAGTTTATAAATCTCATATTAAAATATCAAATAACAAGAGAAATTCAAATAATTATATAAATATTAAAAAATTACACAACTAAAATTTCATAATAACCATAACATCTATTAATTTTGCAAAGAGTAGTTTCATTGATAAAAAAATTGATAAAAAAATTTGTGACAATAAATGATTATATTATAGTAAATGAAACATATTTTACAATTGCGGTGGTAAAATATGAAAATTTTTTAAGCAAAACAAAGGTTTTTCAAATAATAAAAAAAAAACTATGGATCAAAGATAATAAAGAAGACAACAAGATTTTTATGTTAATAAAAAGTGACGAAACTTGAAAAAAAAATTTAGAGGTATCAAATTAGATTTTTTCAAATTCATTATATCTAACTTTGAGAACTTTAGATAGTTATTTTTCATAGTCTTTAATTTTTGGATTCCCATGAAAATTTTCAAATTGATGTACATGCATCATAAGTCTTCTTCTTGAAAAAAAAATCAATCATTTTACTCTTTATCATAATTGTTCTAATATAAATTTACCATTTCACCTATGTAGAAAAATATAAATTTATCACCTCCTAGTAATACACAATAAACAAGTCTATCACATGGAAGAGAAAAACATATTGTTTCAAAAAAAAAGGTAGAAAATAAACCTATTCAAAATAATAAATTGATCGGTCCAAAATGTTCTTTAACTCATCAATTTTATTGTGGTGCAAATTTATTTTGAAAAATGAAGTAAGATTGAAGGTAAAAATTGAGATAAAAAAGGAGATGTGAAAGAGAGATGAAAGTATGGAATAGAGAAATGAAAGAAAAGAAGAGAGAGGAGAAATTATGCATGAGGTTTCAAGAAAAAAATTAAACAATTAATATAAAATAAATAATAATATATAAATATAAAATTTAAATATATATGAAAAATTAAATGAAATTTTTTTGGGTAGTCGTGACTCCCTTATGTCATGCAAAAGGTGCCATTGTTAATGAATTAAGGGTTTACACACTTTAACACTTAAAATTTAGAGTCAAACATTATCTTGTAGAAAAAGTAAATAATAAATAAAAATATTAAAATCGAGTTGAGATCATTAAATGTGTGACCAATAAATTATTTGATTCAATGAAATTGTCAACAACCATTTGAACCTAACTACATTTAAAGGACACAAAATGTGTAATTAAGATTGTGGTAAGAGGAAACATACCTTTGAGATCTTATAAAACTTTGTGGATATACAACAAACCAAACACTCGAGAGAGCAAGAAAAAAATGTGTAGCTAAAGAAACAAAAAGAAGGGTTACAAAACTAAGGACACGAGGATGGGTATTGAGATGATATGAGGATGGGGATGATGCATATATGTACATACTCATTCCTATTGCAATACACAATTTAAAAACTTGGGTATTACCCATACTCATACCCATACTTAGTTAATGTAATGACTCTTGTTAGCACGAAACGACAAATGCACTGATTACGATGTAGTAAGTTATAAATATCATTCTCTTCCAAGGAACTTGTGCAACACATGATAACCCTTACATTCATAACTTATTTAGACACCAAAGCCACAAAATACAAAGAAACTTTTTTTGAGTTTTTTTATCAAACAACTGGTGTGCAACAAAAAATTAACATATAGTATTTACAATTGTTAAGATTAGGTTTCATCAACTTCCTTCATGCTTATTCAATTCCAATTTCATGTCAAAATCAACTCACAAATATACTCAAATCATATCCCTTTTGACTTTGAGCCTATGATAACTCATCAAAGTTCAAGAATCTTAAGATTACTAATGAATCGTGTTCTATTCCTAGATAAAATTTCCATTAGATATTTAATTTCAATTAAAGTTTTAAAAGACATTTTTCAACACCTTAAGAACCAATAATCAAGAAGCCACAACAAGCATTAAACATAAAAATCAAATACTAACATAAAAATGAAAAAGCATATGTATTAACATCACAAAATATACAAGAAGTAAGTTTATTACATCTAATCTCAACAGTAGGTTTAACTTTCCATGGTGGAGAACTTAGGGTTTACAAAATGAAGGAATAGGAAAGAAGCAATCTTTCTCCCAAGGTTCTTGGCAACTACTCCATACTTCAATTGCGTCTCTCATTCATATCTCCACCTTAAATTTTGTAGCCTATTATCCTCTCCAACCCAAAAGGAGAAGGGAAAATTTTCCCACACCCCAAACAACCTTTAAGAGTCTCTCCTAAGTACCTTAGATGATTTCTATTCTTGCAAAATGAGAAAAAATTCACTTAATCCCTTCGATGAGCATGATTAAATTTTCTCATAATTATTTTCGTATGTTTCGGTTTCAATAAAATTGAACTTACAATAATTTTAAATTATATTTTTTAGAAAAAGTATACTTTTAAGTTGTTTTTAGCTTTGTTAGTAATATTCTTTTTATTGGTGTGTTTTAATAGTGACGTATAAAAAGGAGGTTATAATTTTCACATACTTACTAAAAAATCAACTCTTACATAAGTGAAATTAATTTGATCAATGAAATTAATTGATTTTGACTATAAAAAATTGTTTTGACACCATTTAGGGATGATGTTTTCTATTTGTTTGTTTTGAAATTGTTTAACAATGGGTTTTGTATTACTTTAATCCGGTTAGGATTTTTAGAATAACTTGAGAATGAAGAGATGATGTGAGCACAACATGGTTAATATTATGAGAAATGGTTAATATCTTTAAAGATATATGGTTAATATCTTATGTCGCTTATTACTTATTATGTCGATAATTTTCTATTTTTATGTTGCTTCTATTTTCTGTTTTTGAATAGGTTGAATATTTTTATATATTTGATAACTCTCTTTTATAAAAATGAAAACTCTTATTCTCATACTTTTAAACCGTCCGATAACACTACAAATAAAAAAGAATAGTTAATCTAGTATTGATTGTAGCCATTTGGATCACCACTTTTGGTTAATTTAGTTTACAAATTCTTGTCCTATCCTTAGTAATTTACTTGATTGCAATTTATATTTTGCAGAACTTTCATTTCCATCCCCTTTTTCATCTACAATTCTTCTTTTATCTTTTGATTCATTCACTACTTCAACCATATAGGCAAAAAAAATAAAATAAAAATACCATATTGATAGAGAATTCAATAATTTGAAAATATTTGTAACTTTGGTTCAAAGCGAGTCATTTGTTAATTTTATTTTGACAATTAATGCATAAACACATTTAAACGTTTCAAGTAAGATTGAAAAAAAATATAAATTTGTTAGTCCATTATAAACGAATCCATGTCGAGTTGATGTAATTCATTAATTGACATGGAAAGTAAAAATAGTATTGAACTAAAATCCTTCAATAAACCATGAAAGAGTTAATTTTTTTTTTATCTTGGATTATAGGTATGTTGATTGATGTTTCAAACTACTATGATTGTACATACTTTGCTTATTGAATTGATTCCACCCAATAAATAGCAATGTGTAAACGAATTCCACGATTTCATCAAATATATTATATTTTGCTAAAAAATCTCAATTTGATAGTAACTTAACAATTTTTCAATTTAATTTGCTGGATAAATTTTGGCTTTTTCAACAGATTTATTATGAGAGAAGAAAGAAAATTACGTCCTTTGAAGAATTGAATTTAGTTAGATTTGTTGAATATTGATTATGGTATTGTTCATTTTTATTATTTGAGGTTAATTGAAACATGTTATGATATTGGTAAATAATGACTACAATGATAATTGACTTTTATTATATTGGAATTATCTTTTTGGAAAAAAAAAACAAATTAGAGTTTTCATTAAATATAATTTTTATTTTTATAAATTTTTTATCTATCGAATTGTTTAAATAGTTGTCTATTCTCTCAAGTAATACTTGTTAATAGATATTGTGTTGAATGAAAAAACAGTCGATAATCCTGACATTCGTTTTAAAAAATATATAATTCTTTCAGGTAAATGTTATTTGCTCATTTTTAAATAAATTGTTTTTTAAAAAAAGTAATGATTTGATATTTTGAAATAAAAAATACAATATATACATTGGCTAAAACTAAAACTAAACACAATAATTACACAAATACTAACAAAACACAATCATTATCACCATATATGTGAATCTACATGTTTCTCTTTTTTGTTTTTATAGTAGACTCAAAATTGACGAAACTGTAGTCTCAAACAAATAAACAAAATAAAAAAAAATTGTCACACGAAACTATTTTATTTTTATGGAAAATTCAAAAATTTCATTTGTATACATTTCTATCAACAACTCACTAATATATATATATATATATATATATATATATATATATATATATATATATATATTAATAACAATGAGTGTTGTAATTTTATAGCGTAATTTGTGTTAGTACCTAAACCAAAATAACAAGTATCTAGTTTAATTTCCATCACGAGATAATTTCATTAAATAATATCGATTATTAGTTTTTTACTGATTGTAATAAAATCTCAATCAGTAATTTTACTAGCATTTGAGTTTAAATTTATCATTTTCAACTAAAAAAAATGCCAGATTTATTTTGGTATAGCATGCAAGTGCAACCATATATGTACTATAATTAAAATTTAACGAGAGCTAAATGTTGATAATTGAATTTTAATAATTATTAAACCATTAAACTATTAATTTTATGTTTATTATCATATAAGTATGTTTTACTACATCATTATCGAAACATTTATACATAATTGGTAGACTTATCTTTAAACATATAATTAGGATATTCGTATTTTAAATCATTAATTCATAAAAGTCATTTTCAAAGTAGTAGGATTTTTCAAAGTGTTGCGAAAATTATTTTCTGGTTACTATCAAAAGAAAGGGAAGAATGGGTTGTGAGGAAGAGAAATTGACTAGTGAATGTGACTAATAAACCAATATGTATATTCATTCATATACTTTGCAATTATATATTCCAGGTCTTTTCTTGCTCTTCACTCTTAGACCACACTATTAGGATAAGTCTAAGTTCATAAACATTTCCTAAAAATAAGTAAATAAAATACATTTTTTCATAAATTAAAATCATTTTATACACAGATTAAAAATTAAAAATTTCGAAAATTAGATAAAAGAACTTCTATAAATTTATTAACATATCCACAATTTAATTTGAATTTATAAAAATAATCTATTCTTTTCATGTATAAGTATGTGAATAATAGCATGAGATAAAAAAGTTGAAAAAAGTTTTTTCGAATAAATTCTGCTAATTAATTATGAGATTTTATAATTTACATATTTTTAATGCAATAACAATCTCTCGTAAGAAAATATGGTATAATGTTTTTTGAAATAACTAAAATGTGCAAATAATATTCGCATAATATTTTTCAATCATTTAAAGAACAATTAATGTGAGAGTAGAAAACAGAAAAAAGTTTGTATATTTTAAGAAGCGATAATTAATGTAATTTGTTTTTATAAGGTCCCTAAACAATTCAATTATTTTTTCAATTAAATTCTTGAACTTGTGTTTACTTTTTGTTCAAGTATCTTCTATTTATTTACTCTACTAATAAAAATTAGTGTTAAAGATCTAATTAAAATAAATACAAATTTAAAATCCAATAAAAAAAATAGTTTTGCGACTTAATTAAACCTTAATTAATAAAGCAAAACAATTCTTAAGAAAACTTTGCTATGAATAAACTATATTTTAATAATAACATATAGAAAATTTCTAACATAAAATATGAGACCCTTTTTGTTAGAATATGAAAAAATAATTATAAAAATTAAAATCTATTTTATGTTTTTTAAAATTTTCTTCTATATGTTAACATTTTAAATGGAACAGTGACTATTTCTGCTCCATGTAATGTCAAGTCTTACTTTTAAACGCGAATTACATTACTTTGACGATGTCGTTTCGTCCTTCTCACTTTTTCTTCTATTGGGACAAATACGACTTACCCGTTCGCTAAAACGACATACGGTGTAACTTAAACGACAGTTTAGTCCACTATCATATATCACTCGAGCGTTTCAATTGCAACCCATACATAGTGAGTGGCCAAAACTCTCGTTTTCTTCTCCTCCAAGTATTGCCGGATCTTCACTGGAAACTGAAACTTCGCAGGAATGTGGAAACCACGCATTCTTCTCCGTTCGTTCTCTCTCCTACATTTTCTTGTTCTTCACTCGGTGCTGCCTCAGGTCTCTGCACAAGGATCCAACGCAACCACTTGGAACACTCTCTCTGGTTCGTCTCTCGTTTCACTCTTTTTTTTTTCTGCATAATGTTGCTGAGGAAATAAGCAAAAAATAAATAAAAACAGAGGAGTTGTTCGAATATTACTGTTAGAGTCAAACATACGTTACAATTATAATTACTCTCAAATATCGTAATTAACTTAATTTTGGATCTAATTACTATAGGTAAGATAACTAGATTTTAGGAATTTTCCCTAATCTTCTTCTAAATTTATGTAATTAACTATGTTTCAGCTGTATATATTTATCTCACATATTAGGAAAAGAAGAGTGATCTGAGATCAATTCACGTTTACCTTAGCTTTATTTCACGTTCCTTTGCTCTTCTCCGTCGAGTTCGTGTTAATTCGTTGTTATCAGTTAAATGATCCGTGCCTTTATTATATATGAACGAGGCTGAGGATTGATACACTGTATTGTACCGTGTTCTTGTGCCTCGAAAATTATATTGATATGTTAATTTGATGATTTTAGAATTAGAGTGGGTAAGGAAGTGAGGATTTTGGAGTGGAAGAATCAACTTGTTGAGGTCAGCTGAGTTTTTATATAGAGAAGTTTTATCCTTACCAAGCTAAAATTATCCTCCGTGCAAGCTGGAAACTCAGATTTTTAGTGGTATGGGCTAACTAAAAAAAGTGTTCTTTTCTTTCATCAGTTGAATATAATATATATATATATATATATATATATATATATATATATACTAAATCATCAATATATTTTTTATAATTAAGATTTTTAAAAAGCTATTTTCTGTAGAAATAAAATAAATTACACTTTTATTTTGTATAAAAGAAGTAGTGATTCTTATATTTGTGTTGACACAGTTGGAAGGAAGTGTTATTAAAAAACAAGTTATAAAAAATACAAGAGTCATTTTAAATATTTACAATATTTATATTATCAGGTACTACACTCTAAACCAGAATCAAGATAAATATTAGAGAATACATAACATTAATACTTTTCAAATAAAATGGAAATTAAATTGAAAAAAAAAAGTAAGATATCAAAATAAATATTAGAAAAAAAACTATTAAACCTTAAAGTAATGACTAAATATTTTTAAATTACTAATAACTTTAATTTTGTGTGGTTGAATCTCTTGGGGTGAGTGAATGTCTTCAGAAAAAAAAAATATTTACAAAATTAATTTAGTGTATTTCAGAAAATAAAATCAGAAATGATGGATTACAGGAAGAAACTCCAAAATTTGTATATGGATCCATCTCTTTCTTCTCACACATACCCATGCTTGATTAACCAGACTTAAACCATCCCCTCTACCCTTTGAACTTTTTTTATTATTCTTTTTATTTTTCCTTTTCCTTCTCTATCAGAACACATTCATGCACTTCTCCATCCTCTTCCCTCCTTATTTCCTAATTGAGTTACCTAAATCCTTACTTATTGTCACTCGGAGCAGAGAAAACAAACACTACTCTCGTCATCTCGCAATCACTAAATCCTTACGACTTCCACTAGTATATTAATTTATCCCTTCTTAGAAGCTTAGAACTCTTTAGTGCAATTATGTCATTTAGGATATAAGATCTTTCAAGATCTCATTCAAATTTTGTTTTAATGGTACATTAAGCTCTTAAATAATTTAAGTTTTTACCACGAATTTTTTCGTAGTAGGGATTTTTTTCAAAGCAGGGAAGAATTTTAAAAAGTGGTTTTTTATTATTTTAGAATCTTAAGAATTCTTACTGGAGAATAACTCATTCTCTATGGTGGTGGTGGACATTTTCTCTCTCTTTCACTCAGAATCTTAATATCAGGCTTAAAATTTTTGTTCGAAATTTACTACTAAAGGTGCTTTTATACTCCTGACAAATAGAGTCTAAAAGGGTATTGGAATAATTTGGCCATCAATATCATCTAGGACCAAGAACAAAAAATTATCTCTCACATGTCTTAATTCTTAAACACCTTTCAGTTTCTTTCCTTCAATACACACCACACGATTGTACACCATACTACATACCATTTTTTATTTCTTAATTATATAATAATTCATGTCTTGAATATGTTGTAAAAAATGAAGGGCCACTTTTCTTGGGAAACAGGTCACCCTGTTCAGCCAAATAACATGTTTTCCGTATTTTATCCCCATATGAATAACATATGAATCATATATTTTGTCTGCCTCCAATCACAAAGCGCACTTCGAATCATGTTATAGGAGAAAACTCTTTTTATACAGTTTGTTTATCTTTAGGTGGATATATGTTTTTAACATATCACAAAATGAGATAAATAATTTTTAGAATTAAATTTAAATCTAACTTAATCTAATTAAATATATATATATAATAAAATTTATATATATATATATATATATATATATATATATTCTAAATAAATCTTATTTTTAATCGATGTAAAACATATATCTTTAAACGAAACAAATAACTTTCACGAGTCACTTGATATTCTATATTTCTTTACCAGATTGGTTGTAATTTCCTTCCTAATAAATGTTCGCTCTGATATAAATTTCTAAAGTTAAGTGAAGTTATTGGTTCTTCTACATAAAACAATTAAAAAATACATTATATATCCAATATATTTACTTATAAAGTCAGCTTTGATATTATGTATGTAATTTAAAAGTAATATATACAAAATAATGTCGAGACACTTATTTTTTGCAAAAAAGATATAATAAACATATATGAGAGGAATGTAGAATAGTTGAAAAAAATATTTAACGAGAGGATATTCTTTTTAGAACTAACAATGAAAAATATCATACAACATCTTTAAAATATAAAGATGTCCAGGGAAAACAATAGCAATTAATACATCCTTAAATATTTCACTTCTTTGATATTATGTGTTCTATAAGAATTTATAATATTTACTTTTAAAAATATAAACTATATTTTTGCCCCCACCAAACAATATTTTTTTTATCTACACTTTTATTATGTTAAACAACTTTATGTGTTGTTGTATTAGCCTGAAACCGTAATATGAGGAACAGAGAAGACTGTATGCTAGAAAACGTCTACTAGTATTAATATGTAATCTTCTCTTATGATATAATTCTTTTCTTTAATATTTTCCTTGTGTTCTTGTTCATCAAATCCAATACTTTATGAATTATTAAATATAAACTTCTATGGAAAATCCTACAAATGTATCTTAATGATATTAGATCTTAAAGTTTTGTTATATAAATTAGAAAGGCACTGTTAATAGTGTTTGAGACATGTACTTTGAATGGATTTTTACGGAAAAATTGTGGTGCGTACTTTGTGTATTGAAGCTGACTTGGAGGAGTTGTATGGTGCAGGAAATCCACCATTGGTCATAGCTCGTGGTGGTTTTTCAGGGATATTTCCTGATTCCAGTGACAGTGCGTATATTTTTGCTGTAGCAGCTAGTTTAAAAAATGTCATTCTGTGGTGTGACGTGCAATTAACGAAAGATGCCCAGGGGATCTGCATCCCGGACCTCAAGCTTGAAAATGCCACTAATATTGCTCAAAATGCTAAATATAAAAGTAGCACTTACCCAGTTAATGGTGTAACAACCAGTGGCTATTTTTCTATGGACTACACCTTAGAGGATCTACGTTCCAACAATGTCTTCCGTAAGTTCTACTCATGTTAATGATATGTATTTAATTGTTACACAATATCATGCCTTCATCTCTACATGCATATATATATATATATATATATATATATATATATATATATATATATATATATATATATATATATATTTTTTTTTTTTTTTTT
>Ga0214545_1000744_pt1 | contig 55667 bp, 25 predicted proteins | sample CNSS4metaG_FD_160064 | JGI IMG/M metagenome (GOLD analysis project Ga0214545, IMG submission 160064) | Root nodule microbial communities from cowpea collected in UCLA plant growth center, Los Angeles, California, USA - CNSS4 | ecosystem: Host-associated > Plants > Roots > Nodule | place: USA... | reverse complement strand
AAAATTTAGAATCTCCAATTTCTTCTCGAATGTGACTTCTTACTTTTCTAGAGAAAATGTGCAAGATTTCTTTCTGAATATGATGAGAAGTATACTTAGCATTATACAGAGCATTTTCTAACACAACCAGTGCCACTTTATCATTATATGATGCTAGAAGTTTAATCATTTCAAGAAAGTTACCTCTATTACTTGACTTTGGTGTTTCCTCGTGGCCTCTAAATGCACAAGCTTGAAATGCTAGTCAACGAATTGTGTCAATAGAGGTTTTGAGCCGTAAACGATTCTTGCAGACTTGTTCTGAACTTTGAATATTTATAATGTTATTAATGAGCATAGATTGATTCAACAAGTCTTCACAAGCTTTCATTGCACTGTTATGCGGTGAGCAAGGACTATCTCCAATGTGGTTGAGAAATGTACATCTTTTTCCCGCATTAACCTTTCTCCATGATCTAAAACCTTGTTTAGTAAACACATATGATCCAAAGCGACCATATGGCTTTGAACTAAATAGATAACATGCCAAACAATAAGCCCCATCATTAGTCGGGGAATACTCTAGCCAAGAAGGAAACATTTTAAACCAACTAGATTGAAATCTCCTTGGGTGTTTTTCCTTAGAATAAGGATAGTTTTCAAGTTGCATTTGATATGGACCCCATTTTAAATAAACTATTCGAATTTCATCTCTTTGACTCATTGGATATTCCCATATTTGAAGACGTTTTCCTGGATCACGTTCTAAAGAATTAATATGAAACTCCTCACCTATAATTTTTTGAACCTTAAGAAGGGGCTCCTCTGATTGAACAATTGGAACATTAGTATCATGCTTCAGAATATCTGGAAGAGTTGAATTTATCCTGTTTTCATCTTCACGGGTAGCTTCCCTTTTATCACTTTTAAAAAATGAATCTATTCTTTTATTCTTTATCAATATACCTATTTAAAAAAATACTAAAAAATGATTTATCATAATCTAATAAAAAATTGAGAGACATAAATACCAAAAGAAAATTAGATGATAAGCAAACCACACTTAAAATTCAATTATAAAAAACACACAGTACAATCATTTTTTCTTCTATGTTGATAAAATAAAAAATTAATATAAAAGAGACTCATTAAATAAATTATTAAACTAATATTTCACTATCAAGTGAGACAAAAGAGAATTACCTTCTTTATTTCTTCGAGGATGGAAGAGAACAGTTGAGAGATGAAAGTAAAAATAATTGATCTTTTTCTCTTCAGAAACAAAAGAAAATAAGTAAGAATGGAAGATGAGAAAAATTTGTAAGAAAATCAAGGCACAAACATATAAAAGTGGCTCATTAAATAAATTATTGAATTAATATTTCACTATCAAATGAGACGAAAGAATTACCTTCTTCTTTTCTTCCTCGAAGATGGAAGAGAATAAAGGAGAAATAAGAGAAAAAATAATAGATATTTTTCTTTTCAGAAACAAAAGAAAACAAATGAGAATGAAATATGAGAACAATTTATTAAAAACACAATCTATAATGAAAATAAATAATATAAAATATCTTGATAAATCTTTTTAATCTTCCTTTTTTATTATATTTGATTTTATATTTTATTATTTATTAGTATTAATTATTATGTTTATAAAAGAAATAAAATATTGGATTTAATATTTATAACAAAATAAAATCAAAATACTAATATCTATAATAAAAAAAATCAAAATATCTATTGTAAAAAAAGGCTTAAATACCTTTTTGGTCCTCATTTTCATAATATTTGTTGTGGATGGTCCTCATTTTGACCGAATGTTTAAAATGGTTCTCATTTTTATCGAATGTTTAAAATGGTCCTCATTTTCGCAATTCGTGTTTTATTTGGTCATTTTCTGTAACGCCGTTTAAATCATTAACGGAGCATTGTACAGGTGACACGGTTTATATTAGGGAAATTTTTTCATCTTTGTCTTTCTTAAGCTCAGAATGAAGTGGAGAGTCAACCATTGTACTGCATTTTGACTTTCCTTAAACTTCGTTCAATTTCACTTTTGCCAAACATTAATGTAGTGCATTTTGATGAGGATGAATTAATGTTATAAATTTAACTTCTTCCAGACTTAGATCAATTTAATTTTTCCCAAGCTTAGATCAATATCACTTACTTCAATGTCGTGCTCAGATTAAGATGTCATTTTGAACATGTTGGGACTGATATCAACATAATCAAACTAATTTATTTCTTCATTTAACAATAGTACAAAACAGATTGGACTTTAAAATCATTAATCTGCCTCATTTGTGTCATCATGATGACATCTTTTCATCAACACCACCATTTGAAAAAGTTGCAGCCCACATTATTAGAACCACCACTCTGTAAATCAATAAACCAAAAATTAAAATCAATTTATTATTAACACAAAAATAAAAACAGATTGTACCCAAAATTTTCTACCAATATTCTTTGGAGTTCTTGCCATCCTTAAAGTTGTCATCTCTCCGCAGCTACAAATTGGGGTTAATTCATTTCTCGTTGAACCACCAACAGTGCATGAAGTCGGTTGCCTCCAACGATTACAACCAGAGGTAAAGGAAGAAGATTGGGACCGTAACATACCTATATAATGGGATTGCAGGAAGAAGAAGATTGCAGCAACACCAATTGGAAATAGAGGAACAAGATTGCCAAAACTCACCAACTTCCCAAAAATTTCTTACCTAAACCCCAGCTCACTTATATAACCCCAAATATCTGATTACCAAACCTGTACAATACACGTAACACACCCTAATACAAACCGTGTCACATGTACAATGCTCTGTTAATGATTTAAACGGCGTTACAGAAAAGGACCAAATAAAACACGTTTGCGAAAATGAGAACCATTTTAAACATTCGGTAAAAATGATGACTATTTTAAACATTCTGTCAAAATGAGGACCATTCACAACAAACATTACGAAAATGAGGACCAAAAAGGTATTTAAGCCTAAAAAAAAATTCAAAATTTTTAGGGGTGCCAAGGCACCCCCTGCATCCATAATACTCTGCCACTGACAACGAAGATTATCAAAACAAAATTTGGAATAAGATGAAATATTGATTTCTTGAACACAATATGGTTATTTACATTCAAAAAGGAATAATTGGAGATTTTTATTCTGAATAAATTATTGATGAGTTCAAAATTTTTTACTATAAATTAGTTTGGCTCCTCCAAAATTATTGGTCAAGATCTGTCACGGGTTATTATTATCAACTATAATTAATAATCATTATTATTATCAACTATAAATATTATTATCATTATTATTATCAACTATAAATATTATTATTATTAATTATAACTATTTCTATTATTATATTACTAATATTATTATTATTATTATTAATAATAAGAACTATAATTATTATAATAATAATTATTATTATTATTATTATTATTATTATTGTTGTTGTTGTTGTTGTTGTTTTTATTATTATTGTTAGATACACATTTTACTTTTACTTACTATGTAGGAATCATGTTTCAATTACTTGTCATTTTTATTTGTTTTGTTGTTCATTTATCTTTACATTTGAACAATTATTTCAATTTTAAAAAATAGTTACTAAAATTAGTAAAATAATAAAACTGAAAAATAATTTTTTTTATTATAAGTAATTATTTAAATTTAAAATATAATAATTAAGAGGATAAAATTGATAAAATAAAAAGACACCAAAGATGTTTATCTCTTTATATGTGTAGTTGTATTAATATTAAAAGGATACCAAAGATGTTTATCTCTTTATATATGTAGTTATATTAATATTAATATTATTAGTAGTAGTAGTAGTATTAGTATTATTTTTGTTATCACTACGCGATATTATTATAGTGGTATTATTATCATCATCATCATCATTATTATTATTATTATTATTATTATTATTATTATAGTTAGATACATATTTTACTTTTATTTACTACGGAATGATATTTTAATTACTTACTCTTTGTATTTGTTTTGTTATTCATTTTATCTCTATATCTTGGTATTTTTTGAATTGAAAAAAAAAAGTTACTAAAATTAGTAAATTGATAAAACTGACAAATAATATTTTATTATAAATAATTATTTAAATTTAATAAATAATAATAAAGAGGATAAAATTTTAAAAACAAAAAGAAGACATAAAAAATGTGTATCTCTTTATATATTTAGTTAGTGTATTATTATTATTATTATTACTATTATTATTATTATTATCACTATTGGATATATAATAATGGTATTATTATTATTATTATCACTACGAGATATTATTATTATAATAATAATAATAATAATATTATTATTATTATTATTATTATTATAGTTAGACACATCTTAATTTTATTTATTATGAGATCATATTTCAACTAGTGGTCATTTTTAATTGTTTTGTTGTTGTATATATAATTATAGATTATTAGTATGTCAACATTAGTCTTGGTATTTATATTGACATTAATATTTATAGCATACAAATTATTATTATTATTTTTATTTGTTTGTTATTATTTGTATCATTATTATTTTTTTTTTTATTATTATTACTATTCATAGTGATGTTATTAGTATAAGTGCTTTTTTTATTATAAAAAATGTTATTATACTAAATATTTTTGTTAAATAGATTTTTAATCTTTTAAAAATTTTATAATTTATAATTTATATTAATATTATTATTATTGTTGTTGTTATTTTTAATGGTTAAATAAATATAATAACAATTATATTATTATTCTAAACAGATTTTGAAATAAATAAAAAACGTGTACGGGTCATATATTATTATAATTATTTTGTAAAATCAATTAACTGCACCATATTATGATATTAATTTTATTTATTATATTTAAAACTGAATTTACCACTTCATTTCATTAATAATAACATTTACAACAATATAACCTAATTTTCATGATATTTATTATTTTATTTTTATATTATTGTTATTATTATCAATTATAACTCTAATTATTGTTATTATTATTATTATCAACTCTAATTATAATAATAGTAATAATAATTATTATTAACTATAATTGTTGTTATCAACTATAATTATTATAATCAATATTACTACCAACTATAAGTATTATTATTATTATCATTATTAACTACAATTGTTTCTATTATTATTATATTATTATTATTATTAGTACTACTACTATTATTATTAATTAGAACTATAATTATTATAATAGTTATTATTATTATTATTCTTTTTATTATTATGGTTACATACACATTTTACATTTACTTACATCTATGAATCATGTTTCAATTACTTGACTCTTTTATTTGTTTTGTTGTTTATTTATCTTTACATTTGAATAATTATTTCAATTCAAAAAAATAGTTACTAAAATTAGTAAAATAATAAAAATGAAAAATATTTTTTTTATTTCAAATAAAAATTTAAGTTTAAAATATAACAATTAAGAGGATAAAATCGAAAAAATAAAAAAGGGCACCAAAAATGTTTATCTCTTTATATATGTAGTTGTATTAGTATTATTTTAATTATTATTATTATTATTATCAATAATGCGATATTATTTTAGTATTATTATTATTATTATCTATTATTATTGTTATTATTATTATAGTTAAACACACATTTTACATTTATTTACCACGGGATCTGATGAAGGATTGACTATAACACCCCATTTAATTAATAGCGTAATTAAAGAAGCGTTACACTAGAATAATGTCTTAGCGCAGTCCTGGAGTTTAAACCAACTCCTTGCAACATAAGGCACACCACGGTGCCACAGGAAAAACCCAGTTATAAAGTTAAAGGAACATAAAGAGATCACAAGACAACGGAATACATGGGTCGTGGCCCTAAGAAAAGCCCAACAAAAAATAAAACATCAGCTCCAGCCCAGATGGACTATGCAGCGGAGTCACCGTCCCCCTGTTGACCGCGAGAACCTCTCGTTTATGCTCACATCAATAAATTGATGATCATCGCAAAAGAGAAGTACCACACACAAGACAATCAAACAACAAAGGGTAAGCTAGAGCCAAAACCATTTCATTAATAAAATCATATACATATTCACAGTTCATTATGCATACATCATGCAAGCATGGTACGACCTTCCAAACAATACACTAAGACTTGACTCGACTCATCTGGATACATATAGCCCGGTCAGATTCAGCGAATGCTTGCACTTGTGGTGGATACCTCTGCTCACCCCCGCGCTGCTCACCCCCAAGCTATGTGTTACAAGTGTTATAATGAATCAATTTTCCCTCACCACAAGGTTAGCCCTTAATGAATTTCGGGCCTCCTGCTACTCTCACCACAGGAGTCAGTTCGCTCTAAGTGAGACTAACTGACTCCTTAGAGTGTTAGGATGCAACCTTACCTTGAATCCTTACCAGACCATATAGATGGGGCACCACCATGGACACTCACTAACAGAGGCCATGGAATTACGTCCCGACCACTGAAGCGTAACCCTGAAAGTCTCACCTAGAGACTCCAAGGAATTACGCACTGACACAGACCAACATATATAAACAGCCAAGAATTTACACATACATTACACATAAATTTCATACCAACATCCATAACCAATCCTCATTTTCCACGATTAAATCAACACCAACTCGTCATTACCAATCATGAGTAAAATGCTTCCTCTCATACCAACACCATGCCACTGGTTTACCAACCATCAAGGTCCATTGTTGCTCATGCCAAATTTGTGACCACACGCACATATATATATCCAACTTCTCATGCACAACTCATACGAATCATGTCAAGCTCACAATCCCCCACAATATAATCCCCTCCCAATCATGCATATTAACATTCCCATTAAGCCATCATAAAATAACCCATAGAAGAATACTTTAAACATCCAAGCACGGAGAGAACAACAAGTTGGGACGCATCCTCGCCTAGCTCCTCGCTCAGGCTGGAGGGTCTCACTCAAGCGAGAATGACTCTCGCTTAGGCGAGGTCCCCGCTCAGGCGAGCTCCCCTCCGCCTAGGTGAGAGCTCGACATGAAGGATAGTAGCCCCTGCGCAATCTCGCTTAGGCGAGATCCCCTTCGCCTAGGCGAGACATCTGCTCGCTCAAAACGAGTTTTGGTCGCCTAAGCGACAACTCGCGCAGAAAGCCCTAGGCGAGCCTCTGCTCATCTCACCTGGGCGAGGCGAGCTCGCTTGGGCGAGATTATTAGTGTTTACCACTGTTCACGCCTGCAACGCACATAAACATATCCAAACAAGGAAACCAGCCAGTCCAAACATCCATGACAGTATATCGAACTCGAAAAATCATTAAATCAACAGTACATACATCACAAACACACCAGACAAGGGGTTCTAGCTTCCCTTACCTGGAATATGCTAGTACAGGAACTCAACCGCAACCACGGACACCACGGCTCTAAGGTATGCTTATGAACTGGAAAACAAAGGAGCAGATCACAAAATAAGCTCATTACGGAATCCTAGCTGAAAACAAACATGAAGAAGCACCAAAGGAAGTACGAGTACGAGTTGGAATGGACTTACGAGAAGCGGAAAAACTGGTTCGAGCCCACTGGATGCAAAAAGGCGGCTGAACCCTAGCAGAGCTCTCTCTCTCGGAGCAGAAGGTGTGACGGCTGATTCTGTGAAGAGTGAGGGTGAGTGTCTTAGGGCAGATTAGGGTTTAGTTTTACCACTTGGGCCAGCCCTAGGCCCAATTACAAGCGGCAACCCTTTACTTTAGGGTAGAATTGAATAAACAAGATTTTAATGGGCCTTACATTGACACCAACCAAGGATGGAGACACATGTTTGTTTAAGACTAAACATGTTTAGAAAGGAAGTTCACTAATCCTTAAAAAGAAACAAGATAATCCTTCATTAGGATCATATCTCAATTACTTGCACTTTTTATTTGTTTTGTTGTTCATTTTATTTTTATATCTATGTAATGAGTTGAATTAAAAATATAGTTACTAAAATTATTAAAATGATAAAATGGACAAATAATTTTCATTATGAATAATTATTTTAATTTAAAAAATAATAATTAAGAGGATAAAATTATATAAACCAAAAAGGACACAACAAATGTATATCTCTTTATATATATGTAGTTATTGTATTATTATTATTATTATTATTATTATCATTACCAGATATTATTATAATGATATTATTATTATTATTATTATCATTATAGTTAGACACAAATCTTAAATTAATTTACTACGGAATCATATTTCAATTATTTATCATTTGTATTTGTTTTGTTGTTAATGTATATCTTTATATATAATTATAGATTATTATAGTTGACATTAGCCTTAGTGTTAGCATTAATATTAATATTTATAACATAAATATTATTATTATTATTATTATTATTATTATTATTGGTATCATTATTATTTTTATTATTATTATTACTATTCATAATGTTGTTATTATTATAAGTGTGCTTTTTTTAATTATAGAAAACATTGTTATACTAAATACTTTTGCTAAATAGAGTTTTAATATTTTAAAATTTTCATAATTTATAATTTATAATTTATATTAATATTAGTATTAGTATTTTTAATGGTTAAATAAATATAATAAAAATATATTATTATTCTAAAAAAATTTAAAATAAAAGAAAAACAAAAAACAAAATCATAGGCTATTATAATTATTTCGTAAAATGTATTGTATTGTGATATCAATTATATTTATTATATTTAAAATTGAAATTATTATTGCCCCACTTAGATCTAGTATTTCATTACTTTAATAACAACATTTACAACAATATAACTTAATTTTCATAATATTTTATTACATAATACTTTCACTATTTTATTGTTTTAATATATAAAATAAAACAAATACGTCTCGTGCGTATGCAAGTTCAGTATACTAGTTTAATCCTAAAATTTCGTCCATTAAACATTAATCTCATAAACCTATTTTTACAATTTATCAATTCACAGATACTGATTTTAAAAACTCTTAGCTTCTTTTAAACCAACAATCCTCTGAAAATTTGATGTATTTACATAAACTTTATTTGTGATAAACCATTTATTAACATACATTAATTAATCACCAAATTCATCACTTATGCCATTAATCCAATTCGAAAAAGTTCACATGCGCCAATGAAAAATTATTATTATAATTATATACATTGTACTCATCTACTCCAACTGCCTTTTCTTAAATAATCGCTTTCTTTCTAAAAATCCATTGATATTATGAAACTAATTTTATTCAAATTTTTACACCTAAAAAAAATTAATGCCCTGCAAGTACCACTCAAAAATTTAGTCACAACACAATGCTTAATAATCAAAATCCGTAAGCCATCTTATTATCATTATATACATAAAATTAAACAAAACACATAGTAGCAAAATGCCACCTCAAAGCTGCCATTACTTTAAAGAAAACAATGTTGCAATTTGCCAACTCAATTAAACCTTTACATCAACAAAACAAAAATAAACATTGTTACTTCAATTCTTAACCAAAACCAAAGTCAAAATTTCATTTATAAAAATATTAAAAATAAATCAAAATGCTAAAAAGAAAATAAAACTTTTATCTTTATATATATATATCCTATAATAACAATAATATCAAAATCATAATTAATTTTATAATCAAAATTTCAAAACAGAAAATAGTCAAAAGTATATATCTTTAAACAAAATAAAAACAATCACAATTAAAAAGATAATTTATATAAATATAATCATAGCTGCAACAACTTTGATAAAAGTCTAAAGTCACAACCTCTATTCATGTATACGAGTACAAACCTCTCCAAGCTACATTGAGCATTGACCATTTTAGGTATCCTTCTCAATCTTTTCTTGAGATCGTGAACTCTCAATTATAATGAATAATCAAATAACACTCTCTCAGCAAGAGTGTACAATACAATTCACGGGTTACAATTTTACTCAGTGAAAGATTTTACAATATTCAAACTCTTAATCCAATTTTTCTAAACATAATTTATATGACAATTTCTCAACACTATGATCTTTCTTTTCTCTTGTTTGTTTCTTTCTCATAAAGCTCTGCATTCATTTTATAGTTGTAAGAAATAAGAAACACATAATAATAAAATGGTTAAATATGTTTGTAGTTCATAAATTAGGACGCAAAATTGAAATCCGTCATTATTGTAACTTTGATACACAATAGTGTTAATATTTTTTTTATGTGTTAAACAATGTTCAAAGTTAACATTTGAGTTGTAATGTGTTAAACGGTGTAAACAAGTTAAATGTTAGTCTTAAACATCGTTTAACACATAAAAACATTTAATACACTTGAGTTAAAAGATATTTATTTTCAAAATTTAGAAATCAAATTGTACCAAAGTTTAAAACAGAAACTAATTTCAATTTCTCATCAAAATTTAAGAATTAAAATCATATTTAACTCATAATGAAATAACACTATATACAATAATTATCTTTCAAGTTTCATTTCATATATTGGTTATGATTTGTTTTAGGAGAATCCGTCAGAAAGATTCAATAATATTAAAATTTGAGTTAATCTTTCATAAAATGTTAAAAGTATCTCGAACTCAAAATCTTGAAAGAATAAATGTACATGTCTTCTTCCTTAGATATTTTTTAACTTTCTATTTTCTGATTAGAATTACACTTAAATTTTCTAACAATTTTTAATAAAAGTAAACAATTACAACTACATTTATTTAAAAATTAACTTAATTACATTCGAAATATTTAAAATTCGAGTTGCTATTAAGTATTAAATGAAGAACATGTTCTTTTAATTAATAACTCACATTTTTCTTCAAGAACCTTTTCCATATTGCCCTCCAATATAGAAATTTGACTCTTCATTTCTACAATTTCGATACTTAGCTTTTCAATATTTTTTCAATCCATTCAAAATAATCACACCCTTTATGCCTACGTATATAGGAAATTCAATCAAGCACCCTACAAACAAAAATAAAAGCTCTCAAATTTGTCAAATAAAACTTAATATACCACACATTTATCAATTATACCCTCCTAATACGTAATATTAAAATTAAAGAAACACGATTCTAATAAAACAATACCATTACTGATAAACGGAAAACCACTAATAAACTCAAAGATAAAATTTGGTGTACCTGTATCCCTTCTTCTCTTACACTTTTAAGTAGAAGGTACTCATCTACACAGAAAACACATGCAAATATAACTGAGAACAAATGCTGGAAGAAACATCAGACATAATAATTGAGTGCTTCCTTCTAATCAGAGGGTGCTAACGAGGATCTTCAATTGAAACCACCTTAAGAAAATCTGTTTCAGAAATACAGGTTACCATGTGTTTGTGTTTGTTTTATAAGATTATAATATATATATATATATATATATATATATAATTTAATTATAAAATAAATTTTATATAATATTTTTTTAATGTATTATTATTTATTTATGATATTTTCTAATTGTAGATTACATGATTCAATTACTTTTATTTACGTTGTTTTCTAAATTAAGGAGTTGGTGTTTATGACTAAAACTAAATATAATAAACATATGAGGATTATTTTTTGTGCTTAACGTTTTTAATATTCAAAATAAAAATAAAGGGAGTATGGTGGTTTCTTTTAGGGTCTCTTCTCATGCGAAGAAATACTGTAGTAATTGAGAACGATGAACAAGGGGAGAAACAATTGTTCTGTTTTGGGGAAAGAAAGCGACCAAAAAGATAATTAATTGTGATATTACTGCATAGAGTCTATCTCCCTTTTTCGAAGAGATTTGTGAGATAAATATGACAAATTACCACACTATCCTTTTATTATCCATGTTATTATATTGTGAAAAAAATTAGGTCCACTAATAGGCATGGGCTTGAGGTATGCGAACAAGATTTCTAATACACACATTTGTATCTGATTCCAGCTTTCCACTTACCACATTTGTATCCAGATGATTATTTTTTTAAATTAAATATTAAATTTTCTAAATCAAATATATTTTAATATATTTTTTTCAATTCATAAATATTTATAATATTTTTATTTATGATAATAATATATGAAAAACTAATTACAACTTATCTAAATATCATTTAATTATACTTTTTTAACACCAAGGACAATTAGGTCATTCTACATTTTTATCTATTAAATTTAATTTCCAATCCTTCACAAACTTTCACAAAAATTACTCTTAAATCCACTCCACTATCACTCTCAAATCCATACAAAAAAACAATATTAAATATCACTTTCTAATCAAACCAAATCAATCATCTCCCTCTCCCTCAAATCATCACCCACGTAAGAACACACTCTTAAAGATGTAACATATCAAGTTTCATGTGCCAATTGGTTTAAGATGAATATTAATAGTGTAACTAGAGATTGTCTTAGTTTAACTACATATGCTAATATTTTTAGAGAAGGTCGAATATGTAACTTTCAGCTTTTTATGAGTGTAAATTTTACTTATGCGAATTTATGAATCATTTATGCTTTAGAAAATACTTAGAAGAAAGACTTTTAGAAGTTTTAAATTGGAAATAGTTCTACTCTAATTTGTTATAATTTTTAGATCAAAAAGTGATTCTTGGAGTCCGAAGGGAAATGACACTCATACTTGCAATATTTTTTATACATATACAACTCAAAATTTCTTATTTTTTTGGAAAGAAATTATTATACTAATAAGTTAGCTAGACAACAATATAAATGAGTCAATATTATAACTCTATATGTTTAATTTTTTTTCATAATAGATATAATTTATCTATATCTCATGTAACTTTTAGCACAAATTTGATATTATCTCTATATTTATATTCATCTATTTCTTTTCATTTTAATAATTTTTCATGTAACAACAATCGATAAATTTTATAGTATCACTTAAGATTTCAAAGTTCACATTAATGTCTGACCTAACTTATTTGGAATATAATATGGTGTTGGAACCACGAAAAACGAAAATAACCTACTACTGGTACAATGCTGAAATACAAAGAATCCCTGAAGCTAATATATGGTGTTGGAATACACTATTATACAAGGTGGAGGGAGAGCATTTAAAATCAGCTTGAGCAACTAATATGCGAAGGAGACGATGCCTCCACCAATCTTGGACGTGGTTACTGAGTAGGGTTCCATCATACATGCCACCAAGAAGATCAATTTCAACGTGGCACCTTGACAGAATTTAATGATGATGAATTTGATGCAATTTTCTGTGAACTTTGCTCATTTTAAGAATAACTTGTTGATGCTTAGTCTGTTTGTTCAAGCCAACAACCATGAGAGAAGTTCAAGTTGGACACATATGCAAGAAATCACATTTCAAAGAAAAGTTGAGAGGAAAATGTTGAGTAGGAATATTAGTTGCATGGCTGCTGCCAAGTGGAAAAGCCAAGAAGTACCTTTTTGCTCCCAAAAACTCTTCGAAAGTGTCAAGAGCTTTAACGGCAGAAGCAGCAGCAAAACACAGGTCCCAAAATTGTTGTTTTTACTGCCTAGGAAAAGATACTATTTGTTTCGGTCATCATTGATTGTTTGAACTATGCCCATCTTGTGACCCTGTAAATCCATAACACTTGCTTAGCACCTCATGTATAAAATCTATAGGCCACATGGAGCACCAATAGAAATCATATGAGAGGAATGGAAAATTTCTCAAAGCAGATAGTTTGTTGCATCACAAATAACTACTAGTAAGACAAAAACACTATTATTAAGAATGTGTTTACAAAATAAAAGACAGAAATGCCTATGAATATAGTTAGATGGAAGAACTAATGAATGTGTTTTCAAAATAAAAGAGATAAATGAGCTTTGAACTAATGCCTTGTGAACAGAAATCAAACGGCATGCATGGCATGGCATCTTCAACTGCAATTTAAATCCAAGAAAGCACCTCAATAAGAAGAAAAAGGAGGGAACAAATACAAATTGACTATTATGAATTATTTTTAAGGAACTACTAAAGTAATACGAGCATTCTAAACTGACCAAACATTAGATTTCTTCACGAGCAACAAGTTTTCTCTCTCTAACCACCACAGCAAATTACTTTACTTGCTTTGAATCATGGAGCAAGCCTCATCCCAGGTCCTTCTGATGCCTACAATCAATATATAGAAGAGACCAAAAGGTATTAACAATCACCTGGTCATAAACATTTGTTCCAATATAGCTTATTTTGTGTTTACAATACCATATAAACAAAATCCTACTAAAACATCATTTGAAAACAAAGCAAATTTTCCCTAATAATTAAGGTACTAAAAACCTGCACTTAGTGACTATGCAAATGAGTCCCCACACCCTCTCTTGATCTCCCTATGTTTTTCTTATCTACTCACCCAGATAATTTACTGGTTCCTTTCACTTGCCATGGGATAATATTATAATTATGCTCTGCCCATGATTGCTACAAGGACTTTCCTATCAGTGATGTGTAAAAGAGATTAATCAATTTTGTGCCTTATTTGAGCTATACTTCAGGTCATTGTTTTCTCTTTTTCCTTTTTTCTTTTGACAAGGAAAATTCCTATCCTTCCCCAGATGTATCTTCTCTCCTTTCTATTAATTTTTATTATCAAAAAATGTTATCTAATAAGAAAATTGAGATTATGAAAATGCCTTAGAATATTATGAGTTTGATGAATTACAGAAGTTAGAAAACTTTGAATAAAGTATTCAAGAAGTTACATAAAATGGGAGCACTTGAATTGCTTTTCTTTCACTCATTTTAATAAAGAGGGTAGACCTGTCAGCTCAGAAAAACCAGTAAGCAAGGGCAAAATGAAAAATAAATATTTTGAAGGAAAAGGAAGAAAGAATAGCACATGGTATAGAAAATTTTAATGTCCCTAATTAAGCAGAATTTTCCTTTCAGATTTTAATAAAAAAGCAGAAAACAAAAAGTTAAAGGATTTATATCAAAATTCTAGAAGTAATTTTAGAACCTTGAAAATTAAAAATAATGTGACAGAAAGATCAGCATACCATACTTGACAAAGTTTGTAGCTCCTAAAAGAGTTAGTATATGCCTCTAGAATCTCTTGCCCTATGAACCATCTTGAGGAGTATTGATTCACCAAAAGCAATTTTGTTTTCTTAGTTAAGTTGAATAGAAGCAGAATAAATCAAGTGCACTAGCGCATCATCAAATTCTTCTAGTTCACCAGAATCTCGTAATTGACGATATGAAGGAGCCATGAGATTTGCCGCAATATCAACTAACTTCCACAAAGAGAGATTATAAGCCATTTTGATTATTTTAATGGACAACCGCCAGGAAGAATCAAGACAAGACATAATAACATTAAAGCAAGCTTCCTGAATATTTTCCAAAATCCAGAACTCAGCAAGCCAATAAAGCTCCACATACGGTTGTAGATTAAATAGCTTTTCTTGATCATCCATATTATCCCACAAGCATCCAGATGGAGGACCAGGCAGCTCATCAGAATAAAACCACTGCACTAGTTTAATCAATGCTTGCCAGCTAATATCAACTTTTATTACTTGTGAATGACTGCAACAATGAGTGAATAACATTTAAGAGAGACCCATAGGAGACAGAATCCAAGTGTAGAAGGAAACAAAAATTAAAGCAAAGAGGCTTGCAAAGTGTCCAATAGAAATGAAAAATTCTCACACCTGATTTGCATGTATATCCTAGACTAACTTGAGAATTGAAATGAAGTTAACATGGAAGAACATAACAACGCAAACCATCATGACAACATGATTCCACGTTACTTCCAAGGGATTAAGAACACCATTAGTGAGTCTCCAAAGGAAAGTTAATATGTTTTTGAAGAGAAAAATATCAATCTTGATCTATAATTTCAAGCTGTGGTGGAAGTTGAGTCCCACATTAGAAGTTTTAGTGCAGGGTTTACAAGGCCTGGGGCCCAAAGGTCTTATCAGGCATTTGATAGAACTCTCAATAAATATACTGAAAACGGCATATTATTTAATGAAAAACAGAGCCTAAGCTCCTAACAATAACCCAAATCGTAAGTGATTCCACTATCCCACGTTCTCCTATATTCCTACTCTACACTCCCCTAACAGAATTTTGCCAACTCAGCACCCTTCTATTCTGCTCTCTTGTTTCTACCCGTTTACACCATGTTTTGGGTCTCTCAACATTTGGGCCGACAATCTGGTCCAGTGTTCTATCACTTCCTTCCACTAGGAGAGCAACCTTGTCCTCAAGGTTGAGATGAGGAAATTGACAGGCAAATTGTGCTCCTCTTCCCCTGTAGCATCCTCAATAGCAAACCTTTCCATTATACCAAAAATTGTTTGATGGGACAATTGTTCTGTATAACAATTATACTGCTCAAAACATGCCCAGGTACAATGTGGTCATCAGGTTCCACCTCTAATTCCGATGGCAGATTGGCCTCTGCAGTGTACTCTCCAATGGCCCTTTTTAGGACACGTGAAAGACATAATGGACCTTAGAAAGAGGCAACTGCAATTTATAAGCAACCACTCCTAACTTTTCAATCAACTCAAAAGGACCATAAAATCAAGGGGAGAGCTTTCAATTAATGCGGCATGCCACCAATTGTTTTTTATGAGGATGCAGTTTGAGAAAAACCCACTTCCACACTTCAAATGACTGCATCCTATGCCTTTTATCAGCAAATTTTTTTTATCTGTTTTCATGCTTTACTCAAAATTTTACTTCAAACAACAAAGTTTCATCTCTGTCCAAGATATTGTGCTACAGCTTCTAATTTAGTAATCACCCAGAAAGGATCGTATAACTGATGGTGGATTTCTTCCACAAACAACCTTAAACGGGTCAGAACAGTGGAGATATGATATGTAGTATAATGCTAAAATTCATCCCAAGGTAAACTATTACTAAACAAATAGACAAAAATTAATTGCATAGTTTTTAGAGTTTTAGTTTTCCTCCTTTTCTTTCTATTCTCGATTTTTATGTTGAATAATGGAGAACTAAATTTTTGATCAATTCTTGGAATCAAGATCAAACAATACGAATTGAGTTTTTGTATTGATTGTTCTTCACTCTGAGTTTGTTCTTCTCTTCCCTAATTTCGATTTTGCCCTTTGTGATATCAATTTGCATTTATGAAATTAGAATTCAAATTAGGAATTGATTGAATCTTGATTTGATAACTAAATATGAATTGTATTGAAAGATATTGAGATTCAATTCATATAATTGGTTTAGTCGATTGATTGAACTAGGTTAAATGTTCAAACTTGGATTAAATCTTTAGGGAACTATGATTTTTGAATTGCTTGGTAATTTGAATTTGTGGATTGATCAATTTTCTATCTCTGGATTTCGCTTCTAATCTCTTAATTTGTTTTCCATTTTTCATTTTTAAATCCTTAAATCCCCAATTTTAATTTTTATGACAAAAATGTTAAAGATTGAATACAATTTAGTATGTGTCCTTGGATAATCAACTTAGGTTGTGCTCTATACTACATAATTACATAATTTAGAGACCCTAATAACTTTTTATTTCACCTACGATAAGTAAATCCATACCCTTAAATGAAGTTCCTACACTACAATAACTGGTAAACTCCAAAACCCCTCTTACACCTTTGACATTATGAAGGATTGGTGACTCCACCGCACTTCCCACCTTAGCAGGATCCATGGTAACTCCTGATAATGACCCAAATACTCATTGTTTCCTCACAAAGGTATATTTCTTCTTGTTGGCTACAAAGTAAATATTCTGCAACTATTGTAACACTTACTGAATGTGCAATAAACTCACTTGTCATTTCTTGGAGTACACAAGGATGCCATAAACAAAATGCACACACGAACCTTCTTAAATTAGTTTTAAAAACTTATAGGTTCAAAACTAGTCGGAGCATTCATCAAGCCAAATTCATAAGTTCTAAATTCCATTTTATGGATGTCATGTTCTCACACTCGAATATGATGATAACCAAACTTGAGATCCAAAGTTGAGAAATAACAAGTTTCATTTAATTCATCTAAAAGTTCACCCACTACAAGAATAAGATACTTGTCAAGAATTATTACTTTATTAAAACATGCACAACCAAGAGTAGTCTTTTTTCTTAACTAATATCAGGAGAAAGAATTTGAGCTATGTCAAATTGCTCCCTGTTGTAGTAAATCAGCAACCTGTTTATCAATCTTATGTTGTGCAGGAGCAGGAGCAGATAATGTTACAAGCTAACATTCACAGGCCCTTGTACCAACTTCCATTTCAATCACATGCTCAGAATCCCTTTTCGGCGTAACCCCATCACCTGCTTGAAAAACCCTTGAATTCTTCTAAAACATCCAGGAGTTCTTTCCCCTGAAATGAATTTAAGTTTGGATCAACAATTGCCATAGATACATTTACAACTCATCCCCCATCTTCAAAATTTCCATCAGTGACTTCCTTCAACCGGCTATGGAAAGATTTTGGATCCCCCACACCATTAGTGGAAAACCCTAGCAGTAAAAGTGGACTTTCATGGTGCCAAATTTCAAAGTCATTTTCCCCCAATTCATTTCCATTTTTCTTTAAGTCTTTAACCACAAACCCCTATTGTCAAATCCAAATCTAGCACTAAGCCCCTATAGTGATGTCAATTGCCTGCAATTGAATGCAAAGATTGAAACAAATACCTATAGTAGTAAACTATATGACTATCACCAAACCGAATTCTGATTTCATGAGTTGAAACAATAGGGCTGTTGACAAAAATTGTTACTTATGGAGAAATGAAGTTATGCAATGCCACACCATCCACCATCATCATTACTATGATTCCCTTCAATATTCCTTCAATCCACATAGTTGTTATATCATCAAGGATACCATGAAAAGGGAATATTATTTAATGAAAAACATAGCATAAGCTCCTTACAGCAATACCAGAGTGTATGCTTCTGAGAGAAGAAGAATCTTCTCTCCCAACACAATCACCCAAAAGTATAACTGACTCCACTATGCCACATTCTCCTATTCCCATCCTACACTCCATTAACAGAATTTGCCAACTCAGCACCCTTCTATTCCGCTCTATCTTTCACCTACATTCTGATCAAGTGTTCTATCAGCCTTGATTAGAGTTTAGCCAAGAACAGATTACATAGATGTTGATCAACAAAGAATAAGTAATAGACAGCCATGCATGTCTACCTTTTGAGTTTATACCATGTACATGTTCAATTTTCATGAGCCACAGTTTGAATAAATCGTAAAGCTTTTCATCATTCATAAATCAGAAAAACTGTAAGATCATTATGAATATCTTGATCAATAATTACCTTTCTTGCATTCCTGACCGGAACAAACCTTGTAGATAATCACAACCAGACTGCAATATAACTTTGTGAACATGCATATGGGGTACTGTGTCAGAACAAATATCGCATGTCCACCCAACAAGCTCATTTGATTTAGCTGCCAATATGACATCCCTGAAAATAGATTGAGAAAATCAGATTTTTTCTCCCAAACTTTGAAAACAAATGTTAGCAATCGCACTGTTACTGTTCCTCATTGTATAGAAAGTATAAACATTTCAATTACCCTAAAATCACAAAGTCCATAAATATTTAATCAATAAGAAATCTCCAACTAGTAAATGTATATGCCTCACTGTACTTGATAATACAATTGCATTTAGCAACTGCGTCCAAGTTCAACAGTCTTTTCAGAAAAGTAACTCATTTTAAAAGCACTGAATAAACCTCACAAACAATTAAATAAAGGTTGCTATATAAGTATATGTGAATTAATACATAAAATTTTGTGAGAATAAAAGATGGAAATGGACATAAACGAAAAAGAAAATGCAAGATTACAACAATCATGTGCAATTTCAAGATATTTATAAGAAGTTTATCAAGAAGCAAACCATACGAAAAACAACTTCCAGCTAAACCAAAAGCTGAAGTAAGATTAACGCTGGGGAAAGGTAAGCCCCATTTTGGACGCTGCCTATGAAGCATTTGGAACAAAGGCTGTAGATTGCAGCGCTTAGCAAGAATTTTTAGCTTCTTTGCTGTTTCTTCACTAGCATGTAAGTATCCCAAGTATACATATTCCAACAACAATACCAATGCTTCATAATCAACATGAGAAGATAGACGAACTTCTCTCACGGTCTCTCTGACAAACTCATCTGGTATCTCTTTAGAACTCTTTAACAATTGAGGAGGCAGTAGTGATGGACATCGAACAGCAAGAATAACAACATGAACATTTAGAGATTCCCCATTTGCTAAGACAAGCTTCATATCTGAGTATTCTTCCTTATTGAGAGATTCTCGGATCCTTTTGGCTAATTCACTTGGGAAACCATAATATCCAAAATAAGTTAGAATATAAGAAACATACCATCTCACACCAGGACTGAAAGATTTTCTTTTACAGATCTCTTGAAGTTTGCTAACTAATTGTGGTGTAATGTTTGTCACCTCTCTAGAAAACTGTGGAGAATTCTCTTGTAAAAGGTCACAATGATGAAGAATTTCAGTTAAGCCCAACAAACTATAAAAGAAGAGAACATTGGAGCCTTCCCAATCTTCTTTATCAAAAAAGCAACAAGACCTTTCATGGCATGTTGTATACAAATGAGGAGTAAAGTTTTGCCTTTCAATATGAATGTCATTATTTAAGCATCGTTTCAGAAGAAGAACAACTACCTTTATCCCTTTGCTCTCAATGATACATCTTGGGTATTGTGGTAAACTTGAAAGACAAGTAAACCCAATTAAATTAATAACCAGTTGAAGTTTATCAAATGATCCATAGCTTTCTAGGGATGATGTATAATCTAGAGTATGTAGTAAGCTTTTCAAGCATGGCATGCCTTTCACCTTCAGTACATCTGATAATAAGAATCTAGTGTGTGAGGAGATGGAATTACATGGAGAACGAATCATCATTAGAACAGCCCTTGATACTGGTTCACTTTGAAAATGATCATCAATATCCTTTTGACAAATTCTGCACCATTTTTCAAGTGTATCCACAAAACTCAAGCTATAGAGAAACCGAAAATTAGAATTAGTGAATTTGGAGCGCATCAACAGGTGAAATAAAAGATCAGCTGAAAATTTTCAGAAATATAATGAACAGTCATAGCAAGAAACTGAGACATATGATATGTTATTATATTAAAGTTTATACACATGTTAAATCCATCAAGAAATGATAATGGAAGGAATACAATTTACCATGCACATGTAATTAGTAAGTTGATGCAGAGCTCACTACCACGAGTATAAGGGTTTAAATTTTCTCCACAATGAATTGTAAGCCACCCAAGAATGTCCCACACATAACTCCTAAGACCAAGATGACAATTGGCTTTTAATCCCTCTTTTGCCATATATATTTGTTTTTCCAAAGACAAGACAGGTTCAAACAATTGGTCTTGAATATTTTCAATCAGAAGATTAAGAAGGACTCTATCAATTCCTTGTTTCCAAAAGTTGGTATGATGATCACCTGCCCAACGAGTTATTAGAGCCAACTGGCAAGCTTCCACTGACAAAGACTCATGGTTGTTTCCAATTTTTTTAGAACTCAGCCTAGTTTCTGTCATTCCACAAATTATGGCCTCAACAAGAGCTTCACCACACAAACCAACAACTTTTAAACAATTATCTTGGGATCTCTGGACAGAAAAAAACCAACCTTTGTTAGTAGAAATACTTTATATTACAGTGGTCATCTTATAGAACAATGAAATGTTACCAATAGGCATTGAGCAAGCCTAAACCCCTCTATCCGAATAGCATGAGGGTTTGATTTTCCCATTGCCTGCACAAACATTTGAGGAAATACTTCTTCATCCTCTACAAGTCTTCTTGCTGCAGAATCACATAAAGCTGGTAACAACAATAGAAATTAGTTGGTCCAGAGAATAGATGATAACAAGGAAAAGTGATTTGGTTGTAATGGACAATAGAGTGGTATTTTAATACCTATAGACGTGTACAACTTTAGAAGTGCAAGTTTAATAGAACTATCTGCCTTTGTATGGATATTTGCTAAAACTTTCATAAGTACTACATCATTACAAACAGGGAACCTAGACGGATGCCAGCGCCACAGTATTGTGCTCAAAAGTAAAGTCATCTCTTCAAAATACTCAATTTTCTTTACACCTTCAGCAAAATCCTTTATATTTCCAACAATCCGAAGGGACGCCTCTGTTTCTTTCAGTGCTTCCATAACTTCCTTCTCACTTGTAGCATTCAAATTTGAGATTACAAAATTCAAAGTGGTAGCACAGGGTATAGCAACTTCTACTTGATGTGAAGATAGCAAGGATGATAGACAATAAACAAGATCCAACATATGTGATTGCAATAATGGATTAGGCAGAACACTAACCAACTTCACAGCAACATTTAATGCCATGCTTAATAAAGCCTCACTTTTGCATTGAAGAATCCATAATAATGCTCCCAAAATATCAGGAACAGATTCCTGAAGAAGTAAAGCAAGGCAGGAAAGCGCATATATCATTGTTATTGAAAATACCAGACCAATTTATCTATATTAAACCATTCTACAGAAATTTATGAGTAGGAATTTACATTAGTAACTATTTTCAAAAAGTATTAGTTTGGCTTGTGAAAACATTATCTGTTTTCACTATGTCTACTGTTTTCGAAATGCAGGATACGTAAAAACAACTTTTTAATTTTTTTTTTTCACCTTTTCTTGTATAAAGATCAGAAAAGTGAAAATAAATATGAAAACAGAATTCTGTATTTCTCAACCCAAACTGCCCCAGTGAAATGCTTTCTTCGTTTTATTTATTTATTTATGCTAGTAATAATTAATTGTAATTAATTCACCGACGTAAATATAATCCTAACTTCGTAAGTATGCTGAGTAAGATTAACTCAACCAAATTCATAAAAAGATCTACAAGTTCCACAATCTTCACAAGAATAGATACGCACATTTCATTTTGAAAGTCCCAAGTCAGGTCCATAGGTGCTACTTACTAGACTTAAAATCCCAAAAAGAAAAGGAAGCAAAATATACACCTTAACAACAGCATTACGTGCAGCACGTGCATCTCCCGATAAGGAATCAAGAAAGGCACCAATTGATCGTAGCACATTTTTCTGCACTTCAATGTTGGCGCACTGCCACCTCCACCTATTTGTCTTCTCATCAAAATGTCTGTATTCACAAAGAATAAAATCACAGCTAGAACAACAATCCACGACATGAAAAACACAATTCAATCACTTTGAGGCCCCACTTCGTGAAAAAACAGAAAGATAGAAAATTTAATGAAAAAATGACGGAATAAAAAATTAGATGGAAGTGGGATGCAAGTTAAGACCTGGTGCCAAGGTTTAGGGCCTGGAGAAGACGGCGATGGAGAGTCTGCATATGCGAACTGATGCAGCGATCGTTCTCTTTCTCTTTGTCTCTGCCGGATTTCATGGTCTCTTCCTATTATGAGAGAATTCGGAAAAAATAGAGAGAAAACGGGAATCAAAGTGGAAGAAGAAATTGAATTGTGTTGTGTGTGTTGCAGAAAGAAGGTGCAAGTTCAGCTCTGAAGTTTGAACACCGCCACAAGTCTCCTTCTTTACAAACTCTGTATTCGCACAAACTAGAAAGATGAGAAAAATACATAAATAAAATCTAAAAATGTCAATGTAAAACAATCATCATTTTTGTAAAATATATCGAATGCTTTTTAAATAAATAAAAAATGAAAAAAAAAATATAGATGGGAATGAAAAGTAAATAGTTGTACAAGAGTGGTAAATATATGTTTGGTATTGTGAAAATTATAATTAGTTCATCCCAACTCAAGAAATGTTGGATTTATTTTTTTTAACCAGATTTTATTAAAGTTTACTTGATGTTTCAAACGCGTTTCATGATAATATAATCGTGGATGTATTTGAAATATCAAATAAACTTAACAAAATTTAGTTAAAAAGACTACAATCACGTATTTCCATAAAATGGAAGACTAAATTAGTTCAAAGTTTAAGATGAAAGACTAAATTGGTTCAAAATTAAAAAAAAAACTAATTCCAATTTTCAAGGAAAATTAAGGGACCAAAAACATATTTAATCCTTAAAAAATGATAATTTTGAGAAAATTGGCTTTTTTTTTAGCATCATCATGTTCACCAGACCAGTAGACCATAAATGAATACATCTTAAAAACACTTGCTTGTGAGGACTAATTATAATCATTGCAAGCATATTAAGTTGACATTAAAGGTGCATGAACAATAGCATCGTCTACTGGCCCCACATTTTGTAACACCCTGTAGGGGCGGCGTCACATCACCCCAGTTATCATAATCAGAAGGTCGTCTAAAGGTGCATGAACAATAGCATCGTCTACTGGCCCATATCTCACCAAATGAGTCTAATGAGGTCCAACTGAATGTATAGTGAATTAGTTATAAATCATGCAAAATGTAGGAAATTAGGTATACATTTCAAAATACTCATTTATCATTCATTAAAATTCAAAAGATGATACATCACATTGTTCAAGTTACATTAAAAGAGTTTGAGGAATGAACATGAATACAAATTTTGCCTATACTATTGGGGTTCCTTTCACCACGATTTACTAGGAAGCATCCATTGCACCTACTAAACCATATGCTCGAATGCATAGACATGGTCATGGCAAGTGGAAAACCACACATTCATAAAGCGAAAATGTAAGTTACATGTGGATTAAACATATACATTATCACGCCAATACACAACAAAACCTGAAATTAATTAAGAATGAAAATTAGGCCAAGTAATTCCAAATTAGTGAAAATCTAAATTATTGACCAATGAGGCCTAAAAGATGAAAATGCACTAAAGATAGATAATTAAGCATTAAACATCAATCAAGATGGGTACATAAAGGTAAGTAAATAGGGAGAAATAATGACTCATCAAGTATCAATCTTTCCAAGTATCACGAGTATAAATGTAAGGCCTAGGAAAATAATTATAATTGTAAGGGACAATTGGATGCATAAATATTAATTAAATTGATATGCAAAGTCATAAACAAAGGTGGGGCGTAGCATAATTGGTTAGAGCCTTGTTAAGGATGGATGATCATGGGTTTGATTCTTTATGTGTGCATTTAGAACAAATATTTTTATATACTATGGTTAAGACTAAATAATTAGAATTTAAGAGGAGAGTTTTCTGTGTAAGGGGTGTTAAACCATTTGCTTAATATTATTTGATTTATGGAATGGAGAAATTGGACAATGCATCTTTGGGTTACGTTTTTGGTGTAAGGGGTGTTAAGCCTCGTTCTCATTATTTGTGATTATGAATGGAGAAATGATTGCAGTTTAAAATATGGAATTATAAAGGGGTAATTTCGTTCGTAGGGATGGAATATGATAATAAGTTTCTTTAGTGATTGAATTCATGGTGGTAGTGTGATATGTATCGTTTAGGATTAAGTTTATGGGTAAGGAAAGATACTTTTGAGTCTATGATTGTTGTCAAGTTTTTTTGGTGAATATTTTTATATACTATGGTTAAGACTGAATAATGAAAATTTAAGAGGAGATTTTTCGGTGTAAGGGGTGTTAAACCATTTGCTTAATATTACTTGATTTATGGAATGGAGAAATTGGAAAATGCATCTTTGGGTTACATTTTTTGTGTAAGGGGTGTTAAGCCTTGTTCTCACTATTTTGTGATTATGAATGAAAAATTGATTTCAGTTTAAAATATGGAATTATAAAGGGGTAATTTCGTTCATAGGGATGGAATATGATAACAAGTTTCTTTAGTGATTGAATTCATGGTGGTAGTGTGAAATGTATCGTTTGGAATTAAGTTTATCGGTAAGGAAAGATATTTTTTTGTCTATGATTGTTGTCAAATTTTTGTGGTGAATATGAGATGAGATAGATGGAAAATTCGCTTTGATGTGGGGTTAAGATGTTTAATCTAATTACTTTAATTTTTTGTTTGAATGAATTAATGGGAAAATTGGGGATTTTGATCTTCATCTTGTTACCATGTGAATTTATTTGAGGTTAGAGCAATAGTTGTAAATAAAATTTGTTTTCCTTCGGAGTGTTAATTATGGTTGAAGTAAGCATGATTTGATAATGGGTTTTTGGTGGTGGCTACAAATGTTTTTTGAAGTGTAGGGCGTTAGAGGTAAGTTGATTGGAAATTTTGTTTAAAGCATTTGATGGACTGAATTTATCGTTTGGAAAAGTATAGGTGAAATGTTGTATGGAATAAAATTGTTTTGTTGTTGTTCTTGAGCATATAAGAAAATCCATGATGGTGTAATAGCAATTGGAAATGTTTCCTTGTGGTGATGAAATTATGGTTTGTGTTAGAGTACTATGATTTGGTTAAATTTGGGGTCTTGGATAAATTTAGTGGATTGAGTATGGTTCCTAAGGGTACTATTAATTTAGGTTCAGGTGTAGTAAGATTTTGCGTGTTTATTAAGAATCCATCAGTTGTATCAATGCTTGGGTGAATTTTAGTTCTTGGGTTGTATCTTTCATTTTCGAATCCAAATTCACAAGTTGTGGAAAATACACTAGTCACTTGTGGAACTCGTTGTTTTGACTCTTGCATATTCGAAGCCAAATCCATAGGTTGTGAGAAAATCCACTGGTCACTATTGGAACCCGATGTTTTGACTTTTGTATATTCAAAATCAAATCCACAAATTGTGGAAGAATCCACAAATCACATGTGGAACTCATTGGTTCACATTTTGTTTTCTGGAGCTAAATCCACAGGTTGTGAAAAAATCCACTAGACACCCGTGGAACTTGTTGTTTTGTTATTGTGGTTTGTTTTAACATTGTCAACACCCAATTTTGTCTGGGTTATAATGTAGTTTTATTATTTACTTTTTTTTCCTTTTCTTTTTCTTCTTATCTTATTTTACTTTTATTTTGTTTTTTTTCATTTCATCTTATTCTACTTTTATTTTATTTTATTTGTTATTTATTTCATTTTATTCTTATTGTATTTATTTTATTTTATTTACAATTTTCTTTATATTCATTTTTTACTTTTTATTATTCAAGAAAATAGATTAAAAATAATAATAAGAGAGAGAAGATTGCAAAGATCAATGGAAAGCTATTGTCTATGGTGGACAGGAGACAGGGTGGCTAAGTTGCAGGAAGCAACCACCCTTTCCACTTCTCGCTCGGCTTAAGAAATACAAGCATGAGGGACTTTAAGTTGGATTTTTATTGGCCTCTGCCCGAGGAATTCATGATGAACCACATAGATGGAGGGGAATCTAGAGAGTCAAGCCATTTAATTAGATATGCGAACTGGATGTGATTTTTCCTTTTTTTTTTCTTTCCCTTTCTTTTATTTGTATATTCTTGTCTCTATTTTCATGTGTATACATTTGTCTCTTGGAATAATTGTTTGTGAATTATTTTTCTTATTTTTTTAGATATTTGTTTGGGAAATTTTTTGGATGTTTTGCAAGTGGGGGTTATGGTATGCATCATTCTCCCTCCACACACACATATTGTGCATATTATGAGTGGGACCTGTAAGACCCGTGAAAATTAATTAATTAAATAAATAAATAATTAATAAATGTAGGTAGTGAGAGCCTTTATAACATTTAATTTTGACTTGTATGATGTGAAAAAGTACTAGCTCAATTGGTTGAGAGTACTTGATTATGTAAGAGGACTTGGTTTCGATACTTAATTATGTATGATTTGGAAAGCGTATGGCACCTAGCGGCATGAGGTGTCTGCCAGGCGGCCTAGAAGCCTGATGCGCTTGGTGCCTAGAGTGTTGTGCCAGATGATACCGTGAAGCAATTGTGGTTGCTTGCGTGGTCTACAAGGCTTCTATGATACCTTAAAGGTCGGTTTGCTAGTGTTCCTTAAGTTGTGGCTCGGAATGTATCCCTTGATTTGTGGCTCGGGATAGGGGTTAAGCATGTGGTATTCCTTGAGTTGTGACTCGGAATAGCATCTCTTGAGTTGTGGCTCAGGATGGCGGATGAACACGAGGAACTCTTGAGTTGTGGCTCGGGTTAGCGAGTGTTGCTGGTGTGAGTGTGCTAGTTGTGGCCCGTACGGATGGGTCCAGATAGATTGCTCTCCTTAGTAATTAGCTGACGAGTTTGGTAGTCTTGGGACATTACGAACTATGTTCGTATTGGGAACTCCACCTGACGTTACAGTGTGTGATCCGTAGCATTGTTTCCCGCACGTGCTCTATCGGTTGTGGTCGATAGGTATGGCAACAAGACATCTTGAGGTACTCACTAGCAGACGTAGAACACGGTTAATATGGTTGTGGCCATGTGGTATGAAATCAAAGGATGAAATTCCTTTGGTATGATTGTGTTATATATATAAATGTGTTGGGTATATGTCTTATTCTATTAGCTCACCCTATCTGCTTGTGTTTGGCAATAATCGTGTACGCGATACACGTGAGCAAATGATGTTGTAGGTGGATTTGGTGAGGCATAGCGCCAGAGAGGGGCTAGTATGGGGAGAAGATTTTACCAGAGTTTTTACTGTTTTGTATTTTAAGGATTTTTGTAAACTTCTGGAGTAATATGGTGTGGTTTTCTTATCTATTTGATTTTATGAATTATGAATTTACAATTTATATTGTAAGAAGTTTTAAATTTCCCACGTTTTTGGGAAATGATATTTCATTAAATGCAGTTTAATTATATTTCTTTATTTTATTTATTTTAATCCGTAATATCCGATCGGGATGTTACAAGGCCCTATACCCGGGTTTGTGTAACTTAGAATTAGAGTGGATTATACCCTCTTGGGAAAAGTTATCACTCTACCCACACTAGGTTTTTCAAAGCTCTTTTGAGAATACTCAGATAACTCTCTTTGCAGTCACAACACTAGCACTCCAGCTTCTCAAAAAGGTAAGTTTGAGGTAACTCTGATGTTCCTTAAAAAGGGGTTCCAAAAATTAGGTCAAAAACTGAACAGTCACGTTCAAACTGATAGGGATAATCGATTAAAACTAGTGATAATCGATTATTCTAGTGTATTTTCTAAAAACAAAACTTTGAGCAGATAATTGATTATCAGAGGTGATAATCAATTATTCCAGTGCTTTTCTGAAAAATTGGACTCAGCTCAAGATAATCGATTATCCTAAGTGATAATCGATTATCACATTGGTTTTTCAAGAAATACCAGAATTTTGATCTTGCTGTTGATTCTAAACTATTCTAAGTACAATTTACAAGATAACTTTAAACATAAAAACACATGTTCTTCATACTAACTTCCAAATGTTTTTTTAGGCTTCTTTTATCATCATCACTCTGCATATCATGCATGGCGTTTTCAAATAAGTGTATCACATTTCATCATCATATCATATGAATAAATGCCTCTTGAGGCACATGCATTACATGTTATGTAGGTTTTTTTAATTAGTTGCATATCATGCATGGTGCTCTTTAATCACATAGGCATACAAAGTGAATAAGTGCCTCTTAGGGCACAAACTCGCATTGCATTCAATTGTTGTCTTTATTTAGAGTTTCATACATAGTTTTTTAATTTGTATCATGCATCTCATCTCATATGAATAAAGGGTGTCTCCAAGAATGAATAGAAAGAAATAAAACAAGATTGTCACATTTTGAGTCATTTGTTTTTCTTGCAAATCGTCAAGTTCACTTCTTCTTTTTTTTTTTTTAAAAAAAAATAATAAGGGGTGTCGTGCTTTTCTATGGTCAAATGTTTAATCAAGAACAATGATTTGACTTTTTTTTCTTTTAAGACGTTTGTGTGCACATGGTTTGAAAACATCCATCCTTCAGCTTTTCTAAAATGAAAGATTTGCCCGGTCAACATTAACATTACCCAAATCGTTACGCTTAATAGATTTGACAAGTTTATCATTGCCTACACCTATTGGGTGGTCCCTGAATCCATCAAGAAAAAAAAAAGAAAAGAAAAAGAAAAGACGGGAAAAATTAAGAAGAATATAAAGTTCTTTAGGCTGAAAACCTGGAAAGGCAATTTAGGCAAAAGAAAAAAGACAAAATATAGGTTGAATAAGTAATTAATGTTTGATATCATTGGTTTTGAAGCATTTATCTGACTTGAATAACATGAAATTTTGCAAACTCATCATTTTTCCATTACATTTCCACTCTTAAACCTACATTTTGAATTTCATGGAGGATCAACAAAAAAGGGGCACACTGTCCTAGATAGATTGCGAGCAAATCTCTTAACATGAAAATAAAAATAAAAAATGTTTGCTAGACTGAAAACCTGAAAGGGTGGTTTAGAGAAAAAGGAAAAAACCAAAAATTGAAAAAAAAAAGAGAAGAAAAAAGAAGTTTTGAGATTTGCTTTCAACTGGGCAGAACTTTTTTTGTTGACACACTACCAAAAGCTCCTTAAAATAAGCATGGTTATTCAAGAGGCATGCTCCTTTGTTGTTTCATTCCCACCTTCTTCATGGACTCCATCTTCATTTTCTACCATATCCTCCACTCTCAGCCTAAACCTTGACCAACCTTTTCGTATAATTGTCCAACATTTTTCTCTAAAATCCAAACTAGGCAGTTGCCTCATTTTACCATTTATATGATTGGTCACTTACCCCAAGATAGGGCAACTTCACCTCAATTATCATTGTCAAAGTAGAGGCAACGTCTAGAGTCCCCACCACATTTCAACATTTTCAAAAATGGGGCAGTGTGTCAATCCAAATCCTCAAATTAGGAAAACTTTTTAAGTCCCATCATTTCTTCAACCTCTTCAAAAATGGAGCAGTGTGTCAATCAAAATCCTCAAATTAGGAAAACTTTTTTAGGTCCCTATCATTTTCCAACCTCTTCTTTCCTTCTCATGACTAGAGGAGTGTATCAATCTAGATCCTCAAATTAGAGAAACCTTTAAAGTCCCCTTCACTTTTCTAACCCTTTCCTCAATAACTAGGGCAAGTCAAACACATTTTGTACCCTGAGGCCAATCCATTCTCTCACACTAGGCCAACTTTTGAAGTCTCTATCATTTTCTTCATGTCATCAATAACTGGGGCAAGCCAAAACATACTTGGTGCCCTATACCAAATCAAACAAGGCTAACACCCTTGGAAATTTTATGCATGTTGTTTAGATGATACTTCAAAGGAAATGATAAAAAATAGAGCTTCTCAATAAATTGACCAGACCAAAGAATGAATTTTGAAAAAAAAAAGAAAAAAGAAGAGAAAAAACAATGTCTCAGGAAGAGGGGAACTCCTTGTTATTTTACTAAAAGCAAGTGAAAGGAAAAAAAAAACCAACTGGGCAATTCTTTTGATCTAATTCCTTCAATATCCACTATCTTTTCTGATACAAAACTCATACTTCATTCAAATTCTTCTCGATACCCCGAAATTGGGGCAGCTTTGGGTGTCTCATGAATTTCTCGCCCTAACATTCATATATCCATATTCTCAAACACTTGTTTCCAAACACCAAAATTGGGCAATTTTGTGGGTCTCACATGAATTTCTCACCCCAATGCTCATCAATCCCCATCTTCTGGAACAAAACCCATTGTTCGATAAAAATCTTTTGTGTATACCAAAACTGGGGCAACTTCGTGGGTTTCGCATGAATGTCTCAGCATAACATTCATTGATCTGTATCATTATACCTTTTTTCCTCCATACCAAGATTGGGGCCGATTTGGGAACTCTTGTGTTTTTCCCCCCGACATTCACAAGTTACTTCTCCTTTGAGGGTGTGTGGGGAACAACATACCCACATCGCAATCTTAGTCTCCTTCCAACTCTTTCCAAAATTCTTGGCCTTTCACTCACTTACGAATTCAAGCACACATGCACTAATGTTGCAAAAGAGAAAGTCGAATATATAATCATTTCAGGTGTTATACCTCGATAAATGTGACATTCATCAGTTTCATGAAAGTTTGAAAATAAATGTGAGTTTGATGATTGCAAATGAAACAATTGACTCATACTTGCATAGAAAAATCAAAAGACAAGACATAACCAACTTCTTTTCATAAGCATTCAACTTTTCATGCATATTAGGGTTTCGACACCCTCATTCTAGCATCAAGGGTTCGACACCTTATTCCTCCTGCATATTGGGGTTACGACACCCTGATCCCTACACCAAGGTTTATGACACTTTATTCCTCCTGCATATCGAGGTTACGACACCCTGATCCCTGCACCAAGGTTTTGACACCTTGTTTCTTTTGCATATCAAGGTTTTGACACCCTAGTCCTTACACCATGGTTTTCACACCTTGTTTTCTCCTCTTTAAGTCAGGGTTTCAACACCCTGCCAAGGTTTCAACACCTTATTTCTTTTCTTTAAAATCATGGCTACCAATGTCTGAACACTTTGTCATTTCTCTCTTGCAATCATTACTTTCTTTTCAAAAACTTCATTTCAAAATAGTTCAAATTTCATCTTACGTTCTCCATAACAATAAGTTTGATGATTAGAATGACGACAATTGATTCTAGCGTGAAAAAACAAGACTTCGAAAAGGCGGAGCATGACAAGTTTTTCATCATGCATTCATGCATTTCAGGATCTTGATCTCTACAATAATGGTTTGATTCATTGTGCTTAAAAGTAAGAAAACATGTTTTCTATCATGCATAACCATTTGCATGTCATATAATTGTGTCATGTGTTGACACTCAATTCAAAAAGCAAAAGACATCATAACACAAATGAGAATTTTCATGCATACTTTTTCAACCATTGTTTCTTCTAAAGGAATCAACCTATAAAAATCATCTTGACATTTTCCAAATTGATGGTCATCTTCTAGGACCTATATATCCTCTAAGCCCAGTTCTATACTGGCCCTTGTAAGCTCAGCTTTGTTTGGCCCATCAAGTCCCGTTTTGTCTGACCCACCAAGCCCAATTTTGTATTGGCCCACCAAGCCCAGTTTCATACTAGCCCACCAAGCCCAAATCTGTACTGGCCCCCAAGCCCAACTTTGTCTGACCCCCCAAGCCCAGTTTTATCTGGCCCAAGCCCAACTTTGCCCTAGCCACCAAGCCAGTTCTATACTGGCCAATCAAGCCCAGTTTCATACTGGCCCACCAAGCCTAGATCTGTATTGTCCCCCAAGCCCAACTTTGTTTGGCCCCTCAAGCCTAGTTTTATCTGGCCCAAGCCCAGCTTTGCCCAAGCTACCAAGCCCAGTTATGTACTGGCCAATCAAGCCTAGTTTCGTACTGGCCAATCAAGCCTAGTTTTGAACTGGCCCCTCAAGCCTAGTCTTATTTGGAACCCAAACCTAGTTTTGTTTGGCCCACCAAGCCTAGTTTCGTACTGGCCCACCAAGCCCAGATTCGTATTGGCCCCCAAGCCCAGTTTTGTCTGGCCTTCCAAGTCTAGTTTTATCTGGCCCAAGCCCAGCTTTGCCTAGCCACCAAGCCCAGTTTCGCACTGGCTCCCAAGCCCATTTTTATCTGGCCTAAGCCCAGCTTTGGTTAGCCACCAAGCACAATTTCATATTGGTTTCCCCCAAGCTCATCTCACTGAGCCCCCTAAGCCCGGTTTGATATTGGCCCCCAAGCCCAGTTTTATCTGGCCTAAGCCTAGCTTTGTCTAGCCCACCGATCCCAGATTAATCTAGCCCACAAAGCCCAAGTCGCCTGGTGTCCTAGGCCAATTGTTAAAAGAAATGCAAAAAACAAAAGTGCAAAAGATTCCCTTTGACATATTTTGCCATTATCAAACACTTTCATCATATCACATCATCCATCATACATCATAAAAATCAATGAAAGTCAATTAAAAAAATTGTTCAAAAAGAGAAAATTTGAAAGAAAAAATTCAATCGGTACAAATTCAACGATGTTAAGCATTCACATGATGTTTGCCAACATATCAAAATCATCTTCAGGTTCATCCTTTTAGATCAAGACCCTCTCCAATGGAATGGTCATTGATTTTCCTTCTTTACATTAAAACCCTCTCTGATGGAATGGTTATTGTTTTCTTTCTTTACATCAAGGCCCTCTCTGATTGAATGGTCATTAATTTATTTGTCACATTAAAACCCTCTCCGATGGAATGGTCATTGATTTCTTTCTTTACATCAAGGCCCTCTCCAATGGAATGGTCATTGATTTATTTGTCACAGCAAGACCCTCTCCGATGGAATGGTCATTGTTTTCTTTCTTTACATCAAGGCCCTCTCCGATTGAATGGTCATTAATTTATTTGTCACATTAAAACCCTCTCTGATGGAATGGTCATTGATTTCTTTATTTACATTAAGGTCCTCTCCAATGGAATGGTCATTGATTTATTTGTCATAGCAAGACCCTTTCTGATGGAATGGTCATTGTTTTCTTTCTTTACATCAAGGCCCTCTCCGATGGAATAGTCATTGATTTCTTTGTCACATCAAGACCATCTCTAATGGAATGGTCATTGTTTTCTTTCTTTACATCAGGGCCCTCTCCAATGGAATGGTCATTGATTTATTTGTCACAGCAAGACCCTCTCCGATGGAATGGTCATTGTTTTCTTTCTTTATATCAAGGCCCTCTCCGATGGAATGGTCATTGATTTCTTTGTCAGATTAAGACCCTCTCCGATGGAATGGTCATTGTTTTCTTTCTTTACATCAAGACCCTCTCTAATGGAATGATCATTGATTTCTTTCTTTACATCATTGATTTATTTGTCACAACAAGACCCTCTTCGATGGAATGGTCATTGTTTTCTTTCTTTACATCAAGATCCTCTCCAATGGAATTGTCATTGATTTATTTGTCACAACAAGACCCTCTCCGATGGAATGGTCATTGATTTTTTTATGTTTACAACAAGACCCTCTCCTATGGAATGGTTGAGTCTATCTTTACTTTCCAAATTGTGACCCTCTTCACGGAATTGGTCGTCAGACCCGTTTGAATCGGTTTTTACTCATCTTTTTCCTCCTGAAAATCCGGACAAAATTAGTGTCACATTTTCATATTATCTAATAAAGTCTAAGTAAAGAGGGGCAGCTGTCAACACCCAATTTTTCTAGGTTATAATGTATTTTTATTATTTACTTTTTATTCTTTTCCTTTTCTTTTTCTTCTTATCTTATTTTACTTTTATTTTTTTTTTCATTTCATCTTATTCTACTTTTATTTTATTTTATTTTATTTTTTATTTATTTCGTTTTATTCTTATTTAATTTATTTTTATTTTATTTACAATTTTCTTTATATTCATTTTTTATTTTTTATTATTTAAGAACAAAGAAAATAGATTAAAAAAAATAATAAGAGAGAGAAGATTGCAGAGATCAATGGAAAGCTAGTGTCTATGGTGGACAGGAGATAGGGTGGCTAAGTTCCAGGAAGCAACCACCTTTTCCACTTCTCGCACGGCTCAAGAAATACAGGCATCAGGGACTTTAAGTTGGATTTTTATTGGCCTCTGCCCGAGGAATTCATGATGAACTACACATATGGAGGGGAATCAAATTGAAAAACAAACACAGGAAAGCGTTACTGCAAGAGGGGAGAAGTAACATCTTTGAGGGGGGACAATAAGAGGTATTGAAGAGATCGGCAAGAGTCGTTGAGCACCTTCATCCTCACGATTCCAAAAAAACACCATTAGCCATTTTTGCCTCTGATTCACTCAACAGATTCACCTCCTCCCAATCCCTCCATTATCACTTTCATCTTGAACCTGCACAAAACCACCATAACATATTCATATTGTCGTCCTTCACCCTCCATTCCTTTCACCATCATATTCACTATCATCTGCCACTTCTAACAGCTGGCATAATCACACGCGTTCAACACATAACAGTAAAGCATAGGAGAACGAAAAATTGTCGGCGACAATGTCGCTAGCAAGTCAGAGTTCGAAAAGGTTGAGTGATGGCGGCTCCAATCACAGTTAGGGGTGCTATGGTATGGCTTGGTGGCGTAGCTTCCGAATCTGGTGTGGCTCGCGTGAGAAGAGGTTCGAGAAGCTTGGAGCACCGCGAAGGTCGACAATGCTTCTGGTAGTGATTAGTGTCGTCGCCGACGGCTCTGACAGACCGGGAAGCAGACAACGTCATGACCTAAAGGCTGTAGTGATGGCTCGCGTATTGGGAAAGAGGGAATGAATAGAAATGTTACCGCTGATGAAACCTCCAGTGGTGATCGATATTGTTGCCAACGTCCTTGGCTTGCCGAAATAAGTGCAACATTGATGATGGATGGTGTTGTTTTTTATCTGTTCCACACATGAAAAGAGAAGAGAGGAGGGTCTGTCGTGATGAAACGAAGAAGAGGTTGCCAGAAAAAGGGAGTTTTAGTTTTAATTAGGGTTTTAAAAAAATTTGGATCTGTTTTCATGCACCCCCATTTTAATCTCTGCATCCCTGTTTTCACTTCATAGACCTCCACATTCTGATAACTCGCACCCCCTATGTTTTAATTTTTTATTTTTAGGCTTGTGTTTATGTATTACTCGATGCATCCTCACATTTACTTCACACACCCCACATGCTTACTTTGTGCACCTCCCACATGTGATAACTCGCACCCCCTATGTATTTGTTTCTTATTTTTGGGCCTGTGTTTATGTATTACTCGCTGCACCCTCACATTTACTTCACACACACACCTGCTTACTTCGTACACCTCCCACATGTGATAGTCTCGCACCCCTATGTCTTTGTTTCTCATTTTTAGGTTTGCGTTTATGTATTACTCGTTGCACCCTCACATTTACTTCATGCACCCCCTATGTCTTTGTTTCTCTATTTGGGCCTGTGTTTTATGTTCACTTCATGTACCTCACACATTACTCATGCACCCTACTACTGTTGTTTTTTTCACTTTTATCCTTTTTTTGTTATTAAATTTTTTCTAAAAAAAAAGAGAAAACAAAAATATTTTAAATTATAAAAATACAAAAGAAATAGAAAAATATAAAAAACGAAAAAAATATTCTATTTTGCTTTATTGTGTATATCCGGTTGCCCGCACCGTGTGACACTCATTTCTAAAAAACCAAAAAGAGTTTTCTTTCTCTTTTAGTGTCTGTCTGGTCGCCCGCACCATGCGACACTCATTTTCAAAAATACCAAAAGTAGTTTTATTTCTCTTTAAGTGTTCGTCCGACCGTTCGCGTCGTGTGACACATATTTTCAAGTAATTCAAAAGACCAAAAAAAACATAAAATTTTCTAAATACGAAAACATCAACATTTTCAAGCAAAAAGTCTTTTTAAGAACTACGTGACCCTTGATTCTCCACTATGCGATACGTAGGAGCAAGGTTAATCCTTGTCAGGTTCACCTAAAAAAAATCAAATCATTTTCCAAAAAGCTTTCCAAATATCTTTTCAAGAAATACGAAACCCTGATTTATCACTTTAAATGAGAATACGTAGGACCAAGGTCAATCCTTGTCGAGCCCAAAAATAAAATAAAAAAATTTGTTTCTTTTTAGTATTATTTGTCTCATTATTTTTGGGGAAAATTAATATTTTGAAAACCACATCAACTTTGCATTTTTAATTAAAGGTACCGCCTTCGGACGGGCACTATAGGGTGCTAACACCTTCCCTACGCGTAACCGACTCCCGGATCCAAAAATTTGGTTTTTTGCAGGCTTGTTTTATTTTTATGGTTTTTCATAGTTTTCTAGAAATAACTATGGTGTCGACTCCAAATCTCTTTTTAAACTCTTTTTTTTGTTCGTCGTTACATCGCGATTTCGGTTACGACAGCTGGCGACTCCACTGGGGAATCTAGAGAGTCAAGCCATTTAATTAGATATGCGAACTGGATGTGACATGATATGATGTGATTGCATGATAAGTTGATGTATGTTTGATCTTATGATGAGGTATGATATGTATGGGTGTGTACATATGTGATGAGACAATATGAACTTTGTGATAGTTATAAAGTCAGGATGGTTTCTTTACCTAGAGGACTTTGTCGAGTTAGGGTAAAGGGGTTTCATTCCTTTGTAAGTCTTTGACATGAGCTTAGCAAGAGTGCTCCACCCAAGGCTTTATTGAGCGGTGGAGTTGGTGCTAGAAAGTCTATGGAAAGCATGGGAAAGGACATTTCCAATAGGCATTGGTGCGCATGAAAGGTATAATGGTTGGCTATGAGAGAGTGACATACCGTTAATATTACTTGGTGGTAATATTATGATCAGTTCAACTTGTGGTGTTGAGAACATGTATTGGTGGATCTTTATGAATAAGTTATGTTACATTATAATATGCAACGTGAGTTACATGTTAATATGCCTGCTATGTGATGTGATACATGGTTAGCTCACCCTTTCATGTTTATGGATGTGGTTTCCACCTGCGATGATCGTATGACTTACGTTGTATAAGAGTGGATATGGATGCAAATGCTAGTGGAGAAACATAGTTGTGAGGAGCTCGTAGGAAAGCTTTATGGGAGTTTTTATGAAAAGCATTTGGAAATGTTACTATTGAATAAGGCAAATGTATTAGTTTGGCCGAGTTTTGAACTTGAAATGACTTGTAATGAGTTTTGGTTTTGATGACTTAAACTGGTTTGGTTTATTTTATTAATGCCTTATTTATAAAAATTTGTTCAAATGCCCTTTTTGGCAAGTGGTTATCGAAAAATGTTGTGAAGTTTCCTATTTAATAGGTGGTATCATAGTTTTATATTTTGGAATTTTGGAAATAATAAAATTACACATGGCATCTCGGAAGGGGTGTTACAATAAACCTCTCTAGGTATTACGAGTATTAATGTTTACAATACATAGAGTGCAAAACTCACATTGGGTAAACTTCATAGTTGTAAAGAGTATTATAATGGTTTTCGCACAATCTCTTTTTCTCTCAATATCAGACTAAGGATTTGACATTGTAGGCTTAATCCCTTTTCTCTCAAGTATTTTTTTGTTATGTGCTACGTGAATGCTTGACTTGTTGTATCTGTCTCTTTTTGTATGTGTATTCTTATTTCTATTTTTCTTCGTCTTTTATTCATCAAAATTATAATGTTTCTCTTACTCTTCTTTTATAAATATTCTTCAAAATATGACCATTGGGTGCTTGTTGAATTTTCGCTCTTCATTAATCTCCAATTATTATCTATTTGACCAATGCTTTGAAAATCTTTATATAGTAATCAATGTGATCTGAATGTTTTTGAAGCTTTTTTTATAAATGTATATATTTATTTTGGCTTGGCTTCTACACTTTATTCTTTGAGATCTTTATATCGTCACTTCATATTCATATCTTCATCATCACACTTTTAGCAATTTGTTTATATTATGAATATGTTCTTATGCACTTGTCCATGCCTTAATCTTAGCTTTCTTGAACTTTAATTGCCTTTAAATCCATCGTTTTAACTATGATTTGTTCAAATAGAGTAAAATGAGCCTTGAATAGATTTGTGTGCTAAAATAAGCATTTTAAGCCTTATTAAAAAATAGTTGTTTTAGGTAGGCGATATGTGTTAGATGCTCTAGTTAGAAGAGTTTAATTAGAGAATCTAGTATATATGTTGAAATCCCCTATATGAATTGAATAGATCATCAATGAGTTGAGTTTGGGTAATGTTTTATAATTGCATAAATGTTTGTTGGAGATTTTAATGAGAGCTTGAGCAGTTAAAGTGGAAGGAAGCTTATAAGTCATTTATAAAAGGCACATGGATGATTCATCTAGTGCTTCATAGCCCTATAGACGAACTAGTTTTGGACATTTTCTAGTGGCCAAGAAAAAGCTATGATTGCAAGCATAATGACTGAAAATAAAGTGTTCATGAAGAAAAGAAGATGATGCAATACATGTATCGTCTGATACATGTATTATTTTATGTATGCTTATTGGATGCTTTGTTCATGTCATATGGTTAATGTATTTCTTTCGTCATGCTTATTGAGCTTAGTTGTTACTCAACGAGCTTGGATGACTCATCTAATCTACATCGTATGATGAGGTATCCTTTGATTTGTGTCATATGAAGGACCTCATAGGTACCTTTTTGTTTAATGTGTTGGAACTAGGCTTTTTGCACATGAAAGTTATTATTTTGGCTATTGTTTCGAGCGATATTTGTGGGACTTTTTGATATATTAAAATGTTTTTATTCACACTGAATATTAATGAATAACAACAAAGTTTAATCCCTAGAATTTCTACATGAAATCTAGGGTAAATCTACTAATGTGGATTCAAGCAACTGGTACTGATATTTGTTAACTTTGCAACAAAAGTGTTTATTCTAAAAAAACCAATGAAGAACATGAATCAAGGCAACAACTAAACTTAACACTTTGGATCTTCAATGTAGTAGAATAACAATTAAGGCCCATTCATAACCACTATAAATAAAGAGCACCAATGAGCCATTCCATCACCACCTTATCCATTTATCACCTCATCTCATCATCATCCATTCACTTCTTTACTTTTTTTCCATTATGTCTTGTATTACCCTCCACATGGAAGGCTAGGTGTACTAGGTTCATTCTCTTGTAATCTCATAGTTAATTCATAGGTTATGTGTAAACAACGATTTATTCTCTAATACTTGTGCAATATAGAGTATCTTTTTTTCTCTTTCCTTTTGAATTTTGTTTACTATTCATAGGTCTGTTTTAGATGGTTTGTGTATAATTCAACTTATGCTTTTAGTAAGAAATCTTAGTAAGAAATCTTGTTAGTTTTCTATTAACATTTTATTGAAGTAAATGATTTTCATAAATAGATGTTGGAACTTTTGAAGTATAATCAACACACTCCACTTATCCCTAAAGAAAAAATTTATCCCCATACTTAAACCAAAATCCAACGGGTATCAAAATTTTGTCTTATCTCCACCAGATAATGAGTATATACTCATATGTGTACCCGCTTTGTTACTATTTCAATATCAATTAATTAATTTTATAAAATAATAAAAATCAAGACAAAGAAAAAATAACATTATCGAATATTCAATATCAAAATGAAGGTATTATTGTTACTTCAATATCACATATTTAGAAAGAAAATTATAATTATATACATTTCAAATTAGAGTACCAAATAAAATTTCATGAGAACTAAATTATTTATTAAATTTGCAAAGGTTAATGAAATCTAGTTGATAAAATTAAAAATATTTAAAAAATAAATAAGGAAAACAAATATTCAAATTAAAAATATTTAAAATGTCTCTTTACTTTAATTTTTTAAATTCTAATAAAATCTTTTTTTATACACTAATAAAAATTATAATACACCACTAGATCTAAATCAAACAAATAACAAATTTTAAACTAATAATAATTGAAATTTAGCATAGATCTTTCATCTTCTGAACTTCAATATATATTGGATGATGATAAAAAAGATTTATGACAATTACATTAAATTATTATATTATAATAAATAAAACCTATTTATACAATTATAGTGATAAAATTGCACTTATGATAATGAGTTGGAAAATAAAATATATACAAAAATATCAAAATAGTATTCTACATGATAAAAATAAACAACAAATAAATTATGAAATTTGTGTCTTATAAATAATTTGATAGACCGTTAAATGAAATCGTACAAAAGAAAATAAATGTTAATTAAGGGTATGATAAGATGAAAAATACTTTAGAGATCTAAGAGAGCTTTTGAAATATCAACATAGTCGAATTATTGAGAGATAACGAAAAATGTTTTAGCAAAACAAAAAAAATCTTCAAATAAAACAAAAATTAATATAAGAGAATAAATAAGATAAGTTTTTTATATTACCTAATGAGTGAAAGGTTTATGCTATTGATCAATTAAATTGAGAGTTAAACATTCTCATGCGAAAAAAAACACAATAAATAAAAATATTAAAAAGTAAAAATGTTCAAATGTAAGAAATAAAAAATATTTAATTAACATACATCATTTTAGATAAATGCACAAATGTTGTGATAAGAGAAAAAGTATCTTGGAGATGTGAATGAATTTCATGACAAGTCAAACAATTAAAAGAGGAAAGAAAGAAAATGTGTAGTGTGTGGTGTAGGTGTGGGTGTAGGTGGCTGGATGGGTGGGTGTGTCTGTGTCTGTGTGTCTATGTGTCAATGTGTATGTGTATGTGTTTGTGGCTATATGTCTATGTGTGTGTGTGTGTGTTTGTTTGTTTGTTTGTTTGTGTGTGTGTGTGTGTTTGTGTGAGTGTTGCTTAATAGACTATAAGTATTTTAATAATTTAAATGGGGACAGGAATAAGCGCAGTGATGAGTATTATGGCAGGTATGGAGATGGGTTCAGACAATACCCACGAGGCAGGTTTATTTGTCATCTCTAGTCACAGATGTTACAATAATGCATTGTGAATAGGTTTTTACTCATAAACGTTCGAATGAGTCAGAAACTAAAAATAATTAGTTAATGTTATATGGTTAATTCTAATTTTCTTACCTGCTTATTTAACTACAAAGGTAAAAGAGTAGAGCATGATTTCACATGTAGATGTTAGAACATGTGAAGTCTAAACAAAGTCTTAGTTTTAGACATTGGAACAATTGAAAGTGTAATTAAATTAGTTGATGTTTATCTAGTTAATTTGCAGTCTTTGTTTCTAAATTTACTGAATTATAATCATTTGATAACCAATGAAGAATCCCATAATGAGAAAACTGAAGAATCAACTTGTTTTGTCTTATTTGTTTTAAGTCTTTCGTATCTTCGATTTATCAAAACCCACATTTTCTTTTATTGTTCTATGTTTCCCCTTTTTGTAGACTCTTATAAGTAATGTTCTAAGTGAAATTCTTACACTAGATTCCTTTGAAGACAACTTGGGTAAGCTTAACCCTCTTTATTCTTTTGATCACTTTATGTGCAACAGAGCACTAGAAGGGTGACCTCTATTTGATAACATCAACGATAATTATCATGTTGTAAAATTCTTTGTCATGGAATTTTGGTGCATTTGTTTGCAATTTTCTTATATATTTTTAAGGGTTAAATATGTTTTTAGTCTCTAAACTTTGACATGAAATTGGAAGTCGTCCATGTCTGAAACTATGATACATTTTAGTACTCAAACTTTAAAAATGAATGGATATGGACATTTTAACCCAATTACATTAATTTTTTTATGTGTCAAACGTGTTTCTCAACTGGCATTAAAGCGGGAACATGTCAAAAGTTGTAAACAACTCAAATGTTAGCATGAAATTTGTTTGACGTGAAATTTTGTTTTAGTTATAGGAAAATTTGTACACATGTATTTAGAACTTTATACTCCTTGGGACGAAATATTATGATGTAAATATTATTTTGTATTGTTTTGTAAAACTCAACTCTTGAGGAATGTAAATATCTTTATATGCATACCAAGTTTTCTATGATTGTGAGATAATATGGTGACGATATGTGATCACGCGATACCTTATATTTTTTGTAGTTAAATGATCTACTGAATATGGTTTAATAAATGATTAACTAGAAGTGAAATATAGGTAATGTGACACACGAGTGGAGTGTTATAGATTGTATATATGCACATTTATCTTTCTAAAATTTTATTCTTTTTCTCATTTACCGATCTTCCCAACTACCATAGAATCAACACTTCCAAATTTTCAAGACCTTTCCACCTTTAATTCCCACCACCTCACTTTATAAAAGCCATTTCTCATGAAACAATCATCAAGGCCTTTTTTTTTCCTAACAAAGCTTTGTTAAATAAAATAAAAAGTTGTTCTTTAGATCCTCACTCAATGCTCCATGGTCATTGCTATTATCATGACATTTATCATTTTTACCATTATTATTATGATTATCATTGTCATACAATATCAATAAACATAGTGATGACAAAGTGATAACAATAGTAATCATAACAATAGTAACAATCATGTCTTAATACTAAGAATAATAGTTATGAACGAGAATATATACTACATATTAATTACTTCAATAATTGTCATCATTAGTATTATTAAAAATTATTGTGATGTTTGTCAATCGGAGACTCTAATATAGCATTAACATATTATATAATATGTATCAACAAAAGATACGTCAATTTTTCTAGAGTTAAATGAATTTTTAAAATAAGAGAATTATGTGAAAATTAATTTTGTCTTGATTCTATTTTGGAAGATAACAAAAACCTTCAAACATTCTATTTAACAAATCAAAATTTGAATATTTTAAAATCAAACATATTAGAGCAAAAGCCAAATAACATTCTTATTATTTTGATTAACACTTGAATACAACAAAACTTGAATCTAAAAACATGAGAATTTGTGTCTAATAGACGTCGATTAGATTGTGATGCATATGCTTTGTATGGCAAACAATCAAGCACTATGTCAAGTTTCACTATGTCAAATATGCAAATGTTGACCAATCAGACAATAAGTAAAATCTGAGACTTTAAGCTAACACGAACTAAAGGAATAATCCTAAAGCTTAATTTTTTGATGTAGGGATTCTCTTCACCATCATCATCAAGAGATTCACTTCAAGTTCAAGGTTCATTCAAGTATCTCTTGAGATTTGTGCTAAAGATAAAATGTTTGTCAACTTTATCTAACATAAACATATATCAACTTTGGCCCAACTATCTATCTAGTACAATGTGAAGTTTTATCACTCTTAGAAGTAAAAAACTATGAAACCTAGGGAGATAAGTATTATTAGTTATCAAAGAAGACTGCTGTTTACTTCTTAACAAACTAGTACTTTATTCACCTTACATGACACTTTTCAACAAGACTGATATTTCTCGATCTTGTCTGCTACTTCTCAACAAAATTGACATTTTTCAATCTTATCTAGTACTTCCCAACAAGACTTATACTTAATCCATCTTGCCTGATAGTTCTCAATAAAATTGGTATTTATTGACATGTCTAGTACTTTATGATCTCTTCTCGACAAGAATGACGTATTCTTAATTTATTTGTTTAACATTTAATCTAATCTTCTCGATTTTTGAACAGTAAAATACAATAGTAAAAAAAATAGTTACAATTATTTACTTTTGATTGTTGATCGTGAAAAGGGATTTTCTATTTTAACTTCCGTAAACGTTATTTTTATCATATGAAAGATAATAATAAAGAAAACGAGTTACAATTATTTACTTTTTGTTATTCTGAAAGGATTTTCTATAGTAACTTAGGTTTCACCAAACGTTATTTTTATCGTATGAAAAGAAGTGAGAGAAGAATTTCTCAACTCATCTCATTCTCATCCAACATCTTTTTCTTTTCTTCGCTTTGCCTAAATTATATTTTCATTATTACAATTATGCCCTCACATAACCCGACCCGAGCCTAAAGAGAGTTAGGGTTTCGCGCTTTTCGCTATAAATACCAAAACAGGGGTTTTTGTCGCCACAGGTTTACGTTCAGGGATCATCTTCTTCAAAAAATCGACATTTTGAAAGAAAAGCGTGAGAGTTCCTGTTGTTCAGGATGAGAGCTAAGGTTAAACGCATTTCCTTTCATTTTTCAAGTTTATATAATGATTATTTTATTTATAATTTACGTGTACCGAGCGTTTTAGGATCCGAGTATAATTATGAATTTGTCCTTATTCTCAGTAATTAGAATGTTTCACTTGATTGTCTGATTTTTGATGTGTTTTTCTGTTCAATATTGATTTTGCATGGACTTTCTTTTTTCCTTTCTGAATTGCTGATGTATTCCTTGTAAATGGGCTAATATGATATTTGCAGTTTGTTGTTGTATTCGATTTGAAGGAATTCGCTGCACTGTTTGATTTTGGGGATTGAAAAGAGGACATTGTTTGTTGGTTTTGGTTTTCGCAAGTGCCTTGTTTGATAGAAAGTGAATTGCATCAAGTATCTCATTTGAAATTGATTAGATTAGTTTTGAATTTTGAATCGACTGGACATGGTGTCTTTCAATACATTAGTATTGTTTCCTGTGTTCCCTTGTGGTACAAATTCTGGATGCTTGTCTAATCGCTCAAATGACAGGAATTTTGTGTAGCGAGACATTAAGAGGCCGGTGAAGTTGTGTTGATTTCATGAGGAACAAATTTAGGTTAAACAATGGTTCTTGAAACCCTTTCTCTGAATTAGCTAGTGAATTTTGTTTTATGCATTTGCTGTCAAAAGCACCTGATTGTTTTACATGTTTAGTTCAAATTTCAAAGCAGAGTAAGGGAGGGTTAGAGGGGGTATCCTTTTAGTTAGCAAAGGAAGGGGAAAGAAAATAATAGTATACACTGTAATACAGCAATTCCTGCTAACGAAGGGGAGATTAAGTAAAAATTCAAGGATATTTTTGTCAAAAAATTTTGTGAACGCATTCCAATAATGTGTAGATCTTTCTTTTCTTTTTTCTCCATAAATACGGATGTAGAGGGATTCTAACCCTATCTTTTTTTTTTCCATCTACAACATTTTAAGCCAAACTATGTAAAACTAATAGTTCTCCTAACCTCCATTTTCACTTCACCAATGCTGAATGCATTTTAAAGGAAAAGTGATTTGTCATTTTGTGAGTGATAAGGGGAGGAATTTTGCTCTTCTAAATTGTGTGAAATCATCACCTCTTTATTTCTTTATGTTGATTCTGCGACTGCAGAGGAGCTAAATCCCGAAGGGGTACTGCATTTATGTTGGGTAAAGGCCTATAGACATTGCTTGATATGTACTGTAAAATATTGTTCCGTATCATTCTGCGCGGAATATATATGTACTTCACCTACTATGGTTGTTGCAAGAAGTTTGTTTTGCCGATTTGTATCAGACTAACATAATGTTGCTATGTATCAGTGGAAGAAGAAGCGCATGAGGAGGTTGAAGAGGAAGCGCCGAAAGATGAGACAGAGATCTAAGTAGGTGCTTGAGCAGGAGTCAGATGAGCTTTCCTTCCTATACCTGGTTCATGGCATTTTGGGTTTTTAGGGCTTGAATGATCTTGAAGTCTAGTTGGGAGGGGAGGCATATCTCACGACTCAGTTAGCATTATTAAGACTATTGAGTGGGTTAAGTTGTTATGATGAGTGTTTTATCGTATCTAATTATGTACTGATTTTGTATACTTTTTTCCGAATAGCTTATATATATCGGAAGAGTTACCTGAAATTTAAATTTTATAGAGATGTTAAAATAGAGCTGACTTCATTAGTTGGTTCTGCAGGCAACATAATTTATCTATAATTTTTTGGCTTTTATTTTATTACCAGTTTTTTTTTTTTTTGTTTTTTTTTTTTTTACTTTTTTTTTTTTTTCTGGTCTTCTCTTTTATAAAATAGTTATTATATTTTTAAAAGTAAAAGTAACTTTTTTACTTGTATAGAATTACTATTTAATATTTATTTATATATCGAATTATCGTATTCAAAATTAAAATTAATTTTATTAATATGATTTAAATTTGTTTATTTCTTTTAAAGTGGACTAAAATGCCAACATTTTGCACCTTGTTCCAACACTATATGCTTTACATCTGATAATTTTTCACACATGTAACCATATTTATAGGTTACTTAGAAGGTGATAACTTTTAGTTTTAATTTATTTATTATTTTGAAATTTCTTGTAACTTTTATTTTGATAAAAAGAGTATTGTATATGGTATGCTCAGGTTGCTTTGGACTACTTCAAGCAACTTCCCTATTGGAGTTAAAATTATTTAGAATATAACAAATTTGTAAATTGTTTAAAATTCTTTAGAGTATGTTGTATTAAAGAAAAAAAAATATTGAGTTGCTTTGTGATGATATACAATATGGATTATGAACTTAAATGAGAAATGCACTAAAATAATATTTTTATAATATAATGAAAAATTATTTTGAATTTTATTATTCATCTATTGTTGATTTTATATCATTAAAATAGTAGAACATTTAATTTATAAATTTGTATTCATTAAAAAGATATTAGAGTAATTGTTACATATTTTTTAATAACTTTTAGTTTATAAACTATTAATTAATATTGGACTTTTAAAATTATTTTTGATATCGTCAGTTCACATGTTTTAAAATATTTCAGGGTTAAGTATGTTTTTAGTCATTGAACTTTGGTCAAAAATTGGAATTCGTCCCTGGTTGAAACTTTGATAAATTTTTATTCCTAAACTTTAAAAGTGAATGAATGTTTAATTACGTTGATTTTTTTTTTTAACATGTGGAATGTGTTTTATGTTAATATTGGTGTTGGTTATGCCATTTGACACATTCTCGGCTTAATATTTACTGAAAAATGCGTTTGAAACTTAAGAAAAAAGTTAACAAAATTGAGTTAAAAGGATCATATTCATTCATTTTTAAAGTTTATGGACCAATCAAAGTTTCGACCAGGGACGAATTCCAATTTTGGATTAAAGTTCAGGAACTAAAAACATATTTAACCCAATATTTTATTACTTAAACGGTTTTTGATATATATATATATATATATATATATATATATATATATATATATATATATATCGCAACCTTGAACAAGCCATGACAACTTTAAAGATGAATGTTGTATGCCGCTACTTGCCAAGACAAGATAAGGCTTGAAAGAACTCCACCCCCTAAAGAGGAATGCTCTCACAAAAGGTTGAAACACAAAGTGTATAAATTTTCCAAAATGTTGAACCCCTCTACAAGTGTTAGAGATCTCCTTAAATACAAGTCTAGGGACCCCTTAGCAAAACAACTAAGTTAAAGGATTACAAAAGAAACCTAACATGTTCTAGAAAGTAGGTCATCCTAGGGTGCACATGGGTGAATTTTTGTCCAAGCCATCTAGGTGGCAAGTCTTCATGGCCGAGGTTCCCAAAGGAGGGTTCTAGAACTTTCTAGAAGACTTGGTGTCCAAGGTATGTGGGCCTCCCCTTTCTAGATGCTTCTAGAAAGTCTTGTTCCTTCTCTCTCTTCCTTAGGACGTCAAGTGTCTCCTATGTGGTCCTTTCTTATTCCTAAAAAAACAAATTAAGAAATTTATTAGCATGTTGGTTTAAGGTTAAGCTAATCTATTGAGTCAACAAGTCAACTCAAAGTCAAGGTCAACATGTCAACTTAAAAATAGTCAACCAAGCTAACTTAATGAAATTTTAAACTAAAGAAAATAAAAACAAAGAAAGAGATCAAGGAACTCCCTTTCTTAAGCATGTGCCATGGGCCATCATCATTAGTAGGGATTAAGCCTTCATCATAAAATTAAGTCTTAAAATAGAAATTGAATAATTTTATCCAAACAAGAAAATTAAATTTTAAAATATTTTAATTACTTCATCTAAACTAATTATTTATGAAATAAAAAAAATTTAATTACAAGTAATTTAATTATAGAATATTTTAATTTTTAATTACAATTTAATTATTAAGTATTTCAATTTTTTGAAATTGTTAATCTTGCATCACACAAGGTAAAGTTTTTATTTGTAGTAAAAATACCCATCTTAGTACTACTTTTCCATACATAAATAATGCCGGAAACTATTCCTTTACAACTCAACGTGAAAAAAACACATTTCCAAAATTTATATTCTCAAATATTTTCAATCCTTGATGTAAACGGTAATAATATTTATACTAATTTTTTCTTTTGTTGGAAAAAATAAACTGATGAAAACAATTCTAACAATCGTAAACTAATGTTTTATTTTTAAAGGTTTACGTTCCCAAAAGACATTTGAAGATATATTTTACGTAACATTTTAACCTTTTTATGATATATCGATATCTATATATCGATAGCAGGAAGGAACATAAGGATGAACATTTAATTTTGCTGTTTTATATAAAAATGTTAAATGTGCCTGAAATTTGACTTCGGAATTTGTTTTTATCCAAAAAAAATTGATACATCTTTTTCTTTAAACTTTAAAAATATTGGATATAATTTTTTAATCCAATTATATTAATTTTTATTTATTTATTAAACACTTCAATGTTCTCATTTCGATGTCAATTGGAAAATGAGTTTTTACAAAATATATTAAAGAATTTCAATATATGTGTATTTTTAACGGCACAACATAAAAAATCTCCAACAGAAAATCTGGACCGGGGTAAGCATATATTCACAAGGCAATAAAAATGGCATGGAAAGTAATTTGTAACCAAGAAAGAAACCAAAAAATGGATAAAACAGAACATTCAAAGAACTCAAATAGCCAAAATCTGTTAAATCTAAAGCAAAGGAGAGAATGCAATCAGCAATACATTATCTGCTCGAGCCTTTTCATTATTCATCTCTAGACACTATGTTCAATCAAAATTCCAAGCATTTGGTAACTTGTTTTACTTACCTAATAATCAATCTAAAAGAACAAAACAAGCTGAGAAAACTCCATTCATATCTGAAGGCACTTACTTTGTGTTAGGGGGTATAATGTCACTACTCTGCTGCTATTAATTCCTTGAAGTCAAATTGCATAGAAAGCCTTTCAACAGTACTTTGGCTCAGAACCTCTTTCCCACACAACTCTTTCAACAGGTCTGCAGCTATATCTGTCTTCTCTTCAAAAGCAAGCCCTTCCACAAGAATGGTATAGGTATTCTCATTAGGCACACATCCTTTGTTAACCATCATCAGAAATATCTCTATTGACATGTCTGTTCTCCGAGCTTTGCAAAATCCAAGTATAAGTGCGTTGTAGTTATCAATATTAGGAACATGGTCATTTTCTTCCAATATCCTGAATACCTTAAGAGCCTCATCTAGCATCCCCTCCCTACACATTCCTCTTATCATAGATGAATAAGTAAAAGAATCTGGTGTGAATCCATACTTTGTCATTTCGTATAACATCTGAAATGCTGCATATGTGTTCCCTTTCCTACACAGGCTTGAAATCACGTTTTTGTAAAAATCATGCATCGGGTTGCTTTGTTTATTACCCAAGCTTTGGATTATAAAGAAAGCCTCCTGCACTTTTCCTTGCTCACACAGCATTGCAACAGCACAGTAGGTTCCATCATTAGGAGTACAACGCCGGTGAATCATTTGGTCTATGCATTGAACAACAAGATCCACTTTCCCTTCCTTGCAGAGTCGTGCAACAATGGGATTATAGCTTGTAGCACTCACCTTGAATCCACTCCTTGTCATTTCATCCAAAACCTGAAAAGCTTGTTCTGTTCTTCCATGAAATGAGAGTGAAGTGATCAATATGTTGTAAGTGACCACCGAGGGAGACTGGTCCCTTTTATCCATCTCTGCAAGAAGTTCGTTAGCTTCCTCCCAACGCCCCTCATGGCACAAACTCCTCAGCAAAATGTTGTAACTCACAACACTAGGACTGAACCCTTTTGCAGGCAATTCCCTGAAAAGACTGATAGCTTCTTCAGTTCTCTCTTCCTTGCACAACCCAGTTAACAGCACATTGTAACTCACCAAATTAGGCTCTCCACCCTTGGCAATTATCTCATCAAGAAGCTTCATGGCCTCATCCACTCCCCTCTCCTTGTACGCAGCTTGGAGAAGGAAAGAAAATGTGAATGCATTTGGAACCAAGCCCTTCTTTCTCAACTTATCCAAAAGCTGCAAACTCTGCTTCAAGTTACCGTGCATGCAAAGCCCTTTAACAAGAGTGTTATAGGTAACAGTACTAGTTGGAAGACCATGCCCCTCCATTTTCTCAACCAGCTGAAGTGCATACCCAACATTGCCTCTCCTGCACAGAAAATTTACCAAGTATGTATAAGAGGCTGCATCAGGTATAATACCTGAATCAACCATCATATCCATCACCTTAACAGCCTTTCTAGCTTTGTTAAACTTGCAAAGATCGTACAAAAGCTGAGTTGCTTGGGCCTCCTCTGGCTTTTGGCCCTTACCCACCAAATACTCTAAATGGAGAAATGCATCATAGACCTTCAGCTCTTTGCCCCTATGGTCATTCCTCCCACCTCTCCAATTGGGGAGATTAAAAACCGCATCTTTTGGGGCAATGGCAATCTGGGTCGAAGCCGAAACCCTAGAAAAACCCTTGTTGAGGGAAAAAGTGTGGAGATTCGGAACCTGGGACTGCAAGAAACCGCCACAAGTGGGTCGTTTTGTTTTGGGGGATAAATTTGCAGCTGGTGACACTGTATTCAGCAGTGAAGCCATGATTGAAGAAGGAAAATGATGTATAACGATGGTGAATGAGTCCTAGCTGGTCAAGTTTTGCAGATAGAACAAAAACTAAGAAACATTGTGAACAGGTTCTGTTCTGCTTGCAAATTGCAATAGGTATGTTGAAACCAGTTACAGTGGATACACAGTGAAGTGTGAAGATTGATCCCTGGCGAGAATTAACAAGTGCGAAAGTGAGTGTGAAAGAGAAAGAGAGAAAGGTACTCACAACTGAGGATTTTCATTCGGCAGCGTCAACTACGTTCCCACCACACACCTACGTTTTATCGTGTTATCCAAACACAAATAGTTGTGTTTTTTTCTGAGATAAAAATGTTTGCTTTATTTTCACATTCGACCTACCAACCCTTTTTTCGTCATCAACCATAAGAGAAAATAAATTGGTTATATGAAGATAGAACAAATCCTAAAATATAAGTATTTATTGAAAGAAAAACATTGAGAGAAATATAGTTTTTTAGTAGTTACTCAAATATTTTTTCACGATAAAGCATATAAATATATTAAACACATATTTTATTTACGAAACCAATATTTAAATGTTAAGATTGGAACTGTTCAAAAGAATGGATTATTTGAATTATTTCACTTTGTATATTGTCTATCTAAACAAGTTTAGAAAAAAATACAGAATAATTATTCTTTATTCATATATGTAATTAAATTGTCCGGCTATATTATTCATATACTGCTTACCAAGATATATTATATGTTTAGAAACGATAACGAGTTGGATCAGTCACGGATAGTGGTTACTCACAACAAAAAGCAACATGTTTGTTTACCTGTTGAATATTTGGTTAAAAAATACTCGTGGATGCTCATAGATACTCACAAATATTTAAACAAAAAAGATATTTTATAAATTTTTCAAATAAAATTACAAATATATATATATATATATATATATATATATATAAATTAAATTTTAATTTTAATTAAATTTAATCTAACAAAATATAATTTTAATTAAATATATATTAATAAAACATAAATTAAATTTTAATTATAATTTGTTACGGATAACAAGTACTTATGGGTACAGATAGTATGATACTTGCACTCAATCTCTCTATAAACGGGTATTAAAATATCCACGCCCCGTTACCCCATAGGTAATAAATATATGCGAGTATCAACTAACCTACGCGGATTTTATTTGTGGAAGCACATGTATTTTTGCCATCTCTAGATATGCTCTATCTTCAAGATTGAGATGTCTCCTCTCCAAGTCTAATATAATACACCACGGGGAGTTGGTACCTGCAAGTGATCTGACACTCAAGTCAATTGAAGCGAAATATGCAAGTATAACAAGCACAAGATTGAGTTTACATAAATTTTACCTTTATACACTTGTCTTTTACTAATTACCTCGAGTAATGCTTGGATTCTCGCCAAGTTTGATATAATGCACCATGGGGAGCAAGTACCTACAAATGCTCTGACGCTCAAGTTAGGTGAAGCATAGTATGCAAGCATAACAAGCACAAGATTGAGTTTACATAGATTTTACCTATAGCTTGAATTACCTTTATATACTTGTTTTTTTGCTAGTTACCTCGAGTAACACAGAGATTCTTCTTATTCTTCTATAAATGCTAATGAATGTCTCATTGTAACTATTGCAATGTCCTAAGTTAATGCGTTATTGTAATTACTATAGTTATTACATGCTATTTGATATACCTCTCTTAGGCTAGGTCGAGATGTACTCGCTCTTAGGCCGAGATGTACTCACTCTGTGTGATAAGTATCGTTTTTGTTGCTGTTGCACTATGAAGGTTGTCCAAACGTGTCATGAACATCTTGACCTAGATGTATTAGACTTTACACAATTGGTAGGTTGTCCTGATCCAAATGTGTCAGAATTATTTTGGCCTAAATATATCAGGATCATCTTGAACTAGAGGTATCAAGATCATCTTTGAAATAGATATATCATGAGCCTTACACAATATAGTCTCTAAGTCATAGTATTATTTTACAACCAGTTATTAAGCTTTTAAATTAAAAAAAATTTATTAGAACTATTAGTTTAGTAAAGTTAATTTTTAGTTGGATTAATGTTACTTAAAATGATAATTCTTGACAAAAGTCTTTAAAAAACTTATTTCTTTAAATAATCAGTTTTTTTATTTGTTATATTCATTAAATATAATATTTTTCAAAGACTGACTAGTCGATATAAATTTTTTAAAGCTCATTTTAGATTATGTTAAGTTAACTTTTAATTAAAATTCATTCTCTGTTTTTATTTAGATGTTGGTTTTAGAAAATTAATAATTTAAAGCAAGTTAAATAGACTTGGAGACTTGTATAATTATTTTTTTTAACAAAAATCAACACATTATTTACTAATGTTGTATTAGGTGTGTCTTTTTTAATTTAACTTTTTTTTTCTTCTAATAAAATAGTTAACCTTTTTAACATTTATTTATTTTATTTTTCATTTGCAAATGTCAAATGTGAAATTTTAGACAACTTAAAAAAATTGAATCCAATCAATTTCAACTTTTATTAATTTTAAAATTATCATTTTTATAAGTCCCATTTCTTTTCAGCTCTTACGAATTTGGGTCTGGCCTTTTCGCAAGCCCAAGGTCAGCCCATGGAAAGGACTCCAACCCCTGCCTAGCTCTCACACTCTCACTTTTCACCTTTTCAGAAAAATCAGTTCCTCTTCCATCTCTCTCTGCTGAGACTTGAGAACTCTGCTAGGGCACAGTGAACTTTCTCCTTGAGCTAGCTGGAATCCTTTCGTTTTCAAGTAAGTAACTCTTAGGGTCTCCAAGCACTTCCCTCTTATTCCTCACTATTTGGATACATGGGTTGGCGTAGGGTTTAACTTTATGCCATGTGTTGTCCCAGTTTTCGTGTTGCAGCTCGCTACTGTAGTTCTTGAAGCTCTAGTCCTCCTTAGTTGTGGGCTTGTTTCTTTTAGCGTCCAAAAAGGTAAGGGAAGCTGAGGTTTTCATTTTCTTTAAAGTATTTCGTGTATTACTGGACTGCTCTTGTGTCTTTGGTGCTTGAACCTTGTTGTCGGATGTATGAAGTTGGTTGTTGGGTGTGTGTGTTTGATTGAATGAGAAAATGCATGTGCTAACAGGTGAGAAAACTGCAAATCTCGCCCAAGCGGGTAGCCCTCGCCTAAGCGAGAATAACAAGGACTCACCCCTGAATTTCACCTCGAGTGGTAGCCTAGGCGACTGGCATTGTTTTTGAGCGAGGTACAGTCTCGCCTAAGTGAGACGCTGTCGCCTGAGCGAGAATTCGATGAAATTCTTGCAGTGGCCACTGTTGAACTCTCGCCTAGGCGAGAAGGGGTCGCCTGAGCGAGAGTAACCCTTATGCCTGGGCGAGGACCTTCAGTTTGGGCGAGAATTCGTGACAGAGGCTGTTGTGTTGGCTGATGTGACTCCATACTGTGTTAATTATTTTCTTTGCTCATAGTATGTGGCCATGCTTAGTATGTATGCTTGAATGGGACTGGAATGAAAGTGTTGTTGTGTGATAAGCTAT
>Ga0214545_1000743_pt1 | contig 55688 bp, 32 predicted proteins | sample CNSS4metaG_FD_160064 | JGI IMG/M metagenome (GOLD analysis project Ga0214545, IMG submission 160064) | Root nodule microbial communities from cowpea collected in UCLA plant growth center, Los Angeles, California, USA - CNSS4 | ecosystem: Host-associated > Plants > Roots > Nodule | place: USA... | reverse complement strand
CATCCTTCCATGTTTGCCTAGTGATTTCCATCTCCACACCTTTGACACTTGTTTTGAGAATGCCATTGCTGAACTTGAGGTTGGCATAGAACACCTTCACCAAATCCGGATACACCTTGCCCGAAAGTTCAACCAATGTCTTCAATTATTGGGTTTTGAGATATTGCTCAAGGTTGCCAAAGTTTTCTACCCTTAGCCATGACATACGAATCACCTTAGGAAAGATGATTTGGCTCCTATTGATCTCAATCAAGAAGGTCTAAATTCTGTCTTCATGGCCTTCAAACCATACCTCAAGCCTTCCTTGATTCATGGCATTTGGAGATGATAGAGTAGATGGGGTTGATCTTTCACCATCTGAGGGGGTTGTTCGTGATCTTCTAGGCATGGTGAAATGTAGGTTTGGCTCTTACTAGCAAATGAGAATGGCAATGTATGATGCTTATGGAAGTATTTATAGAATCAACATGTTGATTTTTAGAATCAGTCAATTAAATTGTGCAGATTTTCTGGTTTCAATGCAGTACAAGAAATCACAACCAATAAATGTGAGAGAATCTGAATCAGAGATGTAGTGATGTGTTTCCCATGTTTTTTATGAACAATCCACTCACAAATAGTTCACATCTAATGCATGCTCATTGGAAATCATGTAATTTAAACACTTTATGGTCAATGTAATATGAAAAGTTGATTTTAGCTGATGTAATAGAAGTTACATGCTGCTACTACAGTCCAAAAATAGTCATATGATGCATACTTTGACTGGGTCAATCAATTAAATCAATTCAAGCAAATCCACATCAACATAAGTGATTTTAGCACATAAAAATACATATTTAGTCGACTAAAATTGTACCAGAAAACTGATTTTTGGTGTAGTGGCAGTTTTAAGTGAAATTTGTGTGTTAAATTTGCAGTTTTAGTTGACTAAAAATGTTACATTACACGAAATTCACTCCAGACTAATTTAAATGAAATATATGTGCTGTTTTGTGAGAATTAACAGATTAAAACAGTTCCAGAACACAGACTATGCAGATTTCGATAGTTTAAGTGAAATCTATGTGTTGAATTTGCAAATTTAGCTGACTGAAATTCTTGCAGTTTTCAAATTATGCAGACTTTTACCATTTTAAATGCAACACCCACATGATCTAATAAGATTAACAAGCCAAACAGATATCAACATATATTCTTCATGTCAAGAATACCTAATTCAGTTCTAAGCTTACTAAATCTATCATGTGCAAGTGGTTTAGTGAATAAATCTACCAATTGATTTTTAGTTTTCACAAACATGATTTCAATACCATCTTTTTGAGTATGATCTCTTATGAAATGATGCCTAATTTCAATGTGTTTAGTTTTAGAATGCTGAATTGGATTCTTAGTTAGGTTGATTGCACTTGCATTATCACAATAAAGAGGTACCTTTTCTAGCTTTACACCATAATCCATAAATTGATGCTTCAACCATATGCTTTGAGCACATGCATGTCCAGCTGCTATGTACTCAGCGTCAGCTGTAGAGAGTGCTACACAAGCTTCCTTCTTGTTATTCCATGAGATTAGGCTTGATCCAAGTAGATGGCATGTACCACTTATGCTTTTCCTATCCAATTTGTACCCTATATAGTCAGAATCTGAAAAACCACTAAGAACAATGTTAGATTCATTAGAATACCATAATCCAACATTAGTTGTCCCTTTCAGATATTTAAGAATTCTTTTTGCAGCTTTGAAGTGCGATTCCCTTGGATTGGATTGAAACCTTGCACACAAGCAAACACCAAATTGTATATCCAGCCTACTAGCGGTTATATGTAGCAAGGAACCAATTAACCCTCTATATTTGGTTGAATCAACTTGTTTTCCAGCTTCATCTGCATCCATAAGGCAATTTGTAGCAATTGGAGTGGCAGCCTCTTTCCAATCCTCCATTTTGAACTTTTTCAATAGATTAAAATAGTATTTTGACTGGCTTAAAAATGTCCCATGCTTGAGTTGCTTCACTTGCAGCCCTAGGAAGTAGGTTTATAAACCACTATTAATAGTCAAAATATCCAGAATTCACCATTTACAATTTAAAGGTCAAAACAGTAAACTCTATAAATCAAATTACATGAAAATTAAATAAAAGTCTTTATAAAATTCCCATGTACTCTACTCCCTCTCTCCGTCATTCGAACTCATCGCTTGAACCTGGACACGCCTACCCGCCTTTCCTACTATGAACTCCCTCGCTCACAGCATTCTCAAGTTGAGCATGAGATGAACTCCCTTGCTCACTCATCCCAACGAGAGTACCTCTAGTGAACTAAATCGTTCACGTTTCGCATGCGGTCCACCCATCACGAACTCCTTGCTCGCGAATGAGGCGAAACACATCCCAAATCCTATGGACTTAGTCCTTCAAGCCCAAACACCACAAACACATGCATAAAATTCCCATAATTTAGGAAACACCAAGCAAACCAGCTCAAACAGTACACACAAGCATGAATTCTCAACATTCTCGCATAAGCCAGGGGTCTTCGCCCAAGCGAGTACATTTGTCTCGCTCAAGCGGGACTTCCTCGCCTGAGCGAGTGTGCTCGCTATGATCTCTCGCTTAGGCGAGTCCTTCGCGCCTGAGCGAGACCCTTATTCGCTCAACACACAACCCCTCGCCTGGACGAGGATTCAAATAGAATGCGTGACGTTTTTCGTCGCGACCTCACCTGGGCGAGCCATTCCCGCTTAAGCAAGAGAACATGTCGCTCAACAAAAAAAAAATGGTTGCCTGAGCGAGACGCTCAAGCCAAAACTAGGAACGAGTTTCTACAACTTTCGCTTAGGCAAGAGGGACTCGCTTGGGCGAAAATAGTAGAGTTTCTTCCCTGTTCATGCGCGAAATCAACCAAAACCATACCAAAAACCCAGTTTAATCACTACTAAGCATTCCATATCAACAAGCAACCACATAAACGTGTTTTATATCTAATTGAACTACCAAAACTTGAGATTTAACCAACAATAACCGTTCAATACCCAAAACCCTCATTCTAGTCATATAAGGCATAATAGGGAATTGCACACAACATCAAACAACCCAATTCTCAATCTCATAACATATAATACGAAATTTCCAACACGCAGGAACCAATTGAGAAGGGCAAAAACGTAAGATCATAGCACATTTAATTTAACACACGCATAGGCAGCTTCCCCTAATCTAAAATTCTTGCACAAAACTTGTAGCCTTTGAGGGTTCTTCTCCAATTCACCAATCCGCCTAATTCTTCCTCTCAAGTCCACTCCCAATAACACTCAATTCTCTCCTCACACTCTTAGAATTCGTGCTCTGATTGCTATGCCACAAAGACAACCCTAAAACAACCCTTTCTCTCCCTTCCTTAATCACTAAATATGGCCTTAATGAGAGGTAAATAGAGCAAAACGAAAATTTACCTTTTACACCAACTTAATGTCATTGAATTAAGGTTTTATACTATTTTTCCAGCCTCCTTCGCTGCTCCTTATGCTAGGTTTTCCTTTGCCCTTCCACATTCACTCCCAAGTTAAATTTAGCAAAAATAAAGTTTAGTTCATGACTATCAAGGTGTGAACACATAACCATCCATTCATCAAATCAACGCATAACCATTATGCCAATTTATGTTTTGTGATAATTCCTATAATTTTAGGATTGTATTATCACTACTCACATTCAATCATAACTTTAAAATAATGCACAAAATGAACTATCATACAATTGGCATATATAGGACTCGAACCCAAATCCTCTCACACAATCAAGTACTTTTAACCATTTGAGCTAGTACTTTTCCATGTCACAACAATTAACATAAAAAGCCATAAAGGCTTCTACTACCCGCATTTATTAATTAATTATTTAATTAATTAAGTTCCACGGGTCTTACAAATTGCACATACAAGCATATGCTAACAATAATCTCATAGCTTATAGCCTAGCTACAGGTGCATATGTTTAATCAAAATCAATGTCTTCCTCTTGATTATAAACTTTAGCAACTAACCTAGCCTTATTCCTAACTATATTACCATTTTCATCAATTTTATTCCTAAACAACCATTTTGTACCAATCACATTCATTGCATCAGTTTTAGGAATAAGAGACCGCACATCATTCCTAGTGAATTGATTAAGTTCATCTTGCATTGCAACAACCCAATTATGTTGTCTTTTGATAATCCCCTAGGTTCAATCCACTCCTTGGGTAAGTTGTTGTCTGCAGCTTTTTCAGCCGACTGAATTTCCTTTTCAGTTGACTGATTTCATGCAGCAAATTCCAATTCTGCAGTAGTTTGCTTTTCCTGCACTATATCTTCTTCATCTGCAATCTTAGGCACACGATCTTGAAATTATGGGTTAGTTTCATCAAATACAACATGCATAGACTTTTCAACAGTCATCAATATCTTATTATAGACTCTATATGCATGACTTTGTATAACATAGCCTAGAAAAACACCTTCATCCGCTTTTGCATCAAATTTGCCAAGATTTTATTTGCCATTGTTTATGATGAAACACTTACATCCAAATACTTTTAGGTGACTTAAAACAGGCCTCCTCCCTTTGAAAAGTTCATAAGGTGTTTTCTTCAAAATTGGCCTAATCAACACTCTATTTAAAACATAGCAAGTAGTGTTGACTGCATCAGCCCAAAAATATTTAGGTAGTGAATTTTCATTTAAATAGTTCTAGCTAGTTCCTCAAGTGACCTGTTTTTCCTTTCAATAAATTTAACGTATGAATTTAACTTCTCTTCCTTTAACGTATGAATTGTGATTTTAGTTTATTTTATTTTTTTATCTTCTCTTCTTGGTTTTATTTTATTTTGTTTTTTTATCTTTTTCTATCTTATGAATTGTGATTTAAAATATGATAACAACCAAGAAAAATTAAATTTAGAACAAAGGATATTAACAAAAAAGATTTGGAGTGAGAGGGGTATATAGGTTAAAAGTTAGGGTTTTGGAAGGAAGAGAGGGAGAGAAACAAGAGTAGAGAAATTGAGAGTTGAAGGCTACGGGAGAGGGAAAGAAGCAATCTAGGTAGGGGAAGCCAACCTTGCTTTATTTTCTTGTTTTTCTTGTTGTTTGATGAATGATGCTGACCATGTTTCTTTTTTCTATCTCTGCTTAATAATGAAACCTTTTGAAAACCTTGCCATGCGTTTTCTGTTGCATGGTTTTATGTGTGCATGGTCTTTCCATTCTTTCTTTTGGCTTTGTGTATTGGGTTTCATTTAATGTGATGAGATATTTGAAAAAAAAGTGTGTTACGATTATTGCATTGTGGTGCAGTATTTTTCCTTTTGGGTTCTTATCGGATTAATTTGTTTTTTTTTCTTTTCTTTCCATTCTATAGGACTTCTCTTTTCCTTTTATCCATGATACAAATTTTCTTTTATTTTCACGCAAATGGCGCTACCCATTTTCCTACACTGCACACTTTTCGTAAAATGAAGGTTACTACTTCGTTAATCGTTGGATGGAGCTGAAATTTTAACAGTTGATCCTTAACACATAGTTCTTGACGTTGACCGGTCGGATCTTGATCACAGCTCCGTAGTGAGAGTGGTTTATATTGCAAGGTCCTTGTAGTTTGATTGTTGACAGTATTGACCTTTGTTGCTTGTTTTCTGCATAACTTTATCTATAGTTATTCAATTAAGTTGGTTATTATGGCATTTGATTCTTGATTCAATCATCTTTAATTTGAATATAAACACATAATTTTTGGAGTTTTACACAAGCTATAGTTTTATTTCTAAAATCCCAAATTGTTTGCATAATGTGTTGTTAAGTTGGATTGGATAAAAAATTATTAGAATTAGTTATTTTCCAAGAGAGAGAGATGTAAGTGAGGATTTTGAGGCATGAAGGTGTGCAAGGTTGTGATTCATGGTAGGAGAGTGACGTGAATAAATGGGTTATATGATGTGATGGTGAGTACTTTGTTGGCAATATGAAATTATCAGGTGTTGCATATTGAGAGTGTTTTGCCTTGCTTGAGAGCTCTTGGTGGAATTTAATGATGATTTTAGATGAATGTTATGCTATGTTGGTTTAGTATGATTGTTTGGCTTTGGGGTTTGTGTGTTTGTTGGATGTGCGAGGATCGTATAACGTGTGCATTATACAAGAGCAAATGGTAATGTAGATGTTTCTGACACGAAGTAGATTGCGGAGAGAATGGAATGGACCTAGGGGTTTGTAGTATGAAAATTTAATTGTAGTCTTCAATCAAACAGTGAAGACTATGAAAATTTCTTTTGTTTCTAGTATTTAATTGAAACTTTATTTTTTTTTATATTACTATTATCAATGGAAGTTTTGGACTATCTATTTACATTTAAATTATAAAGTGTTTTTAAGTGTCTTTTTGTGATATAACCATTTTACTTTTAAATAAAAAGAGCAATGATAGCTTCTCATGACATCCTAAATTTGGGGTGTTACAACGGTTACATGCTACTAGTCGTCATTATTTCTCACCTAAAGGACTTTTAACAAGGATTCAAGGAGGAATTGTCGTCATATGTGTGAAAATAAGTTTTAGCAATGGTTTAGTGGAAACCTATCGTTATAAATTTAAAAAATTTACACTTCTTCCACCTAGTGTTTTTAAATGATAATGGTGTTCTGTTCGTCATTATTCAGTGCTGATGAAATCCTATTTTGCACTAGTGTTGACTGGATTCTAAAAGTTGGAGATGCATAATTTAAATGAAAATGGTGAGGGCATTTGTGAAATACTACAAGATTTTTTTCTTGAAAATATCAAATTACCTTTACCATCATTGATTAATTTTTTTTATCCTTAATTTTACTTTAATATGATGTGACTTGAAATTTTTGATATAGGGGCAGTACTTTGCCCTATAATTGACAGTAGTGCAATTTTATGTTTTGACAGCGTCCTATATGCCTTACTGATGAGTCATTATTTTTCTTCATTCCACTAGCCTTTGTGTACCCATTTGACAATTGTTCAATGCTTAATTGTTCATCTTTAGTGTGTTTTCATCTATTGGGCTTTATTGGGCCACTGTTCCGAATTTGGGTTAATTTCGCACTATTTGGCCTAATTTTCATTTTTAATTATTTTTAGGTATTTGGGTGAAGCAATTTTGGAGCTTGGACATCAATATTCAGTTGAAGAGAGTCGCCACATCATCGCCACATCATTTCCACATCATTTCAGTGAATGACCCAACATTAGAGGCCCAAGAGTGGCATTTTTGTAATTCTGAGTGGCAGAGTGACAATTTTGTAAATATGAGTGGCAGATTTGATATGACCACGAAATTAGGTCTTCTCCTTCATGCAACAACTGCATACCTCTCTTTTCCATTCTCTCCAACCTCCATTTTTGATGTTTTAAGCTTTGGAAGGTGACCCATGGAGGCACAAGCTAATTTTTCGTGTTTTCCACTCGTTTTTCACGTTTTATGAGTCATGGACAACAACTATTACCTGTATTCACATTTTCTACACCTTGGATAACATTTATATTGAAGCAATTTGGTTTTTGGTGGCTGTTTTCGTTGTTCCTCTATTATCCCTTGCTCATTTTCGTTTATTGCACCATTTTAAGCTTTCAGCATCAATTTGAAGTCATTTGAATGGTTGAATTGCAAATTTCGTTGAACCCTAATTCGGATTCCATGAGGAACTAAGTTTTCGCATTGATTCCTTGCCAAAGAATGAAATGAAACCTTGAGATTAATGTTTTGTTTGGTGGGTTTTGTTGTTTCTTCATTGTGGATTGCATTTGCGTTTTAATTGAAAAAACCCAATCTGATTTTGCTTAATTTTCAGAGTGGGAACTTGTTTTAGTTGATTTTCATGCTTAATGAACTTCGACAAATTCATAGACGCTTGCATTGCTTAATTGCATGTTCAATTCGTGGTTAACCTCCACTTAGTTGTTTAACAACGAATTTGAGGAGAAATAACGAAACTAATTAAATTTGCAATCTGTGATGGGTGAAATTTCATTTGAAGCAAGGAATCATTGCTATTTTTCGTGACTGTTTAATCAAAATTGCAATTACGTTTTGTTGTTGTGTTGAAGTTTGTGTGAATCGGAATCTGCCAACCCCCCTTGAGTTATTGTGTTGTGTTTGAATATGGAAATTGAAGCTTTGGAAGAAAATATTGGTCATTGGGAGACGACTTGGTTCACTTTCATATACTGCATTTTCAGTGTTTTAATTTGGTGGGGTATGACCTCTATCAAATTTGGCGCCGTTGCCGGGGACCAATCGTTTTGCTCAAAGTAAAATTTTCAGTGTGTGTTTGTGTGTTGGTGTTTTGGTGTGTATGTAGTTCAAGTGTGGTTGAGTTAGTATATGTTCATTGTGATGTTATTGTTTTGTTCAGTGCCTGTTTCCATTCCAGTGTATTTTGTGCAGTGTGCATCTTATTTGTGTTGTAGTAGAGTGAATAGTGTCGCGGCGCATGAATAGTGTCATTTCTAGTAGAGTGAATAGTGTTGAATAGTGTCTGATTCTAGCATTTAACTTGTGGATTTTTGTTCTGGTAGCTACTGTGCTTTTTTTGACTTGAAATTTTTCCCCCCCACTTCTAAGACATTGAACTTGATGGGAAAAATAGCTGGAGCAGTTGATATGGTCTGAGTTGGAGATTCAAAAACATTTGGTCTGATTTTTAGTGAAACTTCAAAGGACCATAACTTTTGCTCTGGTTATCAAAATCAACATTATTTTATATGCATTTAGGGTGGAATTGAATTTCCTACCTTGTTTAAACCCGCTTTGCCAGTTTGCAAACTCAGATTCTCCAGAAAATGACATTTTTGTTATTTTTCTTCATTTTTTCCACTTTTGAAAAAAATTTAAAAATACTTGCACTTTGATTTTTTGATCTGATTTTTTTTGCAGTTCTGTTTGAGCACTCAAAGGACAATCCTACCAATTTTCAAGTCATTTGGAGTTCGTTTGAGTATACTTGTAGTTATACCCTATGTTATGCCAATACTAGTAGAATTAATGTATTTTGGTGCATGACTAGGAGAAACCCAAGTGAATTACGACCCATTGACCCTGAGATTGATAGGACATTCCATAGAGGACATAGGCATCTCAGGAATCCATCTTTGCATGCTGAATATTCAGTGACTTTTCCTGACTCTTCTGATTCTCATCATACTCCTAACACTCCTCATTCTTTGCATTTTAAGCATACTGTTTATTTTGAGCATTCTGATTTTCATACTGATAACATGGATCAATCTCCTCCACTTCATGAGAGGACCATGAGTGAGCTCACTGCACCAGAGTTCACTTATGATAGTTTATGCATTCAATACCCTGAAGAGGAAGTTCCATGTGTTAAAATCTGGATTAATACACTTGTTGCCAAAGTTTCATGGCCTTGTAGGTGAGGACCCGTGCAAACACTTGAAGCAGTTTCATGTTGTGTGTTCCACCATGAAGTCTGCAGATGTCCAAGAGGACCATGTATACTTGAAGGCTTTCCCACATTCGTTGTAGGGCAATACAAAAGATTGACTGTACTACCTTGCACCCAGGTCCATCACGAGCTGGGATGACCTGAAGAGATTGTTCCTTGCCAAATTCTTCTCAGCTTCAAGGACAACAGCCATAAGGAAGGAAATTTCTGGCATCAAGCAACAATTTGGGGAGACCCTCTATGAGTACTGGGAGAGGTTCAAGAATCTCTATTCAAGCTGCCCTCACCATTAAATCCCTGAACATCTCCTTCTGTATTATTTTTATGAAGGCCTGCACCACATGGATAGAAATATGATTGATGTCGCATGTGGTGGTGCTCTTGGTAACATGACCCCAGTTGTAGCTAGGCAACTAATTGAGAACATGGCTTCCAATTCTCAACAATTTGGCACAAGGAGTGATGATATAGTTGTTAGAGGAGTCCATGATGTAGGGGCAGCCGAATATACTAAGAAATTGGAGAGTAAGATTGATTCTCTTACTACATTGGTCAATCAACATGCTTCCAATCAGAGAGCTACAACTGCAAGAGTTTATGGCCTTTATACATCTGTTGATCATTTTATAAACTCTTGCCTAGCATTGCAATAACAAGCTGTTGCTTCTTCTTCTTCTACACCAGTGGATACTCCTTAGGCATATGCAGCTAATATTTTCCACAACAATATGCCCCAACATCAGCAGCAAAACTATGATTTGTCAACAAATAGATACAATCCAAGATGGAGGAATCACCCTAATTTGAGATGGGGAAACTAGGGTAACTAGCAACAGCAAAACCAATAATTTCAAAATGTGCAGCCACCTCCACAACAAAGAGCTACACCTGCACAAGCTGCTCCGGTTCCACCTGTACCCACACCAGCTCCTACTACAGCACCTGCACCTTCTTCTACTACTTCATTGGAGGAGTTGGTCAGAATGATGACACTACAAAATATGGAATTCTAGTAGGAGACTAGGGCCTTAATTCAGACTTTGACAAATCAAATGGGGCAAATGGCCACTCAACTAAACCAAGCACAGACTCAGAATTCTGATAAGTTGCCATCACAGACGGTGGAGAATCCGAGAAATGTGAGTGCCATTACATTGAGATCTGGGAAGAACATTGAAGTTCCCACTCCTGAGCCTACACCTCAAAAGGAAGTCGACCCTGCCACACTTCAAAGAAAGCATCAAGCTCATGTAGTTGGTCCTTCCACATCTGATGTGACTTCTACACCTTCCACCTTTACTGTTGCACCTTCCATACCTCTTCCTTTCCCTCCAAGAGCCATTCCAAGCAAGAAGATGGTAGAGGTTGACAGGGAGATCTTAGAAACATTCAAGAAGGTGGAGGTGAACATACCTCTGTTGGATGCCATCAAACAGATTCCCAGATATGCAAAGTTCTTGAAGAAGTTGTGCACACTCAAGAAGAGGCTAAAAGGGAACGAGAAGATCAACATGGGGAGAAATGTGTCAGCATTGATAGGTAAATTTGTTCCTTAGATTCCTGAGAAGTGCAAGGACCCAGGTACATTTTGTGTACCTTGCATCATAGGTAACAATAAATTTGAAAATGCAATGCTTGATCTTGGTGCTTCAATAAATGTAATGCCTCTGTTTATTTTTAAATCTCTTTCTCTTGGACCCATGCAACCTAATACGGGTGTGGTGATTCAGTTGGCAAATAGAAGTGTTGCCCACCCCGCAGGTTTGGTTGATGATGTTTTGGTTCGTGTTGATGAATTGATTTTCCCTACTGATTTTTACATTCTTGATATGGAAGAGAGATTTTCACATGGTTCTGCATCAATCATTTTAGGCAGACCATTTTTGAAAAGTGCACGAACCAAGATTGATCTCAATGCAAATACTTTATCCATGGAGTTTGATGATATTGTTGTGCGATTTAACATTCTGGATGCCATGAAACATCCTTCTGAGGATCACTCTATTTTTCATGTTGATATTATTGATGATGCTGTTGATGGACTTATTTTTTATTTCCACTCTTTGCATGCATTAAAACATTCATCTGTGTCTGAGTTATCTGAGTTTGCATGCATTGATGTTCTTGATTATGATTCTAATGATGCTGAATGTGATGTGGATAATGTTCAATCTACTGAGTTTGACTCTCTGGATGTTGTACCTATTGACTTTGATGTTATACAATCAAATTGCACTAACCATGTTGTAGGAAGTACATATGCATCTAATTATTATGCTGAGGTACAGGTTGTGGAACCCTTTTCTCCCTCCCCTCTAGTTCCTGATATTCAGCCAGCATCCAGTACTCCAGGGTTGAAACCCTTGCAAGACAACCTCAAGTACGTCTACTTAGAGGAGGAGGACAAACTGTCTGTCATCATTTCCACCTCCCTCACTACTGAACAAGAGCAGAGGTTGTTGCATGTTCTTAAAAAGCACAAGAAGGCAATTGGATGGACATTGGCTGAAATTCCTGGTATTAGCCCATTAACATGCATGCATAGGATATTGTTGGAAGATGGAGCAAAGCCAGTGAGTTACCACATCATCGCCACATCATTTCCACATCATTTCCACGTCATCTGAGTGAATGGGCCAACATTAGAGGCCCAAGAGTGGCATTTTTGTAATTCTGTGTGACAAAGTGGCAATTTTGTAAATATGAGTGGTAGATTTGATGTGACCACGAAATTAGGTCTTCTCCTTCATGCAATAGCCGCATACCTCTCTTCTTCATTTTGTCCAACCTCTATTTTTGATGTTTTAAGCTTTGGAAGGTGATCCATGGAGGCACAAGCTAATTTTTCGTGTTTTCCACTCGTTTTTCACGTTTTATGAGTCATGGACAACAACTATTGCTTGTATTCACGTTTTCTACACCTTGGGTAACATTTATATTGAAGTATTTTGTTTTTTAGTGGCTGTTTTCGTTGTTACTCTATTATCCCTTGCTCATTATTGTTTGCTGCACCATTTTAAGCTTTCAACATCAATTTGAAGTCATTTGCATGGTTGAATTGCAAATTCTGTTGAACCCTAATTCGGATTCCATGAGGAACTAAGTTTTCGCATTGATTCCTTGCCAAAGAATGAAATGAAACCTTGAGATTAATGTTTTGTTTGGTGGGTTTTGTTGTTTCTTCGTTGTGGATTGAATTTGCGTTTTAATTGAAAAAACCCAATCTGATTTTGCTTAATTTTCAGAGTTGGAACTCGTTTTAGTTGATTTTCATGCTTAATGAACTTCGACAAATTCATGAACGCTTGCATTGCTTAATTGCATGTTCTATTCGTGGTTAACCTCCGCTTAGTTGTTTAACAATGAATTTGATGAGAAATAGCGAAACCAATTCAGTTTGCAATCTATGATGTGTGAAATTTCATTCGAAGCAAGGAATCACTGCTATTTTTCGTGACTATTTAATCAATATTGCAATTATGTTTTGTTGTTGTGTTGAAGTTTGTGTGAATCGAAATCTGCCAAACCCCCCCTGTGTTATTGTGTTGTGTTTGAATCTGGAAATTGAAGCTTTGGACGAAAATATTGGTCGTTGGGAGATGACTTGGTTCACTTTCATATACTGCATTTTCAGTGTTTTAATTTGGTGGGGTACGGCCTCTATCACTTAGTTATCGTGCAAACGAGGCATATAAAGATGTAGTGTCATTTTCTATGATTTAAGTCAATTTTATGCCTTAGTTCTCAGGTCAACCAAGGCAGAATTCGTCTTATGCCTCAATTATAATGCCAACTAAGGTAAGAACGCTCCCAAAAATTTTAAAATTCTCGCTATTTTAAAATTGTTAAATTGATGACATTGTTTTGTGCCTTGGGTTTCACTAAACCGAGGCATAAAAAGCCTTGTGCTACTGTCAAATATCACCTGAGGCCTATGAGTGGTAGTCTGTTTTCTAGCATGGCAATTTTTTTATTATTTTGTGCGAGAATATGCCTCGGTTTAGCTGTTAACCAAGGCCTATGGGTGTTTATGCCTTAGTTTTGAATCAACTGAAGTAGTAAAGCTAGTTAGGATTAAAAAGTCCAAATCACTTCATTATTCTAGCCCCTTCAACCTTTGATAAAATGCAAAAAAAGATGCTAGTTCTGTAGAAGGACTGTGTCGGCCACTTCGTTCACCCTACACTGCGCTGATTGGCCGTCAAACAAGTCGTTCTTGTGGATCCTCTATTGCCGCCGTGAATCCCGCCCCTTTGTACGGTTCATTTATATGTTTTGTTCCATTTTTGTTTTGCCTATATTCTTTTTTGTGTGTTTTTTGTATGTTATAAAGTTTTCAATCTTGAATTTGAGATTATGATGATTTATAGGGATGGCAATTCGGAGCGGGCCAAGCGAGCTGGCCGCATAAAAAAATGCAGGTCAGGTTGGGATGTTGAACCCGCTGGCCCGCAATGGCACGCAGCCCGTGCGGGCTAAAGGCGAGGCGAGGCTGGCTGGCCCGCTTGCAAAATTATATGTTTTCATTTTTTTAGTTCTCACATCATTCATCACGTTGTTTCTTTATATTCTTTTTATTATTATTATTATTATGTTTATGTATAATCATTGTATATAAGATAATGATTTTAGTTCTTAAATATGGAATATCTTTTTATGCATTTTTAGGTACATGTCCTGTAAGGTGACATGTTGCTATTGTACTTTAGTTATAATCTTTGTTGTTATTTTTCTTGTCTTTGATTAGGTAAACTAATTGAAATTATTTCGATAGAAAATGAATATCAATTATTATGAAAAAATAAAAAAAGTTTTTATTTTGCTCAACAACAAAAAAAATCCACTCATCATAAATGCGGGCCAGTAGGCCAACCCTTGAGGTAGGGCGGGCCAGAAAAGTGAACTCGATATTAAACTACAGGGAGGTCCAACCAGGCTCGTACTTTGCGGGCCAAAACACGAGGCGGGCCAAAACGGGCCAAGCTAGCCTGCTTTGCCATCCCTAATGATTTATGATAGTAAATGGGTTTGTATTTTGATAAAAATTAAGTTTGTAGATTTTTTTAAGCTTGTAAGGATGAGATTGTTGATGATGGAAAATACTTTGCTTTTAAAGATGGGATTGATGATGATGAACTATGCAATATACTTTGTTTGCTTTTTAAAATATGCAAAATTATGGTATATGCAAAATTACCAATTTTGCTTGCTTTTCCAAATTTCATAAGTTAGTTTGGATCCTAGGATTAATAATTGCATTTGTAATACCTCTATATTTAGGTACTGTTTCCCCCCGTTGTGGGACTTTGGGTACAATTGTTGTAACACCCCAATTTTGGGATGTCATGGAAAATAAAAAAAAATGAACATGTTTGACGGAAAAGGATTATCATTGAAAATGTACTAAAGAAACTTTTAATTACATAGTTCAAAACATTAATTTGTCTAAAAAATTCAAATACTAATTGCGAACAAAGGAAAATTACATAGGGTTTAGTATCTGATTTAAAACAACTAAATAAATTGTAAAAACTCCCGAGTCCACCCCAACCTCTCGTCAATCTACTCCATGTCAAAATTATCTACAATATCATTTGCTCCTGTGTAGCACACATTATACAATCATCGCACATACAACAAACACACAAACAAATAAATAAGTGTAAGCTAACCATAAATAATGATATATAAAAAAGTACAACACTAAAAAGGACAAATAATACTCAACATTACATCTAAGTAAAATACTTAAATATCGTAATCACAATCAAATCTTTGGTTTGAACACACAACCTTAAAGTCTAAACAACCATACCAAACCAACCAGACTATCACATTCATCTAGAATTGTTAAACATAGTAATCATAATCAAGCTTTGGTTTTCCGCGGCCTTTTACCCCACAACAACATCTAGTTTCCTAGAAATAGATGGTTCGATGTGTCCCACTATCGCAGCCAGACTATCTCCCTTATTCCTCAAGGAAGTATGAGTAAAAACGTCGATGTATTGCACACCGGGCACTATACTCACAATGAGCCGAAATAAGGTGAAATATCTTTCTCCTCCACACTGCTTCACACAGGCGAGAGAGTACAACACTCGGACCAATCCTCTACCATTGCTTCACACAGGTGAAGATGACCCATTTCCACTGCTTCACACAAGCGAAAGAGTCTTCACTGGATCTCTAGGTACGAAAAACCTCACATAACACTTAATTTCACCAAGAGCTTTCAAGCAAGGCAAAACACTCCCAACATGCAACACATGAGAATTACATATTGCCAACAAAATACACACCATCACATCATGCATGAAAGAAGAGAAGAAAAATGCATACAAAAAGAGTGGCACCATGCACACATAAAAATCACCCAACTCACAAAGCTTCATGCAATATTTGAACGATAACAACACATATAACCCATGGCAGTAATGGTAGTACAAATGACCAAAGGAAGAAGCAAAAACAGAAAACAAGCTAAAGAATAAGATACAAAAGGTTGGCTTCCCCTACCTTGTTAGCAATCTCCAACCTATGTTCTCTCTCTTTCATAATCTCGTCCACGGTTCCTCTCTTGTCTACTCTTCTCCTTTTTTTCGCACATTTATATCTCCTCCCCTAAAACATTACATTTTAATCTATAAGTAATTTATCCTAATATTTTTTGTTAATATTCTAGAGTTAAATCTGTCAATTAAGATTCTAAAAATAGAACAACCCCAAAGTCTAGCCGTTACTTTTTTTTATTACAATAAATTAAAGAAAATCTAGAAAATCAAAATCACAATATCTTGCCATTTATTTTATGTGTGGCAGCAGGTAAAAGGGAGAGAGAAATATAAAGGTTTTCTCGTGGACCCCACCAAAAGAGAAGAGAATAATTATTGCGTCGTATATAGGCTGTAGACTATGATGCACCGATACTTCAACTTGAGTCACGTATCCGTATCTGACACGTATTGTATCCGATATTTTAAGATACTTTAACAATACTTAGCAATGAAGTATCTAATTTATAAAGTAGTAGTACACTACAATAAAATCTTTGAATAGTGACCAATTTTAGTGACAAAAAATAATTAGTCACTATATGGTGACCAAATTGACAACTAAAATAGTTCCAAAAAATTATAATCGGTCTCTAAATTGATAACTAAAATAGTTTCAATGATGAATTAGTTTTTAAATTGGTCACTAGCATTAGCTACAAGGTTTTAACTACCAAAATAATTGGTCTCTAATTGGAAAATTTGGATTCACACATTAAGAATCATCATATATTTATTATGTTTATAAGAATTATTGTACGCTTTTCATTATTCATATATGATGTAAACTCATGCACCTTCGCACCCACTAAATGAGGAGGGCCAATTTCGAACCCATGTACCTACATACAAAATTCATAGCGCTAGCCACTACACTAGACACACTATCAAGACATAAAGCGCACCAATTATTTATATACATATATAATTTACATTCCATAATTAAGTAAATAATTAAAATAAATAAACAACACTTAATTTAAATCAATCAATTAATTATTCCATCATATATCAAATTAAATAAAATACTTAATCTAAATAAATCTACAATCTCAAACAATCCATCAATTTTTCTATGTGTTTCCCCTTTTTTCTAAATTTTTTCGAGTCTAATAGTTGTATTCTCCTCCATTGTTGCTCATGTTTCACGCTCCCAAGTTCTTAATTTACTCTGAGCCTATAATTTTTTAGTATATTGTTTATTTTTTGTATGTTACATAAATTGTTTTAATTACATGCTTAAATAAATTTATTTATTTTGTTTGATCTGAGATCATTGTTGCATGAAGTTAGCTTGAGTTTTCTGTTTGAGATTAAATATGAAAATTATTTACTGTATCCAAGTTATTTTAATTGAAATAAGATGTATTTTTTTAAGAGGAGACAATATAAATAATTTAAATGTATTTAATCTTGAATTGTTCGGTTGGACAGTTTAAGAAGATTAATTACTTTTTAATAGTTTATTAGTGCATATGTCTATTTTAATATACATATCTCAATATTCATGAATATTTGTCAATTGTGTTTTGTATTGATCTTCAAGTGCATATTTGATTGTGGTTGATAATCGCTTTCATTTCGTTAACCTGAAGACCAATACAAAATGCTGGTAACATTTCGTCAAATTTTAGATATGTGTTTTAAAATTAATATGTACTAATAAACTAGAAGAACTGAATATTCTTGAATGGGATAGGGTCACACCTTAAATATAAAAGCGAGGTGATCATTCATTTAAAGATTACTAAAATTGTTCACACAATTTCAATATATATACGTATGGATCGAGACTAGATTTAGTCACCACACATTAGTGTTGAGTATGAGAAAATAGTAGAATAATTTATACATTTTGCTCAACATAATGAAGGTAGAAGTGATGATGAAGTAAAGTTTAGATGTCCTTGTGTGAACTGTTTGAAAAAGTTGAATGCAACTGAAATTAAGGAATATCTTATTTGTGATGGTTTCCTTCCAAGTTATAGATTGGTAAGAACCTCAATTTTATGATCTTTCTTTCTTATATAATTGTATTTTAACACCTTACCTTTTTCATAGTTCAATTGTTGGACATAGAATGTTGTTAGGGAAACCAAATGCTATGACAAAAGGGCTAGCATGGTTAGGCCTCCAGATTTGGCATTTTGGTCTATAGTATTATAGTTATTCGATTTCTTTTCTTCCTCAATAATCACTATTGTGCATTCATTGTAGTGTAATTTACAAACTGGCTCATATGAGTGTGGTTATTATGTAATGCAATGAATGTCAACCGTTGTACGTGCTCGTATCATAAGTGGTTAGGAAACAATAATAATTTCACTATATAAAATACTTATCTACAATTTTGTCTTAGTTTATATACTAATTTAAATTATTATCTTATGTGTAGAGATTCAATACCACTACATCAATCCCCGCCAAGTCCATCAAATATTTAAGGATAGCTTGTGTAAAGTACATTATACAAATGTACAATAGTACTTAATATATCTATTTATGGTAGCATATGAGATTGTAATGAAACTACATTATTATGAATAATATTTAAGTATTTTGCCACATTTTCTGTTTGAATAGCATTTGGCTTTTGTTTCTGACTAATTTTGGTTTTTTGGTTGAAAATTTGCAAGTTAAATGTGTTGAATATGAAAGAAACAGAACTTATATTTAAAAAAAATGACACCTTTATGCCTCGGTTGTAACCAAAATTGAGGCAGAAGGTTATTTCAAATTTATTATTATTTTTCTAATAGCTAATATGCCTCAGTTGGGACATAACTTAGGCAGTAAATCTCACTTTCTACCTCAGATAGGTCAGACCCGAAGCAAAAAATACATTTAGTTTTTTTTATGCCCATTAGGCCTCGGTTGGGAGGGAACTGAGGTAGTAATGCTTAAATATGCCTCGATTCATAACCCAGGCATAAACAACTGCCTTTTTACCTCGCCTACATATGTCTCGGGTGCACACCCAAAGCCAAAAGTTAAAAATAACTGTTGTCGTTTCCCTTCCTTGTACTGGTGTGAATTTGTAGATCATGTTAATAAGTTCATTTTATCTTTAATAAGTGGTGAAAAAAAACTCATTTAAGTTTAGACGCACCTTGCCAATCTGACGAAGATAAAGAAATTCATGTTGATTCACTTCAAAATTCTTACATGAAAGATTTTGAGTGTAATACAAATAAAAGGATCAAGGATAGCATTTAAAGTGATCGGAGAAAGCCATGGGAGAATCTAAATCTACAAAATATGCTACTCAAAGTTGACTTTTTGATGAAGACTTTACCAAAGTTGACTTTTTGAATTTCAAGTCCAATTGGCAATGCACTTGTGTGGAAAACTTTAGAAATCTAAATCACATTTGTGCTAACCTTGAGATGGTTGAAAGATATTTAAAAGCTCCATGGAAATTCTAATTTTAGTTTTTTCTTATAAAGTTCACTAATGTAGCTTTAGTTTCTAACATAGTTTTGGGTTGGGAGTGCTAACTTGTTTTCCAAATTTTGAATTCAGGGAAGCTAGCATGGCAATGTTTCAATGTCATTCTAAATGCCAAAGGGAATTGATGCAAAGATGAAGTATGGGAAGTAATCAAAGATTACCCTAGGAGGATGCACGTGAGGGGTTAAATTGGAGGCCATTGGTGAGCTTTCTCACAACTGGATGAATAAATTGCTGTAGAAGGTTAAAGACCTCCAATGGACAAATGCATTCACGGAGGTTGACTTGCTCCTACATGTAAAGTCAAATGGCAAAGCGTACCTAGGTGGTTGGTCAAGATTAGTTAATTACTTAGTGTAGGATGGAGTTTTTGGTAGTTAATCCAACTTGTAATAATTAATCATAGGTGTTGAAAATTGAGATACATATTGGCGCCATACACTCATTCGAACACTATCACAACACCACACAACACCATCACCTTCGCGTTCTAAAATACCCAATCATGCACGACTCATAGACACCATTCCATCATTGACGCTTCATAACACCAAAACATTTTTCCTCTCAATTTTTCTCTGTTTTCCACCATTGTTTCTACTTAATCTTGGATAGAGCTTGGATCAGTGACTGCACAACCAGCATTGGATCAAGATATTTCCTAGTTCACGTTTGTTTGCAATTTTAAGTTCATTCCATCATTTGTGTACATGTTTTCACATTTACTTTTGAATGAAATTGTGTTTTTCTGTTTTTGTGTTACTTCTTCTTCCGTTTTCCCATTTTTGTTTCTACTAAATTGATCCACAATTGCTATTAATAGTGTGAGTTTGTGATTCACAATTTTACTGGTTTCAAGGTGGAAACAAGTTGAAAACTAGATGATGCACATTCATCTAACCTAATTCAATGGTCTCTTGATTAGAGTTACTTTTACTCAAGCCAACAATTTTGATTTCGTGACTTCAGTTTTGCACAACACTTCCACACACATTGTTTCATCTAAATTTACTTTGGAATTCTATTTTCTCGCGTTTCTTATATATGAATATTCATGAGCAATTTTCAAATTTTTATTTTTTGCATATAATGTTGTTAATCCATTTCCAATAGCTTCATTGAGTTCAATCCATGCATTAGAAGCAACTCACATATTTAGATTGTGTGTATGATATTCACATTGTATAGTGCACATACATTGGTAGCTTAGGCATTCACAATACCTGGATCTTAGTTTTCCTAGTATTTTCATCAAAAACTTTGCATACATACATGTCCATACCATTTGCACTTCATTTAGCATCTTTGGTAGATTTTATTACATTTCCTCCGATTCACAAAAGCATATTCAAGTTGATCCTTCGTTCACAATACTGTATAATACTATATTAGTTAATGAAGCAATTAATCAAATGCATATTGATGTTGATGAATATTTCAACCCTATCCATAATTACTTTCGGTCCAAAATATAAGCTGTAAAGAAATGTTTACATTGACTTAATATCAGGTCAATCACTACTTGTTATAGCATTTTTACAAGAAACATTTTTACTCATTACGTGGTGATCAGGTCATTCAGGTTATTTATTTGTTAATTTCATCTAAACTCAACAGTCTACTATTTAAAGTGATTTTGAACAAAAATGTTCAAAAAGCAATTAGATTATTATAAGGAGACTTATCATAGTTTATTATTATTTATTAATTTTATTATTATTATTATTATTTAAATATTACTATCCTAGTTTAACTTATAGATAGTAAAAGACTAATATATATCATAACAAAGCTGATGAAGTAACAATCATCTTCATAGAAAAATATAGTTGAAAAAGAAAAACGAAATTACACAAATCCTATGTATAACTTTGTGGTATTGTTGTTGATTATTAATTATTATATGACAAATAAATTATTAAAACTGTCTTCTATATATAAATTATTGCCGCTTTATCTTTTAAAATTTATTGTCTTTTTTAAGTGATATGAAGGAGAATGTGGATGCGACAATTCAATCACGTGGTTACTTTTTTATCTTTGGGAAAGTTGGAATAAAACAATTGTTGATGCATTATTGCGTTTTTCTTGATCTCTGTCTTGTAAATGGAAATCAGATCTAGCATTCCATAATCTTTTATAATGGATCAGATCAGAACTAGTTGGTGAAAAAAGAATAAGATTCAATTTACGTAATTATGGAGAAATGTTTTACGTAGTAAAATACCATAAAGGAGACCCACTTTCTCCTCAAGACATGCTATAAAAACAAAAGTCAGCTACCATTCCATAAAATTATTCGTAAAGACTTCTAAGACAAGGAAATACTTTCATTTTCTTTACAAATTAAAAGCGATTTATGTACAATTTATAAAAGCCATCTTTTGAGTAAAATACATTTTGTTGTTTTTAGTATCAATAATTTAAAAAATTCACAATTTTAGTTTCTCAACTATGTAATATTGGTCCTTAATTTTTTATTTAATTTTAATTACTATAACAAATTATATTTGTTAACAAGTTCTCCTACTATTTTTAATCTTATAAAAAAAAGGTCAAGCGTTTTTCTTGTTCTTTATTTTTCACGTTTTTATGTCTAAAATAATCAAAACACATGAATACTTGAATTAAAAAATTAAACAATGCCTCATAACTTTTAAAAATTAAATAACGGAAGTGTACCCTAAATTACTGGAAAAAAAATTAAGAACTAAAATTAGAAATTTTAGAAAAATCTAAAGATCAAAGTTACCATTAAATATTGATATATTAGAAAACTTTTAGGAGTTAACATAATTTTCTCTCAATTAAAAAAAAAAAACTTGATTAATTATCTAAATAGAGCAAAGAAGACAATAGAATTATACATTAACTCACAATTGAAACTTTTGGTGATAGCAAAACATCTCTAACAATTAGTATATTAAACTTAAAACAAAGTGGTGTTTCTTTGAACTTAACATGGCTAAATATAGTGCCCACACAAGCACCACAAATCACTATATCAATTGCATATTACTCTGTCACTGGTCACTTCTGCCAACATAAATCCAACACTGGAAGTAGCTTTATGCAATTTTCTCTTCTATGTCAACACACACTTTCTCTTTTTCTCTTTCATTTGTTGTTTGGTGAGGTAACTGGGAGCTGCATTGTTTCTGTTTCTTTTGTTCTTGCTGGTGATGATGAAGTCTCATCTACATAATCTTTTCCTTTACCCCACACCACAGAGTAAAGACCCACTGCGATAATGATGCCTCCAATGATACTGAAATCAATGTTCATAAGTAGAATTTCGTGAATATTATAATTTATTATAAATATGATAAGGTTGAAGAATGAATAAAAAATGAGATATAAAGGTGATAGAGTTCTATTACTTAATCCTGTTTTTTTTTCCCTGAAGGGGACAATCACTTTATAAAAGGAGAAAAAGAAAAAATGCAGAAAAATTTGAGTGTAAGGATAAAACACTTCATCTGATGTGGGTATAGACAGTTAGGCTTTCGGTTGATGTTGTAAAAATTTCTTCATTTAATTTTGTTTAATTTTTGGTAAATAAATATTGAAAGTGTGGATTATAGAAATACATGGAGAAAAATAGAAGTATTGGGCAGGCCCAAATGAAAAAAATAAGAAGATACCTTCCAAGGTAGAGATGTTCTCCAAGAAGAAGGGAGCCCAAAGCAGTGACAATGATCATACAAAGAGGATTGAAGGATGTCACAAATACTGGACCTCTACTTTGCATTACCAACCCCTGTATATAATATGCTATTCCTGAACTCATTATTCCCTGTAATAAAAAAACAAAAAACTCATTATTCCCTGTAATCTTCACAAGAGAAACATGAAATATTTTTCATTCCAAGTTCAAACAACAACATATTTGGTTTGAAATAAATTTCCTACTTTATAGATAATTATTAAACTGATATTATTAACACTTTCTAATAAAAATATTCAAAAATAAGAAATAAAATAATATAGTCATAGTTTATAAAAAAATAAAATAAAAATACTTTCTATACATTCAAAATTGGTTCCAAAATTTTCTTATCTTAGTTATTTCAATGGCTATTGTATGTATGTGTATTTTATGTATGATAATTTATTATAATAGTATTTTAATATTGAAAACTTTTATATCAGGATTGTATGACTAGTTTCTTTTATAAAGAATACTTTACGTTCACTGATGTGGTTACTTGTAAATGCAACCCAGCAAACAATAAAGAAAAAAGAAAAAGTGTCCCAATTACATTTACTGTTTGAAAACATACTTCTGCACATACATAATAACATATTCAACTACGTTAAAAGAAAAAAAAAATTGCTTCACAATAAAAATAGTTCAAAACTGAGTTAAATTTAATGGGATAATTTATAAAGTTGAGCTGAAATTTGAAGAAAGTTACAGATTGTGGAACTAACGGTGTATAGAGGGCCATAGAGGGTGTAGTCGAAACCGATAGCCCATGCACGAGGGTTGTGATCTGCAATCACAGCAACCACAGCACTTTGCAATGCACCTCCCAAGCATATCAACGACGACAGTGACAGTTCCGCAGGGTACCTTTTCACCGTTATGGACTGCACAATCACATTCTCTTTCACATTAGAACAAAACAAAACTATCAAATCACATGCGTAATAACTTTTGTTAATACAAATAACATAATAATTTTAACATTTGGTAATAACATAGTTTATGCATCGGTTAATGTAGTTTACCTGCAATATGTAGAAGGAAGACCAAGCGAAACAACCCAGGCAAATAAAGAGAGTTCCTGAGACCCAGTGTGAGTGATTATTCTGAGAAGAGGGGCTTCCACTTTGTTGGTGAGTTGTGTTTGAATGATGAAATAGGTCAAATTGAGGGCCTTTGTATAGTGTCATTAACAAAGCCCCAGCAAATGTCACCAAGGTTCCCACCACTTTCGCTTGGCTGCGTAGTTCCCTCATGTTCACCCGCTCCAACCTGATACAATACAACACAAAATTGTATATATATTTTCAGTGGGGGGAACAAGCAAATAAAAATAACAGTCCAAATGAGTAATAAATACTTCACCTGAGAAATAGTGCAAGCACAAAGGTTACAGAGGGTACGGCATTCATAACAGCAGATGCAAAGGAAGCTGAAGTGTATTGCATCCCCAAGAAAGTAAATCCTTGGTCAACCACTGGCCTACAACATAAAACATATCGAACAAATTACCAACATGAACAAAAGTTTGTCCTTGTATAGATTTAGTCATGTTAATGATACACTAATAACAAAAAGTTTAGGGTGATTACTCAAGAAATCCAAGTACTAGTATCTGCAGGAACACGGTCCATGTCATCTTTGGCCTAACTTTCCTGCAAGAAATTCAATAAAACTGTTAGTTAAACATGGTAACTCCACATTTAAAACACATAAAAGAGTATAAATTAACAGATTAAGAAGTAGCAGAAGGTGATAAACTAACACCTTTCAAATATCAAGGCAAAGGGAGCAAGGGCCAATGCAGCAATGGCATTGCGATACACAATGAACACGAAACGACTCATTCCATGGTTGAGACTTGCCATGGTGAAGAGGTATGTCCCTGCCATACCAAATTGCAACCCCACAGTTAACACATATGGCTTGGCCTTACTAACCATGTTGCCAACGTTGGCTCCACATAAGTGTTCCATGGTTTCACAAACGTTGCTATATTTGTTAAAAAGGGTTGGCAGGGTTAGTTGCTATTATGTGCATGAAATGGTCTTCCTTATATAACACCACGAGTAATGATTAAGACAAAACAATTAAAACCCACTACGCATAGCATGTAGATAAGTGTCGTAAACCACTGTTTAAAGTTTTCCTTTAATTTAGATCATCCCATCCAATTTCTCACGTAAAGTTCCACCCACCAACTAAAAGGAAAAGCTCTATTATTTAGTGGAACGTATACCCTTAGACTCGCTTGCTTCATCACCAACTTGATCAATTATAATGAGTCAGAACACACTTCAGGAACAGTGTAGTTTTACATCACCCACAGTTTTTTTTTTTCTCGGTTGTGTTACTACCATTTAACCATTGTCTGATCAAACATATGTTAGCGTTTTCGATTTTTTATCTTGCTCTGGTAGCAACTGGCAAGTGATGAATAGTTGAATACGTTACATTAGTTAATTAGTATGTAGAAATAGTGAAAAATAAAGTACTATAAAAGAATTAATATCTAGGTGAAAGTTCCTAATACTGTTTGTTCTTGTGGAGAAGTAAACAGTGATTAACCCTCCAGCTAGTTGAAAAATATTTAGTGCAAAAACAGGCAAAACTCAAGATGAAAGCTGTGGATTCAAGTTGTCTCGCAGTATCCAATCCTTCAACAATTAATCTATGGGTTCCATTAATGAGTGGAAACATCCTTCGTAGCCACATATGATTCTCGCATCTTAGAAGGGTTCAGTTTCTTATGTCGTCATTTGATAGGAAACATGTTCATGTTTAAAATTGCTGTCTGCAAGCAATTACAATTGCTGCATCATTAAAGTTTTTGATACCATCTAATGTGTGTGGACAATATAGAACTTATTTTCGTAAGGATTTTTAAAGAGAGTAAGAATTAGTATTTGGAGAGTTATGATGTTGACCATTAAAAGTGTTTATTTTTCTCCAATTAATATTTTCATTATAATTTTTTACATGCTACCATGTCAGGGAATTAAATAGAAAAGAAAAGAGTACATTTAATTGACCACCAACTCATGAAGAAAAGAAATGTACAGATGATGAAAAATTATTGTTTAATACAACAGAAATGGAATTAAAGCAACAAAGTAAAGCGACTGAATTAACATATGAATCAATTAAGTCAAAAGATAATGTGTAGATGATGAAAAGTTACAAATGTAGATGATGTAAACTTTCAAACAGAGGACAACTAAAATTAGAAAACAGAAAGCTTAATTATAAATAGAAGATAGAATTAACTATTCTGTAATGAATTTAAACAAAATTGAGATCAAATAAGAGAAAAAAAAATTAAGAAATGAATTTAAAAACAATAATCTAAAAGAAAGTGGATTAATGAAGAGAAACAAGAGTCCCTGAAATCTATATTAACTAATGATAAAATAGTAATACAATGTTGAAGGAAGGAACTCCACATATTTTGAATTTCCAGCAAGTTAGTAAGTATATAACTTTGGTAGATTTACTTATGTTCATCTAGGATATTGTGAATTGTATTGCGTGGAGATTGTCAATTGTTATTAGATCCAAGAAATGATTGTTATGAATATAGATTCAGGGAAATCGCTACTTTATTACTTCGAGGAGTGACAACATATTCTTCATTTTGCATATGACTATTAATAGATGAGGAATGAACATACAAGATAACTCAACAAAAGAAAATGGTATATAAAAGAATACTTGATAACCTGTTTTTTCTTTTTTTTAATAGCTCGTGCCACTAAAAAGTAATGAAATAATACTAAGATAATCAAGTTTCATGTCATAACTGTCCATTTTTTATCATCCACACGTGTCTCGACTACTATAACTCCCTTACCTTGACTTGCCTACTTTATCTCTTCTACGCACTTCATCTATTTTTACCATGTTGGCGCAATATGACTCTAGAAGGGATCGAGGGGAGGGTGGGATGAATAGAAACTATAAACATTTTAAATTTTTTGCGCAAATATAAAAAAAATCAAAGTAAGAGTATAAAGGATATTGTTGATAAAAAAAGATAGATTGCACACACAAAATTTATACTAGTTCACCCTCAATGCAATGGCTACATATAGTCTCTTAAGCAACATACTTAAGAAATATCACTAATCAAATATTCCAAATTGATTACAATGGGAGTATTAACTTCCCCAAGTATCATGAATATAAAACTCTCAAGTTTGATGATTATTAACCTATCAAGAAATCATGAATCTCAACATCTATTGGTTAAAGCTATACAAATCTTCAGGTACAATCTTTTGAATATTCTCTTGAGATTTAGAAATCTAAAATAAAATAACGATAGAAACTCTCAAATTAAGAGAGTATAACCAAAGCTCACAGGGTAAAACTTCACTGTGTGAAAATATTACAAAGCCCAATCACACACCCAATGTCACTCATAAGTAATATTCATTTGTTTCTTTACAAATAAGGACTTGGACCCACTTGGACTCATTAAATCAAAACGCACAACACCACTAAGAGCCCATGCCTAATGGAAGTAGTTCTTCCTCGTGCCTTCACATAGTGGCATACTATTAGTAAAATTCGTCAGTAAATTCATCGATAATACAAATTTTCATTATTGACGAATTTTTCCGTCGATAAAATTTGTCGATAATTTAAAATTTTTATCACCTACAAATTTTTGTCAATAAATCTGTCGGTAAACTGAATGAAAAAATTTCTGCCCAATTTGGATTTATTATAAATTATCAACGAATAAAACCCATTGATAATTATAAAATTTAAAATATGTTGGTAATTTAAAATTCATATTATTGATTGATTTTTTCATCAGAAATCTAACGATTTTTTCATTATTGATTGACAAGATTGGTATTATAAATTAAGTTTGTGGTAGAAAAAATAAGAGAAGAAGAAGAAGGAAGAAGAAAAGAAGTAGGAAAGAGAAGGAGGCAATGGAAGGAAGAGATGTCGAAGGAGCAAAGATAGCATGGTGGTGGCGCGACAACGGTGCGATGGCGATATATTGGTGGCACGACGGTAGTGCTGTGGTAGTGCGACGATAGTGAAGGAGTAGAAAGAGAAAAAAAAAGAAAGAGAAAAGGTGAGAGAAGAAGAAAGAAAAGGAGATGAAGGAGGAGCAGTAGACTACTATAGTGGCAGCGGCAAACGAAAATGGTGGTGGCAGAGGCGGCACCGACAACTAAGGAAGAGGTGGGGAGGAGAAAGTATTGGAAGAAGAAAAAAATTAAAAGATAAAAGGAAGAAGAAGAAGGAGAGAGGAGGAAGAAGATTAACCGGATCCTAGTATTTACCAACGAATTTATTGACGAATTTTTTCGTCGGACGAATTTACCTATGGAATTTATTGTTGTTAATTACTAACGAATTTTCTGTTCCATTGGAAAAAGTTTGACGATGATGATTTTACCGACATATTTTTTGCCCTAAGTAGTTCTTTCGTAATTTTGATTTACTGATGGGTTTTAGCCATTAGTAATATCAAATTTTCTTTTAGTGATAAATGCATATTAGAATATTTTAGTTCTTGCATTTGTTGTATCGAATAGATAGGTTCAAAATTAATTCATATTGCACTTGTATCACGGTGAACCACAATTTTGCATATTAGATGACCGTCATATAAGTTGTAATTAAGTTTAATTACTCATTTAGTCTCAAATTGGAGAAGGACCAAATTGCTTTATTTTAAAAAAAGAGAGAACCAAATTGGATCAAAATTATAAATAAGGAGACTAAATTGAAAAGAAACACTCTCATATGACAATAACATGACACATGGCACTGTATGGATACGGCATTAACATGAATTTAACGGAAAGGACAAAATTGAACATTTTTAAGAAATTGGAGGACTAAATTGAACAAATGAAAAATTAGGGGTCTTTTTAAGATTATTTTATAGGTTATTTTATGTTTGTTGCCACAGTAACTCAATATTAGTTGATTCATCATTCATTTCTACATTTCCAATAGCTTCCGCAGTTCTAGGCTATTTTTCCATTGCATTCATCTTAGAAATCTATTTCCACATTACTTGTGTTTACTCATGCGGTTAATGTGGTTTAACTAACTTGATGTTGTTGAGTTATGTTTATGTTCCATTTTTCTACAATACTACCTTGCTTGGTGTTAGGATTGATGCAATATAGTAGTTTAAAGCATATTTATTATTGAATCTTTTTTGTTTGCAATATGTGTAAGTGAATTGATACCCAATAGCCACTTCATAGTTTGCATTTCATGATTTCAGTTTTCTACCCTACATAACTCAGTATCTTTGCATATTAGGCCATCCTTTGTACATAGCCTGCACATGTCATCTTCATTGCATCTTACTTTAGCTTCATTGAACTTGGTTTAAATGCATAAATTCTGTAAATAAAAATCATTACATTCGACAATATATTCTTATTGGTATTGAAGCATCATCCTTTGCATCTTTTTACATTTTTCACTACATACACCTAGTTAGTTTCTTTCAATCTAGGTTTTTAAATTCTCCTATTGCATTGGTTCCTTTTTAGCAAGGATAAACTATATAATCTAAGAATTAACAAGTACTATTTACCTAGATTGATCTCAAGTCATTTCCCTAACTACACTAGGGGGATAAATTTGAATTTTTATTGGCCTTAAATGCGACTAAAAAAAGGCTCTTAACACTTAGTGATTTTCTTTTTTCCATTTTCTTGTGTATTCTTGTTTGTGTTCTCTATTTTTAAACAACTTTCATTAACCTTCTTTTCTTCATCTAGGCCTATGTATTTATATTCTTGATGATGTATTTCCATCTATGAATACTTTCACTTTTCATCAATATCTTCATTTTTCTTTGTATAAGGAAAGTCTAAATATAGCTTTCAAACTATTTGCATCTCTGAATTATCCATTCTTTCCTTTCTTGAATATCTTCATCAATCTTAATATAAGTTATATTGTCGTTGTAGCTTGAATATAATATTCATGATATTCTTCATATAACTTGTAATTTGTTGGTGTAATGTGAATCTAGAAGGGGGAAAGAATAAAGCTTGAAAACAAATTCGAAAACTACAAACTCAAAGAAAAAAATATAAGGGAACTAACTATTCAAAGTAAAAGAGTAGGGATAGAGAAAATCCACACGATATATTTGTATTGGTTCACCTCCATCTGAAGCTATGTCTAGTCTCTTAAGCAACTTGCTTAAGAAATTTTACTAATCATTACCTTTGGCTAGCAATGATTATCACCTTATTCAGGTTACAGTTTCAACCTCTTCAGGTATACGAGTACAAACCTCTCCAGGCTACACCGAGTATCAATCTCTCCAAGTACAACGACTATCAACTTCACCTGGTTCAATTATTCTTCTCAATCACTCATGACATCAAACACATTGTTGATGGTGTAATACGAATCTAATCTTTCCAACAAGTGCATTGGTTCAATTGTATCACAACAAGGTAGTATTCCTAGAGATTTTATTTCACTAGTGCGGGGAAGGGTTTTGGCACTAATTATTTTGGACTTTCCTCTCGATACAACTACTATTACATGGAAAATAATTTAAGTAAGTCAAAACATAACTAACATGGACACTTTAAAATAATGTAGTGTATGGCTTAAAAGTCCATATCGGGGAGTTAGAAATAGAACCAACCGAATATTTAAGCCAGGTGAGAAAAGATAGAAATGCATGTGCCACAATATATACCTCATCTGTTGGCATAGGAACTAAAGCATTTGGCATGACAACTTTCTCTATCGTGACATCCCTTTGCCATCCAAGCATAAGAATTTTGGCTTCCTCAAATATTATTCCAAGCAATCAATTTTGAGGGCATGTTCCGACAACTCTCTAGGAAGGGACTTTTCCAAGAGGTGTTGTTGCGTATGAAAGCTAGAATGGTTAGTTGGTAAGGTCGGAAGCTCATGAAAACTCATCGGCATCTCGATTGAATCAGTGGAATGTAGTGGAAGACTGAAATATTTGATGGATTTAAGGCTTCGACTCTCTCTCGTTCCAACAGAGGAACCTCTCGGACACTATCACTAGTTCCTAAACCCTAAGAGGTGCAAAAACCAGGGTTAAGGTTTTGAGCTAGACGAAAAATTGGGGATAAACCACTCTTAAATATTCATCAAGCTGACTACTACAATCGATGGTTTGCCTTTTATAGGTTGAAGAAAGGGAAACACTAAAAACCCTAATAGAAGTGGCGCGTGAAGAAGGAAAGGAAACATGATCAGAACATCCTAGCTAAGGGAAAGGACACATGAAGGGAATAGAAGGAAAACCATAGCCAAGAAAGTGAGATCTGAAATCCTAAGTATGCGTGTGAAGGAGGAGATGGAAACCTAGTCGTTGTTGTGAAGGTGCGTGACAATAAGAACCTTGTAGAGGAGATTCATTTTAGACACACAACACAAAGTCTCCATGATGAAGATATGGGTTGCGCTACAAACTGGCTTCTAGTGTGACCCAACAGAAGACGCATGTTGGTGTTGACGAGTGAAGGAAAACGTGGAATGGAGTTGGGCTGCCAATTGTTGGTCCCCAAAAAGAATGCTGAAAACAAGCTATCTCTCGACGCATGAAAGGTAAGGGCTATTGTAGAATTATTCGGCCCAAATGCAAAACCTTAGGATGCGCTGACCTGGTGTAAATGGGCTTACGTTCTTGGCCCAAAACAGATACAAGGAAAATATGAACAACACTTGAAATTTGGGCCTAAAATACAAACCCAACGAAAATGGTAGTTACACCTCAGAAAATATTAAACCTATACAGTTATTAATCTAATTAAAAGACAAAAAAATAAAAGAAATGGGCCTAGGCATTGACCCAAGCTATGGGTAGATTCATCATTGGTTGTGAGAGAATGTCATACCACTTGATATTACTTAGTGGTAATATGATGATGATTACATGTTGTGGTTTTGAGAACATGTGATAGTTGATATCTTGGATTAGTTATGTTATATTATTATAATGCTAGGTGAGTTGTATGTTGAGATACATTGTTATGGGATGTGTTACATGGTTACCTCACCTTGCATGTTTGTGGTTATGGTTTTCATTTGTGATGATCATATAACTTGTGTTGTATGGGAGTAGATATTGATGCAGATGTAGGGGAGATGTGTAACTAGGAGATGTGTAACTATGAGGAGCTTGGGAGAAAGACTTGGGAGTTTTATTTTAAAAGCATTTGGAACTGTTTTTTGACTATGAGATTTATTTTCATTTGGAAAGATTTCTAATAAGTTCTCCATGACAACTTATACCGAATTAGTTTGACTTTTAATGATGTTTTATTTTGGATAATAAAGTTTAATTCAAATGACATTTTGACAAGTGAATTTTATAAATAAAATGGTTGTGAATTTCCTATTTAATAGAATGATATTAGAGGGTTGTTTTGGAAGTTTGGAAAAATTGTGTTTTCATATAGCATCTCGAAAGGGGTGTTACAGCTTCCACCCCCTAAGTTGTTACCGTGAATGTTTTGTCCACCTCTAAAGAGAGCATTCCACCAAAATATAACCCCACAATCAAAAGGAGACAAGAAAGAAAAGTCAAGAAAAGCTTAAATGAAGAAATGCTAAACTCAAGAGTGAATTATGCAAAATATACTCAAAGATTTAACAATAACACACAAGCTAGAAATAACGTAATAAACAAGGTAAGCACACAAAAGAAATTACCTAAAGAAAGGTGCTACATTGGATTAAAAAAACTCAAAAGAGACTAGAATTGAAGGAATGCTTCTTGTCTCCTTATGCCGAATGCTAATGGTGTATGATGACACTTATTGAGCTCATGTCCGAGACAAACATAGGCACATTTTTTCTAGATTTAAATTGCCAAAGCTTTAAGCACACAAAACAAATCAAATTGTAAATGTTAGTAGTGATTCTAATGCACAATTTTGACACTTTATTTTACTCTTTTTACATACTTCTTTTTGGAACTTTTTCTTTGTTCTTTTTATGCCCTTTTCTTATTTTTGTCTCTTTTCGCAGCAACACTTTTTTTGGCACCACAATATAATCAGCATTATCAATGCATTATCATGTAGCATATAATTTAAAACCAAAAGCAAAATAGGATGGAAACTTAAAGGAAGCAAAATTTAGAGTATAAACTTGAAACAAGCACAATGGAAGCCTAACTTTAAAGAACTTTCTAAGGACTAATTAACAAGTATGAAATCAAATGCAGAAAATTAAAACAACTCAAAGCACATAATAGCCAAAACTAAAAGGATGTTTACGTGATTAAGCTAGCACAAGAAAATTTCCACTGGACATTGAGATAACCAAGGATATCTAGATATGATGGTGCATTTCCAAGGCTCCAAGGAAGAAGAGAGTGTTCAAATTTCCACTGAATATAATGTGCAACTCTCCAATCCACATATAACAACAAAAATTCATAGCAAATTTAAAAAGCTAAACAAGCAAGTAATGACATGTGTGGACTACCCATGACTTTAGACAAAACATATGGATTAGAAAATAAAAATGACTAAAAATAGATGAAATACAAGATGAAACAAGATGCAAATAAAGTGTAAAAAGGCACACAAATTCACCATGGTTGAGTTCTTAGGCACAATGGTTGAATGGTTCCAAAGGAAAAATGATAAGAACTATGTAACCAATTAGGTGAATAGAAGAAAACAAATCAAGACAAGCAAGAAAGCGATGGAGCAACACAAAATTAAGAAGATGGACTTATCTCTTGAAGTGAAGCTTGATCAATCTAAGCTCATGATACCACATGATAAGTCTATCTTCAAGGAAAACACCTAGAGTCAACTACAAACTAGAAAAACACAAAGGCCTATATCAGAAATTTGGAAGTGCAAGTTGGACACATAGCTAAGCAGCTAGTTGACTAATAAGAAAGCCAATTTTCAGCCAATACTCAAGTGAATCCTAAGGAATATTGCAAATCTATCACAACCATACAACGTACTATGATAGGAAAGGGAATTCGAGACCACTTGAGTAAAGAAATTGAGAAAGAAAGTGGGGAAGGAATGAATCAGAATAAAAATATGTAGGAAACTTAACTAAGCGTTGTTGTAGATACAATAGTAGAAATAGAAAAAGAAAAAGAGGGGGAGAAAAGAAGAAGAAAGAAATATGTTGAGATGAGAAGCCCTCTTGTTACGAATTTGCCTTATCCTTATACAACAAAAAGAAAGGGTAGAAAAAGGCAATTCGCTAGATTCTTGGATATGATCAAAAGATTGCATATCAATATACCTTTCACAGAGGCAACAAAGCAAATTGCTACCTATTCCAAATTCATGAAAGATCTGTTCACAAAGAGAAGAAGAATCCAAGAGGAAGAGAATATGGAATTGGATGTTGGTTGTAGTGTCATCATTCAAAAGCCACTACCTCAAAAGTCCAGGAATCCAGGAAGTTTCATACTACGTGTGACTATTGGCAACTTAATAGTGGGAAAAACATTACTAAATCTTGGAGTTAGTATAATTTTGATGCCCTTGTCCATGTTGAGAAGAATAGGAGACGTGGAAGTTCAAGCAACCATAATGAAACTTCAATTGGCTGACAATTATGTCAAATATCCATAAGTAATAGAGGACTATCTCCTAAACTTCATGTTGTACGAATTTGAGCACAAATTCTCTTCAAGAAGGAGGGAATGATAGAGGACTATCCCAAGATTCCATACAAGAAGAACTTAAAGATAAACTTGAAGATGAACCTTTGTGTTTTCCTTTAGAAATTAGTTATGTTCTATGTTTTTGAACTTTGGGCTTTCTTTTATAAATTAGTGTATCTTTTTTACGTTTTTGGGTTTAGGCCTTCTTGTAGGGTTCTCAGGTTTTCTTAAACTTATGTGCCTATATATAGAGGTATCAAAAACTAATGTAGAAAATTTTAATCATATTTGAATTCGATTTCATTAAAGAGAGGATTCTCTTTGTTCTTGGCTTAAGCCTCTAGTTCTTATCAAAGATTTACATCTTTGTGGCGAATCTTCACTTGACTTATCCATCTACTAGATTGTTACGTCCTCCATATATGTATTATTTTGCGTTCTTCTCTGATTTATTCGTGTCATGTCTCTTGAGGATTTAAATTCAGAAATGATCGTACTCTTTCTTGGATAGGATCGTATCATCTAGTATTTAGAGCAAGGTTCTCGTTTGAATTTCTTCTTCCATGTTACTTTTTTCCATCATATGAAAAAAAAAACTAAAATTTTCAAATGTTTGTGTGTTCTGTGCTTTGTTGTGAACTTTTGTTTGCTTAATTATTCTTAGAATATTTTGTAAGGAGTAAAACCACTAAGGTTTTTTCTAATTTGGTTGAATTTTTAATTCGTCATATTTTTTTTTGTTCTCCGTTTAAATTGTCTATTTCTACACTTGATTCATGGAAATTATTTGTTTTGTGATTCGGGATTTGCAAATGCACTTATATTTGAAGGATAAATTGTTAGCTTGTTTGTGTGTTGAACTACACAAAATAAAAATAAAAATTGTGGATCAAAGTAAAAAATAAACAACTATATATTAAAAAAACAAGTAAGGATCCAAAAAAAATGGAGTTCAACACAACCTTTTGTTGCAATTTTATTTGTGGTTTATTAATATTTTACTTGCAATCAATCTTTCTCTTAGAGTCTTTGTTTTGTCTCCTTTAACTCTTTTTCGTAGTCCTATTTTTTTATTGTATTGTGTCTTTATAATTTCTTGAAGTTTTGTCTAGAGTTTTGTATTTTCTTTGATCTCTTGAGTCAAGATTTAGATCTCGCAACATTTTTCACATTGTTTGTTCACTCTTTGCTTTAGCTACTGGAGTTCTTTTCCAAGCGCTAAATGGTATTTGAGTGATAAAAGGAAAGAGAGTAAAAAAACTTATAAGTGTGATACAAGAGTGAGAATTTGAGTGTAACACTTAGAAGAGTGGTGAGGTCCTAAATATATTTTATTATACTAACATTTTCTTGTAGGAACTAGCAATATTGAGTAATTCAACATGTTTCCATAGAGGCATCCTTCTGGAACTAGTTTAACAAATGGTTTAAATTATTCTCCTCCTAATCGGGATCATTTGGTTAAAGGACTTTGTCAACACCCAATTTCGTCCGGGTTAATGCATTTGATTTTTAAAAAAAATAAAAAAATATATATGTTTTTGATTAATGGTAGGTAAGAAAAAAGAGGTGAAATAAGTTTTTTAAATATTCAAACTTCAATCTTTACCATGAAAAAAAAAAGAAAAAGAAGGAAGAATCCAATTTCTTTTTAATTGTCACACCCTTTACATGAGCTCAAATCCGTCCAAGGGTCCAATCCGTCAACACTAAAATAAGACCCATTTAGACCAAGGAGTAGCCATCCCAAGAAGTCAGTGATTGAGGTAAGATATGATTTGTGCTCTCTGATATTCTGTTATTGATTTCGCAAGAACAATTGGCGCCCACCGTGGGGCACGAGTTAGTAGCTTACCACAACAATCTGAGAACTTGCAAGGCTGGTTTCAACACATAGTAGAGCTAGAATTTCAAAGGATCCTGAGGTAGGACTAAGCATGTCTACAGGCAACAACCTGAATTTGGTCGCTATCCTAGGAGGGCAGGCCAAGATGCAACAAGAGTTTGCTAACTTTAAGAAGTGTAGCGCTGACGAGATGGAAGCACTGAGATAAGAGAACTTGAGGCTGAGAAGGAAGATAGAAACTGACCGCACCCAAAAGAGAAAAGATCTCAAAATCCCTACTCCCCAACCTACTAACGAAGAATACGAGTATAATCCTACTCCCCGCACCTCCACCACCCACCACTCAACATCCATTCCTACCCACCACGCCACCACCCTTCCCACCCACAACATAACCAACCTCCCTACCACCCATATCCCACCTCATCACTTCGCAGACAACGTCTGCCTCCGACGACTAGTCACTATGCACGAGCTTAAGTTGCACGCCGTCGACGACATTCGTATGGAAGAAATGAAAACTCTACGCACCCGGTTCTGTGTCGAGTACCAGGCCACGGACACCAAACACACGAAACCACCCACCAAATCAGACTATAAGCCCTATGAACCCAAACCACCCGACAGACCACACTACAGACCCCAAGAACTTAGACTACCTAGATTCTCCATATACGAGCTGCTGACCGCCCCCCCAATCACGCATTCTAGATGAAGCCCTCTAAACAGACTTAATATCCCCACCTCGCAAAACCTAACCCCTAAACACAAACATGACCAAATACTGCAAGTACTATCGCAATAATGGTCACACCACCAACGAATGTAAGGCGCTACAGGATAAAATTGAAGAGTTGATCCGCACCAGACACTTAAGAAGATTCGTTAAAGGATAAGGCTAACCTAGCCCTAGACCAACCAACCATCGTGACTCAGCAAATGCCATACCTAATGGCAACCACCAACAATAGGATGACCATAGGGACAACGTCCAAGCCTGCACAGATATCGTCCCTACAGATCCCTCCCGGCTACGCGACACTATAAATACCATATTCGGTGGATTTGCAGGCGGGGGATCAACTTCTTCTACCAAAAAGAAACATGTCAAAAGAATACAATCTGTCAACTCCATTTCCCACTCTCCTAGAAGTCGTCAAATGCTACCAATTACCTTTATTGATGTTGATTTCCACGACATGGATCAAGACCAGGATGACCCTATGGTAATCACTATAGAAATAGAAAACTTCACGGTCAAAAAATAGTTGGTTGATGAACGCAGCTCAGTCGACATTTTGTACTGGGCAACCTACCAAAAATTTCAAATACTTGTTGAGGCTATGGTCCCTTACGATGAGCCAATTTATAGATTTTATGGGGAAAGAGTGTGCGCGCACGGGTATATCGACCTCCAAACACTAATCCGCGAAGGATCCCAAACCAAAATCATTCTCATTCGTTTCCTCGTCGTCGACGCCCACACCTCATATAATGTCCTTTTAGGACGAACCTTGCTAAACACACTAGGAGCCATAGTATCCACACCCCACCTAGCCTTGAAATTTCTATCTTCATCTGGAGACATCATCATAATCCACGACGACCTAAGGTTCTCACATGAATGCTGTATTACCAGCTTGCGACCCAAAGAACTCACCCAGATTACAAACAATATCGAGCGACATCTCGGTACTGGCTTGACTCTAACCGGCGAAGATCTAGACCCTAGAATATGTTGCGATTCCCGCATCGAGCAGGTAGAAGACACCAAACCTATGACCATCTCACTAGGTAAAAGTCTTCAACTTGGTGTAGGTTTAAGCCATAACGACCAAGATCTAATCGAGATGACACTCCAAGATAATACAGATTTGTTCACCTGGTTAGCGGTAGATTTACCCAACGTCGACCCTCAAATAGTTGTCCGCAAACTATCGATATACAGAGAGGCCAGGTACGTCTCCCAGAAGAAAAGGAAGTTAGGAGATAAACAAAGACTTGTAGCTAAAGCAGAAGCAATAAAACTTTTTGAGGTCAGATTCATTGTTGAGGCCCATTACACTACCTGGATAGTCAACATCGTCCTCGTCAAAAAATCCAGCGACAGGTGGAGGATGTGCGTTGACAATACCGACCTTAACAAAACATGTCCAAAAGACGCATATCCCCTACCTAGTATCGACAGGTTAATACACGATGCGGCCAGTAACCGTGTACTAAGCTTCCTTGACGCTTACTTTGTATACAACAAGATACCCAGTGTCCCAGCTAACATGATTAAAATTGCCTTTATAACTGAAGACTCCAACTACTTTTACAAAGTCATGCCTTTTGACCTAAAAAACGTAGGTGCAACCTACCAGAGACTAATGGATAAAGTATTCAACCACCTATTTGAAAAGTGTGTTGAAGTATACGTAGACGACATGGTTGTCAAATCCCCAAGCCACCTTCAGCACTTAAAGGACTTGGCTAAGGTTTTCGCAACCTTTCAAAAATAGGTTTAATTATGCCTTTGGTCCCCATTTTGGAGTCAAAATCTCAAAATGGTATCCAAATTTTTAAAAGTCTCAAAATGGTCCCCTTTTTTTTGAAACGTCTCACGTTTGCCCTTGCCATTAAGTCAACGTTGACGCCGTTAGAGGGAGTGTCACGTGTCATTTCCTCGATTTTTTGAAATTTTTATTAGTTTTTTTTTGAATTTTTTTAAAAAAATTATAAAAATTGCCACGTGTCAAGCTGTCATCGTGCCACATGGTAGTGATAGTGACATGTGTCAGTATTACGCCACGTGTCATTTTCTTAGTCTCAATTTGGTCCCTTTATTTTAATTTGTCTCAATTTAGTCCCAATTTTTGTAAAAATTAGCAATTTTGTCCCTCTCCAAATTGAAATCAAATTTAATTTATGTATAAATGTATACAAATATTTCCATCAAAATTGATATTTCAAGTAAATATTTTTAACCAAATTAAGTTCATTTAATTAATATTTTACATTGAACTTTATTTAAAATGGTTTAAAAGTTGTTAATAGAAAATAATGGTAATAGAAAAAAATTCATAAATTACCTAGTTCATGTTACAATAAAACATATAAATTTAAAATTTTAAAAATTTTTAAGTAAAGTTGAATGTGAAACATAAATTTAACTAAATTTAGCTATGTTAAGAATATATAATAAAAATATCAATTTGAATACAAATATCAAATTTAATAAAAATATTTGTATAACATTTATATAAAATTAAATTTTGTTTCAATTTGAAGGGGGACAAAATTGCAACTTTTTACAAAAGTTGGGACTAAATTGAGACAATTTAAAATAAAGGAACCAAATTGAGACTAACAAAATAACACGTGGCGTAATACTGACACGTGTCACTGTCACTGCCACGTGGCACGATGACAGCTTGACACGTGGCAATTTTATGATTTTTTTTTAAAAATTCAAAAAAAAAAATTAAAAATAAAAAAAAAATTAAAAAAAAATAATAAAAAAATTCAAAAAATCGAGGAACTGACATGTGACACTCCCTCTAACGGCGTCAACCTTGACTTAACGGGAAGGGCAAACGTGAGACGTTTCAACAAAAAAGGGGACCATTTTGAGACTTTTAAAAATTTGGGTACCATTTTGAGATTTTGATTCCAAAATGGGGACCAAAGACATAATTAAACCTTTAAAAATACAACCTTCGGCTAAACCTTGAAAAATGTGTTTTCGACGTAGATAGCGGGAAGTTCTTGGGGCTCATGCTCATGTAGCGAGGAATTGAAGCAAACCCCAAAAAATGAAAAGTTATCATCGAAATGTGAAGTCCAATGAACATCAAGGAGGTGCAGTAACTAATAGGTCGTCTTACCGCCATATCAAGATTTCTCCCCAAGCTAGGTGACAAAACCCAACCCATCATCAATCTCCTCAAAAAATCAACGAAGTTTGCATGGAATGACAAATGCAAGCATATTTTTGAAGATCTCCAAACAATCCTGGCATCCCCTCAATCCTACAAAAACCAAACGTGAACCTCCCACTGATAGTTTATATCATAGCCACAAAAGGAACGGTTAGCGCCGCCATCGTCTAAGAATCTACGGGCATCCAATACCTAGTATACTTTGTTAGTCAGTCGCTGCAAGACCTCGAAACCAGATATCAGAGGGTAGAAAAGTTAGCCCTATCTTTAGTAAATGTAGTAAGAAGGCTTGGACTCCACTTTTAGAACTACTAAGTTATCGTCAGGACGAACTACCTTATCCAAAGAATCTTACAAAAACCAGACTTAGCCGGACGAATGTCTTGATGGGCAATAGAGCTATCCGAATTCAATATCTGATATGAACCACACGGACCTGTCAAAGCTCAATGCTTTATAGACTTCGTCAATGACCTAGAACATGCACCTCAAGAAGAGCAATGGACTTTGTATGTTGATTGATCCTCTAGCCAGAAAGGAGTAGGCGTTGGCATTGTACCAGAAGGCCCCAACTAGATACTCATCAAAAAATCTCTGCACTTCGCCTTCAAAACCTCCAACAATCAAGTTGAATACGAAACTATCTTAGCGGGACTATCCTTAGGAAAGGAAGTTGGAGTATGCGTCCTCACATGCAAGACAAATTCTAAGTTGATCGTACGCCACCTCAACGACGAATTTCAAATTAAAGACTCCACACTCCTCTAGTATTACCACCATGTCCGAAATATCATAAAATTTGGCTTTGAAAATGTTAAAATATAACATATACCAATAGGACAAAACGTTCGAGTTGACGCCTTATCTAAGCTAGCAAGTACAAAGCACAAAGGACAGTACAAGTCCTTACTGTAGCAAAAGTTGGTGGCACCTTCCACAACAAACATATGTTTGGCACTTAAAATAAATAACGACTAGATGTTACCATATGTTCACTACTTAAAAATCGGAAACCCACCGACTAATGCCAGCAAAGGATGGCGAACAAAAGCAGCACGATTTACGTTGATTGGTAGCGACCTATACAAACGAGGGTATGGGCAACCATTACTCAGGTGTGTTACCAAACAACAAGCTCAGTACATAATAAAGGAAATTCACAAAGAGATATGTGGGTATCATTCCGGATCATGGTCCATGACGACTAGAATCCTTTGAGCCGGCTACTATTGGCCAACAATAGAGTCAGATTGCCATGACTTCGTTAGAAAGTGCATACCATGCCAAAAACATGGTAATCTTATTCATCAGAAATAAGAAGAGCTATATTCCATACATTTCGGTGGCCATTCGCAAAAACATGGCAATCTTATTCAAGTCAAGTTCCTCATCATAAGAATTGATTATTTCACAACATGGATTGAAGTCAAACCACACACGACCACCACAGCACAACAGGTCCAACAGCTCGTCTAGAAAGACATAATATGTCAGTCGTGTCACATACCATCATAATAGATAACGAATGCCAATTCATAGATAAAGAGCTCGCAAAATTCCTCAATGGCTTGGGGATTAAACATATAACAAGTTCAATGGAGCATTCGTAAAAAAATGGACAGGCAAAGGCTGCCAACAAGATCATTTTGATAGAACTTCGAAAAAGATTAGACGGGTGAAAGGGAACTGGCCAGGGGAACTATTTAAAGTTTTGTGGGCTTATAGATGCACACCTCAATCAGCCACCAACGAGTCTCCTTTCAGCCTGGTGTACGGAACAGATGCTATGATACTAGTCGATATCGGAGAACCATCTTTAAGAAGGCAAACGTGTGATGAAGACACAAACCAGCACAACTTATTTAGCATCCTTGAATTACTAACAAAACTCTAAGAAAAAGCACAAATCAGGAACATGGGGGCCAAATAGAGAGCGGCAAGAAAGTACAATTCAAAGCTTCGCCCGTGGACGTTCACTAAAGGGGATTTGGTATAGAGAATGGCCAGCACCGCTAGAAAAAAAGACGGCAAATTTTCAGCCAATTGGGAAGGATCCTTCAAGATTCGTGAAAATACAGGGGGAGACGCCTACAAGTTGGAACAATTATCAGGAGATAAGATACCGAACACGTGGAACATGTCTCATTTAAAATTTTACTTTAGTTAATGTCACCAATGTAAGCATAACAAACAACTTGTAACCTTGGGTGTACTCTTCTTTCTCACCCAACATTTTTTCCCTAAAGAGGGTTTTGGCCGGGGAGTTTTCAATGAGGCATCTTAACGTGATGAATAAAATAAGGGTTCTCTACACATTCATTTCATTGAAAACCTTAGGTTCCCCACCACTTATTAAAGTAAGCGGCCTGGATCGAACACTCGCTCCCTTCAATAACAACCTTAAGTTCCCCACCACTTACCAAAGTAAGCGGCCTGGATCGAACACTCACACTCTTCAATAAAAACCTTAAGTTCCCCACCACTTGCCAAAGTAAGCGCGGCCTGGGTCAAACACTCACTCTCTTCAATAACAACCTTAAGTTCCCCACCACTTACCAAAGTAAGCGGCTTGGGTCGAACACTTGTTCTCTTCAATAACAACCTTAAGTTCCCTACCACTTACCAAAGTAAGCGGCATGGGTTGAACACTCGCTCTTTTCAATAACAACCTTAAGTTCCCCACCACTTACCAAAGTAAGCGGTCTGGGTCGAACACTTGCTTTCTTCAATAACAACCTTAAGTTCCCTACCACTCACCAAAGTAAGCGGTATGGGTCGAACACTCGTTCTCTTCAATAACAACCTTAAGTTCCCCACCACTTACCAAAGTAAGCGGTATGGGTCGAACACTCGCTCTCTTCACTAAAAATTTTAAGTTCCCAACCACTTACCAAAGTAAGCGACCTAGGTCGAACACTTTCAATAACAAGAAATTTTTCTTAATTTCCCCACCACTTGTCAAAGTAAGTGGCCTAGGTCGAATATACTACACAATCACAGTTCGAAAACGTAACGCACAATCACACAAGTCCTAGGCGGTACACATATAAATCAAAGTAAAAGCAAAATGAGTGGCATCACACAACATGATAAGCGTAACAAAACAACCATTGTATTACAATATCACGAAAGGATAAAATGATGTTTGTAACAAAAATTAATGTGCAAATTATTACAAACTTATGTTGAATGACAACCAAAATATAAAGAACATTTTAAGTAGCAAGATCGGCATCCACTTCCACCACCACAACCCCCTCACCCACGAAATTTATATCACTAGTAGTTGCCACGTTCTCAACCTCCTCTTCTGAACTCGAGTTTGATTCATTCACCAAACGCCAGTTTAATCAATTCTTATGTGTTTATGTGTCTTGAAATGAACATTAAACCATGTTTGACTTCACATGAGTTGGTAGTATACCATTATATCAGATTACCATTTCACAACCCCCATTATGTAACTACCACAAGTTAAAATGCATTGAAATTAAAACCTGCATATAAATCTGAATAAGCAGAAGGTCATAAATAAAAATACATACTTTAAAGAAAAAAATATGAACCTCAATCTAAGTTTAGGGACATGTTAAAGTTATAAGAAAAATCAAGATAAACTTCATCAAGGGTTGTGTTCCAAGGCCTTGCTGTGATAAAGGCCATTATCTCAACTGGAAGATGGCATGTTTTTGTTGTTACCATATAAAAAATGGACCCAATGTCGTCATCTCCACACATCATTGTTGTAGTGAAGGAAGAAAGGTAAAAAAGTGTATGGTTTCACAAGCCTGTGTTAGGACGCTGGAACCAGTATGAAACAATTCAGCTCGTTACGGATGATGATGTTGCCTTCTTCCTTCCACTCTGACATGATCTTCCAATGAAGTTTTCAGTAACCCTACATCCTCCTAAAAGTGACAAATGCAACAAACTAAACTACAACCAATAATGTCGATGATTAAAGCTTAGTTTTTTTTGTGTTTATGCAAGTTTCAATAAGTTGTTTATTAATTTTTATGATCAGTAATTAATTTCCATGAATGAGTTTAGTGTGTGTAATGTAACAAAGTATTTAATATGTTTTTTCTAAATTTCCAAAACTTGTCTTTGTGTTAAATTGATATTTTCTTTAAGTACTAAGTATCTATTTTTTTGTCAATTTACCTATACACGATTTTTTTTTTTGTCTTTGAAACTTATGCCATTGGTTTTGTTGCATGAAATACTATAGAGTTGATTTTAAGTATTATATTTATCAAATCATTAAGATGACAAATAAAATTCATAAAGTCGTCATCTTTACTTCATTTTTCAACCTTTTTAACTATAAGTACCTATTTTTGATCAATTTATCTATAGACAAATATTTTATTTTGTATCTGAAACTTATGCCATTATTTTTATTGCATCAAATACTATAGAATTGAGTTTAAGTATTATTGTTATCACATCATTAAGACAAAAAATAAAATCAATAAAGTCATCCTCCTCACTTCATTTTTCTTCTCGTTTTACTAACTAAATACCTATTTTTTGGTCAATTTATCTACACACGAATATTTTCTTTTTTGTATCTAAAACTTATTCCATTGGTTTAATTGCATGAAATACTATAGAATTGAGTTTAATGTATACACATTCTTTTTGTGGGTTCGACTTCTGAAAAGGTGTTTGCATGGTTTAGTCACCATCATACAAGCTTTAGTCACCATCATGTTGTGCAAATAACTTTATTTATTGTTACGACTAAGATGGAGTCTATGAAGGTGTTTGCACATGAATTACTGCCCAAATTGCAGGCTGTCAAATTCCCTTTAATTACTCATAACATGACAATGCACCAACATGAATCTATGGAGTGACATTTGTTTTAGTTATCCAACGACTAACATGTCCCTAATTAACTCTTGTATCGTCTATAAAGGTTATTGTTGTTGTTTTTAATTGTTTCTATGGAGACAAATCTTCCAAGAGTTAAAAAAATGTTGCTATGGTGACAACAATAGCACATTGCTGCATACATTGCTTCTATGGTATGTGAAATTCATTTATTATTAACACACAGAAGTTTTTATATTATGACAAATGTTATTTGGTTGATTAGGACGTGGAAGGGAGCATTGTGTCGTCTTACTATCACTCCATGTCTGAACCACATCCAACTATTGTTCCTGTAATAGAGAATGTAGGGTTTGGTGGTGTGGCTAAATTGAGACATCTAAAGGTTAATCATGGTTTAGTAACTGTCTTGGTAGAAAGGTGGAGGCCTAAAACACACATTTCTCATTTACCAATTGGAGAATGCATCATAACCTTGCAAGATGTGTCACTCCATTTGGGCCTTCTTGTCGATGGACCCCCCATCATTGGTCCAACTATGTTGGATTGGGACAAGATGTATGATACCTTATTGGGTATAACACCGGTTAAGGGGGAATCCATTATTGGTTCTATGATCAAACTAAAATGGTTAAGGGAAAATTGATTGCCTATAGATGAAAATTCCAATATTGAGTAAAATGCATTTAATGTACTTGAAGTATTTGAGTAATCTTTGAAGAACCAAGAGCTATAGTTGGGGTTCAACTTGTTTGGCTATCTTGTATAGGGAGATGTGTAGAGCAAAATATCGACGTGCCAAGACTGTGGGTGGTTGTACTTCGTTATTACAATCATGGGCATGGTTTTGGATGCCCTTTATTGCACCCATTTCTAGAGTACGACCAACTTTCCACTTTCTGCCAATGGAGCGGAGGTTGAGTACTAGACTACATAAATGTCCCCTACATTGATTTAGTCGGATACCGCGAATGATAGGCCACATACAACAGAACCATGTAACATTTTACATTTGTATAACAATCGCAAAAAGTTAATTAACTGACTAACTTTTACGATTATTTGTATAGTTTATTTGGGTTCCTTATGAGGGTTTGGACTCTATAATTAACGTTGAAGCATATCGAAACCAAGCAATATGGACATCATGCACAACTTTAATTTGTTTTGTCATTGTTGAATGGCACCAGTTGGACAGTGTGAAGTTACAATTTAGGCTATCACAAGACATCCCTGAAGAACCCAACAACCTTGATTATCTACATAAATTAGACATGAGGGGGAGAGAAGATGAGAACTCTGTTTGTAAACATGCACAATGGATAGAGGTTTGGAAGAACCGGCGCGAGCTAACATTAAATGGGCTATTGATGCTTGGGCCACTTGTGCACACATCAGAGTACATGTCCTAGTATATAACAAACTCTTGTTTATTTTTGTCAATTCCACAAATGTTAAATGATCCTAGAATTCATTGTGCATTCACATCAACAAATGTCCCTCCAATTAAACCATATGCGACTACGCATGACCTAAACACTTCTTTCACCTCTACAACGAGGTATGGAAGGAAGAAGGAATTTTGTTTCTTCATTTTCAGAACTAGGCATGCCAAGTATGTTTGCAACTTACGGTTAAACACAACCTTCTACACAAGCGTGGTTCTGTACAAATCCCCGAACTCCAAATTTCTGTGAAGGTATTGCCCAGCCTCAACAAGACTCAGTTTAGTACGTCCACAATCCATATCCACAATTCATATGATGGTCATGAAGCTGTCGAGGATCAGCAACCACCACCTTCACACCAAGAATAACCTAGACTTGAAGAGAGAAGGAGGAACTAGACCAGAAACAGGCATCGACCATGGTGTGGTACTAGACACCACTACGATGATTAAATGGACAATAATGTAGTTTAATGTTTTATTACATGTGAATTAGGGAGTGTTCTTGTGTTTGTAAGTGTCAATCGTCTTTAGCATAATTTCGATCATGAGTAATGATAAAACTTAATCATTCCAAATGCTTCATTAGTAAATCTTTAACAAAAACTTTTTAACAACTTAGCAAGTTAAATGATCTTAAACACCATGTTAAAACATATAAAGAAAACTAAATGCAAACAAAGTTGTCACACTTCTCAACCTTCATGAAGTTCACATAAAAAGATATTTTTGCCATAGGAACCATCATTGAGTGCCAATGAATGGCATGCTGAAGATCTTCGTCATTCCTTACAAAAAGAAACTCGTCAATGCCTTCCTTAACAAATTCAGGAGGGACATGGTACCACAAATGACTTAGTTGGGGATAAAATGGTCCGATCAAATGACTTCTTATTATGATGCGCATATGGTAAAGAGTAATCGTATGTGGAATTCTACATAAGGAGACCTTTCCATCTTCGAAATCGATAGCAACATTAAAGGAATTATATGCATTGAACTCCTCACAGAAAACATTTTTACTTATTGTACTATAACACTCCACAAGTTTCAAACTAAGCAACCACGACCTTAAATAAAACTGAATAACTTTAGTTGGACAACGTGCCAAGGAAGGTATTTAATTTCACCACTGTAAAAGCTGACACATATATCAAATACACGGCCTCACTTACAACTTCTCATTATGACAAGACTTGTCAACTTTATTGGGAAGTGCCATGGCTAATTTATTATTTGACCCTTGTAAAAGTTGATGGATATTTCAATTGGGATAACGTGCCAAGGAATATATTTAATTTCACCACCATAAAAGTTGACACATATTTCAAATACACGACCTCACTTGCACCTTCTCATTATGACCAGACTTGTCAACTTTATTGGGAAGTGTTAAGGCTGATTTATTATTTGACACTTGTAAAAGTTTACGGATACTTCAATTAGGATAACGTTCCAAGGAAGATATTTAATTTCATCACTATAAAAGTTGATGCATATTTCAAATACACGACCTCACTTGCACCTTCTCATTATGACAAGACTTTTCAACTTTATTGGGTAGTGCAATGGCTGATTTATTATATGACCCTTGTAAAAGTTGATGGATACTTTAATTGGGATAACATGCCAAAATGTTTAATTCCACAACTGTAAAAGATGGTGGATATTTTAAATACATGATCTCACATGCACCTTTTCATTATGACAAGACTTGTCAGTTTTATAGGGATAGTGTTGGGATAGTGTTGCAAGCCAGATTTATTATTTGACTACTATAATAGTTTATATGTACTTTAATTGGGATAACGTGCCAAGGAATATATTTAATTCCACGATTATAAAAGTAGACTAATATTTTAAATTCATGGGCTTATATAGTGTCAAAGCTTACATATGCTGCATTAAATGGGATTATGTTGTGTAAAAAAATAATGCCCTCAAAGGAACCCTGGCATTAGGACAAGACTTGTCTATGCTATTGGGATAGTGTGTCAATAAAGATACATAATTTGACCGCTTGAAAAGTTGACGGATACTTCAACACATAGCCTTACACAATGTAATCATTAATGGGTTCAAATGCACTCTACCAGTATGATAATATGTGTTACCTTTATTGGGATATCAGGTCATATAGACCTTATTTTAAACCATAGCAAGACCCATGACTTTTTCCCTTGTAAATACAGAAACTCCAAAAACAACTTAGTGTACTCTAGTATTACATAACAAACCTAACAACTACAATAGCTATCAAAAGATCAACACATCCAATTTTTTGACATGGAACACTTTGGCATCAACACCCAAGAGAACTATTCAAATTCCTTCCTTGCAGCCTTGTTTTCCAATGGTTAAACGATGCAATGCGAATATGGTGTGAAGTTCCAATGTGAAAGTCCAAAACTCTTTCGTATACCAGAAAATTGCACATTCAACATTTTGATCCTAAAAGTATGCTCAACTCTAGAGGTTCCAACCATGACATCCATCAATAAGTTGTACTTCAAAAGACCTTTATTGAATGAAGAAGGAGCCATTATGCATGATGATGCTCTTCAAATCTCAATAGATGATGACGTTGTAGAAATGATTCATTGTAAGTCTCTTCTACTCATTAAGACAATAATTGAATTGTTTGTTATGTTTACAAGCTGACGAAATACTTAGTCTTCTACAACCAACTCCCTCATCATCTTCCACATTCCCAAACCCTATCCCGCATTCACCAGCAAAGTTATATTATGGAGGACTTCTTAGACGGGCAGGCATCACAGATAGCCTATGTGGTTATGGGCTATACTTTAGATCAGACGTCATTGTGACAATGTCAATCCCCCACAATTTCACCTTTGATGAGCTTCTAGACAAAATAACGTAGAGAACACATTGTGGGAACCGTTTCGTAATAACTCATATTGACTATCTCCATCCTATGAGGGTAGTCAACAACAAACTTATCCATGACACGACTGAAATCAAAACAGACAGTGATGTTGCACAAATGATCATGCGGTGGAAAGAAGTTCAATGTTTGGACCCATTTGTTGCACATCCCTACACTTGGCAATATATTGAATTGTTCATCCAAGCAACATATATACGTCATCCTAATGGAGATCCATGTTCTGTGAAATTTAAAAATTCATTCCATCAGTATTGGTTTAGTTTATTTTATTTTTAAGGCTTAAATACCTTTTTGGTCCTAATTTTCGTGAGCTTTGTTTTGTTTGGTCCTCATTTTTTCGAAATGTTCTAAATGGTCCTCATTTTTGTAATTGGTGGTCAATTTCGTCCTTTTTGCAGACGCCGTTTAAATCGTTAACGAAGGGTGAACAATGATTGTCACGTGTCACTCTGTGGTTTTTTTTAACTTTTTTTTTTATTTTTTTAATTTTAAAAATGTTGTCCACGTGTCAAGTCAACATTGTGACACGTGGCAGTATCTCATCGCTTATATTCAATTTGGTTCCAATTTTCGTTAATTTTGTTCAAATGAGTCCCAAATTTTCTCCTCTCCAAATTGACCAAATTTAATTTCTATATAAATGTTGTACTGAATCATTTAAAAAAATGAAGAATTTCCTTCTAATTTTAAAAACAATGAAAAAATTTTCCTCTAATTTTAAACTAACTTTAACCCTATTTTTTACATATATAATAATTTACCAAAAATCAAACATATATAATAATTTCCCTCCAAAAATATAGTTATGTTTGGTGTAAAAATAATGAAAGAAATATTTAAAATAAATATGAATTTTAATAAAAATAAAATTTTCAATATAACATTTATATAAAAAAAAATTTGGTCATTTTGGATAGAGATAAAATTAGGACTGAATTGAATAAAAATAACAAAAATTGGGACTAAATTGAACAAAATTAACGAAAATTGAGACCAAATTGAATATAAGCCATGAGATACTAGCACGTGTCACAATGCTGACTTGACACGTGGACAACATTTTTAAAATTAAAAAAATTCAAAATTAAAAACAAAATTAAAAAAAATTAAAAAAAAATTAAAAAAAATTAAAAAAACCACAGAGTGACACGTGGCAGTCACTGTTCACCCTCCGTTAACGATTTAAACGGCACTGCAAAAATGACCAAATTGACCACAAATTACAAAAATGATGACCATTTGGAACATTTGAAAAAAATGAGAACCAAACGAAACAAAACTCACAAAAATTGAGACAAAAAAAGTATTTAAGCCTATTTTTAATTATGTCAATTACGCTACTTGTAATGTCTTTGATTAAATAAATATATTTTCTATTCAATTATACTTTATAAATTTCAATATGAAAAATAAAATTTCAAATTACCAGAAAACTATTTAATTTTAGCCAGTTAGGATATTTAAAAAACTAAATTTTAAATTTATATGTAAAGTTAATAGATACTATTTTATACCAGAATATAACTATAAATTTTACATTATTTATTTGTTTCCAAAAATAAGCACTTTATTCAATTAAATTCTTATAAAGAAATTAAAGTACAAAAATATAAATAAAAAATAAATTCTAACTTCCATTTACTTTTTTATTTTATTCATTAAAGATCAAAAAATAAATAGTATAACACCACCTCAAATATTATACATTAATTATTATTACTTTCATTATGTATATTATAATTCATAATTTTTTTCCAAAATTACTATTATAAAAAAATAATACTCAAGAAATAAAAAATAAATAAAATTAGATTTACTTTTACATTTTTCCAAATAACACCTAAAATAACTTAATACTTAATACTAAATCTATTTTAAAAAAAATAACTCAAACAAATTAAAAAAAAAATAGATTTACTGTTATATTTTTTCACATAACACCTAAAATAATTTAATACACAATACTAAATCCATTTAAAAAAAAATTAACATCTTTTTCAATTACTTTTAAGGAAAAACGAAAATAAAAATACTCAAGTACAAAATTCGGTTCCTTGGAACCGAAGATCATACTTAATAACTTGTTAAAAAAATGGTCTAAATTTTATATATATATAATTGTGTGTGTAAACTAATAAATAAGTTAATTATTTTTGTTTTATAAAACGGTCTTAAATTATAAAAATAGTGAGTCCAAAACTCATTTTAAATTCAATACTAATGTAAATTTAGTAAATTTTCAGTAATTAAAATTAATATAAATATTAGTCAAAGGAAGAAAGGGAATGTAGTCATACAGTATATTCTAAAGGTAATGCCCATTACATAGCTCAACATTTAAGAGGAGACAGCAAAACATAGAGAAAAGCAGAATCATGACAAAATGATCAAATCAGAGAAAAGAAAAGAAAAAACAAAAGGGACAATTAAAAATAATGGGAAGAACGTCGTGAAGAATACGAAGAGTGCAAATAGAGTCCCATTCCACATAAACAACAACGCAAATAGGAGCCAGATTCCCATACGAACATAACAGTGATATTCTATCTTCTTGGAAAATGAATACAACATCACTAATGCGTTCCATTATTGTGGTCCACACATGTAGTCAAGAAAATTCAATTCATTTATTATTTTCAGCTTCTTAAAAAGTTCTCCTTTTCTTTTAATATCTATTAGTTATTTTTTGTCCCTTTTCAGTGACAAAAAGAAACCCTACAACAAATCTCTGGGGTCTCTATACTTGCAACTAGAAGAGTTTCCACTCCAGGCATAGTGGACAAGTAAAAGAAGTAACCCAATTTCAATAAAAATAAAAACTAGAAAAAAATAAATAAATTATAAGAGTAACTACAAATATAGGTTAATTGTTAACTGGAAAAATCATATTAGTTTCAATAATAAAAATGGATATCCTACGAGTTTGATTAGGATCTCAAATTTTTAATTTGAATGCTTTTGAAGTATCTGACGGCATAATATCTATTATATTTTCTATATTCTTGAGAGATAGAACTTTAGCCTAGTCCATTTATTTATTTTTACAATATTATTTACAATGAACTACTCAATTCACCATATATTTCACGAGTAAATTTCTATTTTATTCAACTTTCATTATATTTTTCATTGTTTAGTATATTTTATAATCATAATCAAAGTGGTTTAGGTTTCGGTTTGATTCATGTTAAAGATTAGAAACTAAGAAATTTTCAATCCCAATCAAACTGATCAAAGTTAACTAGTTTGGATAAAAATATTCCATAACAATCGGAAAAGAGTTGTACCATCCAAAAAAAGTTGACGCAAAACGCTGAAATATCTATAACTTTTTGACAATTTCTTTTAACTATTGACGTATAAATTAATATAAAAAAAATTCAATTCTTTTCAAAATCAATTTCATGGCATTGGCATTCAGTATGAAGTAAACACACGAAAATAATGGTTCACGTTATTAAAAGGCTGAACAAAGACATATCACGTTTGATTGATATACTAAGAAACGGGTAGTAGTAATAGAAATATAGCATGCACAAGTATATGCGTATAATTTATATGTACTAAGCAATATATATATATATATATATATATATATATATAGATATATATATATATATATATATATATATATCATAATGTGAAAACAATATATTGAGGGTGGAATCCCTTTTTATGCATGTTTTTGGCCAATATGCATCACTTGTCCTTGTCTATATGCGTAATGTAATGAAAATGAACTTATCAAACATTAAAGTGTGGATAAGTTTCAGAAATATACAAGAAACTAAAATGAATTGAATTTTTTTGTTTGTTTGGTTTATTCAATATTTATTGCATAAGTTGATTTCTATTTATTGTATTTTATCTTTTTAATTTGTCAGACATAATTTAGTATAAAAAAAATATTGGTCTAATTTTGAGTGGTAAAATCATGAAAGAGACCTCTCACCACGTAAGCAACTGTGCATGTTGAAAATGGTCAACAGGCTGACGATGCTAGTCATATATTAGTTTCATGTGTTGGAATCTTATCATAGATATTATTAGTATTATTTTATTATTTAAAAATAGATATTATTGCTTCCTTTATTTTGATTAGTTTTTTAGACTCACCGACTTTTGTTTTAAAGTGCTTATTACGGTATAAAAAAAATTAAAAGGGGAGGAGTAGTTATACCTGTGATCAGTGGCTTTTATTATATATATCAAATTAAATAAATGCTATACTTTTTGTACTCTCGTATAAGTAGGCGTTTCGTTATAGGGTAAATTATATTTTCATCTTTCTACACTACAAAAAAAAAAACTAAATTGCGGAAGTTTTAATTTCGTTTAGCGGAGGTTTTTACCCTCCACAAAATAATTTGCAGAGGTTTTTCAAACCTCCACAGATAGGTTCCCCACAAGTTATTTGTGGAGGTTTTCTACAACCCCTGGTACCAGATTTATATTGTGAAAGTTTTTTAATGGAGGGTTATAACCTCTTCTATTCATGACTATTATTTTGTGGAGGTTTAAAACCTCCATTATTTCCATAAACCTATTTGATTCCAAAATTCCTATTTTTCTTTTTGTGGGGGTTAATACCCTCCTCAATTTGAAAATTATACTGTAAAAGTTTTAACCTGTTTCGTTTGTATTATTTAATTTGTGGATTTATTATTGCGTTATTCAAATCTCATAAAAAAACAATATTTTGTTTGTAATTAGAATTTGAGGTACTTATATTTTTACATCAACAATATTTTTTGTAAACTTCAATCAAATACTTCAACCAAAGTGCTCAAATATATATCATTAGAACTTTTGATTCTCAAAATCAACATATTAACATAAAAGCAATTTAAATTGAAACAATTACAACTTAATCCATACTTACTCAAAGTTCATAATACACTAAAATAGTTTCATCCTAAAAAACATCATCAACACCCTAAATATTGCTACCACCAGATGATCCTCTTGTACCCATAGAAGACTCAGGCTCATTTGCATCACCGGTTTGCTAAAATTATAAAAGATAAATATTAGCTGCAAGAAGAACGTCAACCTCAAATCATGAAATCAACATACATATACTAAAATAGTTTATTACTAGATCATTGACCTGCACAAAAATCATGATTATTGTACAATTATCAAATAGCATAAAAATTAACTCTTCAATTTGTAGAATCATTCTAAATGAAACACTGTTATTGTACAAGGACAAGAAAAAATATGTTAATAGTGAGAAAGTTCTCACCCCTGCAGTGTTGCCATCACTTCCATCGCTAGAACCCTCAGTATCCACACTGTTCATATAATCATAAAATTATTCAGTTACTCATCAACTTACTAGTATAAGTCCTGGACCAAAATTCTCTTACACGGGAGAAGAGGGGAGTAGAGTTCATTCTGGTAATAATCATATAGAAGGAATTTGGATCAACAAACCTCTGTGACAACCTGTTTTTAGCTCCAAGCTCAGCACTCTCTGCATTGCAATTGCCTATTGACATTGCAAGCCCATCAAATCCTTTCAATTTCTTCATTGACCCCTGATCAGTATTTCCAGAAAATTTTGTTGGTGAATCTACACTTGAAGGAGTCCCAGCCTGCATCAATTTTCCATGTAAAAATCATCATAATTCATAGTATTCGGGGAATCATCATAAGATTAGGAACTAAGAAGACGGTTAAGAGATAATAAAAACTTACAGCAAGTGGAGATGGAACTCCCTAGCCGTGTGAATGTGTCCCCTACATTATACCAATATAATTTATGAGTACATAGAAAATTTTCCAATCACGAAGGTTTGTTATTACATTAAGAAGATCAAAGAATCAAAGGTCAATAACAGCTGAAATGCACCCACACATAAATAACATGAAAATATCAAGGAAAAAAGGAG
>Ga0214545_1000742_pt1 | contig 55695 bp, 34 predicted proteins | sample CNSS4metaG_FD_160064 | JGI IMG/M metagenome (GOLD analysis project Ga0214545, IMG submission 160064) | Root nodule microbial communities from cowpea collected in UCLA plant growth center, Los Angeles, California, USA - CNSS4 | ecosystem: Host-associated > Plants > Roots > Nodule | place: USA... | reverse complement strand
ATATATATATATATATATATATATATATATATATATATATATTATTTTTTTTCTATATTCTTTTATTTAATCAGTAGCATATTTTTTTAGTCATATTTTTTTTTTCATTTTTTAAATATTTTATTTATATTTTTTGTCGAAGTATTTTATTTTATTTTATTTATGGTAATATAGAACTCAGATGAAAAGTACGAGTTTCACTTTTTTTTTTCAAATTTATTTGTTTAAATTAAATTAATTTCAATCTATAGTCTTGATAAATTGAAAATAATTATACTTTCATTAGAAAAAATATATATAAAATATTAATGAAAATAATATATTAGACTAAGCATACAAACATGTTAAGTTTGATTTTAAAAATATTTATAATTAGGCATGACCGAAAAATATGTGTAAAAATAGATGTTTAATGATATAGAAATCTCTAATTACACACACGACAATAGGTAATATAAAAAACTGAGTAAAATAATATATTTTTATAACACAAAAGGTTTAAAAAATTAAATAATGAAAGAAAAATAAATAATTTATATACCATTTTTTTAAAAAAAAAATTATAGTCCTTAAAATTCTTAAACACCAATGGTGAAGATGCAATTCAGTTAATTCAACGATAAAATAAATGACTTCTCACTTTTTTTTTTTCATTTTAATTTTTTTTTTTTTCTCAATTTTCCGATTTATCCTAATTTTATAAAACATATGGAATCATATGCTTATTATACATCTATTATACCAAAACCAAAATGTTTGCAAAGCATTTCTGTGTTGAATAGTTATGGTTCAATTAATAGGTATTTATCAATGATTATATATAAAGAGTTTATATATAATTATATATAAAGAGTTTATATATAGTTATATAATTATATGTAAATATAAAATGTTTATATGTAATTATATAATTACATTTAAAGATATTTTTTATGTTTATAATTTATAATTTCAATTTTATTTTTTAAAATATAATTATTTATTAAATTTTTAAAAATTAACGTTATTTTTACATATTTTATAATTTTTTTTATCAATTTATCAATATTTATTTTTTTATTTTATTTTTAATAAATATAAATTTATTTTGATGATAATCTATTAAAATACAGGCAGCACAGAATAACGCATTATTTACAGTTAATATTTATAAAAACTTTCATTTTAAATTTATACATATTAAATATTTTTAATTTACAGCATTATTATTAATTTATTTTAATTGTTACTTAAAAGAACATGAAAAAATATAATACATGAATAGGCTAAAAGAATGATATTTGTAGGAATAGAAACTAAAATTTTTTTTATTTTATTTAACTGTTTATTGGGAGAGAGAAAAATAAAGAAACCTCTTGCGGCGTGAGAGTGGAAGAGACAGAGATAGAGTAAACCAAACCAAAACGAAAGGCGAGGCGAAGTGAGTACGAGAAATGGCATGTCGCTCTGTTATTTCATCTTCCCTTCACATGACAAACTCCATGACTGTTAAGGGTGTTCTTTCCTTCGCACCTAACCCTCCTCTGTTTCATCATCTCCCCAAAGCCGTCACCTTTGTTTCCCTTTCTGCTTCAACTAAACCTCCCACGAAGTCATTTCAAGGTTTTCTCATTTTTTCTGTTTTATTTTTACGTTTTTGGGATTTTGTAATTCAGTTAGTTTTTCTGTTTGATGTGCTCATATATATGGAATTGTCACTTGCGTCCATTGAATGAACTTAATTTTATTTGTTGTGCCCGTGAATTGATGTTATCATTTTCGTTATTCTGGTTAAGGAGTGTGGATATTGGTATTTTTGGGGATTGGAGAAGGCAACGAGTTATTAGAAATTTAAAATTGCTGAAGAGATATAGAATGGAAAAACAGTGCAAGTGAAGGAACGAGGAGAGTGAATTTCTTTTTGATGATTTTTTAGATAATCTTTTTGAGTAGGATTCTCATTTATCTTTATTTTAAATAGATAGGTTCAGTGTCATTTTATGTGACTAGTTTAGAGTTCACCATAATTTGGGTTTAACCTTGTAGTGTATGAACAATGACGCTTTTTAGCAGTCCCATTACTTATTTGCAAGTACAAATTATATTTTTGCTTTAAACTTGTGGTTGCATGATATGTTACTGCTTGCTGTAAGGTAAGATCCTCCGAAAATGATGCTTTTCTATAGCAAATTGTACTTTTGAGATACATATGGAGTGTTTAATGACATTTTTTTTGGTTTTATTGTTTTTAATTTTCAGTGAGATCGGTTGTTGGCACTACAGAAGCTGCATCAGGGTTTGATGAAATGGTTTCTGGGACTGAGAGGAAGTATTACATGCTAGGTGGTAAAGGAGGGGTTGGGAAGACAAGCTGTGCTGCTTCACTTGCTGTTAAATTTGCCAATAATGGACACCCAACTCTTGTGGTTTCCACTGATCCAGCACATTCTTTGAGTGATTCTTTTGCTCAGGTTTATTACATTTTTAACCTTATAGTTCTGATGATACTCACATGTTAGCTGCTTCAAGATCTGGTTGCCTTGCCTTGCCTAATACAAGTTTTGCAAATTGTCCACTAGGATTTGACAGGGGGAGCATTGGTGCCAGTGGAAGGACCTGACTATCCACTTTTTGCCCTCGAAGTAAGCTAACATTTTTTGTAGAATGAATTAGCTTATAGTTAGTATCCAGTTTACTTGATGGCATAATTGGTATTTTTGTGGGAATAATTGTATACCATTTATTAGATTACCACTCTCCACTTATTTAAGTTTGTAGGTCCTTACTTCCTTTGCAGATAAACCCTGAGAAATCTAGGGAAGAGTTTCGAAATGCTGCTCAAAAAAATGGTGGAACTGGGGTCAAAGATTTCATGGATGGCATGGGTCTTGGAATGATTGCAGACCAGGTAAAGATTTATTGATATGTTCTCAACATTTCTTGTTATGTGTGTATTTTCACAGTTACACTGAATTTTCACAGGGTGATGAATTTTCTTAAAGCAATTTTTTTTTTATCAGAAGTCTAAACCATAATTCTGTATACTATCAACCTGCCATGATATTGACTCTAACGTGTGTCCTCTTAGAAAGCCCGATTAACCTTTAAGGACTGACTAAGTTGAACTTTAGGCACTAAAATATGAATGGAGAAAAGAACAATGTCACATACTGATAAAAGCCTTGATCAGGCTTGTAGGAATGAGTAGATTTTTCCGCTCAAGCTTCAAAGCACACAAGAATGGTCAAGGGAAAGAACCTTGCACCTGTAGAAGGTTTGGTTGGTTTCTTGGTGTGTTTGAATCAGGGTGGAGTGAGTCTCGACTCTAAGAGGTGTATGAATGTGTTAAGTTCGGTCAAGGTGTATGGAAGCTTGGTTCTTGATGGGTTCTTGGAAGAGTTTTAGAAGAAAGCTCTGGTTGTTTGTTGTTGGAAGGGTTTTAGAATCCTTAAGTTTTTTTGGTTTGATGAAGGTTCTCCTCAAGCTATTTAGCCTTGCTTCTAGTCAGGACACCCCTAGAAGCTCTTGTTATGTCTTAAATTCTCTTCTTCCTTTTTTGGTTCTTAGTCATGCTTCTTGCTGTTATTCCTCCTTGTGTTGGTTCCTCTTAATCCATGATCACATCACACACACAGGATTTATAATCTAATAGCATTTTGCATCTAAATCAATCTGAACACCAATGACAGCTTCTGTTAGAATGAGTATTTAACAAACTCCACTGCTTGATTGAAGCAATGCATCATGGAGTCCCACATCACCCAAGTTTGATTTCTGCGCAACAAAGTCAGTGGAAACTAACATGCAGCATTCTGTTAAAATAATTAAAAAATATTTCCATTAAATTACTTGCCTTTTGCTGTTTAATATTTATATATTCATGATATGCAACTAAACATTTTTTTAACTAAGAAATGCTCAAAGATAATTGGTTCTACTTCAGAATAAGCTTGCTTCTCTAAGACAGGTTCATATGTATTTTTGTTGCAATAGTTGGGAGAGCTAAAACTGGGAGAACTTCTGGATTCACCCCCTCCTGGGCTGGATGAAGCTATTGCGATCTCCAAGGCATGCATTTTATGTGCTGTGTACATTTATTTCGTTGCTAATTATTCATGTAATTATTCCTTTTTGGTTCTACTAACAATTTAAAGCCTTTAGTCAGGTTATGCAATTTCTTGAATCACAGGAATATAGCATGTTTACTCGAATAGTATTTGACACTGCACCTACGGTAAGCAAAAAACTGATAGTTATGTATTTCAGATCACCTTTTGTATTTTAGCCTTACATTGTAGGATTGACCATGTTCCTGATCAGGGTCATACATTACGGTTGTTGTCCTTGCCCGATTTCTTGGATGCATCTATTGGCAAGATACTAAAGGTAAGACTACTGAATTTAATCCTATGAAACTCCTCCCCAATAGAATTGAGTTGATTCACTTGTTTTAGAAGCTGATATTTACAGTAATGAACTTCATAACCCTATGCAATGCGAGAACTTGTTCCAATTTTTAAATAAAATGATTATGTTCTTTATATATAATAATGTGATGCAAATTGCCCTGCCACTCAACCAGTTTTGAGTAGGTTATCTGTGAAGATGTCTTGAACACTTCTTCCCTATAATATTCTAAAATATTTATTTTTTGCATATATATATATATATATATATAGACACACACATAAAAATAGCTAAATAACATGAAATAATTAAATAAGATAGACTAGAAACATCCCACTAATCAATGATAATGATAAAATAAACAAATAAATAAGTATAAGAATGATAAATGTCTTTTTCCCTTTACTAAGGTATTTGGAGAATAATAAAAATTTGATACAGCTTTACTCAAATTTTATTGCTCACAATTCTCGCATAAAGTTCTCCGGTCTTTAAATTTCTGTATTTCGTTTTTTGCTTAATTGAAGGGAGGGATCATGTCCTTTTTAGGCCAATTGCACATGGTTGCTTTTGGTTGAAATTTAATTTGATTTTTGACTTGGTTTTCATTCATACTTGATTTTTTGGATCTCTCATTTGAAAGTGATAAGCTTTGAGAAGAATAAGCTCTGCTAGCTGATCACTTCTCTCTCTTTTCTTTTGTAATTTTAACTTTTGTTAATCAAATTTTTTTGTGATTTTTTTTGTTCTTATATTTATTAAATAGTTTTTTTTATGTTCTTTTACCTATATAATACATTTTAGGAATTTTAAAAATATCTATATTACCTAATAATGTGATTAAAACATTGTATTGTATGGAAAAATATTGTGCTATAAGTTTGGAATGTTGCAATGTTTATCAGATCGTGCTTGGAAACTGTTCCAATTCTACATTTCTCCATCTTCCTCGTTTTTTCTCTTTCCTTTCCCAATTTATGTTTGTGCAAATGCATCCCAGTATTTCAAGTGTAAATTTGAATATTCTTTTCATGAAAGATATAAATCTGATATCTTTATACCCAACATGCAATCTATCAAAGAGCAAAAAGAATAAATTGTTGAAAATTGTCTTTTGAGAGTATTCACAATTTCTCTTCTCTGCCCCCTAAGCATTATGTAATATGTCTGATTCCTTGCCAGATTTCACCTAATGTTTAGGGGAAGTAAGTGGTTGACCAAAATGATGCATCACATGATCATATTTAATCTTCCTTCTTCAAAGTGAACAGTCAGAAATAATCTTTATCATAATTGATACCAATTATTCTTCTGCAGCTAAGACAAAAGATTGCGTCTGCTACATCAGCAATTAAATCTGTGTTTGGGCAAGAAAATACCCAACAGAATGCTGTAAGATTTATTTATACCTGGGATTACTGTTGCGTTCAGTTTCATCTTAATATGCTCACACACATTTGTTATACTAAATTGTGCAGGCTGACAAATTGGAGAAACTTAGGGAGAGAATGTTAAAAGTGCGCGAACTTTTTCGTGACACAGATTCAACTGAATTTGTCATTGTTACAATCCCCACGGTATGATTTATAAATTTCTTTCCACAATTGACTAATATGTGAATGACTGGTGTGTATAACGATATAATGATGAATTGACGTATACTGTTGTGTGACCAACCCTACTAAAAATATTAAAGGACTACAACTTTCAGCTATATTTGCTGTCAGGTGTGGTGTAGGGCTAGGAATTGGTAGCTAGTATGAAAAAGAATGTTACATTTTTGGGAATGCCATATTTGTCAAATTAGAAAGAACGACCCTCTCCTGTTCCAGTTTATTGTGTCTTTCAGTGAAATTATTTCCTGTGCACATTGATTATTGCCTTTCCCTTCCACTGTCTCTGTGTGTCCACTAACATTTTCCTATTTAAATAATTGAAATCTTGAAGTAGAACTGGAGTGTTGGACAAAAGCTTTGGGTTTCAATTCAAAAGAATAAGATTGAGGGGTATCAAAATTCTGTTAAATGTAACCAAGATAAATTGTTCGGGTTGGTTTACCTTTTGGCTAGCAGTAAAGAAGAAGATAAGTTGAAAAATGAAAGAAAGAATGTGTTGGGCATCTATACTGGATATTTTGATCTCCAATTTCCTGTGTGAAATGGAACTGGATCTATCTAATCTTATTGCAAGAACTACTTTCACTATAAGAATCAAATATTCAATTATTAAAATAAAAAATGAATCCACTATATAAGTTTGGCTTTTTATTTTTTATTTTTCTCTTTTGTGAATGTACATGTGATGGAAAATGATTGTTGAATAGTTGTGATGCTGAAGCTTCATAGTGATGCCTAACCTGATTTATTAAAAAAAAAGTCAGTTTGGCTTTTGAACAAAATATCGTCAATTAATTGGTGTAGCCACATTTACTAGGCAAAGGTTTTCGTGGTTGTTGTAGTTTACTGAATGAATGTTAGATAGCTAATACTACATTTCTTAATCGTTGATATTTGTGTCTTTACTCCCCAAAGGTGATGGCAGTTAGCGAATCATCTAGATTGAGTGCTTCCCTTAAGAAGGAAAGTGTTCCTGTGAAGAGACTGGTTGTCAACCAAATTCTTCCACCGTCTCCATCTGATTGCAAGTTTTGTGCTATGAAAAGAAAGGTACTTTTAACCGTTTTCTCTTTAATTTTTGCATGGATTTCATCTGAGTGGTTAGCTACATTGTAATCCTGTTCCACTTGGTGTAGCACTGAACCATATTCAATTTGAATGATATCATCTGGGATAGTTCAGGGTATTCATTGAACTATCTAATGAATAACTAAGCTATTTGATAAAACCTTAAAAGAGAAAGGGAGAATACCTGTGTCTTGAACTTGCGGTTTTTTTTATTTTGAGGATGACAAATTTTTACCGTACTATGAAAACTTTTCAGGATCAGATGCGTGCTCTTGATTTAATTCAGAGTGATCCAGAACTTTCCAGCTTATTGATGATCCAAGCACCACTCGTTGATGTTGAGATAAGAGGTGTTCCGGCTCTCAAATTTCTCGGTGACATTATTTGGAAATGACTTGCACACGTATCAAGCTATGATTAGGTAATATGCTATTTTTAAGTCATTTTGTCACAGCATTTTTAGAATCAAATCATATAGTTTATGATTATTTTTGACCGAATCATATGGTTTATAATTACGCTGAAATTTGAATTTCTTCACTGTTAGGTTAAATTTAGGAATTTGCTGAAGCTGGCCGCTGGTCACATGAGATCACATCAAGGCTATTTATGTAACGAAAGCTACAAAGCAGATGAGATCGCACTTATATAGGCAATGCCTTCCAATATTTACAAGCTAGAGTTTCGAAACATGAAAACTTTTTGGTTTTCACGTTTTTTCACGTTATAAATCATCTTGTATCTGCACTATTTTTTTTAGCTTGCCCACATTTGGGTCTTTTAGGCAGCCATAATGATTTTTATGTTTTTAATTGTTAAGAGAACGATATTCTTGATACACTCACCAAACAATATAGAAGAAAAGTTCGAATGATCTTCATTATTTTCAAATATGGGTGTTTATGAAACGAACTGTAAAATTCAACAATTAATAGCAACGAAAATTAACATTACTAGAATACAAAAACACAGCCAGAAGAGGTGGACATGCAACTATGACATGACTAATTGATCACATCGAACATGCATAGTTAGCCAAAAACCAATATCATCCCCAAAAAAATTATCGGACATTCTAAAAATCATGAGAATCCTAATGTAACCTCTGTTAACTCCAATTTGTACAACTCAGGTTTGTAATGTAAGAGGTAAAATTCGATGGCCTGAAGTTTGGTAGAACCTTACTTCTTTCGGAAGGTTACCATGCAGAAAAATGCTATAGCTCGACCAATTACACCCATAAGAATGAGGATGGATATGCACAAACTCCAATCATGAAGATTGTAGCCACTTTTCAAAAGTGAACCACAACGAGTTATGAGCCACACCCCCTGATACCTGTACAATGAAATTAACTGTATATTCAGCATGCGGATTCGAATGAGTGTTAACTATTAACAAGATATATTTCAAAAATTTTAGAGGATTCATCATTTGCATTAAGGATTTGTTTCTTCAAGCGGTTTATTTACCTTTCAGCATTTGCAACAACTAATGCTTGTAAAGCCCACTTAGAGTAGCATAAATTAGCTATATCCTTCAAAATTTTACTATCGTTTGGTTGTGTTGCAACGAGAGTTAAAACCACGGGAAGAAGTACTGACCACTGCAAAAAACATAAATGTTTTAGAATAATGACGCGAGTAGTATTTAATTGGGATTAGTAAAAGTTTTATACTTACTAGCTGGGCAGCACCAGGTTCAAAAAATATGGACAGTGCATATGCTATACCAGTAACACAGTACACAAGACAAAGCAGCACAATATAATTATCTGCAAAAGTTGATCTCGGATTGGTGAAGAAATAGAACATAGAAAGGTACACCACAGGCTTGATCACTGTATTGAAATGATCTATGGTGTCTTTAGAGAGAAAATAAGCCAAGCTGCTCATGCCAGAATCACTCTCCCTCCAGTAGTGTAATTTTTCCAAGGAAAATGATCTCAAGGCCGCTATCTTGCACAAAAGAGCTGAAATTTACAACAATGGATAAGGATAAAGATGATCACGTGAATGCTAGGGAGATTATTTGCAATGATATTCATATGACTTACATACTGCAATCACCGTATAGGTGTAACCAGCAGCACCAAATGTTTGCTCACTGCCTTTTGTAAGAGATCCTAAGCAGGCTCCAGCAAGCAACAAAATAAGATAATCTATGGCTTGCATCCTAGCTTCTCGTAACCGCTGCTTCCCAACCCTGAAATAACATTAGCATGGAGTAAGAACCATAAACTAACAATTATCTGATTTAAGCAAGACATCAGGAAAATATGATGACTTACCGTATAAGAAAATACTTATATTGCTTGAAAAGGCCAGGAGTTTTTCGGTCAGATAAATCCTTGGATTTAAAAAAATTGTGTCTTATCTTCTCCCCACTGAGTTCCACATTGTTTCTCATGTCTCGCCATAATTCTCCAGCAAATGTTTTGTCTGCATGACTGGATCCATGGGGATCAATTTCACTAGCTGAATTTACACTGTGTGACATATCATATTGAACTGCATTCTGCCTCATATCAAGAGGTATTGGATATCCGTTATGAAGCATCCATCTAACTGGCAGGTCCTTGTAACTCAGTCCTGAGCTTCCACCAGGTGTTGTCAGGCCCTCCAAAATGTCAATGAAGTAATCTGGAGGATTAATCCGCTCTGGAATGTTCATCCCCAAACCTAAAAAGTATTCTTCAACTTTCTTTGCAGATCCGTGATACACAGTAAGACCACCTTTTCCCAGAAGTATAAGGTCATCAAACATCTTGTACAAAGCATAGCTGAAGCAGAAGGTTACAGCCGTTAAAAATGAAAGGGATACTAGTGTTACTGTCAACCAATCCATATTTTATATGTATTCAAGTTATGATAATAAATCTGTCTCAATTCAAGGAAAAAAACGTACAGAAGAATGAGATATGCACATCACAATGTGGTATCAAAGCCCATTAATCATGCTAAGAATGAGATAAAACTCTTGTACACTAAATGGCACTGGCAGCTGAAAAAGAAAAGAGCAGAAAACTTTACCTGGGTTGGTGAACCACCATGCAAATGTTCACTCCCTCAAGAGCTTCGCGTCTTAGTGCTCTTAGAAGCAGCTGAGAAGATGCACTGTCTAAGCCAGACGTGGGTTCATCTAAGATCAATAGTGAAGGTTCCATAACCATTTCCAATCCAACATTTACACGCTTCCTTTGACCTCCAGAGATCCCTCGCTTTTCCACGGTTCCAACCAACGAATTACGCACTGATTGAAGCCCCAAGAATTCAATAACTCTTTCGACAACCAGAACTTTTTCTGGTTTTGACAAGTCAACAGATAGCCTTTCACAAAAGTTCATTAAAATTAGGCATAAGTATAAGAAGACAAGCAAGGCTAAGACGAGAGAAATCTAATATCATTTTTAGGATATATAGCTATTAAAATGTCAAACAATGTGATGTACCTGCACTGTGCACTGAACCAGAGATTCTCTTCCACTGTTAGGTTTCCATGAACTACATCATCTTGTGGCACAAAGCCAGTAATTTTCTTAAAGGAATGGATTGATTCATTCCTTCCATTTATAAGAATTGAACCAGTGACCGAGCATCCTAATGCCTTTCCAGCTAGAGCTGAAAGAAATGTTGTCTTGCCTGCCCCTGATGGACCCATGACAGCAGTTATGCGGCCAGGTTTAATTTTCCCAGTAACATATCTCAATATATGCTTGTTTTGAGCTTTCAATGTTAGAGTCAGATCCTTGAAAGAAATTTCAATTAAAGGCCTTTTCCTTCTTTCAGTGTTTGTAGCCATTTTAATTACCCCCGAGAAGGTAAGCTTCTTGTTTTCTTGTTGCTGAGCTTTCTCTTTTTCTAGCTGAGAATATGCATACTTAAAAATTTGGCTATGAGTATGTGGTTGTTTTCCCTTTGACACATTTGCTGAGATACTTCTACCTCTAGTTTCTACTTCTGTATTAATGTTGTCTTCAATATCAGGATCATTTTCAATTTCTTGTATTATCTGCATCAGACCACTGGGTTCTTTTCCCTTTTTATTTGTTGCCACAGATGAACTTGCAACCATGCTTGAAGTTGTAGGTCGTGAATGTGACAACAACTCAACATCTGCTTCAGAATTTGCTTGTGCCAGAATTTTAACTTTTTCCAGATTTGCTGCATCCTTCTTGAAGGTGCGAGATAGTTGAGCTTGCAGCCCCATTGCACCCTTCTTAGTTGCATCTTTTGCAAATTGCCATCTTTGGCGCGCATTTGCAGTCTTCCTTGCACTTCTAGCTGCTGCTTCTCTAGATTTGGCCACTCTTCTTTCCCTAGTAGTGAGAACTTGGTCAGAACAATTGTAAATAATGAGTAGCAAAGTACTCAAAGCAGCCTGCATAAGCAGTTAAAGAGTGTTAACTTCCACATGGTCTCTGTGTGTGCTCATGTTTCTATTTACGTTTCTCAACATGACATTGTACTAAGAATTGACCATGAACTAAAATACGACTTCGACTTTTCAGTGATGTAGATCAAAGGAAAGGAAGAAATCTATGGAGAGAGACTGAAAGATGGATATAAAGAGAACAGGTAAAAAGTTTAGTTCTAAACTCAAATGTTTAGTTCTCGGGAAATTGAAGTCAAGGAAAATTTTCAGTTCTCAACTCAAATGTTTATTTCTCTACAAATCAAATTACTTAGCTATTCTCCAGTTAAATTTGGAAAAACAAATACTAAATTTCTTGAAGTGCTAAATAACTCCCAATTTATTAAAGTGCACTAATATTAAAACCAAAATTACAAAATTACCATAACAATTAAATTCCAACCAATTCAACTATATTCATTGTTGTGTAGTTCTCTAAAAATCAAAGTACTAAGCCATCCTCCTGTTAAATTTAGAAAAACAAAATGCTAAGTTGCTTAAAGTACTAATAACTCCCAATTTATTAAAGTACACTAATATTAAAACCCAAATTATTAAATTCCCATAACAATTAAATTCCAACCAATGCAACTATATATCATTATTTCAATTCCATATATTTGGGTTCAGAAATAACTTACAATGAGCATAATTCCATATGCACGCATATTTTGGGTTGCTGTGTTTGAATTACATGAACTCAACTTGAAGCATCCTACAAGATAATCAGTAAATGGTCATATGTACTCTGCATATATACAGTCAGAAATTGATCAGTAAATATGAAACTTGAATGATGCTGCAAGAATTCACACTTCATAGTATCTTACTTTTCTCGGATGTGGAACCCATCCTGCAGTAATGTCTGAAATTTCAAGGGAAAATGTTAACGAACTTCCCAAGAAACAGTCTAACAAGTATACCAAGAAATTAACTAAATTGGTCCTGTCTAGTCAAGATAAGCAAAAGCTTAACGTATTCCATTGCAACTATGCAAGATCACTATTAAAAAGCTTTAACCACTTCTTTTTACTTTTTGGAATAGTTATAAATCCTCTTAATAATATTTCCAATTATCAAATGAAGACAGCATTAGATGCTTTCCATGCTGCCAAGATGTAAAATGCATATTTGTTCATTTAATACAGTATTTTATTAAATATGAGGAGAATGCTTCAAGAGGATATATCAAAACTGTTCCTTCTAGAACCCAAATTTGATAGAGTATAGTCATAAAGTTTTGGAGCAAAATAATACCCACTACTGCAAGAAATTCTTTTTGTGGTTGTTGGACAATACGATCCAGCTGAGCAAAATATGTCACTACTGCTACTAACGTCAGCCCAAACATTTGCTCCACCACAGGTATGGTTTGGCTGCATTGGAGGCAGCTGATAAAGATATCTGCAGAAATATATTTGTTCATTAATTTCATAACAGAAAGCAACAAATCAATGAAAAATATCAAATCTTTGATCCAGAATGAGAACTCACGGTTCACATACGCCAGTTGTTTTATTGAGTTTAGCAAGAGGGCAATAGGAACCTAGAGGGCATGCTTCAAGAACAATGTTGCATAGGCCGAAAAAGACATAATACAAGCATCAGAGACAGTTTTTAAGATACATACATCGACAACGGCTAGTTTTATTATAATTGATGTCAATATGCTATAATAATATTGGCTTTTCATTGCAGAAGTTACACATGAAACACACTCACTAGTACAAGATATATTTCCAAATATAAGAATTACACAGAACAAATATAAATCTTTGAATAAATTCTTTGTTAAATCTTTACAGTTAAAAAGTGCCAAACAGCATGTAGATGCTTAAAAGATGAATTAAAAGTTGCTAAAAAAGCTATTTGCAGTCATCTTGGTAAAAATACAAATTAAAGATTCTCAGTCAGTGTACTTACGTATCATGCATGTGATACCATGAGGACAAAAGAAGCCTTCACAACATGGTTGACAGTTTGAAGTTCTTGCAGGTATCTCCTTGGAATTTTTAAGATCAACCTTCTGGCTTGAGAGATCACTACAGGCCCATCCTGGCTCACAACCAGAGACCCACGAGGTTAAATTGCAGTTCTTGTTAGGCTTTAAATAATTGGCACTTACAGATTTCCCCAATAAACTATCCAAGAAAAACTTCACTTCTGCCGCTGTGCACAAACGTTTTGCAATATCTCCTGTTACATCATCAGAGTCCAAAACATAAGAAGAAGAGTTGTCTCATGACACAAACAGATTTCTTGTATTCAAAGAAAAGTAAAATGATGTTCCTTCCCTCATCCAGTCACCTCTGTCGTAGCAAGAAACACTTTCTTTTCCCCAGACCCCACTTTTACTTTTACAGGATGAAATGAAAAATAGTGATCTAAGTTATAGAATACAAACAAGACACAATTATAAAAGATGGCTAGTAGAAAATAATGAGGACCTTCTGTTAACAGTGAACAATATAGTCAAAGCATAACTCATGAACTCCATGTTTGTCTATAAAGAATTCAGAGAAGAGAAATTCTGAAATCTGTAAAATGTATTGTAATGTTGAATATAGAGTTACAACACTCAAGTATATATACAACCTGATAGCTTGATTTATAAGCTAGTCAGTTAAGATTTAACTGTTTTATAACAGACTCCAACTGTCCCAATAGAATAACAGCTGGCTAACTAACTATTAGTTTTAACATACTATTTAATAAAGTGAATATGATACTAAAAAAATCCTAACATTAAACAGTTTTGTACTAACTATAATTTATCTCTCTCAAAGTTACATCCATGAGTTATAACCCATATATCTATAATATTCATCCTCACAGACCAATCAAGTTCTACAAATTTCCGTTTCCTTGGATCTATGAACTTGCCCAATCAGATTTTCTAGCTAAATCATGAACATGTTGGTTGGCTGCTGAGAAACATAAGGTAACTGTAAGAAATGATTAAGAGAAAAGAAAAAAAGGTATATTTTTAACCTCTAGTCTTCTTAATGCAAGATGCCAAGAAGTCCAGATCGGTTGAAAAATTAAATGCTTGATTCCAATCAGCATCCCTGAAAAAAGTAAAATCCCGTTTCACAATCAAATTTAAATGTATCTTATAAGACAATTCAACTTCTTCTTTTCTTTTAAATTTTACATGGAACTAAATCTGGGAGCCACAACCCTTAGAATAATTTCACATGATTAGCTTCAACATCAACTGCATTTCTCACTAAAATGTCATCATATCAAATGAACGCAATGAAACGATTCTTTTGAGTGTTCCTCTAGCAAACCAAGTGATACACATAAAAAATACAACACTGATTCTAACCATCACAACAATGCTAGCAATCACTGTGACAACACAAACTGATCTATCCGTTCATCCTGGTAATAAAACTGTCTATTGTTCTATCCATCCCACGCCAGCACACCAGGTTGCAAAAATAACCACATAGATGGAAAAAATGGTATATAGTATAATAAAAAATTATTAAAAGCGAGAAACTCACGGATCTTTGACACAGAAAGTGGACTCTCTGCTAATTTCCTGGCTGATGATTGATGTCAAATTGGATATTTGACTATACACAAGCTGAGTGACGAGGGGAAGAACAGCAGGGCTATCAATTTGGTCATAGTCATTCATTTGTTGGCACTGCAACTGCGTCATCCAGAGGAACAAGCTGAAAAGCACAATGGGCACCCACAAAGGCTTTGAGTTGGTGCTCCACCTACACATTTTGGAGTGACCCCAAAGGTTGAAAATGAATAGAACAGAGCCTATTGGCACTCTACAGCAAAAGGGTTTTGAGCTTCTGCTTCAAGGAATGCCATGCCATGATGGGAACATAGCAATAGAAAAGAGAGATTGAGAAAGAAGTGATTTTGTAGTGGTGGGTCCCGCCAAAGGGACAGTCGTGACACCACGTTCGAACGAGGTTTTGTATAAATCTGTTTAATACATTGAGAAGACAAGTATTATAGTATTATAGTGTACAAAAAAGAAAGACATTCCGTTAATTTAGCCTCGAGTTTTGGTTAAAATTTCAGATTTTCAATTCAGAAAGGAATCTACTCTTTCAGGATCTCAATTTCTACTTACTTATAAGCGACCCAGTAAGACTAAACATGTTTAAAAAATCAAATGAAGTTATTTGTATAGACAAAACCATAAGAAAATCATATTTACAGAAATTATATTAAAATAAGAATTATTTTTATGGGTTAACTATATAACGAAATTGGAATTTGTTTTTCTCTCAAGATTCATAAAAAAATCCGCTTTTTATATAATAGTAATGTATGAAATTTGTTTTTGGGACAACATTAACTTTTAGTTGACGTGTCTAAGAATTATATGTCATAGTGACTGAATTGACATGTCAGACGCCATAATCAAGTGATGTGGTTGACATATATAATTTTAAAAAAGAAATTCTTCTTTTTTATTTATTCATACACATATATTATTTTTTGTATTTTTACTCTGAAAGACGTATTTCATGTATTTAAAATAAAAAAAATTATAATATCAATTTTAAATTAATTAAGTTTAATGAAATAAAATATATTTAACTAAGTTTTAAGTAAAATTTAGGTATTTTTAATTAAATATTCATAGTTTTCAATTAAGTATTTACTATTTAATTTTTTTTTCATTATTATAAAGATATAATTGCTATCTTATTCTAGTAGAGGTTCCTAATTATTTATTGAGATGTGCCTAGTCACTTTGTTAGAGGTCTTTAGTCACCTTGTGAGAGGTCCCTAGTCACCTGATGAGAGGTCTCTGGTCACTTGCTAAGAAGTTCTTAATCACTCGCGTAGAGCTCCCTAGTCACATGTTGAGAGCTCCCTAGTCATTTGCTGAGAGGTCCTTGGTCACTCGCTAAGAGGTCCTTAACCACTAGCTAAGAGATCCCTCTGGTCACTTGCAGGTCACTTGCTAAGATGTCCCTGGTCACCTGCTGAAAGGTCCCTGGTCACTTGTTGAGAGGTCCTTAGTCTCTACTTAGATGTCCCTGATCACTTGCTAAGAGGTCCTTGGCTACTTGTTGAGAGGTCTTTAGTTACTTCCTGAAAGGTCCATGGTCACTTACGGAGAGGTCTTTGTTCTCTATTGAAAGGTCCTTGATCACTTACTGAGAGGTCCTTGATCACTTGCTAAGAGGCCCCTGATCACTTATTGAGAGGTCCCTAATCACTTGTTGAGAGGTCCCTAGTCTCTACAAAAAGATCCCTAGTCATTTGTTGAGAGTCTTTAATCACTTGGTGAGAAGTTATTGGTCTTTGTTAACAAATCTTTGGTCTCTGCTGAGAGGTTTCTGATTACTTGTTGAGAGATCATTTACAATAAGACCGAAGTCTCGATAAAGCCAAATCTAACCATCAGAACTTGACAAACCAAACTTTTGGACCCAATTACTTTCCAAATTAGTTAAATTTGGTTTTTCTAATGAAAAATATATTTTAAGGATTAATTACTTTTGTAATGAATTATTATTATTACACATGATTTCTGTTTGAGAATTTGGTTGAAATGTCAATATAAACAATTTTGTTTGAATGTAAACAATTGTACAAAACAATAATATGTATGATATAAATATATACTTTTTTAAGTTTTAATTTTCAAGTGTAAAGAAAATTTTTATTATAAATAAACTGTTAACTAAATCCTCTAATTTGTGCTGTGAATTCAATAATCACTTCTACTTCCATCTTCAACCAATAATTAATTAATGCCAAACAAATCATTATTTCTTAGTGGCACCGATACGTGTTAATGTACTGATTTATGAATATATCACATGCATGAATTATAATTGTTAATTAATGTGGTTTGTTACAGTCAGTTTGTATAATCGTTTAATTTTCAGCGTGTAAAACTAATAAATATTCGAGCTTATCCTAAAATAGGCATAAACTAACAAATCCACACAAACCAATAAAAATTGACGACTCAATCCATTTGTATCATAAAACTGAATTTTAATTAAATTAATTTGAAGATTGTGAACTGGTCAAAAGTTTTAAAATATCAAAAGCTGATCTATACTTTAGTCAATACAAATATTTTTAAAATATTTGTTAGTACAAAAAATCGAGTAAATTATGTTAACACAATATTATTTTGATTTGTTCGTTAAAAATAGAAAATTTACAGCATTTATATTTTTTTAAGAAAATAATTATGATTAGATAATATTATCTTATTGTTGAAACTTAAACCTAATGATTATAATTTATATATATTTTAATGTTTAAAACTTCTAAATTTTATTTTTCTAGTTACAATATTACTGAATTATATTTTCATGTTTCTTTAATACTATTTATTTATTATTATCATATGATATCGATTTAACCCTCATAATCTTTAAATTCTAAATCAGTTTGTTAACCTATTAATTGTACTCTTTATAAATAAAGATGATGAGTAATCAGATCATCATTTTCTAACAATTAGAAATAATTTTAATGTAGAAGTGTCATATTCAACTCTTTAGTTTGAAGACCTAAATTTTAATGAAATTTTCATCAAACTAAGTTTACGTGGAATGAAACAAAAAAAAATTAAGATCAATTTAACTAAAATTCTGAATCTTGAAACTAAAAAAGAAATAATCTTAAATTTTAACAAAATACAATATATGGAATCTTAAGTTGTAAAAAGTATAAATATAAACAAAATGAAAATAAAATCTAACTTTTATAAGATCACAGTAAAATTGATTTATTTTTAAATAATAAAAAAAACCTGCTTAAACTAATACAATTAGTCATGACAACACCTTTATAGATAGAGCTACTAAATAATCCAAAAGTAAGTGTGAAAAAGATAAGATATGATGTCACAAACAGTCACAAACAGCAAATGAATGGAATTTCAAGAAAAGACAGCATGCATATGAATAGCGGCGCCGGTTATTGCCATATTGGCCCAATTTGTTTATTTAATTTATTCCCATATTGGCCCAATACTTATATATTATTATATTATAGATAGATTATAATAAAAATCTCCATAAGGTTTCGGTTTTCTATTAAACAATTTTAAAATATTTTTGTTTTCTGTTTATATCACTTTCTACTATATTAACGCTTTTTTTACAATATAATCTCAAACTACTTATTTTAACCGACAATATTTATTTTATTTTGTAAATTGAATTTTATGTTTAATTTTTTTAATAGTACTACATAGCTTTATATTATTTGCGATTTATGTGAAACATATTATGTTTGATATATTTAAAATATTTATTTATCCCCCAAAAATATTTGTTATGGAAATTTTTATCGTGCTTGTTTATTAATTTTGAAAGTAAAAACTACTAATATTATTTACATTAGGTTAATATAATTATACTATAAATAGAAAAACTACTTATGAGGTTGCAGGGTTAAAGTAACAAGTTTTTGTTGCTTGGTTACTCTGATATTCTGCATTTTATTGTCCTGTTTTCTTCAGCATTCAACAAACCTTTCACGCTCTCCATCTCCATCTTCCCATCCCTTTTTTCAATACCTATTCCCTCTCAGTTCTTTCTTTTCTTTTTCTGCAAGGTTTGTTCTTTTTTTGTTCTGTTATCTCTTCCTCGCGATTTTTTTTAAGTGTTTTTCTCTTTTCCCCCTCTTTTTGGGTGATCGGATATTTTTTAATCTGGATAAGGTATTAGGGTTTTTCTTTAATGATTCTAGGTTTTCGCTTTGGAATTCTGATGCATTGGGAGTGCAAATCAAGGGTTCTCTTTGTCTTTTGTATGCTAAATTTTCAACTTTTAGCATCTTTCTTGACGTTAAACTAGCCTTCTAGTGGGCGTAATGGTGGATGATATCCCAATTTTCCTCTCTTGTGGCTTTTTGGGTTAGATTGAGCATTTTCTGGAGTAGGTGGAAACTGGCTTGGTGTGATGCTTCTGATCTATGTTTTCTTATGTTGGATTTGATGAGTGATAATACGTTTTCACTTTTCATTATTTTCATTATGAACTGTGTTTTAATAGTCAGACAAAAAGAATATCATATAATCATATTATTCTTTTTAAATCTTGTGTAAAATTGGTTGTATTTATTTCACTATGATGTGCATCACACGTATTAAAGCGGGGATCATCCTACACAGTTTGACTATCAACCTTTGTTTATTTTCAGCAATTGAACTCTTCAGAGGCATAAAGGTAAAGCAAGTTGGTTTCTGGAGTAGTTAGAATTACATGTGTTTTGTGGGCAGATGGCAACACATGACATGGATCCCGATGTTGTTCGCTGGGGTCTTCATCTTCTAGATGTTTGCACGCTTTCCCATCATGGTTCGCCTAGTATCCTTACCCACTATGATCCTGATTTTAGTCGAGTTGAATATGTCAGAGAAGGATACTGTCAGCATGAGTATGTGGAGAATGACGAGGCTGTTGCACGAGCTTATCAAGAAGAATTATCACAACTTGACTCCATGGGAGCTTCTGGGACACCCAGTTATCAGAATGAGGGAATGCAAGGAACTGTCTATACACAAGATTGGCCTCATTCTTCAAATGGAAACTATAATTATGGTAGAAAGTTGCTGTTCTGAATTAGTTTTTTGCTTTGCTAGTTGTATTTTGTTTTATTTTTTATTTAATGCATTTTCTAATCCTGTCGTGATAAATTTGTCATCGTTTAGGAAACGAGTCTTGTCAGAACTCTGTAGATGAGTCCCCGTACAATATGAAAGATGTGGAGAATTATGGTCCAAGTGAAAGGGGAAATGATATGCATGACATTGATGTTTTTGGTTCCTCTAGGTCAGGAGAGGTACCTGTTATTAGAGATGATGTCTGGGATTCTTTGGAAATATCAGACGAATCTTCTCTTGATGGCGAAGTTGGCAAAAGATTATACCAGATGGTTCCCATCCCCGTAAGTGTAGCTCTAGTCCATCCACTTAATTTTGTTTTATGGTCATGATGTATCTCTTCTGCTCAGATCATGAGAAACAAAGTTCAATGTATAACAATTATGTGCCACCCTTTACACTGTAATATTAAACGTGACGCTGAAGCTTAATAATTATAATTTATACGCACACCAGAACAAAATAATCAATTATGAGCAGTAGGGGTACAATTGTGGGGTGGCAGAACAGAGCTCCTGAGGCACTCATCATAGAGTGTCTGGCTGTTGCTGCCCTCACGCCACAAATCACAAAAAATCACTGCAATTTGTGGGCTATGCCACCGCACCTCTGTTTGCACTGTCCCTGGACAGTCTATGCGACCAGGTTGTGCTGAGCAACCTTTTTTCTGCGTCTGTTGTACAACTTCTAGTGTGACAAAATGGTTGGGGTGAAGTTGTGGGCTGACGGGAGAAAGAGGCTAAGTTTTTTCTTTTCTTGCGTGAGGAGGTGACAAATAATGGGAGAAATTAGAAAGAGGCTTTTTTTTTATTGGGTGAGAAAGGGTGTTGGGTCTAAGCCTCACATTGGCCCAGTCTCCACCCCAAGCAGTCCTACAATCTGAGACGGATTTTCTTGCTGTTTTTTTTTTATTATTAATCATATACTATACTATTATAAGGTACTCTAATATTTAAAAAGAATATGAATACATAATTATAATGTGTATATTATGATAGAAACAAATATGTATACTGTAATAGAAAAAATATGTAGTATATATGTACATAGAACTGTAGACTTACTATAATCATAAGAGTTTCTATAGTTTATAAAAGTGGCTGCTATATATCTGCTGTTATCTACTTTAATAGAAAAAATATGTAGTATATATGTACATAGAACTGTAGACTTACTATAATCACAAGAGTTTCTATAGTTTATAAAAGTGGCTGCTATTATGTGCTGTTATCTGCTTTTTTCTGCTATGTACAAGACTAAAGTGTGATAGGTTATCAACATTACTGTTTAGATAGATTTCTTCTTTAAATAACACTTTATGCGCTTACTTCTCTTGCTCGTGTTTGCAGCATATTCCTAAAACCAATGAAAAAATACCATCTGATGACGAAGAGACATCAGATCATCAAAGGCTTCTAGACAGGTCTTCATTTTATGTTTTTATATCTCTTGGCTTGAGTAGTTTTCCATATAGAAGTGAAATTCTGTACAATAATTAGAAGAGAACTCCCTAACCCCGAAATACAACCAAAAACTGTCTTAATCCGCCCTGTGTATCTTTAATGAGCTGTGAGGATAATTCATCTCCAAGAGTTGAAAATAAAAAGTAACAGGGAAACAGAAAACTGGTATTGCAGAAATGTTGATCAGTTGCTTTGTGTAACAGAGATGTTTGTCTTTTAAAATACCAAGCAATAGCTATGCCGAGTGGAGGGACAAAAGTATTGCTCATCAAAAGGTCAAATTATACCTTATCAACTGTAGTTTTGATGCTTTCTCTAGAGAAGAGAAGAGGAAGCAACCATCAAATCACCCCTTGTGTTTTGTGATGAAGCTTATGAATAATGTTGTGCTTTCATGATTTAGTTTTCTACAGAAACAAAATTTTCTTGGCCTAAACATTTTCCCATTTCAAGAAGGTTGGAAATGTAAAACTGAATCAACATGATTTCTTATCGGATCTCCCACATCTGCCTGTGAGAAGTCCTTCGTAGTATTCTTTATCCTTTAGTCCAAATCCGTCCGAATAAGAAAGAGTTAGGGGGGAATATTGGACAAGTGAGGTTGAATTAGTCAAATAGAATAAAATTTGTTCTATCTAGCTCTTTCTTCTTTTTATTTCTCCTTCACTTTGCATTTAAATTTGAACAAAATGTATGTCTATCTTTGTCTTTTTGTTATTGGGCATTTATCTAAATTTAAGAATTTGGTCTTTCTTAGATTGCAGTTATATGATCTGATTGAGAATAAGGTTCAAGGAGATGGTAACTGCCAGGTTGGTTCTTTATTCTTATTATTGGGATGTAGTTCAATTGCTGCATTGAATATTTATCTCTTGTTGCTAGAGAATTTGTAAGTTTATTATGAGAAAAGCGCATTTAGACTTTGGTGTTGTATCTTGTGAAAATAGGCTTGGCAACATGGTGGGTTTGGCACCTCCCAAACTATGCAACCTACTTGTGCCTTTTCATTAGTTATGGAAAAGCCTGAACCTGCCTACTTCTATGACTCCTTTGAAAGCTTCTAACATCTATTTATACCAATAGCCTTATCATAATCTTTAAGAAGTAATAGGCAACCCAGAATTTAATGGAATCCAGCCAAAATGTGTCAAGATTTGGAGGGGTTGTTGGATAAAAACATTGGTGGTAATTACACTTGATAATAATGGAAGCAACTCATTCTAGAAAAAAAAAATTGGCTGAACTTTCTGGTTATGGAGGTAGACACGGGAGTACTTCCAAATTCCACCACCTCTATTTACAATTTTGTTATTTTGGTAGTGGAGTATTTATTGGAATTTTTTACAGTTATATAGCTAAACATTTTGAATTTTCTGAATATAATTTTTATGAGCATTACTACATGTCAGTGAATCATAAACTTTCATTCTCATTAGTCATAATACTCTTTCAATGGAAAATGTGCCTTATTGGAGTCATATTATTTCAGTTCCGTTCTTTGTCAGACCAGCTCTATCGATCTCCAGACCACCACCAATTTGTGCGGGAGCAGATTATTCAACAGGTTCATAAGTGTGTCTTGTATTGTCTCTTGAGTGCACTGCTTTATATTCATTGGTATTCATACATTATTTGTTTGTGTCTTTTGTCAGCTCAAATCTTCCCCAGATCTGTATTCTGGTTATGTTCCCATGGGTTATAGTGATTATTTGAAGAAGATGAGCAAGTATGTTCGTATTTCTAATCATGCTATGTTATTTTTGTTGATGTGGCTTCATTAGATTATGTGTTTACTGATAGCTTTCTGTGTGAATGTACCAGGAGTGGTGAATGGGGTGATCATGTCACATTGCAGGCGGCTGCAGATTGGGTACGAGGAAATAAACATTTTCCATTTTATTTTGCCTCCCCTATAATACTTTATTTTATTGTCTATGCTGTCTAATGCCTTTGCAAACGTAATTGAGATTTCAAAGTGGAAAATCTTTCCGAATGTTTAAGTTAAACAAAAAATTACACTGGTTTTTTCGGCATTTATTTTGTTGAAGTTCAGAGAGAAATGAGAGAAGAGTTTCTGTATGCTCAGGCAAAATGAATTAGCCAATTTACAATAGGCGAGAGACAAGCTGTATATATCTGTCTAACTCTAGGAGTTTAATAAGATATAACAGATCAACAGGTTGTAACTAACTGTACAGCTGTCACGAGGCCTAGACATAAAAGAACTGGTACTGGAAATAGTTTACAGAGTAAAATACTACTCTGTTACTTTTAAAGTTCAAATGTTTCAAGCTATTATTTTATTCCACCACTGATTTATCCAAGGTTTAAAATGATTAGAATTATAATCTTTATATTTAATGAAGATATGGGGCTTTAAAACTGCCATAGAGGTCGGGAGCTAAGAGCTTTGTCCCCTTAACTGAGTCTGCCCATCTTAACTGAAATCAGTCAAGGTAGAAGGTTGATTCAGGATACCAAAGTTCTAGGACTAAATATGAAAGTGGTTATGAATGGTGATATGAGATTTACATTCTAAATTTGTTGATGTAAAATTTTGTAGTTTATTATTATTTTGGAGATATGTTGCTTCCATTCCGTAGGAGTTATGAACAAAATGAGTATCCTGGGTAGAATTTAAACTGTATATCGCCTGTTTGAAATGGTGGATAAAATCTGATAACCATTTTGTTGATGTATTCTCATTTATCTTTGGGACTGATATGGTCATTTCTGATGTCCTTTCAGTATGGTGTCAAAATTCTTGTTATTACATCTTTTAAGGACACGTGTTACATAGAGATTCTTCCACAGATACAGAAGTCTGGAAGAGGTAAGATTGTATTAGCACTTGTTTAGTATGTATACATGTCTGTGCATGTGAGTGATACGATAGAGTTTGAAGTTATGCTTCAGCAGCATGCTTAGTTTGTGGCTTGTGTGATTTCTGCAGTGATATTTCTGAGCTTTTGGGCAGAGGTGCATTACAACTCAATCTATCCAGAAGGAGGTAACATCTTTAGTTTCTATATGAATAGAATACAAGTTGAAGCTCTCTGTAAAAATTTAGACGTTTACAATTAATGTATTTCCACATACATTTTTCTAATCTTGATAATCCTCTATTAAATCTTTATACCATGTCCTCCAACGTTACCATTTACTAATTATTTTACCTTGAATCCTGTTTTACCAAACAGTAGACATGTAGCTAAAGATCTCTCTAGCTACAATTGCAATACTGAATATCACCCCTTGTGGGATAATACACTATTTGATTTTCAAAGTTGGAGCATGTGATATTAGGACTTTATGAGTTGCTGTCGCCTGTGAATATAGTTTTACTTTTACCTGAAGAAATATTTTCGAGGCTTTTCCTCATTTGTTCTCTAATCAGCACTGAAAATAAAAAAAGAACATTACTTATTTTTCCCTGCTGATTGCTGAAATTGACTTGGCACTAATGTTTAGCATGTGTTTTTATATTCAGAATTGCCCTCATTTCAGACAAGGAAAAAGAAGAAATGGTGGAATTTTGGTGCATAGGTACAGTCAGTCACATTTTGATGCTACTATTTCATACACCATCAGTAGTGGCTTCCATCGGCATTGTAATTATGAGCTTTTAATGTTTTTAGAGCTGTTGCTAACGCTACCTCCATTATTTTGTATATATGAACATTTTTTAGTTTTATGTATATAATTTATTCTTTTGTATATATTTATTTTATTTTATTTATCCTATCTTTTCTTGCGTAGTTTTGAAGAATGATTGACTAAGGACCTGTTTTCATTTTAAAGTATTTTATTTTTTTAATGTTTTGTTTGGGTAAAATAATTAAAAATGATTAAATTTTAATTTTTCTGTTTGGATAGATTGTTTTAATTACTATTTATTTAGTAAAAAAAAATAGTATGAAATATATTTAATAATTGAAAAGTATCTATTGGTAATGCTATTCATTTGAAGTTGGTTGAGATTATTTATTGTCTAAAATTTGTAAGATTCCTTCGATCATTGAAATAGGGAGCTTTTTCAGTGGAATTTATTTTAAGATGTTATAATTATTTCGGTTGATGTAAAATATATTTGTCATTGTAGGCCAGTTTTCTTGGCTAACATTTTAATTGATGTTGAGTAAAAATTTCCCTTTTGACTAACCAAATTAGTTGTAGTCTCAGGTTAGCTAATAGGTTTTCCCATTTGGTGTTGTATAGTATTGGTGATCTTATCAAGAAACACAATTGTTACATATATATTGATAAAAATAATTAGAAAATTGTTAATGATGATGTTAGCAAGAAACAATTGTTACATATATTGATATTGATAAAAATAATAATTAGAAAAATGTTAATAGATAAAATTTAATTATCATTTGTGGCAAAATATTGTTGTCCATTGCTCACAGATTTTGACAGATGTAACCAAAGAAATAGATTTGGCTTAGATCGATGAAAAAAATAATTTCAACAATTTTAGAGAATAACTTCTATAAAGGACGAAACTCTGTCATATATTCATTACAAAATAATCTTATAACTGAATAAAAGAACTTAAATAACATTGACTGAATAAAAAAATTGCCCGTGTTAACCGAAAAAAAAAAACATTTAATGTTGACGAAAAATTACAACTTCAACTAAAAACAACAACCTAGGTGTTCATTGAAAAGGTTGTTTGAAATCAGTTTAAAATATTCATAATATTAACATTGGAAATTCTAACTAATAGAGGTTAAGGATTAATACTAGTCTACATTGACTAAAAATAACTAGAATCATTGGAAGTCTAAAAAATAATAGCTAAAAAATTATAGTCACTCTTAGTTAAAAATTTAATGTCGAGTCGAGTCATATTTCAATTTTCATGTAATTGTCAACATCTTAATAAAAATCTAAATCTTAACAACAAATTAAGTGAGTGATGTTTCTACCCTATCAAATTAAATGTGTCACTTAAATTTTAGTGAAAATTAAAATTAATTTTTTTTAAATTTTTTTTAAATTACTTTAGTTCCTCATCTTTTTAAATATATGAATTTAGTCTTTTAAATCAAAATTTTTTAAGTTTATTTGACGTTTTAAACACATTTCTAATCCAACATTGAAGTATCTAATGTTAAAGTGAATGTGTCAAACGAACAAACTCAAATACTATCATAAACACATTTGAAACATAAAATAAACTTAACAAAATTTGATTAAAATGACTAAACCCACATTTTTTTAAGTTAAAGGACTAAATTAAATTAAAATTTCCAAAAATAATTAATTTTCATTAAAAATTAAAAATTAAAAATAAAAACATATTTAACCATCGTAAATTTAACTCAAGTTAACCATATTTTAATTTTGATGTAATAGTCAACGTCTTAATTTCAACTTAGTGAGTAATGTTTGAACTGGAAGAAACTAAGTAGAATTTCACGTTTTTTATTTTTAGGTAATAAATGAAATGACACCATTCCAAGTAGTAAAACTGTGAGAAATTTTATCATCAAAACAATTTTTCAACAAAATAAATTATTTTACAAATGATTTTCAGAAATCAATCGTTCATTCTTTTGTGAAATATATTTTTTAGAAGCTTTTTATCAAGTGAGCCATGGAGTGAGAGGTGAAATTTGATGGAGTGTAAAAAGCTTTTAGCCGAGAAAGAAAAGTCCGGACAGGTTAGGGGTTTAATTTATTTAATTTTTTTCTATCTTATAAAAAATTAGTTTAAATACTTTTGGTTCTTACAATATATTCTTATTTTATTCCTTAAAATATATTCTTCATTATAGTAGGGGTAAGCTTTCGAATGTGAACAAATAGTTTTTTTTTTAAGGGTTATCCTTAAAAAACGATCATGTTATCTAATATTAGGGGTAGTTTTAACTAGGCTTTATTTTAGTTTCTTAGTTATGTCTATCAACTTATACAATACTTTATCCATATAATTATTGTATAAATTTTATTATAATGTATTAAAATTATATATATATATAATATTTTTAAAAAACAATTATATATATATATATATATATATATATATATTTATTTATTTGTACCTAATTGAATAAAGATTCATTATTTTGACTTTAATTTTGCATGGAAGAAGAAAAACTTCCGTCAAAAACCAAAATAAGGAAATAAAAATTAAAAATTGAAAGAAGAGAAAAAATTGCTTGACGAATTAAAATTAATTATTAATTCTATTTTATCAAGAAAATAATTATAATTAGCTTTAAAAGGTTAAAAAAAAGTAAAAAGAAAATAGAAAAAAATATTGAAAAATTATACTTATAAATTATACATTCAATATAACTTAAGTGGACATGACTGTACAAAATAGGTATAAATTATAAATTAGTTTAAAAGGAAAAGCGGACTTAATTGATATGATGCATGTCACTCACTGAATCGTCACAACCATCCCCATCCATATCATACTTCCGTGACAGTTATACACTCTTAATAATTAATAATAAAGTGCAATTATTTTTCAGAAGCTTATAAATATGTAATTACCGAAGGTCTTAATTATTTTATTTATTTTTGAGTAATTTTGTAATTAAAAAATAGTTAAATTTAAAAAATAGTTGAAATGATTAAATTTTTAAAAAACTGTTAAATTGATAAAATAATTATTTTAACTTAAAAAAGTTATTTAAAAGATAAATTTGAAAAACAAATGGCCATCAAAAAAGAAAATCACTTTCGTATATAGGAATAGATGAAAGTGATGACGTAGCACTAATATTCCATCAACAAGTTCTGGAAACAAAATAATAGCATACACTTGTATTACATAAGGTTTTGTAAAATTAAGGAACCACAATAAAACAGATATTAGAGCCGGAAAGAAATTATAATAATTTAATTTACTTATATTTATATTATATGCTAATTTATTGCTTAGTATATCGCATAAGATAAAAATATGTTTAATTATAATCTATTAGTTATACATTTTAAAATGAATTGGGTGATCAATGGTGTAAATTTCAACCAATTCCACCCTTAGAAATATTTGAATAAAAAGTGGAGTGGTGTAATAACATAATTATCTTATTCCAAAAGGAATATGATATTTCAGAAACTCATTCCAGAATAAGGGAAGATGGTGAAAAACCTTGTAAAAGAATAGTTAAACCTAGCATTTGTAAGGGACATAAGGAGGAAATAAAAAAGAAAGATGAAGGCAGGAAATTTGCAGCATATTATTTACATAGATGAAATAGAAGTTGAGAGCCTGATCTAATAATGACTCCTGGATACTGCAATAAGTCATTTTAGCATTATTTTCTTTACAGACAATGGAGCTCATATACATACACAGTAAATACACATTGCCGTCTATTCTTGACATCCTATGTTAACTCTCCTTGCGGAGATTTTTTTCTGTCAAGTTATAGTAACGAAATGAAGCAAAATAACAAACATAATTTATTCTAATGGCTCAGCTGACCGTGTTTATCTCCAATGCTTTATACGAGGTAAAGCTTGCAGGCGACACTTGGTGATATAAACATTCATGTTAGCTGTACAAAACAAAAGCTTGTTTGGACTCTCTCCACGCCTCAGGCCAACAATCCAATACGCCTTTCTGCAAATAATCATCAAAATTCACAAATCAAACACAAAATACAAATCAAGACTATATGTTTCCATTCCTCACCTCCAGTTGTTATCAGCTTCTCCACGCGAGAAACTATATGTTTCCCATATGTATACCGCTTCAGGGCATTCAAGTGAACCTTGATGCGAGAAAGGATCAGCTCCAGACTTCGATCATCACAAGTCTCAAGAACCTTTTGCACCACATAATTTCCAAAAGGGTCTTTCATCATAGCCTACAAATTATGTTATGTCATTTATTTACTATCAACGTAATTCATACTTTACCTTTTATCACAAATAAATGGATCCAAACCTGTAAGGGCTCATTCTCGTCAGAAGTACCAAGCATTTCATTCACCAAAATCTGACGTTCTTCAGGACTACCAAAAGCCAAGCACTTCTCTATAACATTAGAAGCAAACTTCTGCTGGCTCATCTTAACAATCTGCCCGGCAAGCTTGTTGATAATAGCAGTCCGTTCATGTGGTTTACCATGTTCCACAATGTGCTACCAAAGAAAAGTATAGTATACAAGTATCAAAGGAATTAGTACACAACAATAGACATAAAATAGATATTATTATACAGCAACCATAATCAAAGTGGCATAAATGAGTAATTTTTTTTAAAAAAAAAAAGGAAAAATAAGGTTTATGTATCCACAAGTGAAAACAAATAAAAACCATCTTAATATTCGATACGTAAATTGGTGCTAAAACTTCAGAACAATAAGATGAAAATCAATACATCGAATTATCAACTGGACGAGATCATAATATTAGTTTTGTATCACTTGATAATGAAACCTCCATATAATAATAACTCATACAGAAAATATAAAACTGGAATAACAGTTGCCAGTGACAGAATAAATGAGCACAATAAATGTCAGTTTATCAGTTTACTTTACTCAATAGTGTTTTTCATTTAATTGTGGAAAAAATGAGCATGCCCAAGGTATTGACCTTTTCATCATAAAATGTTATATCATATAAGTAAGCCGCACAAACAGTAACAAACTGTGCATCAGATCTAAAATGCTATTTTCTGGTCAAATAAGCCAAGCAACATGCATAAAGACCTAACACTTAGACCAAGACAGAAGTAGAAAATGCTGTTTGACGAAATAGAAACACCATACTTTTCTAAAATGGGAGACACGACTAATGTCCCAAAACTATAATGCATATTACAAGCGAAGGTATTAAGCACCAAAGTGTCAAACTATAAAATGTGCATCCCTAATGCGCACGTGTGTTTCCTATACTATAAGGAAAAGTTCGTATATTGAAAGATACATACCTGAATAACATAATTTCCATACTGATCCTGTGCTAAAGTGCTGACAGATTGCATGATTTCATCCATTATAATTTGTTGGGTATTTAGATCATCACAATGTTCGAGAACCCTCTGTTTGAATCCCATGTAAACTGTTAGTAGTTAAATAAAATGCTAAAAGAAAAAAAGCGCATCATAGCCTCAATAGAAAACGCACTATGTCAAATAGTCTGACCTGAATAACCCTGCACCCATAGGGATGAGTAGAAAGAGCAACAACTTGGCCATAAAAGGATGAAACAATAAACTGGATTTTATCCTGAGGGACACACTCTATACACTTCTGAATAACATGGTTTCCATTTTGATCACGTACACATTTCATTATTGCACCATTGAGCTCAGACACCATTTGACCCTGCTGATCCCCATCAACAACTTCCAAGGCCTGTCAATAAAGTTAACTAAGTTTGATATAGTGCATTCATTTCCGCTTATCTAAAAGAAAGTAATCAAGAGAATAAATAAATGGGAGGGGGATCAGTACCCTAAAGTTTTTAACCTTGTAACAATAAATATTTATAATATCACAATAAACCAAATAAGAACTAAATTAACATTTTTTAATTTCTAATATGGACCAAAGAACTATAAAACCTTATAAGTTTGAAGAGATATCACTAGAAAATATCAAATAAATAACAAACTAACAAATTTCAGTACTGAGGAAATTAGAAAGTAATAAACAAGAGTATCCCATGTGTTTCATTATTTACTTGATATTAAAGCATACATTCATCAGTTTGAAAAAGAACTAAGCCAAAATTACTGATGTGAAAAACAGAGATCACCTGTGTCTAAAAACAGCGGACTGAAGTTTGGCAAGAGAAAAAGGTTATGCAAAACTTAGGAAATGGGATTCTAACACTCAGGCATATGTTAATTGCAAGACAGGGAAATAACGGGAAAATACAAGGCTATGCACCTTTTGAATCACTCTGCAACCATACATTTGCAGACTAAGAGGTAAAACATGACCTGAAAGTTGGCTGGCTAATTCCTTTCTTTGACTTTCTGTACCATGCTCAAAAAACTGCACCAATGCAAGTCAAGCGTGAAATTCTTAAATCAATAACCAAATAGAATGTAGCATATTTAGGAGGAGAGTACTCAGTATATTCAGTTGTAGAAGCAAATTATACTTTCTGTATAACATAATTGCCAAATACATCAGTCATCAAGGCACGAGCATGAGGAATGATCTCAGGAAATATCTTGGTCTTCTCTTCTGCTGATGCTGTTTCTAATTTCTGCTGAATAAAGCGGCTTCCGTACTGATCAGTGCTGCATTACGACACTGATTGTTAATTCAGACTCCCAGAGCCATGCAAATAAAAATAGTGCAGGTGCAAGATTGATACCTGAATTGAACCACATGGTCAACGATATCTGAAAGTTCAAAAGGTCTGGTCTTCTTGTTCTTGAATTCATCTAGTAAGGATGAAGCAAATCTTGAATCCATATTATTGCCAATATCAGCATGCCATGAGCCACCAGAACCTCCCATTGAACTTCTCATCATAGAATTTATGCGTGATATACGTTCATTCTCAAAGAGTGGATTTCCAGATCCAAGTGCAGGAAGTGTGGAATTTGCAATCTGCTTTCCAGGATACGGCATGCCAAGACCATATGGCTGATTCCCATAGAACCCATTATTAAGCCCAGATTTGCTCAGAAGTGGAAGTTCAAACTGTTGCTTTTGTTGATTAAGAAGTGTCTCAAGATATGCTTTCCTAAGTCCCTCCAAATCTCCATGTGAAGAAGGATCAGGGAAATTCCTTATTTGAAGAGGATGACCAGAACTACTCATCCCTTGCATCGAATAATCAGAACTCTGCTGCAAGCATTGGATGAAGCGTGGGTCTAGAGTTGTGGAATGAAGTTCAGGACCAACTTGGTTTACTTGTGCATCTAAACTTTGTGCATCCCTACGAAGCCTCATAGCTGGAATGGAAAAGCTGAATTGTTAAAGCAATCTAATCAAGCTAAAATCGACTGAATATAAATGAAATGATTTAATTCACAAAAACACACATCCAAAGGAGTTCAAGAGAGAGACCTGTCTCAAGATTATTATTATAAACTGAATTCAACTTCGAGTTTACAAGATGCGCACTGGGCATATGGCCAGTGAAGTCTGCAGTTGGCAAACTTGTTGCATTTCCACTTGAATGCATATTTGCTCGAAGATTAGCAGAAGATGCAGTTTTTTTCAATAGATTGACTTGCTCATTTGAACTATAAGTGTTAAGGTTTGACATAATCTCATTTCGTCTATGCAAATTAACATTACATTGGGAGCTTAAAAGAACATCAGCATGATTATCAACTTCCATTTGTAGCTTAGATTTCAATAGATTATCTTGCTCTGCATGTCTAGAACCTGACAAATTCAACCCAGATAAAGATGACACCACATCACTAAGATCAGTCATATTGGAAGAGTGGCCATGCTGGGTGCCCAAGCCAATACCACTTTTCTCATTGAAAACTTTACTGCCCATTGGTCTCCCAATAACCTGGGGTTCTGGGGTTTTCACCCTTGACAGAGACGTACCCACAGCAGATGCAAAACTACCAGAAAGATTTACACCATGGTTCTGAAGTCCAACCAAACCAGGGGTAGAAGCTGAAGAACGCAAGCCCTCAAAGGATTCATGATCAACAATCCCAGTGGAACCCATAATATCACCAAATGCACTGTGACTTGCTGGACGTGACATGGTGCTAGACAATGAAGCAGGTTGTTCAAGTCCTTCCTGCTAAAATGCTAACTTCAGTTGAAAGTATAACAACACATGCCCTATCAGTTTATCAGCTTAAATTATGAAGTGAAAAGCATTTTTCTGTTTCATTGGATGACTATGGTTAACAATAGAGATTGAAGGATAACGATGAAATTATGATCACAATAGATGTATTTAACAACACTAATTCAAACCCAAATCAATAAGACACTTTTCAATTTCAAAATTCAAATGATTCAAGAATAAGGAAGGATGCGTTAAGAGGAAATATGTACTTAACCTGGAAAACCCAGAACAATATTAATAATTTAATATAGATATTTATGGACACTCTACCATAGCAGACACCAAAATTAGAAATGCCCCACTAAGTACTTCAAACCTTTTATCCAAAATTTGACCAATATTTAATCAGACTTTACAAAAACTCATTTTGAGATACAAAGTATGTAAGTCATAACAATCAAATTTCTAGCTTGTCCAAAAATGAAGCAATTTTCTTGTGATTGCCACGTTTATGTATACATGAGTGAAGCATTTGAAAGTAATGGATGACAAGTGCCCCATTTCATGTTGAGATAGAACACACCGTATCATAGTTTATGCAAGGCAATTTGTAGCTTAATGCAGTTTGAAATAGTTTGAAATAGCTCAATGCAAGGCAATTTATATACTTTTGACTACTAGTATCTAGTATACTGCATATATGAATATGATAAACGGACATGAACTAGTGACTCCAGATTAAGAAAAGCAGACATCTCCAGTATGTTACGGAATGTTGACAGCAGAATTTTGGCAAAACTCAGATAAAAGCGCCTGTATTTAATAACATACACCAAAAGCTTCTTTAACCACCATAACACGCCAGCAACTAGCAATCACTAACCACTATAATAGTTAGCCAATTTTTCCCGGGCAAAATAACAAACCAATTATCCATGTTTGAAAATAAAACGCAAAAAGAAAAAAATAGTGATAATGCTGCAAATTCTGATACGCATGGTATGGTATTTCAGCGACGGTTGGACAGTTTAATTGATTATACAATTGCGTAACACTGATAATGAAATCAATTTTTACCATCTAAATCGGTGTCAAAATGTTGTGACAAAAAAAATGAAACCTCACAGGTAATAGCCCATAGAAAAGGTTTTATTTAGAATTTAAAATCACTACACGTGCAGCAACAACAACAATAGTTGGATTCAGTTAAAAATCATATTTTCAAAGACCAGCATTAAATAACTTTCTCTGAATTAATTACCTGAATGATGTCAGTGAAACCCATTCTCCTCCCACCAAGACCAGCTCCTGACATTCTTGTCAAACCATCCATATGTCTGTCAAGCATCTGATTTGAAGCCTGCCTAGAGACATTCCATCCACTGGTTCTCCTCAGTTCCATCAAATCATTCTCTGCCTGTTGCACAGAAAATCCTGGCTGCATTGAAAATAGAGATGAACTATCGCCATTTGTGGCCAAATTCTTCCTCCAGTCCCCAAATCCCTCAATTGAAGAAGACCCGCCACCGTGAAACCTTTGTGCAACACGCCAGTCTTCCTTGGACAACAACGGTGGAGGCAACCTAGGATTTATACTCTCATGTGAGTAGTAATACGAAAGGTATGCAGGATGTGACCGGATCTCATCTTCAGTCAAAAGTCCACTGTTACTACTCCTCCTATCATTGATCAACCCAAAATCAGAATTCCTAAGGCTCCCAAAAGCACTCAACGATCCCTCCACTGTTGGAGGCGCACTTCCACTCCTACAAATATTGAAATCCCTCTCTCGATTGATAAACTGCTGATTACGCTGCTCTTGCAGTATCTTCTCCAGCTCACTCTGCAAAGAGTCTTCAACAGTCCCATTTGACAAAGGATGCAAATCGTCATCTAATGTTTGCATACCTACCTTACTCCCACTGGTCATCTGCATTTTCCAAACTAGAAGTCACCAACCAATGCCACCAAAAAATATTCCATCACAGTTGAACCAAACAAAAAAAATTAACACAAAAAAAAAAAAAAAAAACAAAAAAAAAAACATATCCATACCTTAATCCACTTTCTTGGTGCCAAGAAATCAGAGGAAACAAAGCAAAACACAAAAATAACATAACAATCACGGTTTCTTCTCTTTCACTATATCGTCCAAAAGGAAAATCCCCCGCCCCATCATTTCATCAAACACAACCCCTACTACATTCTCTCTCTTCCTTTTACACAGAAATTTGACATGCAAAAATAAATGAAGAAATTTTAATTACAGGAGGGAAACAATCATACCTAAGACTCCACAGCCCAAACGCAACCGTCACACATCAACCCAAACAAAGCCCGAAATCCGATCCTTTCTGAGACAAAAATTGAGAAACCCATTATCAAAAAAAGACAAGACAACCACTTCCGACAATTCCCGTGCAAATCAACACGTACATCTTGCACATTTCGACAAAAATCAAGCAGGGAAATCAATCAAGATTCCCTCCAAGGAAAAACAAGTTGCAGAGATTAATGAAAGGGGAATCAGAGTTACCGTTCAGAATGGAGTTGTGAGGATGAGGAAGCTGAAAATGAAATTGCTTTGTTTTCTGTTCCAAATCTTCAAAACAAGAATTCTGAGAAAAAGGGATTATTTGCAGAGAGATGATGATGATGATGCGGTGGGCCTTGGGCCGATTTGATCACATTGCCTTTTTCTTTCATTTCTGTTATTACATATATAATTGTTAGTGATCATCAAATTTTTGCTTTTTTTTTAATTATTTTTGCCTTTTGAATCTCGTAAAATAATTATAATAAAAGGATAATTTAGTCTTTTTATTTATTTTTTAATTAAGGCACGGTCCAATTCCTATGAATTTTTGGTAGGAAGTGATAACATTTATGAGAAAGGTTTAAAGTGTATTACAAAATTTAGAGGTAACTCATTGGGATATTAATAAGCAATTTTAGAGTAACTAACTCATTGACATGTCTGAGTCAAATTCTAACGTACTACGTGTCACCATTTGTTTAATGTAATATATCTGTACCATAATAACTGAGAATTTAAGATTCTCTTAGTTGGATTAAAATTGAATTAAACATGATCAAGAATAAAGTGGGGGTTTATGTGGTATTTTTATTTGGACGAAAATATAAAAAAAATTAAAAAAAGTGGAATCAATTAATTTTCAAAATTATTTTAAATATATAACTCATAAACAATATCATCTATTCATCTAAATCATATTCAAACTTCATCTTTTAATCATTTCAATTCAATCTTGTCCCCTTAGATCAAATTAGGCATGTTTAAACTCATAATCTATCATAAAATATTGTATAATTTTACTCTATTTATCTACATTATACTTAATTTTAATCGAGAAAACTCTAATCTAGATAGTACATCCCACTGACATTAACAATATTCAATTTAAAATATTTTAAATAATCGTTTATCAAATTAAACCTAACAACACTTAAGTTCAAGATAATATAGCCCTCCATATCTACAACATTTATTATAAGGTTTTATCAACAATACAAATAGCCCTCTTTACCTATAATATTTATTATCATAACAAAAACCTTATAAATTTCAGTATATAATACAAATAAGAAAAAAAGTGAGAAAATCACTTTTCTCAATTGATTTGACTAATAAACCTGAGTAAATAAAAACTTTCTATAAAATTCTGATCAAATAAACATGTTCTATAATTCTTAATTATTATGAGGTATCATCATATTCATGCAAGTATAAATTTAAATAGAAGGAGGAGATGAATGAAAGAATATAAGAGAAGAGAAAATTGGAGAAAAAAGAATGATGGGAAATGGGGATTTTTACATTATATAATATATGAAATTATTAATGCAACAATTATGACTTAATTAATTGTTTTGCTTTAATTTAAGCACACTTTTGTATGATTTTTTTTTAAGATTCTTATTTTTTCAATAAGTTTTTTGTATGATGTTTTTTCATTGCGAGCTTTCATGTGAAACTTTATGTAAGTCTTACTCTGTATTTGAGATTATACCTTTTTAGATGAATGATTAAAAGAAAAGAAAGAGAAAAAGATCGAAATGATTAAAGTATGAAGTTAGTGATGTTTCTTTTAAGGGATTCAGAGTGATTTTAGAGTGGATTAAGAAGTGAAATTTGGGAAAGTTTGTCACTAAGTTGACTGATGTGACATATTTAAAAAAAAAACTTTTAATATATAAAAAATTTAGATTACCAAAATGTCCCTATTGTTATATGTAATATAAAATTATATATAAATGATATTAGAGTTATTTTTATAAATTTTATTGAATGATTGATAATATAAAAAAAATCATTTATAAAAAAATGAATAATATAATATATTTTATATGAAAATAAATTTAATATATAAGGTGAAAAATAATTTATTTACATGGAGACAAATTTTTCTTTTTAATAGTAATTTTAGAAGTAATAATTTTTTACTATAATCATAATACATTATTATTTGTGTTACTAATTTTTATTATGTTGTTTTTTATGATAAGGAGAATGAATATAAGTGAGGGAGTAATTTGGTAAATTTGGTCATGTCATCCTCTAATCTCACTATGGATACTGGGATTGAATTTTCAATGAATTTCCTAATCATATTCTCTCTCCTTTTATCACTCTCAAAAGAACACGCTACTCACTCATTAATCACAATTTCTTATTCCTTGTGAATAGTACATCCACCCAAAAGAACACAGTGTGAGTAAAAAGGATTGAAAAAGTTGAATTTTGATTGACTATATTATATTAATAGGTTAAATATGTTTTTGTCTCTTAATTTTTAGTAAAAATTTAAATTAGTCTATTTTTAAATTTTTTACCTAATTTAGTCTCTGATTTTAAAAATGTATGAATTTAATTATTTTAACTATATCTTATTAAGTTTATTTAATATTTCAAGTGTGTTTTATAATAACATTTTGAGTCGTTGATCCCAGTTGACATCTTTTCTTGTTATATAAGAAACACATTTGAAATGTCAAATAAACTCAACAAAATTTTATTAAAATTACTAAATCCATATATTTATAAAGTTGAAAGAATTAAATTAAAACAATATTTCGAAAAGTGATTAATTCTAATTTTTAAGTTAAGAGACAAAATAATATTTAATCTTATATTGATTTATTCTTTCTAACGAAATTTGGTGCTTTTAAACCACTTTGTCTAAACATTTATTTTTTTTATGATTATTTGATATAATTTTAGTATTTTTATAATTTTTTATACTTGAAAAACTAATCGCATAATTTTTTTATATCATATACAAAAAATGACAATACTATTAAGTATTATATGGTATTATTATGTAGTTATAATGTCAAATAAAGGATAGATCCACATAATGCTATTCGGTTATTAACTAATGTTTATTATGCTATTATTCTTTATCGCTTTAATCTTATTAGCATATTAGCCGGCCCCCTACAAATAATAATAATAAATGTATAGTATTTTAAATACATTTTACTGAATTACTCTCAATAATAATTAATTGGCTAGGATAATATAAAATGAACAAAATTAGCACTTCAATAATTGGTCAATTGGAAATTAAGAAAAAATAAATAAAACTGTTTTTGTGGAGAAGGGAGTAATTTTAATAAAGTTTATTGATACTCTCTCCGTCTCACACTTACTATTATTGTCAAAGTTATTTCAGACATATTAGGAATGAAAATAAATGTCATTTTTAAAATAATTTTTCTAAAATAGTCTTATTAATTTGTAATTTATTATTTTTATTAAAAGAAAATAATAAATTTAGAGACTGATTAAGAAAATAATAAATATATTTTATAATAAGCTGAGAACATAAATATATTTTAATTATTTTCAGGACAAAACTAATTAAGTGACGGTCTAGATTTTGTAAACAAAAGTTATTGATTTTTAAAATCGTTTCTGTTATTAATAAAAGAGTAATAACTTATTTGTTTAAATTAGTATGTAGCATTACTTATCATATCGATGAATACGGCTGTTTATTTTAAAGATTCGGATGTGAAAGTGATAATATTTGGAAGTAAAATCTCTGGAAGATTTTATCGATGTGATAAAATAAAAAAATATTTTAATATACTAAAATATAATATTATTATTTTGTTCTAATATTTAAAATTAGTACAATAATAATATTATTATTATTTAATTTTATTGGATATCTTATATTTTAAACTTTTATCTCTTTATATATATATATATATATATATATATATATATATATATATATATATATATTTTAATAATATAACTTTAATATTTAAAGCTTTCTCGTTATTTCAATCAAGTGGTAGGAATTCTCTGGTAGAGGTATTAAATGCAAGAGGTGCTGAATAAGTAGTTTGTACTAGATTGATAAATTATTTACAGTTAAACTGAGATAACGGTTAATTTGGTTTATAAGTAATTTTATGTTAACATATAATTGATTTAATTTTAGTTAAAGGATTAAGTATCAGGATGTTTTGATAATTTTCCAACATGTTTTCAATCTAGCTTGTAATTGGGTCTTGATGAAGTAATTATTTGATTAAAATATTCTGATATTTTAAAATCATCATAAATTATTATTATTATTATTATTGTTTTTGGTAATTTAAAACCTCGTAAACTAATTTCAAAGACATTTTTATGATCAAAGAGTCGATAAAGACACGATAAAAATCATTATCAATTTTCACATCTCAACTGTTTGACAAAATTACTCGAACTTAATAATTTAACCTTTTGACGAACACAATTTTCCAGCCATGCATGATTTAATTTTGATGGCAGTAACAGTATTTGTTCAATGAATCAGTGGCAGAGTGATGAAAAAATACGTTAGAGCTTTTGATGGTTGTTGAAGTTAATTACGGTTCTTGAAAGAGTAATGAAGGAAGAAGACTTGAAAAATTAATGTGTTATAACTTGCTTCACCAGTGCAACCACATATTCATGGATGAGAATCTAGTTTATTCAACCAAGTTTTGATGCTCCATAAATATGCAGAAAGAAGAAGGAAACAAAGTAAGCTTCGACAACAATCACAAGTATGAGCTGCACCTATCAACCCTAGCTAACAAACATTGCTGTCTTCAATGAAAAGTTGAAAACACTACTCATGTGCCATTTATTCATTCTGTTATAATTTATGTGGGAGCCCTTTTCGTTACTCAACATTTCTGCATTCAATGGTTATAGAGATCCTTTATCGTCATCACCAAAACATTGCACTCAACACTTTCAATATAGAGCAAAAAATTCTCTTTAACAAACTGTTAAGTGTTTCTCTGCACAATCTGTGATTACCATTACCTCAACAAGCATGAGTAAAACTTTTATGACAAGGTACTATGAACCAGAAAAAAACCACAAAAAACATAAATGAAAAGTTTGTCAAGTGAAAATTTGACTCAAAATTGTGGATGTGTAATCCAAACATATAGAATAATTGGACAGACTATATGTTCATCCCCTCAAACTCTTGATAATCTCGGAGAGGGCAGAGTATGTTCCAAAAGCAGAACAGACAACTCCTACTATGATGATTGTAACGCAAACTGCTGCCTGTAGACATAGGAAATAAAAGGAAACATCGCAGTGAGTTTACTATAACTATTCAAGTAATGTTTGAACTTAATTAGTTGTGCAAGAAAATTATCAGTTGATATGAAATTTCTACTGGTGTTGCCATAGATTCTTGAGTGTCTTCTTTAAGTGTATTAGTGTCAAAATGATACCTTTCTGCTTCAAATTTGTTTTCCATTTGTATGTTTTAAGCTGTGTTAATATTCATCTGCCACCATGTTCAATACTCTGTAGAGTCCTAAAGAGTTTATTTTTCTCATCAATGCTATACTTTTTATCAGTTCATCTTTTAAGGAAAATTGTTTCTTTTTATTCTCCATTTAGAAATTTAAGACAACCTCATTTTCTCTCTTTTCAAGTATAACCTTTTGTCCACGTAATTCTTAAAGATTTACACATTTCTCATAATGAGAGATAGATAAATGGTAAGGTCATATTAAGTAGTTAAAACTATAAGGAAAAATACAGATATCAAATTTATATTATATTGAGCAGTATTATTGAGAGTGAAATCATCATACCTGCAATCGTGTCACTTTGCTTCTCAAGATTTTTAGGAAACAAACGCAGGGTAGTATCAAAGACTGTGATGAAGGATGATTTTAATTAATAAAATGCCGAGATCAGTAAGCAAGAACAGATAAAGTGAATGAGACTTACAACAAGCATTGTGAATAATGATCCAATCAATGACATAACCAGACCTGCAAAAGAGAAAAATCATATATGCTGTTCATATAACATGGTACAATTATGTCATGGTAGAAATAATATTGAGCACATGAAGAGGGAGAATTTAGATTCTCGGTTGATTTTTTTTGTGCTGGTCATATGCTGTGTCTTCAAAATAGACAGATAGACATTGATTTTAATGTTTTAAAATATATTAAAAAAAATTTAAAGTACAAACATTAATGCTTAGTAGAGGATAGGACCAAAAAATTCAGTAGAGAATCTGGATTCGAGGAGAAAAGACTCACCAAAAAAGGGAACTGAGAGACCAATAACGAGGGTGGAAAGTACCAACCCTGTTCTGATGAAGAAGGAATATAGATAAGACTTGGAATGGTTTGATGGTATCAACTCCTCCAGACTCATTGCCACCGGAGATATAGTCAATGCAAATGTGATTCTAATTAAGTTAAAAACAACTTCCTTTGCTCACACTCCTATTCATAGAACACATGTTCAAACACACATTCATATAACACATTCTTTCCTGTCAAATACCTTCACCTTGAATCAACATTTTGTACATGAATAGGAATACAAGGAGAAACATTTCTCAAGTTTTATAATTTTTTTCCCCAAGTAAAGCAAGATGGCAAGTAGAAATGTTTTCAGTTGTGCAGCATTTTGCAAATGATAATTTTTTTTCCTTTTTCTCTCAAATACACTTTAGAAGGAGTTTCAAATTTACAAAATGCAGGATGGAAACAAAACCATTTCTTGTTCTTATCTCTCTCATGTATTTAACTACTGATGCATGGCCATGGCCCCAATAAAAAGGATATTTGGTAAATGGATTAACCACCTGCAAAATAAAAGAAAAAGATAAAATGGTGGTTATTTATGTAATTTATTGAACATTGATAATTTGCTGATACAGAATTAAGTATAGTATGAGAATAACGAATGAGAAGGAACATCTTGAAACAAGGCATACGAAAATTGAAAAATGGCAACTTCTTGACATGTTAAAATTATTTGATGCATAAGTTAATTTGTAGAAGCCCTCTCATATAACATTGTAAAATTTTTATTTTTAACTTGTGCATAAGCTAATTTTAACTTATGCAGAAATCCCATTTTTTTCTTCTTCTTTTTCTCTCCCAAAAGTGCTCATAAAAAAACTCATACAAACAGGTCCAAAGAGAGTATATATACCGTGGTCCAAACAGCAATCTTGGTTGCTACCAATTCTTGAGGCAGGTTGAGAGTGAATTGAGAGAGTATAGCTTCACCAAACATTGTGTATCCCATAACAGCAGCTCCAGCATACAAGAAGGTACAAATACCAAAACTGAGGAAAGGAAAAATCACACTTGTGTACATTAGGTTCAGAAAAAGAAATTCCAGTGAACAAAACAAAAATCCTATGCAAGTATATGCCACATCTTGAGGCATTGTGATTATTTACCTTGCTTACACTTCTCTACTAGTTTACCTAAAAGAAATCATCATATCTTCTATATATATACTTGTAAGTTGCATTTCTAAAAGACTTAGGTCTAATATAAAGTAGAAGGACTAGTGACAATCAAGTTATAGATTATGGCCAAAAGTTGTTTACCATGCTAAGAGCACTCCAGGGAATTGGTTTTGATTTGCCATGGATGTATAAATGTTTGGGAAAACAGCATGTCCAGAGTAGCAGTAACCATAAAGACCCACAGCAACAGGAAAAGTTGCAAGATTGAGTGTGGTCCCTTTGCTATGAAATCCTACATTGTCTACGCCAACCCAAAACAAGCAGAGAACCACCAAAATTGATGCAACAACTCCACCAGCTATAAGAAAAACATGGTACAAGGTTATAATAAGCTTTTTCAGATAATGATGACAACACAATATATGACTATTGTCTGCCAAAACATAAAATAATAGATCTAACAAATAACAAATTTCACTAGGATAAATTCTATTCCATGACTCTAAATTTATGTTAAGAATAGAGTTTTATGTCTAATTTAACTTTACAAAAAAAATGTTGTAAGATGAGGTTTGCCTCCATTTATTGACTTTATCTCTAATCGATGTGGAACTTCCAACACCACAGAATGATTATAACTGGAGGAATAAAATTTGAGAAGCTGCACATGAACTACATTTCACAGTAACAACAAAGCCTATCCCAATACAGAAAAGAACAACATGAAGTACGATAAAACCTTGTTTGAGAAATGACTTAGAGGCAAATCTAGATGAGACGAAGCTTTAACTTTTAATCAGATAATGGAAAAGTGATAATTTCTTGCACCAAAAAAGAAGCACTTACCAGATATGTAACTGAGAATGCTTAGATCACGGAGCCAAACAGTAGGAAGAACAGCCAAGGCAGTAATCACAGCAAAAAGTGTATGTGAATCCAGTTCAAATGCACCCAAATTCAAGCGTGCATTTGGAAACAATGAAGACAAGTTGTCGCCCTCCAAAATTATATATTCAATGCAACAGGCCTGAATGAAGGAACATTCAAATATGCAAAGTAATTGCTATAAATTTACAGAAATTATAACAGGAATCCAATAAGATGTAATGTAACAGTGAAATCCAAACATGTAGCCACATAGAATTTCATCATTTTTCATTGGCTGTAACAAATTACATTGGATGAGACATCTAATGGAATGCAATTGTACTTACATATAATTCCACGTACAGCACTATCTGCATCCAAAGAAAAAAAGGAGAAAGAATTAAAAATGATCAGAAACATAGTTATTTTTAACTAACATGTCATTTGTCCACCTAGAAATGTATGATAAAGACAAGGGAACATAACAAATCTTAAAATTTCAAGACCTGACACGACTATAACACAACCTATAAAATGAACATAAAACATAAACCTTAAAAGAAAAGAGAGAATCAATGTTTGAAAAATGAGGATGAGTGATTACAGAAATAGATGTAAGAAAGAGCAGCATGAAGGGAAGACTTACTGAAATGGCAATACGTCCAGTAGTACCAAAAGCAGCTTGGCCAATATCAGGGTATGTTTGAAGCTCAGGATCACTGTCCAAACAGGAACGCAAGAGCAGCCCAGTATAAAATGAAATAATTGCAAAAAGAAACAACACTGAGAGCCCAAACCATCCACCTTCTTTCGCAGCATAAGGGGTAGAAAGGATTCCAACACCACAAAGAACATTTATGCCTACAAAATCCAAACTATGATGGATAAGGAATCATGCAGTTTCAAACCAGATGGTGTAAAATATTTTATCTTCCGTTTCATTTTACAATTTAAGGTACAGAAACTTACTTTTTATGATTCAGGTTCATGCAGTTCAAAATTTATAATATACTAGTGAGTATAAAGATGCGTGTTATTAGCTTTAGTGCAGATTAAATCTAGATATAAGATCATGGTCAAGTCAAAAATGAGAAAATGAGTTTATGTAGGATTTTGAACAAGTGATGCTGACAAAGTGGTTGAATCATCACTTGGGTAGGCCTGATAAGGCAGCAAAAGTTACATCATTGCCTAATATTGTCCCCACAGTCAGAGGATTCATTGAGTATGTCTGTTGGACTTCTTCATTGCGAAGTGCAGAAAAAATAATATATGTTCCGAATGATTTCCATTGTCACCGATAAATGAATACCCAAACCTTATCTTCTAATAAAATATTGTTCAAGTAATTTTAACTTAAATAATTCATAAATCTAACTAATTATTTGAACACTTGAGCTTAACTTTATTATTCACTTTATTATAATATATAATATAAATATACCGTGCTCAGTTTTGGGCTTAAAGTGACTTTCACGGAGAATATTTGTTTAAGTTTGTCATAAAAATAATAACTTCTTTAAAAAAAATCATTTTTGAAATAATAAAAACCATAAATAATCAGAAAACATAAATATGATTATAAACTATTTAAAACAAATTATACGAAAATCAACTATTCTTTAGAAGTTGATTTTTTTTATTATAAAGAACAAAAACGATAGTTTCACAAAATGATAATATATATTATTATTTTAAATTAAAAATTAAAATGTTAATATATTGGTTATCAAGCGTGTATACTTTTTAGGAGTGTTAACTTACCTTTCTTTTAAAATAATTTTCTAGAAAATAATCACTAAATTATTTACACTCTGTTCCATGTACAATATGTTACACTAGAACCATTATCAGTTTAAAATGGTTTATGTGAGTGGCCATATCTCAAATCTATTCCCACCTCCCAATTTAAATGTTGGTCAAATCTGATCCATACTTCAATCCAAATCCATTAAGTGGGGCAGAGTATATACCCACCATGTTTTATTTTTTGTCATGTAACTCATAAAGACGCTGTTTTTTAGAGTGTTATCTGCTTGTTACCTTCTTTATAATGCAATTCGTGCATTATATCAATTTTCAAAGCTCTATAAACTCAGAATCATGATCATGCCCGAATGCAAAAGAAAAAAAAATCATGTACATCAAGAGAATTACACTACACACCAAATTTTGTTTGCATGTAGAAAAATTGTTCAACTATATAATGAAGTTCAAATTTTCTGATATAAATGTGGAAACATAGTATATCATAATGACAAGCAACAAACATATACAGTACATGTATCATTCATTATGCATTCAATTTTTTCTTCCTTCCTTTTTCCTTTCAATTTATTAAGAAGATAAGGTTGAACAGTTTATTTTCTTATAATAGAACAGAATTGTGGCATAGATAGATCAGACCAAGAACATAAGAAACAGAGAAACAAGAATTTACCATTGAGCGTAGCTTGTCCAAAAGAGCAGTGGCGAGAGGGAACTTCATGAGAAACCTTGGAATCCTTCTTAATCAAAGAAGATCTTCTAGAAGAAAGAGGAGGAAGCAAGGTGTGAGAGCTACGTCTCTGATGCTGTTCATCTTCTGGTTCTTGTAAAAGAGGCTTTGTCACTGAAGGAAGTGCTTCAGGAGTGTGCCTCCTTGTTAGTGATGTAGAAAGGAAAGAACTGCTTAGTCTTGACAATGAGGGTGTGCCCAAAAATCCAATGTTTGGTGATGGCACACTACTGTATAGATCAATAGATTGCCTGAAACACAACATCAACAACAATAACATAAGTATTCAGTTTAACATAGGACATGTTTTGTTGACTATGTCAAGCACAAGTGGCATGTTCTGGTTTCTTCTAAAACCCAGACTAATCAGAAAAAGGTTCCTAACTATTTCTACATTCACCCTAAAAAAGGCAAAATCACCTTTCAAAAACGTAATGAAAAAGGAGGAAAAGAAAAGACAACTAAAAAATTAACCGTATTTGTAGAGAAATTAGAGACATTTTAGAAACATAAAAGAAAAAGGGACATGAGAAAACACAATCATGAGAAGTCCACGAATCCAGTGTTGTTAAAACAAGGAAAATAGAAGACCTGTAACTCTGAGGCCACGAGATGTTGTAAGAACTGGGCTTTCGCTGTGGAGGGTTTTCAGTTGAGTAACTAGAAGAATCAGAATCGTTACCATCACCTCCACCTTTGTTCGAATCCTTCTCCACATCCTCTTCATCACTCTCGATGATAAAACTGTTCTCTGAAACAGAATTATTCATCTTCCTTCAAGCTCTTTCTCCGTTCAAACCTCTTCAACAATTGACCTTCACAGAATAACCACTCTCATAAAACGAGCAGAAAGAAAGAAAAAACCTTTATAACAAATTCAAGGCAATTTCACAGCATAAAATCTGCGCAGGGATCAACCCTACCCTATCCTTTAACCTTTTTTTCTAACACCAAAACAAAAAACTTCACGTGGGGTGAGATTAAAAAAGCTTCCTTTGAAGTATTCTTGCTCAGAAGCTTGTACTCACGAATCCAGCTAGATTTTACATATGCATGCATTTTCATCAGTTTGATTAAGTCGAACCAGAAAACACAGACAAGGCAGGAAAGGAAAAAAAGGTAAGAGCTTTAAAGTGTTTCCTCTTATGGTTTTTGTTTTGTACATGTTTCCTTAAATTTTTGCAGAGAAAGAAAGTGAAAAACAGATAAAAGAAAGAGGTGGGTACTTACCTTTGCTGTGTGGTGGTTTGAATGACACTACACTCTGAATGTTGGGAACTCTTATAGCGATTTTGGTGGTGTGTGTGTGTGTGTGTGTGAAGTGAAAAACTTGGGATGACAGAGCAGAAGAATGATGGAAGGTGTAGCAGTTTATTGTTATGCGCATGTGTACTCTGTCTTCGACTTCGACAGTGCAGGAACATAAGCAATCGTAGCCGTACATTAGTGGGAGATAATAGATAGCCAATTCCCATGTTGTCATGCTGGCATGGGCCCCCATTTTTCTTTTGTTTGTTATAAGAGCTCATGAATCTTCAGATCATACGATGCTGCTGCGAGTAACCACTTTATCTACTGTAGCTGTTACCTTACGATATAATTTTTGTATAACAATATGATTATATCATCATATCTAATGCTATAAAATAATAAAATAAATCATACAGTTACAGATTTATAGAAAATTTTCTATATTTAAGGTAAGTCGATGAGAAAAAATCCCTTGGTAAAGTTAAAAAATGTTGTTGTCCTGTAATCCGTTTGCATTTAATTGGAAGATAACGAAAGAAAGCTTACACGTCAGTATTTCCTGTTCAATTTATGATAATAATAATAATAATAATTTTACAAGCATTTGATTTTCACATTTTGGAGGGACTCAATCCTCCCTGTAATAGGTACTGGTTTCTTTCCATTGGAAACTATCCTTTTTTATAATTAAAACGCATTATTTATTAACCTTAAATAAATATTTTAATTTTTTTTCCTTATTTTCATCTATCTTTCTAAATTTAATTACTTATTATGTATTTTTTATGCCGTACATACGTTAATAATTAAATTGCATCTTTCTTCTTCTTTTTTTAATGTTTAACTCACCTAAATTATTCATTGCGTTTTCAAAAATTTGTTTAAATTTTAAAGCTAGTACATAGTATTATACATTTTCTGAGAAAATAAATAAACAATAAATAATGTGATTAAGTTAAGAAAATTAGTTTCTCGAACTCTTTGGATGAATAACAAGAATATTCATTGCTATTGATATCTTTAGCTTTTAAACTGACAAAATCATCATCCCCGTTTAGATTATACATTTCAAATAAGAAAAATAGTATTATTTTCTGTTACTTTTCTCGTTTATTTTGGTTACATTATTATCTCTTAGTGAGATTATATTATTGTACTATGTGTTTATTTATTATTTTTTGCTTTTATTTATCTTTTCTTTAATATATGAGCTAATAGGCAGGGGGTATGTTTAGCATTTTTCAAGACGGGAAAGGTGCTTTAGGAGCAGTGAAATGTGAAATAAGATATAATAACAGGAGAAGAAGTTGATAATAATTTTAATAGTAATTATTAATTTTATCTTTCAAAAATCTGTTATTATTATCATCATTATAACTTGAAAAGATATACAAGAAGGAACCAGATTATTTAGTGATTTGATGTGATTAAAAGTGATAGGAATGTAACAGAAATATGGATTTAATTCATAACAGTAGATCAGTTAAATATAGACAAGTCTTTTATTCCTAAAGATATGAATACAGAACAATGATAATGACATAATTTGAATTCAACAACTACCTTTGAATTACATCACAAATTATCGTTATCCCAATTAACAATAACAGCTTCAAAAAAATTAAAACACAATATACTGTTTTATTGTGGAGATTATCTAGTATTATATTATCGTAATGTTTATTTTTTTCATGTTGTTTTCTGTTTTTTTTTTACATATATTGGTTTATACGATATAGTTATTGCAGATAAGAAAAACTTATGTCTTAATAGTTTTTAATGTTTTATTTTCATGTAATTATTTATATTGTTTTATAATAGGTATAATAATTGCTGATAAAAAAAAGGTATAATAATTGGTATAATATATTTATATTTCGTAAAATGTAGTTTTTATTATAAATTTGATGTGGTTCCTATACTTTGTATTTTTTTTAAATAAAAACTTTCATGTAAAAATAAATAATTAATAAATTTTAAGTTGTCAGAGCATATTTGAGACGTAAAATTTCATAATAATATTCAATAAATATATATATATATATATATATATATATATATATATATATATATATATATATATATATATATATTATAAAAAATAAAAATAATATCTTTCATTGTTTTCTTCCACCAGCTCCAAATATTAACCAACCATCACTACAATAATTATAAAGACAATTCAAATCTTGTTTGGTGCTTCTAAAGAACTCATAAAACTCCTTTACGATTAATCTTACAAAATTAAATAAATGAAAAGGTAACTTCTTTTAACTAATGGAATGATAAGATGATTTATAGATTAGATGGAAGGGAAGATAGAAAAAGATTATGAGTTTGATCCCCTTTAACAGTTTAGATAAATATATATAAAGGAGATTTAGATTCTTAAATAATATTTTTAAATTTAACTATTTTTTCGATTTGACCATATTTTAAAATTAACTAATTTTGATTTAAAAAATTACCTACAAAATAAATAAAAACTACACACGATTGATAAAATTATAAAACTTATGTATATTTAAATTTATAATCTATACCTATATATCAAGGGATACTCTTGTCCAAATTTCTATTCTTAATTTGACTCTTTAATAAATAACTTTTTTAAATTAAATATATATATATATATATATATATATATATATATATATATATATATTATCACTTTTACCTTTTAAGTAATTGCTTTGTTAAATTTAATTGTTTCATTCATTTTTTAAATTAATCATTTTTAAACTAAATTAAGTATCTTTTATAAAAAAATTACAAACAAAATAAAAAAATATTTATAATAAAAATTCAAATATTATTTTTAATTAATTTTAAAATAAAAAATAACACACATGCACATATTTTCACTAGTATTTATTAGTTATAATAATAACAATAATAATAATTTTGTTATTTTTTATTATCATAAAAAAATTGAAAGTGTGCATTTTTTTTTTCAGTTTATTAATAGAATAATACAATTATTAACCTTTTCAAAATTCTTATAAAAAAACTGCTTTTTTGAACATATTTACAAGTGAAAACCCCTTTTCCTTTACGTGAGATTTTTTTAATATGTTTTAACTGAATAAAGAATAAAAAGATTTCAAATAAGTTATAACTATTTTATTCTTTATAAAAAATATGCTTTTTATTTACATTCTCCACAATTTCTCTACATTTTTTATTAACCATTATAATTATAAAAAACAATGCATGATATATATTTAAAGATATAGTATAATTGTACACAACTATATATTTTGTATTATTGATTAGAGTAATTGAATTTAGTTGAAGTGAATTTTGAAAAAAATGTATATTTGGTGTTTTAGATGATACAAACATTTAGTACAATAATGATTGAAACTATACTTAATGATGTAAAAATTTTGTAATTTTGGACTAATATCATCACGAATATGTAATCATTCTCCAAGAGACTTGTACAACATTTGATAATTCTTGTAATTCATAACTCAATTAAACAACAAATTTCACAAAAACAAAAATAAAACTCTTTTTGTATTTATATTAAACATATAGTATGCAACAATATATGATAAAGATTTCATTGAGATTGAGTTTCATGACTCAATTCAAAGCAAAAAACATCAAACAATGTATTTTTAATTCCTTCTCTAGCATTCACACATTTTGTAAAAGTCGTAATGTCTTACCGACAAGTCTAAACTTAAATAATAAACATCCTATATCTAAAATTTTGTATTATAAGTTCGTCTTAATGATCAAATTACGATGTTATGAATGACTAAATGTTTCACATTTATCTTTCTGTATTTGTTGTTCTATCATAATAAAATTTCCATACCTATCTTTCAATCAGCAGGTACTCCTATCTATGCAATCAATCTATAATATGCAGTTAAAAGAAGAATATAACACAAGAGTGATGGAAAAAATTATATTGAATAGTGGAATTCACAAAGAGTATAGATGCAATCAATCTAGAATATGCAGTTAAAAGAAAAAGTAGAACACAAGAGTGATGGAGAGAATAAGGGGGTTAGCTACTCCTTAACGTTCTAAATACTATAATTAGGGATGTCAAAAAAATCCACACCTGCGGGTATCCACGGATAAAACCCACAACGGGTAGTAAATGAATATTGTAAATGGATACCCGTGGGTAACGGTTACAAGTATTTTTTTATACCCGAATGTTAATAGGACGGATACGAGTATCATAATATCATAGTATTCGTATCTGTAGATACTCATACCCGCTATATTATAATTTAAATTAAAAAAATTAAAAAAAAAACATGATTAAAACATTAACACATTGAAATTGAATAAGTTATTTTTTTATCAATTGGTTTTAAAATATCTCCATACTTTTGTAAACTGTCATTTAACATTGTTTAAATGAGTTATTTGCACTTTTTTAAAATTTATAAATGTTATGTGTTGTATTTTTATTTGAATTTCTAATTAAAATATATTGTTAAATATTAAATTTTTCTTTTTGTAATATCCACAAGTATCCGCGGATATTAAAAAAATAAGCGGATACCTGCACAAATATGGATACGAATACGGAGCGTAAATTTGTCCAGGAGTACGGGTAATAGCTTTGTTGGATTGTCCATCTTTATTCTTTGTTCTTATTTGAAAAATAAGTGGATACCTGCATACATACATATATATATATATATATATATATATATATATATATATATATATATGTATACATATATATATATATAAGGGTACGAATTCAAATAATTCTTTATTTTTATTCAAATAATTCATATATTTAATATTCTAATAAATTTATATACATCTATATTTATATATAAGAAAATGTTTTGTTGGGTTGTCCACATTTATTTTTTAATTTTATATTTTAAATATTTTTAAATAAAAATAATTATTTTATTAATATTATCTTTTAAATGATTATTTGTGTAATTTAACTATTTTTTTATTTTGATTATTTTTTAAAATTTAATCATTATAAATAAAAATTAATTATAGTAAAATTATAAAAATGATTTATATTTAATTTTATAATTATAATAATAACAATAATTATAATTTTATTATTTTTATTATTATGAAAAAAATGAATACAACGTTTTTACTAGTTTATATAAAATCTTTGAGATTATTCTTTTGATTTCCAAAAATATAAAGTTGATCCTCCAAATTTTTTTTTGGCTCAATTTAGTTCCAATTTTTGAAAAAATGATGCAATTTTGTCATTTTCGTTAAATTTCTTGAATAAGATTTTTCATCAAAATTAAAGTTGTGAATAAGGATGATTATTTGATTTGTTGGTGTAATTGACATAATCCTAGTATCAATTTTTTACGAAAATTTTTTCTTTCACTTTAAAAAATTTAACGAAAGAGATCAAAGTACATCAATTTTTAAAAAATCGCAAACAAATTGTAACTTAAAAAAACTAAAGGAGCAACTTGACATTTTTGAACAAAAAGATAAACCAAAAGAGTAATTCAACCAAAATTTTGACATCTCCAAAATTTTGGCTGAAGATCCGCCACTGATGATAATAAAATAACAATAAAAGATAAAAACAAACAAAAAATAAAACATAATAATGCTAATTATCGGTGTTGCTCAAGTGCTAAGAGAGACCCTCAAGTAAACATAGTTTAATTTATGGTTTGAGGCTTGAGTGAGAGAGATCTTGAAACAAATTTTTTTGTTTTAAATAACACTATATATATGTTCTAGTCTTGTCATTAAAGTGTGAGAGTGCTTTATACAACTTGTAAACATCTTTTCTCGCTCAAGCGTTGTTATGATGCTTGAGCAATGCCATAAAAATGGATAACCACTTAGGTGATGAGTAAAGACTTAGGTGAGAGAAAAATAAAAACAATTCTCTCTAATTTGAAGATGATCACTCAAGTGACAAGCCAATAATTAAGAGAGAGATCACATAGGTTTTCTCATTTGAAGTGAAGTCAATTTGGTCAAACAAAAATATTCTTTTTTATTTTAGGAAGAAAAGTTGCTTAATTAAGATGAGTTCACTCAAGTGACATACACATGATAAAGTTTTGTCTAATTGATATATACATGGACTTATATTTATTAATGTATATTATATTTGAATATTTGTATACTCTTGTAACATATAGTGATGTGTATGTTCATACCCAATATGGTATAGACACTTTTTCATAAGTGTGTGATAAGAGATAGATAAAACATTGTTTTTCCAATGGTCACATTATTAAATGATGAATCTATTAATGAAAAGAAGATTTTATTGTTTTGTTGGTCTAAATCAAGTATATCAACTAATGAGACAATAAAAAAAATAAGGTAGGTTCTTCCACAACTATGATGATAAGTTTTGGACAAATAACTACTGCCTTTAGATCATGAAGTATATGACTTGGAAACCAAAAACACTTTGGTTTGCAAATTATAAACAAATATTTCTTTTTCTCCTCTCATTTTCAAACAAACATAACCTAATAATCAATTATAAAGTGATGACAAATATATTTTTTATAAGATTCACAAATTAAAGTCAACTTAAAATATGATAACATTTGTTTTTTAACTATCTAATTTATTTTTCACAAGCGACTCACAATGCTTTTTAATTTAATTTTTACTTGCTCCAAAACATTATTACCAAGACGAAACAACCAAAGAATTTACCTTTTAAAAATAATTATTTTTAAAAACTAACTAAAATCCAAAAGAAGCATATGCTCACTCATTGAACACAAATTATGGCTTCATAATATTATGTTGGAAGAGATGCTTTAGAATATTCCGAGAGTATGTTTTGTTAATGGATAAAGTGAGACATCATATAAAGGAATCAACCATGCCTTTTAATACTAATTTAAAAATTCCACAAGTTATTATTATATGCACCAATATCTTCATCATACATCTAAATCAAAGATAGCAAATTTTACTCCGTAAATTATTGAAAGATGAGCCGAAGCATGTGATGGAGTGTTGTTGTTTGATCCCAAAAGAAACAACAAAGCATGATAAAACATCAAACATGTGGTCTTCCTGTGAACAACGTTCCAAACAATAACCAGTACGTAACCTAACCTTATTCACCAAACATACATGTTCACGTTCATCACCAAATCAAGGTTCAGTCAGCATCACAATGTTGAAAGTTTAGGAACTTTGTTTACAAATTTAAACATGATATTATATAATTTACAGATACAAGTTTTACTCAGAACTTTGATATATTTTACAAATATCCAATATCTTAATCATTTTTATGTTTCTGATATTCCTGAGAATGCGTTCAATGTAGCAGTTAATTTGGTTAATTATTTTGATGTTTTGAATGAATTATTGGAAACTTACGCTTTCGATTTTCCGCTTCTCTGAAACAGACGTTAAGGATTATGGTATATCGTACGTGTTGTCTCTGAAATAATTAATGTGAATGAACGTGTGTGGAGACATTCACATTAACTATACTTCAGATCCATGTCAAAACAGATCCGACAATTATATATTATAACCTGATAAATTTATATAATTATTTGATATTCATTGTTTTTTTCACAAATACGAATATTTTTAACAATTACATCATTTTAGAAAAAGGTATTAAAATATCACTTTTCAACTGGATACTACTTTTTCCTTTAAAAAGTGCAATGTTTGTCTTGTCATTATCTTCATTTATTCTCTGGAAAATCCTATGCTACTTTTACATTTAATTTACTTTTACACCGTCATTGTCATTTGATTTTGACAAAAAATATTAACCAATGATATCATTATTGCATACAATAGTTCCAATCATAACTTTTTTAATCATAGTGATATATGCCTTTTTCCGTATTTAATTTATGATTTTACAGTAAGGAATATTTGTCGTGTTTAGAAAGCTTAAAACTTGAATTTTTAAAAAATGGTTATGTTTATGTTTATTTTAGTTGTTTAAATATGCAAGTTTCAGATCTTTTAGAGATATTATTTTTATCTAAAATAATCTCACATATTGTTGATAAGATGCTTTGTCATACTTCTGAATTATTAGCGTGTGCGTGTGTGTGTAT
>Ga0214545_1000736_pt1 | contig 55924 bp, 18 predicted proteins | sample CNSS4metaG_FD_160064 | JGI IMG/M metagenome (GOLD analysis project Ga0214545, IMG submission 160064) | Root nodule microbial communities from cowpea collected in UCLA plant growth center, Los Angeles, California, USA - CNSS4 | ecosystem: Host-associated > Plants > Roots > Nodule | place: USA... | reverse complement strand
CCATCTGTATAACTAGGTAAGGATTCAAGGTAAGGTTGCATCCTGACACTCTAAGGAGTCAGTTAGTCTCACCTAGAGCGGACTGACTCCTGTGGTGAGAGTAGTAGGAGGCCTGAAATTCATTAAGGGCTAACCTTGTGGTGAGTGAAAATTGATTCATTGTAACACTTGTAACACATAGCTCGGGGGTGAGCAGAGGTATCCACCACAAGTGCAAGCATCCGCTGAATCCGACCAGGTTATATGTATCCGGATGAGTCGAGTCTTAGTGTATTGTTTTGGAAGGTCATAACATGCTTGAGTGATGTATGTATAATTGACTGTGAAAGCATATCTGATTGCATGATAAAACCACTTTTGACTCTAGCTTACCCTTCTGTTTTTGTTGTGTGTCTTGTTGTGTGGTACTCTCTTTTGCGATGATCATCAACTTGTTAATGTGAGCAGATGCGAGGAACACCCGTGGTCAATAGGGAGGTGATGGTTCTGCTGCTTAGTCTTTGGGTTGACTTCTGCCCTTGGGCTCTTCATTTAAGGCTAAGGCCCATGTATTGTTTTCTCCAAAAATTTGTTTAAGTCATTTTCATTCTCTTACTTTACTTTGTACCCGACATCGTGGTGTATCTCTCTTTTTCGTCCTCTACGCAATTGGGATATTTGTAGGAGTGATGTTATACTCTTTTATCCTCGCTTCTTATATTATATTGTGTGACATATCCTTATTTAGCTTTATTAAATAAATGGGTGTTACATTAATGGTATCAGAGCAGGTCGTCCTTAGGATGACCTGAGGTTTTGGGTTTGTCATGCCTCGCGTGCGTAAGTTGCCAAGTCTAGTCGAGGTTGTCAGTGAAACCAAAAGTTTTAAGAACAGAAAACATCTTGATAAAGTGACGAGGGTGCACACTCATGACTAGATCAAAGGTTGTTTTTCCTTTCTTAATTCTAATGGTTTGGGGAAGGAAGGGTAACAGACGAAAGGTTTGGTTATCTATAGATGATGGAGTGTTGCCTTGTATGTTCTAGTCTGTCCTGTTACGCCTCTGTGTTTTGTGTCTTGTGTCTGTAGCGATGAGGGAATGCATATTTAAGCTCAACTTGACCTACTCACCCTTACCAGGGTTGGTGCGGCCTATGAGAAAATCTTTTGTCTCAAAGGTGCGAAGATGTAGAGGATTATATATTGATAGATGATGAAAGTTGAGTCTTGGTTTAGAAGGCTAAGAAATGATGTTGAAAGTAAAGAAACAACGCTTTGGACTGAGAGAGAGGTACAAGATTAAGTTCTAAGATCGTACACCACAAGTTTTAGGAGAACAATTGAGTTCAGAGATTAGTATATGAGAAGATATCAGGCGTGCTCATGCGGCAGGGTGTGAGAAATCAACTTGGTTTTACACCTTGAAAATGTCTAAGGTTCGAAGTGTAACAGTGTGGAAGGTTTGAGGTTGAGGGTGGAGGCCATGAACTGTATAGGGAAAGCAGACATGTAGTTGGAAGCTTATGAGAGGCAAAGCTTTGAAGATCATCCAAGTGTGATGATGTTATAGGAGAAGAGAATATATTAGAAGTTATATACCTGATCAATTCAGTAAGGAGTAGTCGGGTCTTCTCAGCAGTAGTAGTTACCCAAGTTAGGAGGAGAGGGGATGTTCTAAGTAAAGTGGGCCATAAAAGAGGAAGGTTTGACATTGGATATGAGATGGACGATTTCAAGCATCAGAAGGAGAAGCACATGGTTAAGTTTGTTCTTGTAGGGAAGGACAATTAGTAATGTCACAGCACGAGGAAATGGGAAAGGAAAATAAAAGTTTTGAGTAGCTATGAGATTGTTTGCGATGATTAGCACTAAAGTGGCCAACACGAGTAATCTAATTTAAATGATACATGTTACAAAGGTGGTGATTGGATTATGGGCTTTGGCTTCGCTTAGGGTCGTACACTCTTTGATGTCTCTAGTATGGTATAGGAGTCATGGTTGTCTACAAGAAGGAGCCGAGTTTGAGAAGGTGGTTTTTGTTATAGTAGCGGCCAAGTGAAGATTTGGTCGGGTGTGTGGTGCCTTCGTGATGATCAAAGTGTTTAAATTCAAACCCAATTCGAATTGTTTCCTTTGTAAGGTTGGGACATAGTCTCAAGGGTGAATTAGTTATTTTCTCAATCCCATTCCGATGAGCTGAGACGACCAACAAGGTGATGTTCTTTGATTAAAAAAGGATAACTCAGTGATTGTGTATGAAGTACGGATCAAACTAAATAATGGGGGGGGGGGGCAGAGAGTGTCACGTGAATCAGAGTCATCTAACAAAGGAAAGTGAATAATATACGCAAAGGATCCCAGTAGCAGAAGAGTTTGTAGATGTGTTCTGAAGCAAGTATTAGAATTTTAACCTTGGTGTGGTGGCGTTCACTTTTGCATTGGTGTTTGAAGGAGGACTTGTGCCAATAATTTCTAATTGGATGGTTCCTACTGAGAATTTGAAGTAAATACAGAGTGAGGGAGAAGTTGGAGAAGTAGTGGCTTATACTAAATATAACGACAAGGATGACTGCGAGTTTGGTGAATCTTAAAGGAGAGGTTGTGGGAGGATAGATTGTTCAAGGGTAAACATTGGATAAGGGAGGATAGACTTTTTGGCCTATGGTTTAAAAAGGGTGGATGCGATGTTGAGAAAATAGGAGGTTAAGGCTATAAACAAGGGAGTCAACAGGATTTTGCAAGTTCCATAGAAGTTTTGGAGGAAGGTTTCTCAGCGATGATTGATTCCTTGTCACGATAGACATGAAAGGAACATCATTTTGAGTAAACAAATAAGTGACTTTGTGTGTTGATCAGAATAGCGCAACGGGATGACGACAAGTGATGCTTATGAAGGGTAAGAGGTACATGAAAAGAACTATCTTACTCACGACCTAAAGTATTACTACGACAACCAGTTCTTGTTGAACAACAAAAGTGTCGTTCTTATGAGTATTAATTAAAGATGTTCACAAAATCATTTAGAGTTGGAATTATGAGGTTACTTAGAGAAAGTTGTGCAAGAGTAGTAGGAGATGGTTTGAGTTATGATTTCAAGTTAGAGTGCCAACTTGGAATTGAGAAAATGAGAGTAAAGGTTTAGCCAGGGAATAAAATTTAAGATCCTTGATTTGACGAGTTAAGAGTAAGGGTTGATCGAGAAACATAAGTGTTTGGGTTGAAAAGAGAATGTGTGGGGAGGTTTCATTAGTTTAGTCATCCGACTAGAATTAGTGAGTCTCTCAACAAGGTTGGGGAAGAAGCAATTCAGAAAAATATTAGTTGAGAAGTATCTTAGAGTTGATAGGTATAAATCAAACTAAAAATTTCCAAGTCAAGGAAAGACATGGTTCTAAGGCTTTTGTGGAAGGATGATTACAAGTTAATAGATCAGAAATGAAGGTGAGATGCCGAAATGAATTTGGTGGTTGTAAAAGAGGGAAGCTTAATTTGGAAATGGAATGACTTGGTTGTGGATTTTGTTACCATTGGTTGAAGTTAGTACATGAGGCAAGATGTTATGAGTGTCGTTATGCATAAAAGTGGTCAAGGGTGTTGGTGGTGAGGTAGTAGGTCATAACTTAATAGTGATCAAGTTAGTGGAGTGATGTATAAAGGGGTGAACAAGATGACGGGAAGTGATAACGAACATGCTTTGGTTTGAGACTTAAAGTGATATGAGACTTTAATAAAACCTACAAGAGGTAGTGGAGAGCATATGGTAGACGAGTCGGTATATCAAATACAAGTTGGTTGGGGAGGTAAGGGGGAGTATCCCAGTTTTAAGGTTGCAGGTCGAAAGTTACTTCGAGAGTAGTGACTAAACCACTCTACACAGTTGAACACATATTGCTTAGCACAAAGGCAAAGTTTCTAGTGACTATAGGTGTTGAGTCGTTTTATTCGTCATGTCTAAGTGGTGGTTGTCAGACGAAATGGGGAAAACGTAGTTTCCTTCCCATCTCGTTGGTGAATTTTCGAGGTTGAAAATTTTTGTTGTTGGGGAGAATGTAAGACCCAATATTTTCTGCCCTAAATTAAAAGGGCTGCCCCATGTGAGTTGGGCCTAAGGGTTGGCCCAAAGGGAAACAAACCCTAAGTCTGCCCTAAACCTCATTCCTATCACTTTGTTGAAACAGATTTCCAAACCCCCTTTGAGTAACCGTCACCCTCTCTGATAGGGTTCAGCCTTGGAGCTCCGTCGCACTTGTTCGAGCCAGTTTCGTTCCACGTAAGTTGCATCCCATCCCATACCTCTTGTTTAGCACAGTTGCTTCGAGTTCCAACTAGGGTCGTACTAAGTGGCTTCATGTCCTTTTGTTCTTTTGTTTCCAGCTCGCTAAACCGCTCTAGAAGCTGCTGTCTTTCTCTGTTTACACCCAAGAACCCAACTGTTAGCCCTTTTCCAAGTAAGGGAAGCTAGGTTCTTTTTGCGTTTTTGAAATATGTGGTTTGTTTTCGTTTATGTTTTATGCTTAAATGATTGGAAACTGTTAGTTTTGGTATATTTCTGAGTTAGGGGTTCAAATATTCATGAAATTGTGATGTTTGACGTCTTTTTCGTATTCTGATGTGTCGCATAGTCGCTAAGCGAGTTCCTTGGCTCGCTAGGCTACTGGGTATTTTTTTGATATGCGCAGTTTTAGTAAAATTGAATTCCCGACTCATTAACCGTTGGATTGAGCTCACATTTTGACATTTGGTTCATAACATGCTATTTTATGGTTTGACCGGTTGGATCGTCGATTAGATATCTGTAGCTTGAGAAATGTGTCACGCATTACTGCAATGATTTTGGTTTTGTGATAATAAATTTTCTTAGGAATTTTGGTGTAAGAATTATGGTTGTGGGTTGTGCTTGATTGTATGGAATTGCAGGTGCTTAAATGTTGGCACACATTTATTTGGGATGAATACTATTTTGTGATATATGTATGTCTTGGTATCCATTTATAAAGTATGAGATGAATGAATTTGCATGAGTGATGATTCATGGAATTGAAATGATGAGTTTGGTATGAGTTTGACATGAGACATGAAAGGGTTGGTATCAATGTGGCATGATAATGATATGAGACGGAGTTCCATATTCATGGTTCGAGCATAATGAGTTGGTATGGTTTGGCTGGGAATACGAAAGAGGTGAATTATGAGAAATAATATGTGATGTATATGTATATATATATATATGTGTGTGTGTGTGTGTGTGTGTGTATGTATGCTGAATCCGTTTGATTGATTAAGAATGTTGGTCCGTGTCAGTGCGTAATTCCTTGGGATCTCTAGGTGAGATTTTTAGGGTCGTGCTTCAGTGATCGGGACGTAATCCCATGGCCCTTGTTAGTGGGTGCCCATGGTGGTGCCCCATCTGTATAACTAGGTAAGGATTTAAGGTAAGGTTGCATCCTGACACTCTAAGAAGTCAGTTAGTCTCACCTAGAGCGGATTGACTCCTGTGGTGAGAGTAGTAGGAGGCCTAAAATTCATTAAGGGCTAACCTTGTGGTGAGGGAAAATTGATTCATTGTAACACTTGTAACACATAGCTCGGGGGTGAGCAGCTCGGGAATGAGCAGAGGTATCCACCACAAGTGCAAGCATCCGCTGAATCCGACCAGGTTATATGTATTCGGATGAGTCGAGTCGTAGTGTATTGTTTTGGAAGGTCATAACATGCTTGAGTGATGTATGTATAATTGACTGTGAAAGCATATCTGATTGCATGATAAAACCACTTTTGGCTCTAGCTTACCCTTCTGTTTTTGGTTTGTGTCTTGTTGTGTGGTTCTCTCTTTTGCGATGATCATCAACTTGTTGATGTGAGCAGATGCGAGGAACAGTCGTGGTCAACATGGAGGTGATGGTTCTGCTGCTTAGTCTTTGGGTTGACTTCTGCCCTTGGGCTCTTCATTTAGGGCTAAGGCCTATGTATTGTTTTCTGCAGAAATTTGTTTAAGTCATTTTTATTCTCTTACTTTAGTTTGTACCCGACATTGTGGTGTATCTCTTTATTAAATAAATGGGGTGTTACATCAACTTTGTTGGAGTTATGATGTATTTAATGAATCCAACATCTCACGAAAATTTGAAGACTAAATTTGACCATTAAAACTTAAATATTGTATAGGTTACATTGTGTTGAATAAATGTTTTGTATGTTTCTCTTTGCACACTTTGATTTTTAATTTGTTGTAAAAAAGCTTTTTCAAAATGCACTAGATCTTATCTTCATGGTCGAATTTTGGCCTAGTTGTCCCAAACGAATTTGGTCAAGTTGGCTTGGTCAAAATTTATGTGTACTCGATTTTGGTGAAATTTAGATCGAGTTGGCTCTGTCCGAATTTGGTTGAGTTGGTCCTATCCAAATATTTGGTCAAACTCGATCATGTTGGTCCCAACCGAAATTTGACCGAGTTAGTCTGAACCAAATTTCAGCCATGTCGATAATGATCAAAATTTGACCGGATCCGGCTACTCAGTGCTGGTCAATTGTTGGTGGAGTCGGCCTCGACCTTTTTTATCTTGACCAATAAGGAATTCCACAACTAGTGAAATTTCAATTTCCTTCTTGTTTAAGTGAATTTCAAATTCTATTATTTAAGTTATTTGGAATACCTTCTTAAAATTCCTCAATTTCAATTTCCTTCTAATTTCCTCATCCAAACAAGTCATTTTACTTCAAAAAAATTCAAATTCTCCTAATAAATGAATTACTATCTTAAATTGCCTCACCAAAACACACCATTAGCATTTAATTTTTCAATTGCGTGTTTGATCGTTAATTTTGTTAGATTAGGGTTGGCAAATTGGGATTTTACATTCTACTCAATCATTTTGCATGATTTCAATTTCTAAACCTAATTGATGTTCATTTGAACTGTTTTGCATATTTAAATTGTTCATTTGTCCATTTTATGTCCACATTTGAATCTGCCACGTATTTTCACACATGAACACCATTGTGCATTTTTGGTTTTTCTAGAGTTTAGGTTCTGTTAGCATACTTTGTGCTTTGTTTAGTTTAGTTTTAGTTTGTTTAAAGTGATAGAGTAAGATTTCCTCCATTTTATGCAAAGAAACTCATGAATCATTTGAAGTTAAGTTGACTTTCCTAGGATTGACCCTTGGTTAAACACTACATTATATTAGTTAGTGAGGAAATCAAGTTTTGCATATGTGCTACTTAGTTGCCATGGGAAGTAAAAAATTAATGATTCTTGAGTTTGATTGTGCTGGTTAGTTTAGGTAAATTCATTTTATTAGTCTATGCATTGTGGATAGTTCATATGTGTTCTACATGTTTATAAGGATAAGCTTAGTTCGGTTACTGTATCAATTACTATGGTAGTGTTCTTTTAAAGATTGTTATGCTTTAAGAGTTTGGTTAAATAGTGACATGGTTACAATGGAATTTATAGAAAGAAATAAATCATAATGCGCGTGAGTGATTCGTGTAAGCCAACCTTTGTTGTTTTAAGAAAAAAAGTGCATGACAAGGTCAGTCTCAAGTTCAGTCACCAGTTTTGATCCAAAATCTAAGAGAACCTTGAGGTTGAAGAAATAGATTAGGTTGAACACAAGGCAGACAAAGAAAAATCAGGTTGCTGAAAAAAATAAGGAACAATAGTTGTGAAGAAATGGCTGAACAACAAGAGAGGACTTTGAAGGAGTTAACTGATCAAGATATTCGCTACCAACACTTGTGCATCCAAATTCCCTAAGATGAGAAAGTTAACTTTGAGCTAAAATCTGGGATGATTCAAGCTTTACCTAAGTGTCATGGCATGATAAGGGAATATCCACATAACCATTTGATGGATTTCATAATTGTATGGCTCAACCATGAAGCCAATCAATGAAGGCATTTCTCTTCTCCTTATGTGATGCAACTAAGGCTTGATTGTTTTCTAAAACAAAACCCATTGTTGGGTGGGAGGAAATGAAGAGGAAGTTTTTCGGGAAGTTTTTTTCAGCATCCAGGACATCATCCATCAAGAAGGAAATTAGTGGAATTTAACAGTCCCATGGTGAAAGTATTTCATAATATTGGGAGTGGTTTAACAAGCTATGTGCATCATGTCTCAATCACCAAATTGGTGAGTAGCTCCTTTTTTAATATTTCTATGAAGGGCTGATAAGTCCCTTATCTCTAAAGTTTTTCTTAGCTAATTGAATTGTTTTGGATAGATTTAAGGTGCTAATTAGGAGTTATTAGCTTAGAATTAGTTTAGTTAGGTTTTTAGGCTAGTTTTATAAAAGTAGCTTAATTAAGTGTTTTTAATGTATTTTTAGTGTAATCCTTAAGAGTATTGTTAGTTTTGTCTAGTTTAGCATACAAGATAGGTTCATAAATAGGTTAATAGCATATTACTTTGGTCTTAGTTTAGATATATAGGCTTAGAAGTAGAGTCGGTCTAGTTGTAGTCTAGTGTTAAGAGCTTTTAAAAAGAATTTAGTGTGACTAACATCCTTTTCTTAGGTTTTTGAGTGTAATGCAGTGAAGAAGATCAAGGATGGCATCCAAGTGTTCATAGACAGCCATGGGAGGATTTGAATCAACCAAAATTGAATGAAAAATGGCAGAGTTGACTTTTTGTTGGAAGAGTTTACCAGAGTTGACTTAGAGTCAACCTTTTGCTTTTCAATTCCAGATGACATGGCACTTGTAGGAAAAGTTTTAGAACATTAAATCACATTTGTAATGAACTTGAAAGGGCTGAAAAGTTGTCAAAAGATGCATGGAACTCTTAAATCTCATTTTCACATGTTTAGTTCATTTATGTGGTTTTAGTTGTAGCATAACTTGGGTTTGTGAATTCTAATTTGCTTATTTAGTTGTGAATACAGACAAGGGTAAAGTGTGGAGCTGTTGGAAGAAAATTAAGTGAAAGAGGTTGTTGCTGAGATGAAGATGGAAATGAACCAAAGTCACACTTAAGAGCTACATGTGTGTCGCAACCGAAATCGCAACGGGACGACGAACCAAAAATTAAATTTAAAAAAAAAATATTGGAGTTGCTACTATAGTTTATTTTGGAAAACGACGGAAAAACCAAAAAGATAAGACAAGGTATGCAAAAAAAAACATGTTTTGTGTCCAGAAGTTGGTTACGCGTGGGGAAGGTATTAGCACCCCACAGTGCCCCGTACTAGGATGATACCTTTAATTAAACGTGCAAAAGGATGTAGTTTTTCAAAATATTTATTTTCCCCGAAAAAAATAATAAATGAATTTACAAAAGAAATAAAAATATTTTTTGGTTTTTTTGGCCCGACGAGGATTAATCCTCGCTCCTACGTATCTCCATTCACAATTGAGAATCAGGGTTACGTAGTTCTTTATATTATTTTTGATATATTTTCTAGAAAAATAAATTTGAAAATTGGTGTCACGCGGTGCGAGCGGCCAGATAGACACTAAAAGAAATGAAGAAAAATATTTGTTTAAATATATAATGAAAAATGAAAAAAAATAAATCAAAAGAATTAGAAATTAGCAATGACGTACCTTCAAATTTTTCGATATATGTTCTTTTCTATATCAATCTCACCCTCTCGTTATCCTAACAAAGGTAAAACGGAGGTGTATTTATGTGGGTGGTAATGGAAGAGAAAGAGGAAGTGTAGCGAATATTTTCTTTCGATTTTCTACCTCCTTCAATATGTTTTTTTTTTCGTTTTGTTTTGAAAGAGAGATAAAAAAGGAGGTGTGTATGTGGTATTGGTGATGGGAAAGAATTAGAGAAGTGTAGATTTTTTTTTTCGGTTCTTTTTTTTTTCGATCCTTTTTCATGTGAGAGACTATTTATTTATATTCACAAATTGCAATATCAATGCAATCCTAGCCTTAATTGTAATGAACAATATAAGGAAGAAGTTGGTCATGATAGTAACACATTATGGGAATCAAATCGTAGCAAATCAGAGCACAATATCAAACAAGATCGGTAATATTGATTCTAACCATTAATAAATCTGAGCACAAAATCAATCCCAATTAGTAATATTGATTCTAATTATATGAAGAGATATTGTTTTTCATTATTAAAATCATACCACTAATTTCTCTATCAGAACAAAGCAAAGGTAAAAGATATATTGAGTTGTTGGGCTCATAAAAAGGAGTGTGATAATAATAACAAATTGGACTCTTCCTTCTTTTTTCCTTCTTTTTTCCTTCTTTTATTTTTTCCATCTCTTTTTTTTGTTTCACATTTATTTATTTTTTAAAATAAATTTATTCACCCGAATGAAATTGGGTGTTGACAACTGCCCCTATTTACTTAGATTTTATTAAATAATATGAAAATTTAACTTTTTCATATTATCGTAATAAAAGATAAGTAAACATAAAAACACTAATTTCGTTCGGGTTTCAAAAGAAGACAAAATGGAAGACAAACTTGACCATTCCAAAGGAAATGGTCTGTATCTGAAAGAAAAGAACTAGGTGGCCATTACCAGGTAGAGGGTCTCGATTCGACACACCAATTTTTTTTGTTTTTTTTTTTGAAAAAACCCAAATTTGACCAATTCCGTGGAGAGGGTCTATTCAAAAGATTTGGTGACCATTACCATGTAGAGGGTTTCGATTCGAAATTTTTCTTTTTTTTTTGACTTTTTGAGAAAAGATTAGACCAATTCCGAGGAGATAGTCTATATCTAAAAGATTCAGTGACCATTACCATGTAGAAGGTCACGATCTAACAAATCATTTTGTTTTATTTTTTTTATTTTCTAACTTACAATGCTAGATTAATGTAATAAAATTTATCTGAATGTAAGTTTTGTTTTGTTTTTTTGCTAATTTGTCGTGTTGAGTTTGTGAATGAATTTTCTGCTTTATTTTTCATGTTTGATGCTCGTCTTGATTTAAGAAATAGAAATTTGAATGTAGAAAAGGTTATTGGAGGGGTTTTAGTTTTGTTGTTTGATGAAAATTGTATAACCTATGAGACACTTTATGATTTTTGGGTTTAGATTGTTTCTGTTATAGGTTTGAATGCACTAGATTTGTATTTGCGGTTTTAATTGGTTTGCTTTGTTTCTTGTTTTGGGGTTTCAACTCGTGCAAATGATTGACTGGATGTTTGGACTTAATATGATTATATTTAATAGGGGAGAGTGTTGTTGGGATTATATTAATCTTTATCTACGTTGAAAAATTATATTAATCTTTATTTGCGTTAAGAATGATTGATTTTGGTCTATGATGTTTTTACAACAGTTGTTAGTGCCTACGTGGCTTTTCGAAGACTATAACCATTTTATCATTTTTTATTTAAAACTTATTTAAATCCAAAGCTTGATTGGATTCAAAGTTTTAATTAGATGGTAGATTCAAAAGGTGGTTTATGTTTAGTTGTACTTCTAATTCAAACAAAATGATGATAAATAGGTGGGTCCCACATTTTTAGAATGATTATTTGATGTATTTTCATAGCATTCATATTTTGTAAAAGGAATGATAAATAGTTATGCGTTTTGGGTGTTGAACGTTAGCTTTCTCCACATTTTCTTTCCTATTATATTAGTACCTTTTGACATGGTCCATATTATTATAATTAATATATGTAATGCCATGTCGTTTTCTAAATAAATAATTAAAATATTCTTTTTAAGAAAAGAGTATGAATACTACAATGATAGTCTGCATCAGCTTAGTACTTAATATTTTTTTCTTTTTAATAAAAAACAAAAATATAATTTTTTAAATGATTGTTCGCATCAGTCTAGTACTTAATGCCTTTTGTTTTGTTCAACATGTTTCCGAAAATTTAAAGATATCAACATTTTCACTCAAAAAAAAAAAATCAAATCATTTTCAAATAGTTTTCATAAAAGTTTTTCCATAAGAATTATGTGAACCTGATTCTCCATTATGGATGAAAATACGTAGGAGAATAGATTAATCCTTGTTGGACCCAAAAAAACAAAAAAAAAAATTGTTTCTTTTAAATTTTCTTTTTATTATTTTTAGGGAAAATAAACATAAAAAGAAACCACATCCATTTGTATATTTAATTAAAGGTACCATCTTAGAACTATCGTTATAGAGTGTTAACACCTTCCCTAAGCGTAACTGACTCTCGGACCCAAAATTTGTTTTCGTGGACTTTGTTCTTATCTGTATGGTTTTCCATCATTTCTCAGAATAATTATGGTGACGACTCCAAAGCTTATTTTATGTGTATATATATATATATATATTTATTATTATTTTTAGTTTGACGTCCCGTCGCAATTTTGCTTGCGACAAATTTGTTGAATGATATTGCATGAATAGATTAATCTGCTATTTTTGTTTTGAATTGATTGAAAAGTGTGATTTTGCAACAATACATCTCTGATTTACAAGTCAATAGAATTCGTTTGAAAAGGGTTTTAATAAGTTTTAATTGGACATATTTTTTAATACTCGGCTAATTTAACACCCCTTTCTAAGCTTAGAAAGATCTTTTAAACCTACAAGAATTTGAGGGTTTCCTCATTTTTATAGATTAATGAAAGCTTCTAAGTTTACTCGATTTACTTTTATTCAGTATTACACTGCAAGGTTAGCTAGTCTTAAATATAAGAATGTGATGATAATCTTAGCAAATTAAAAATAGTAAAGGGGAAAATAAAATGTACATCATGGTATGTTCATAGTAAAGCAACACATAGTTTGTGATGCGGTTGGAAATTTTAAGATTTAACGTAAAATCAGTGACTCTGTTTTTGTGAGAGAAATAGTGCATAGTACAACTAACCTTGTAGCTTGAAGTTTTGATATTCTTTGCAACTTGAAGACCATGAAGATAATAAAGAAAATGAAGACCATGAAGACAATCTTGTAGAATGATGAAATTTATTATGTAGTAAAGAAACAATTTTAGTAAACAAACTTTGTAGTTTTAGCTTTGAAAGGTTGATCCTAACTAGTGATTTCAATCATATAGTTTGAACTCTAACATTGAAATATATTATAAATAACATTTATTTTGGATTCAATTATAAATATTTTGCTTAGATATATTATTTGAAGTGTTGATATAGTGTGGTCTCTAATTATCTAATTATGTACAATTGTGATTTGAAGACATTCAATTTTTCCATCTTGAATTTTGTATAAGCAATATATGCAAAATTAAAAAGAAAATAGCATAAAGTCACATTTTAATAAATGTGGCTTAAACTCAAATAAACATTTATATAAGTATGGTCTAAACCAATATGAAAAAAGTGGCCTAATGTGAGAGTTTTAAGCAAAGGTTTTAAAATTGTTGTCGTACTGAAAATCATGGTCTATTACCTACAACAACACTCACCTAGACCTCACATAGAAAATTGTTGTGTAATCTTTAGGCCACGGTTTTTATAGTTTAGGCCACAATTTCATGTTGTAGTCTAAAGTGAATTTTTTTTGTAGTGTAATTATATTCAATTTCCCAAAACTAATCTATGTATGAATAATTAAACATGGAATCCATACTAAATAAGGTAAAATTTAATATTAAATATGGGTAAAATATATGTATAGGATGATTAAAAATAGTAGGGTGCACTGTAGAGTAATAAAAAAGGCTTTAATAGTTTTACAACACACTATTGTAGCAAAGGCTTTTAACGACGGCTAAATCAGGCCTATGAAGATGGTTCTCAAACAGTTGTTGATCACACTGTCGTTAAAAGTGCACAAAAATAGCGACGGGTCCTAAAACCTCGTCAAATTGGTAACATAACCATGACAGTTTGGAGGATCGTTATTGAAATGCATGCCAAAGCTTAAAGTGGAATAAAATGACAGAGTTAGAACCGTCATTATAAAGTGACATTTGAAGACACCATTAGGCAGAAACCACGACGTTTCATACCTTGACCATTGTGGAAGAGTAGTATATAACAACGGTTATGGCAAAACCGTCATTATATGTAATTTTTTTTAATAAAGTAGGTTGGTTTTATCAGATTAACCCAAACCTATAACCAAAATACATCCAGAATAAATAAGATATCGAAATAGTTCAAAAAATACATCCAGAGAGAGTTCCAAATATTAAATGATCCCTAAAATTAATATAAACTAACTTTAACTCTCACTAACTCTAACTCTCACTAACTCTAGATAGAAAGTACTTTGCCCACACTTGTTGAACATAAGCTAGTGCTCCTGGATCCATTGGACTTGGGCCATTGAATTTCTTGAAAAGTATAGGAGAAGTTAACAGTAGTACATATGTAAATTAGTTGAAGTTAAAGTTAGTACATGAAAGTTAGCATATTACCTCATCCCAACCACTTTCATAACTGCCTTGCACAATTTCTGTCACCCATTGGGCCACCAACTGTGGGGGAGATAAATAATCAACCAATGTGTACAACTCACATTGGGAACCAAAGTCAATGTCATCCCCTATTTCAGTCCCTTTAGTGTTGACTTTGATGACACTAGGAGAAAGGTCTTATTGTACTGTAGTAGGGGAGCCTTTGCGAAAGTAGTAAGCTCTTTAGCTGCTTGTCAAATGCTTCCTTCATTGCTTTTCACTCTAATCTTATCCCATGATGCTCTTGCCTGATCTACTCCCATTCTTGTCCTATCGCCTTTCGTAGTTGCTCTACCAAGTCAGCTTTCATTTTTTGCAAGGCTTCCTCCGTATTCACATTAAATGATGAATGAGATTGGTGTTGCGATGAACCTCTAAAGTAACTTCGAATCCACACACTGTATCCAGCAGTACGAATGTAACACCACTTTCAAGATGCCACATGTAACTTTTTTTTTTCATTTAAACATGAAGCACAACCTTTGATACCATCCTCTTAAATAGAAAATTTTCACAATTATTTGATCTAAAATACCGCTTTATAAAAAAACTCATTCAAAACCTCTTTATTCATTCATATAGATATATAGTTCCTCCGAACATATACTTAAATTGTTAAAATGAGACTTAATTTCAAATCCTTTAAATGCGAACTCAACAACTACACTAATACATTTTCCTTATTTCAGAACAAAGAAAAAAAAAACATTTCAAAGGTTAAATCAAAACTCCCCAAAGTTGCCCCACGAGCTCCTCACAGCTAAGTCTCTCCAACTACATATGTATCAACATCTCCTGTACATACATGCAAGGGTGAGCTAACTATGTATCACATCAAATAACAGGCATATTAACATGTAACTCACGTAACATATTATAATGTAACATAACTCATTAATAAAAAATCCACCAACAAATGTTCTCAACACCACAACTTGAACTCATTAAAATATTACCACCAAGTAATATTAATAGTATGATATTTTCTCATAGCTAACCATTATACCTTTCTGTGCACCAACGCCTTTTGGAAAAGTCGTTTCCCCTACTTTCCATATACTTACTAGCATCAAATCCACCTACTTGACAAAGCCTTGGGTAGAGCATTCTTGCTTAGCTCATGCTAATGCCTTACTAAGGAACGAAACCCCTTTACCTTGACTCGACAAAATCCTCTAGGTAACGAAACCCCTTTACCTTGACTCAACAAAATCCTCTAGGTAACGAAACCATCATGGCTTTACGACTTTTAGAAATTTATATTGTCCCACCACATATGTATACTCATTCATGCAACATCTCATCACATCATGCCACATCATACCATTCCATACATATGCACACTTAATTCTCATCATGACACACATAAATCAACAATCACACGATTATACACATTCATGATCAATAAACCGCAGGCACATAAAGGCCCATCATCACCTGTTTCACAACACATTGACATCATACAATCCTTATCATTGTATTTAACATACATCAATCATTAGACCCAAAATCCAATATACTACAAATAGAGTGTATCACAATTTATCACAACAAAATATCAACACAGAGCAACCATGAAAAAACCAACAATCATGCATAACATATAACTCCAAGTACAGACCTCAAAACAAAGATCACACCAAGCAAACAAAATGTTATGAACCAACTACCAAAATTTCGGCTAAATCAAACGGTTAACAAACTAGAAAATGCCATTTTATGAAAATGGCACAATTTAGAAAAATCAGTAACGTCAAATACATGATTTTGGTCATTTTAAAGGTACACAACACAAAGTAACATTAAAACTCAAACAATCATACACCAAACTCCATATCATTCCATACCTTGCTTCCCAACCCTCTACTTCATGCAAATAGTCCACCATTACAACTCATCAATTCAACCCAAAATGTTAATCCAACCACTCGATGATCTAGCACCACGAATTCCCATTACACTTTTATTCTACACCATAACATTATCATAAAATTCATACCTTTTAATCCAATTTGGCCAACAAAACCATTCTCCGCTACAACTCAAATAAAAGGTAACAATACTCCAACCATATTTCTCATCTTATGTAACCATAAAGTTCAACACAACCAAGTTACCATGGAATTTGATCAACTTACCATCCAAAGGCTTCCTTCTCCACCGAAAAAATCAATTCAAATAAGAAAAAAAATAATCTAACGTAATTATTGCCTTTATCACAAAATTGGCAAGACAACAAATGAAAAACTCCATTGCACCATGAACGCACACAAATAGAAGGGCAAAATTCCTCCTATTACAATTTTCACCCAATTCATCGAGATTAACCATTCTCAAGGCCATGAGACATCACTTTATGTCTTACTCCTTCACAAAACAATGCAAAAAATTCATCTTAGAACATTTCCCATTCAACCCATAAAGAAAACTACACACCCCATATATCAAACCAAAAATAAAAGAGGGCAAGGCTTAACACCCCTTACCCTAAAAATTAATGCTTTTCCATCTTATCAAATATCCAGAAAACATTTATCACATGAACAAATAACATAGATATAAGGTGTAGCTCCCTTTACCTGGAATTCTTGAAATAAGATCACATTTGCTTGCTCTACCCTCCGTTGCTCCTAATTCAACATTGCCCCTCACAAAAATTCTGCAACCCCTCTTTTCCTTTTCTCCCAAAATGTATGTTCCCCTTACCTTCCCTGTGCTTTCTTCTTAAAAATATTCCGACTTAACTTTACTAACTATTTAGTTGCCCAAATTAAGATAAAAAAATAACTTTATGTTGGTTTTAACCATTTTGCACTAACTCTCCTCTTAATTCTCATTATTCAGTCTTAACCATAGTGTCTGTGTCCAGATACAATGTATTTGCCTCAACCTTTCACCTTTTTATATGTATCACAAATTTATTAAAAAAAATCCATAATTTCTCCTTTCCTTTTTTTGCTTTAGCTAAGATTCAAACATGCAACCCCCAATACTCAAGCAACACTCCAAACCAGATCAACCATCACATCTTTCTTGTCATTCCACACACATAACAACATTACAATATCTTCACACATTCAATGCATTCAAGAAACATGAAAACAAATAAATTATAGCATGCCCCAATACTCAAGCAACACTCAAAACCATATCAACCATCACATCTTTCTTGTCATTCCACACACATAACAATATTACAATATCTTCACACATTCAATGCATTCAAGAAAAATAAAAACAAATAAATTCTAGCATGGCGAAGAAATTCTAAAAGTTATTACTATACATAAGTCATGCCAAAGACATGCACAAACACTTCCAAACAATTATAAAACCAAATTTAAAATAAAATTGCTCCAAATGCACACACTAAGAATTGAACCCTAGACCACCATCTCATGACAAGGCTTTAACCAACTTTGCCACTTTCCACCTTTATAAGGTTATTTATTTCTTAATTTAAATATTATCTTAAAAAATATAATTATTTTTTCTAGGTCTTACAACGAACATGTTTAGGGTGTTCATGTTGTCCAATAATAGTGTTAAATAGTACATACAAATATAGTGTCGGGGCTTGGACACCCCAGACTGAATCCCAACTCGTTTGACAATATGCATATAGCAGAATATATTAAGAAGTACCCAAATTTAAAAAACTAAATAATCATCTAATACCGACAAATATCTGCAAAAATAAGATTTCTCAAATATCACCATGTAATTGCATAAAAAAAATGCATCAAATTTAAAATACTAGTAACATACCTTTTATCATAAAGTAATTAAAAAAAAAAATCTTACCTATTATAGAGGAGAACCACGCTGATTTCAGGGAGAAGAAGATGAAGCACAGACATTGGTTTGGGGTGGCTCGTGCAGTGGGCAACCACAACGAAGAAGTGGTGGCACGGTGCGACAGAAGCAGTGTTGCAGCGGTGAGCGGTGGCAGGGCATGATAGAAACAACGTTGCAGTGGTGAATGGTGGTTGTGGTGCTTCACAACTTCGATGAGAAAAGTACCTCATGACTTCGACGGGATAGAAGCAATGACGAGCACTGAACGACACGATGAGGGCAACAATGGGGAAGAGACCTTGGGTGGTGGCAGGGCACTATGGAAGCAGTAGACGACGTACGCAAACAGTGAGCACAAGAGGGAAAGTGAAAACTTTTAACCCTCAAAAGGAATTCGACGACAGTTAAGAACCGTCATTAATATACGTTCACTAGGTTTTCAACGACGGTCAAGTATAGACTTGTCGTTGTTTTTTTTGTTTTTTATGACGGTGTTGTTAAAGCCGTTGTTATTTGTGCTTTGTTCCTTCTATAACGACATATTTTTAATAAAATCATCGTTACAAAATTGAATATAATTACAAATGTGCCACCTCATTTGTTTCTCAACGCCTACATTCTGCACTAATGACACTAATGACATAAACAACATGTAACACCATACTATACTATGCATTATTCAACAAAATATAAAGATCACAGTTGATCGAGTGAAATTTTCTACTATTTGGGTTAGTAGTTATTAAAGTTCATCAGAGGGTTGTTAATTAAAGATGTTTCGTTGAGAGACAGTAAAAGATAAATCTCGATGATTTTTTAATTGGGTATTTGAAATTATAATGCAAGAGAAGAATTTTATTATTAAATAATATTTTGCTATTATAAATTAATTTTTTTAAATATTACAATAAAATTTTATATTTTCTTGATTATTACTTATTTTCATTTATCCTAATAACTAGAGGACAAAAATTCTTTTTTGTATTATTTTTACTCATTCATATCTCACATTTCTTCTTTTCGTCTTTGTGCGTCTTTGTTTGGTACTCTTTTATTTCTTTCATCCTTATTCCTTTTTCTTCTTTCATTTTTCATTTAAACAAAACATAAGTTCACGAAACTAATAAATAGATTGCTTCTTAAAGAAATTATAAGTTGATTGCTAATTTCAAGACCTAATCACGACTTTAAAGAAAGTCACCGCCAATCAGCCAAAAAGATCCCAGCCAAGAAACATTATTTTTGTAACGGTTTCATGCTTCAATTCAATCAATTTATTTGACTTTACAGGAAAGGAAGCAACTGTAGAGGGCAACATGTGTAGTTTTTCCTAATGGTAGTTAATATTTTATTTTATTATTTTCTGACGCCTCAATAGTTCGATAAATACAAAATTAAGCCCAAGAGTTTTGGTGGAAAAAGCTGGTGGCCAATGTATGACTTACTATACCATTAAGAAATCGTTCTGGATAACCTTTAATCTTGTCATAGTTATCAGATAGCTAGATGTAAGAATGTAAGTCTATTTTTCAACCACACACAAAATCACAATCCACATGACAAATAACTTTTTATAAGCCTTTCAGATATGCTAATTTGGATATTAAATTTAGCAGAAAACTATGTAACATACTTTTTCACGTTAGTTCTTTAAAATATTTACTATATATTAATAGTAATCTTAATTTTTTACTTTCCGTATTCCTTAGATTACTTCTCTCTGTTCGGTTGAAACAACTGTCTTTATGAGAAGGTATCCCTGAAAAGGATGGTTCAATAATGTGTCTTTCTGATTTAGCCCCTTTTGGAAACTGTGTGATTTTTACAGAGAAGGAGCCTAAATAAACTGACATTGTTGTTATTTATTTCTGTGTATTTTTCCTCCCAAGAAAAATAAATAAATAAATACCATCAAACAAGTCAAATGTGAAGTGCTGAAATTCTGACCAATGATTAGTGACTGGTGGGAGGGTGCTCCTAACAACAGCAATGTTGAAATCTCTTCTTTCGGTGGAGAGCAACATCATCATTTTATGACGTTGATGCTGTCCTAATACCCCGAATTAGTCAACGTTTTAACCTTTATGTTTACTTATTTATTTTTGCCGCGGGGTGTTGACGCATATAAACAAAGACAAAACAGCTACTACAGCAGCTAATTTGTGTGTATCACTTTCTATGCACTGTTTAATATTTGGATTAGCACAAATGAAATAAATCATGAGCATTCATCCCATTGATATGTCAAACAATTTCATAGATGAATAATAGTTTTGTAGACTGAAGCCATTTGTCGTGATAGTGTTTCACGAAATATGCTATGCTATAGCGTAGCTCATGGGTCACCTATGCATGTGTGATTGAAGTTGAGAGAAAGTTCATGAGGTCATCACTCCTTGTCCATTTTTACATCTACACTTTTCTATATTATTGTTTTTCCGCTCCTTCCGCGTTTACATCTCCATAAACAAGCCATTGAAAGTCTTCTTAGAAGACACATTAGAAAATATATAGACCAAGGGGAAGCAAAGAAGCAACACCACCTTTGGATCTGTTACAATCAACATGTATTTCTTTATGTCTAATGTTTCGATACTTTTCAGCATAATCAATGTCTTATTCACAAACTTGCATTATAATTTCCATATTTGTCTAGTTACTCCAATGAATTTTTCTACATGGTCCCTTCCTATTCTTAAAAAAAAGAGAACATGTCTTTGGTTTCTCAATGATGTGTAACTGTTATATTCTAATAGTAAGAGGGCCATTATTGCAACGATTCTTTCAGGTGAATGGTCCTGGTCTTCTGGACCTTCCAGTTTTCTTGCTTTCTCCCTTCCTAAATTCACCACTTTTCAGACCCTTATATCTTCATAATATGGTTGTGTGGGACATTGCCGGTTGTATCTGCACTGTTAACTGATTGGGGAATTTTGGAAGGAGTATGGTGAGTAACCCTTTTCTCTTACTATCAAAGTGTCAAGTGCTCTCTGACTTTTAGCTCTATAACTCTGAGAATTGGATGATTTCTCTACACTATCCTTGTGTATACATATATGGAAAAAAGTTTCTGGTCTTTTTAAATTCCACAAAATATTGTTTTTCATTATTTTGTCTGCTGGCATGGTCTTTATCACTAGATTATTAACTAGTAAACTGGGTCGTCAAAGTATTGGTTTATCTTTATGGTGTCACATAGGTGGGGAATCAATCAAAGTAGGTGAACAGAAGAAAGATAATGAGGCCGATTTTCTGTCAAACAGGAGCTGCTTATTTTGACGTAAAAAGACACTTTAAAAGTGTCGTTTAGTCTTTTAGATCAAAATCAAAGAAAATAACTCCAACGTCTTATGTCTTATAGAATACAAACCGTACACCCTAACACTTAACATGTCTAAAACATAACCCCAAATTCTCTTTGTTGTTTTAGCTTTGCAAAGACATCACACACGCTAGCGCTCCATCATCAAATCATTTGCTTGTTCTCCAGTTTGTTGTGCAGGGGAAGTCCTTGTTTTGCATCCATTGGCGGTAGAAAATGGCAAAGATGATGGGTCTCTTGCTCATGATTGGAGCGATGATGTTCGGAGTAAGAGGTGAGCCAACGGAAGATAAACAAGCATTGCTTGATTTCCTTCACAACATTAGCCACTCTCATCATCTGATCAACTGGGACAAGAGCTCTTCTGTGTGCAAAAGTTGGATAGGAGTGACCTGCAACTCTGAGCAATCACATGTTATTGCCATCCAACTCACCAGAACTGGATTGAGGGGTCGAATCCCACCCAACACTCTTAGTCGTCTCTCAGCGCTCCAAACTCTGAGTCTTGCCTCAAATAGCTTAACTGGTTCTTTCCCTTCTGATTTCTCTCAGCTAAATAATTTGATCTATCTGTATCTCCAATTCAACAGATTTTCTGGTCCATTGCCATCAGACTTTTCAGTGTGGAAGAATCTTAGTATTGTCAATTTATCCAACAATTCTTTTAATGGGAGCATCCCATTTTCACTTTCAAATTTGACTCATCTCTCTTCTTTAGTTCTAGCCAACAACACCCTTTCGGGTGACATTCCTGATCTCAATAATTTTGCCAACAATAACCTTAGTGGGATTGTGCCTGAATCCTTGGAGAGATTTCCAAGAGTAGCGTTTTCTGGTAACAATCTTGCTTCTTCACATGCTCTTTCCCCTTCTTTTCTTATTCAACCCCCAAATTCTAATCCAACAAGGAAAAAATCCAAAGGACTTAGGGAACCAGCCTTGTTGGGTGTCATTATTGGTGCTTGTGTCCTGGGAATTGCAGTGATAACAGCTTTTGTGATCGTGTGTTGCTATGAGAAAGGTGGTACAAGTGGACAACAAGTGATGTGTCAGAAAGGAGAAACATCCAGGAAAAAGGAAGGTTCTGAAAGTCGAGACAAGAACAGAATTGTTTTCTTTGAGGGTTGCGCTCTTGCATTTGACTTGGAGGACTTGTTGAGAGCATCTGCTGAAGTGCTTGGAAAGGGCACGTTTGGGACGGTGTACAAGGCTGCTCTAGAAGACACAACAACCGTGGCAGTGAAAAGGTTGAAGGATGTCATTGTCGGAAAACGCGAGTTTGAACAACAGATGGAGATGGTCGGAAGGATTAGGCACGATAATGTGGCTGCTTTAAGGGCATATTACTATTCAAAGGAGGAGAAACTTATGGTATATGATTACTACGAACAGGGTAATGTGTCTTCAATGTTGCATGGTATGTTATCTTGTTAAGATCATCTCCTATGTATGTAATTATCCTTTAACTACTTTTAGCTAATCTAATTCATTATGACAGACCAAAACAATTAAAATTGGTTTTCTCTAATAGTAATATGACACCGGGTTTTGGATGGGTTCTATACAGATATTACTTAGATGAAAATGAGTAAAGAGTTTGTTTCCAAATATCCATGTAAATGCAGTTTCCTTCCCTCCTTAAATGGTTATATTAAGTAAATGTCAAAAATTTGTTTTATAATTTTTTACATAATAAACATTTACATATGAGAAGAAAGTAAGAAGGTAAAATACATAAACTTCTCCATAAGGTAGCCTCAACTTATGCGCCTTAATTTTTTGAAAAGGTTAAATATAATGAGTTTGTACTAAATTGCATAAATTGACTTTAACTTGTAGAAGAAACTTAATTCATTTTATCTTCCTACTTTCTTTTCTTGTAAATTATTATAGATATGTTTACCAAACATGTTCTGAAAGCAACAAAGTCACGAGACTTACAAATATGCAACGAAGATAAACTATGTGGCTTCCTACAACTACTTTGAGGGATTGTCTAATGTTAAGTATGATTTGTTAACTTTATGAACGCAGGCAAAAGAGAAGGAAGTAGAATTTCTTTAAACTGGGATAGCCGTTTGAAAATAGCAATTGGTGTAGCAAGAGGCATTGCTCACATCCATGCTCAAGAAGGAGGAAAACTCCTCCATGGAAACATAAAGTCCTCTAACATCTTCCTCAACCCACGAGGATATGGTTGTGTATCTGACATTGGTCTTGCAACACTGATAAATCCAGCAACGAGAACAACAGGATACCGTGCCCCAGAAGCCACGGACACCCGAAAATCGGTACCCGCATCTGATGTGTATAGTTTTGGTGTGCTGCTACTTGAGCTTCTAACTGGGAGGTTTCCCTTACATGCCAAAGGAGGTGAGGAAGTTGTCCACTTGGTTAGATGGGTGAATTCTGTGGTTAGAGAAGAGTGGACTGCAGAAGTGTTTGATGTGGAGTTGCTGAGGTATCCAAATATTGAGGAGGAAATGGTTGAGATGCTGCAAATAGGGATGGCATGTGTTGTGAGAACACCAGATCAGAGGCCAAAGATCGGGGATGTGGTGAGAATGGTGGAGGAAATTCGTAGGGTAAATGCCGAAAATAGATCATCCACTGAATCAAGGTCAGAAGGTTCCACTCCAACCCCTCATTCCATTGAGATACCTTCAACCTCTTTTGCATAATGAGATTCCTTTGGTTTATCGAAACCTTGTTAGAGATGTAATTTGGTCACTCTCAATTTCAATTTTGACCATTACAGGAACAGTGAAGTTGGTAACAGAATTGATGCGAAGTAGTTAACCTACTAGACCAAAGTTATAACAAAATAAAGATGGGTCCCTAGATTTGGTGTTGTATTGTGCTATATTATTTTGGTAGGGAATCTCGTTGTTTTTCCATGAATTCCGGGGTTGGGCTCCACGACTGTCCTATGCTTCGCATTCCCCGCAAAATTGACAGGTGCTAAGGATTGATCATGAAATTAATATAACTCACGAAGAAACAAAGGACAATAAAGAATGTAAAACTCTTCCAATTAATTCTATCTCGCTGACGCATTTAATAAAAGGAGTACATAAATTTGGAGTGTGAAATTTACAAATATACTAAAACTAAAAAAAAATATATTATAACTAAAAAAAATTATATATATGCCTCAAAATTTTGGAAAGGCAAGATGTCCCTCATTAAACACCGAGCTTCAGCAATGTTGTTCCAAACTCAACACTAGGGGTAATCATGAAATAGATTTGTAATGATTCAATTCACATTATTTTATTTTAGATTCAAATAATTGGATTAGATTTTTGATCTAAATTCATTTCTTTTAGCAAAATTAACATAATTTTTTTTTTAAATTCAAATCTAAATATTTGGATCAAGATTTAAATTCAGATCCAAATATTTAGATCAAGTTCAAAATCCAGAATCCAATTTTTATAAATTAAATTTTCTAAACTTGTGTTCTTAGGGTCAACACGATTGAATTTGGTAGAATTTTGGTCAAGGCCAACTCGGCCGAATTTTAGCATGAAACCAACTCGACTGACTTTCAGTCGTGGCCAAGTCGACCAAATTTTTGTTGCGGCCAACTTGGTCGAATTCAGCCAAAATTTAGCTAAGGTTGACTAGGAAAAATTCGATCAAATTTCGGTCGGAGCCAACTCGGCGGAATATGTCTAACTTTCAATCAAGCTTGACTCGGTAAAATTTGGTCACAGACGACCAAATTTCGGCTAGAACCGACTCAGCCGAATATGGCCAAATTTGGGTTAGAGCCTACTCGACCAAATTTTGATCGGGGTTGACTAGACAGAATTCGCCGGTCAAGGTTTACTCGATTGAATACGGTCAAATTTCAGTCACGGTCGACTTGGCTGAATACGACAGTATAAGGCTAACTTAGCTAAATACGAAAAAATTTAGGTTAGGGCCAACTCGGCCAAATTTTGGCCTGGGCCAACTCAGCCAAATTTTGGCAAAGGCCAACTCAACTGAATTTCGATCGAGGTTGCGACTAACTCGGTCGAATACGACCAAATTTTAATCGTGACTAACTCGGTCGTTTCGTCTAGTGCCGACTCGACTAAATATAGTAAAATTTGGGCTAGGGTCGACTCGACCAAATTTCGATTGGGGTTGACTCGACTAAATTCGGTTGAATTTCGGTTGGGGAAGACACAGCTAAATACTGTCAAATTTCGACCTCAGCAGGCTTGGCCGAAATGGCCAAATTTCGACCTCGGTAGGCTTGGCCGAAATGGCCAAATTTCGTCCAGGGCTGACTTAGTCGAATATTGCCAAATTTGAGTTAGGACCGACTATGCCAAATTTTTGTTAGGATCAATTTGACTGAATTTGACCGAATTTTGGCTGGAGTCGACTAGGCTGAATATAACCAAATTTTGGTTGCAACCAACTTGGCAAAATACGGCCAAATTTTGTTCAGCACCGACTCATCCCAATGCGGTCAAATTTGGGTCAGGGTCGACTCAACCAAATTTGGTCCATGACCGATTGATTAAACACCACAAAAAGCTTCGGGCCTTAAATCAAAAGTTCGACAATCTTGAGAAAGAACGACTCTTTCAAAGAACATGATGGACGTCCTTGGTGGAGTAGAGGAAGGAAATCAATGGAGAATGATTAAAAGGAGTTGGAGTGCAGCGGAATTTGGAGAAGCAGATGTAACTAGCTCTCGAAAATGGAGGATTTGGTGAAGATGAAGAGTAGAAGTGGAGCTATGGTATGAAAGGTAGCTAGAGGAGATGAAGGAGAAGGTTAGCCATGTATGCTCTCAAATTAATAGAAGTGTGGAGTGATCTCAAACACTAGCATCTATTAGCAATTCAAGAGTTACCATTACAATAGTTGAATGGTTCTATTTATAGGCACATGGCCGACCAAATGAGAAGAAAATGCATCAAAGATGAAATGCAAATGTAGCTTGGAGGAGAAGCTTGATTGGAGACCATGTGATGTAGGCGATGAGTCTTGATGATGCCAAGTGGCATGTCACACTCTCCATGCTACCATCACATGCTCCTTGCTTTGCTCATGCTTTGCTTGCATCCAAATGTAGAGAAGCTATTGATTCTCGGCCAAGATAGCAAATTGGGCTCGACCCAATTGATCCAAAAGTGTTCTAGCTTTTTATTGAAAGCAAAACCTAAACAATGGCCCAATTTAAATCTAATCTACGACCTTCCATGCATCAACTCATATTTTGTAGATTTCTTTGGCTTAGGCTTATTGGGATCACATCATCCCCTCACCAGGATTTGCCCTCAAATCTTGGTGTTCATCATCCATGGATCCTACAAAAGGTATTAAATGTGGTATATTAAAAGTGGAATGAACACCATACTCATAAGGAAGATCTAATTGATAACCAAGAGTATATCTAAAATAGAGGACAAAAGAAGGTCTTATTTTATTGTTGAAAGTTAGTTGAAAATGAACAAGACATACTTCAACAAAATAATTTGGTGTACTTTGAGTCATCTCAAACCTAGTAGGCAACATTAACTCAAAGTATGATTTTGCAAAATCTTTTGAGGAGTTTAAAACAATGGGAAGGGAAATTGGCTTGAAAAACTAAGCCAAAGTAAAGATTGGTTTGAAAAAATGAGAATGATTGATGAAATGAGAAGAGTTAAAAGATTTAAGCACTCCCTTTAAAATTCTTGATTTAATGAGAATTGTGGGGGTGGGAGGTGCCTTTAGTAGCACTCCTTTCTTGAGTAGGATTTCTTCTTCCTCTTTCTCTTTCTTTTCAAGCTCTATTTTTTCTCTCTTTTCTCTCAACGCCCTGTCAGATTCTTTCCTTTCCTCTTCCTCTCTATCACTTCTTTCCTTCTTCTCTTTCCCTTTTTGCACATGGTCTCTTTGCTTTTCAATTTCTCTTTTCTTACTCAAGAGAAAGTCAAGTTTATCTTTAAAATCTCTTTCTTGACGAGAAAACTTCTTTAGATTTTGAATGAATGCATCTCTATATCAATGAAGTTTTCTAGTCGAGACTGTTGCTCTCGAGTGATCCTATATGAAGAGGGAACAAAATGTTTCCACATGCATGCTTTCAATTCATAAAAGGTATTAATGCATGATGCTCTTCCCTTTTTCACTTGAAATTGCCTTTGATGCCACCACTCACATGTACGTCCTACAAATCTAGAAATAACATGGCTAAGAATGTCAAATTGACTATATTTACAAAACAAAGGTTACACCAACTTCTCTGTATCCCACATCCAATCAATGAATGATATTGGTCTTGTATCCTCCCTAAAGAATGGAATGTCACTATGAATGATATGATGCAGCGCATTACTACTATGCCTATGCAACCTAGAACTATATGTAGAATATGTACTCATGGTGATTGAAAGAACTTAGAAACTTTAACAAATGGTGAAAGAAGAAACCAAGCACAAGTAGACCTCGAGGTTAGGCGAGGTGAGTCTAAAAGACTTCTTATGTACCAAGGCCAATCCTTGCCAAGATGTACTTGAAAAAGGTTTCAAAGAACACACAATTGTCTAAGGCTAAGTAAATAGAATCACTTGAGAAACTAAGCACAAACAAACACAAACAAGACTCAAAGAAAAGAAAAGATTAGCACTAAAAACGAACCCCTAAATGGCAAAAATTTTAGAGACTTTGGTCCCACAAATTTAAACCACTAACCATCTAACTATGCAACCTAAAAGCAAGGTGAGAAAGCACTTAGAACTTTGAACACACTCACTTACTAAAACGTTGCACTATAATATGAAAAAGGTTATACTTAGGAGATGGGATTGAACACCTTTGGTTCCCCAAGACACCTAAGTAGGCCATGGATACAATTGAGAACTTGAAAGCAATTTTGGTTCACTAATTTGGTACTCAAAATGAAGCAACCACAAGCCACTTAATATCACTAATTTTGATGCTCAAAAGATGCAATTTCACAATCAAGGAGGCTTCAAAATGGTACCAAATAAGATGTGCCAAAAAGAAGTACAAAGTATAAAGAATTAAAGCCAAAAATAAGAAATAATGCAACTCCAAATGTGCTGCCAAAGTGCTACCGATTTGCACAAAATCAAGAGCCAAGAGCTTGGCTTGTAGCCTCCTTTTGATTTGAACAAAGACCACCACCAAGTAAGGCACTTGTAAGCACCTTAAGCCACCAAAATGAAGTGCAAAACATCAACTATAGTCTTGGTTTTAAGGCCAAAACATCCACCAAACCTGCACCATAAAATAAAACAACAAGAAAACTATACCAAGCAATGGAGTTAGCACACACATACACACACACTCTCAATTGAATAGGTCCAAAACTCTCAATAGGTGAGGAAAAGGATAAGCCCACAAGCTAAAATTCTACTTCAATATCCACCACCTAAGATTCTACCAAATCATAGAAACCATTCTAAACTTCATAGCATCATCAATCACAACCAATAACCAAGACTCAAGTATATGAACCCAAACAAAGGAGAAAGTAAGAAAAACTAATTAGAAATGCTAAACCAAAAGAGAATTGAAATGAAACATGACTAGAAGGAGATTCAAGAAGTGACAAGCAAGAAATTAAAGGAAAATAAAAGCAAGCACCACAAAAGGAACCTAGAAATGCACTAGAATAGATGAAAACAACAAAAAAAAAACAGCAAAACAAAAGTACTCAAAATATGGCTGAAGTACTCATTGCAAAGCAGTAGCAAATGAAATGATGAATTGACTTCAAAGCAAATCAATAATGAAGCAATATAGGGTACATACTCAAGCCAAAATTCAGGTGAAAACGAGCACTAAAAACACACAAACACGCACAAAACAACAATGAAATAGTGAATTTCGAAAACTGCAGTGCTAGAAAACGGAAACATAAGCCTCAAATTGCGTGTTTTTTCATTTTTTTGTACTCAACATTTTTGAATGATTCTTTTTTTGTATTGTTTGTCAGGATGTTAGCTAATGAGGAAAAATTCAGATTAAAATTTGGACCAGGCAGTGAGTAATGAAAAATCTCAAACAATAGGTGTGTGTGTAGTGAAAATTGAAAAAACAAACTGGAGCAGAATTGCTCACGGAAATTGTAAGATGTTCTATGAAAATTCAAGATGAATGAACTTGATTATGATCTAATATCAAGTATAAATCACAGAAGAACATCTTAAACACTCAAAAGCACAATCCAATCGGTGAAATGGACGAAAAATAGTGAGACCATTGCCTTACACATCCACAAGCATCACTTGAAGTTCATAGCTCATTTTGTGTGATTTAGGACTTGGTTCTCATCAAGCAAGTGCATAATTCAGCCATATGAACAAAAATTAAGATGAATTAAAGTTCTTAAACATGACTTAAGACAAAACACAACATAAGGAACTAAAAATTATAAGATGCACCGATTGAAATGAAGAAAAATAGCAAGAAATAAAAGAACAAGTGTTGGAAAACGAAAATGGAACCTAAAACATATTTACACTAATGAAGCAAGGAGTACTACAAGATGAATCAATGGAGATTCATGTAGCCTCAATGTCAAACGGTGGAGAGCAGCAAAATCATGAAAAAATAGCAAAAACTGGAAGAAAAACAATGGAGAAGAAGAACAACACATAAATTGGCAACAAAACACAAGTATGGACCAAGAACCTTACCCAAACCAAGAGGATGGATGCAGCAAAGGCTTGGATGGCTCTAGATACCAATTGATGGACGTCCTTGGTGGAGGAGAGGAAGGAAATCCATGAAGAATGATTAGGAGGAGTTGGAGTGCAGCGGAATTTTGAGAAGCAGATGTAACTAGCTCTCGAAAATGGACGATTTGGTGAAGATGAAGAGTAGAAGTGGAGTCATGTATGCTTTCAAATTAATAGAAGTGTGGAGTGATCTCAAACAGTAGCATCTATTAGCAATTCAAGAGTTACCATTACAATAGTTGAATAGTTCTATTTATAGGCACATGGCCAACCAAATGAGAAGAAAATGCAACAAAGATGAAATGCAAATGTAGCTTGGAGGAGAAGCTTGATTGGAGACCATGTGATGTAGGAGCTGAGTCTTGGTGATGCCAAGTGATATGATTCTCAGCCAAGATAGCAAATTGGGATCGACCCAATTGATCCAAAAGTGTTCTAGCTTTTTATTGAAAGCAAAGCCTAAACAATGGTCTAATTTAAATCTAATCTACAACCTTCCATGCATCAATTTATATTTTGTAGATTTTTTTGGCTTAGGCTTATTGGGATCACATTAGAACATCCTCCAGGATACACTCCCCGAATTCAGAATGGGTAATGGAACATCATAACATCGAATTGGACACATCCAACTCAAACCTCCAAAAGGAATGCACAACACGAGAGAAACAAGAGTTTCCTATCCAAAACACTAGAAGAGAACACAATAGCTTGACACGTTAAACCTTAAAGTCGCATTAGTTTAAAGAAAAATCTCTAAGTCCCCTACGAATGATGCAAACATGATATGTGCGATGTTAATTAACCCCTTAACAGCTATGTTGGGTATCAGAGTACTAGCACAAGTACTCACAACTAAAATAAAAGATGAAAATAAAGGAACAAAAATAGATAATAGGCAATGAATATAATTTATTCAAGGAAAGGAAAAATTACATACCATTCTCTCTAATCCCAAGGAGAAAACAATGACAACCCCTCTCTTGGAAATAGGAAAAACTAATACAAGAAGAACCTTAAAGGAGAAATCAACCTTCTCTCTTAAAGGAGAAACTAATATTCTCTCTTAATTCTTCTCTCAAGCAAATAAACTAAAAGGAATAAGAAGGGAGAGACTTTGGGATGATTTCCTAAGGAAACACTGGATCCCTTTTATAACATTAAAAGTAAGCCCCTAAGTAAGTTCCCATCGATGTGAGACTTCTTTTCTCACAATCTCCCACCATGCTTTATTCTCTGCCTTCATGTTGCTTGTTCTTCTGATAGAGTTCAGTAGGATCGAATCCACGTAGACTTCATTGACATATAATTCTGATCCTCTGAAACGCAATGCAATACCTAAGGTTCCTTCTAAGGACCTGTTGTCAATACTTCACTACTCTCCGCCACACCTGCCATGAACCTACTAATCACTCCCATTGCTTGTGCAATGTCTGGTCTTGTACACATCATAACATTCATAAGGTTGTCCACCACTGATGTACTCGATACTCGAGACTTCTCCATCCTCTCCGTTTCACTGCTAGGACTCATACGTGAGGAAGAAAATGGGGTCAACTTGAAATCTTGCATGTTGAAGTGCCACAAGATTATCAGTAAGTATTTCTTCTAAGAAAGCCAAACCTTCCTATCTTTTTTGTCTCGGTGAATTTGCATCCCTGAAATCCTTGTTTGCTAGTTCCAAGTCCTTCTCCATAATGTTGGATAAAACTGCATCTACCAATGCTAAGTGCAAATTTGCTATACCATTGTTATCCATTTCCTTCCACTTTTGCTCTGTAATGCTCGCAGGTCTTTCTTCAATTGCTGCTAGACAATTGTCCTTTCTCAAAATTGCCTTCATCTTTAGTTTCCACAATGAGAAATTTTTCGCATTGAACTTCTCTATCTCGTATCTTGTTGCCATGGCTTTAAAATTGACTTATGCAATTCTCACTATGAATAGTACTGTCTACTGGAACAATGGAGGCAGACCGTGAACCAGTTCACCAGGTAATTCCCAGGAAAGAGAGGTGGGTCACTAATGGACACGCTTAAGTACCAAGTCTTTCCTAGCCATAATTTGCCTAGACATGCACTTTCACACTACCACACCTTATCCACTATCAAAACACTATTCTAATTCAAATAGCAGCAAAATATAATCATACGAACCAATAGCTTTGATACCACTGTTGGGTATCAGAGTACTAGAACAAGTACTCACAACTAAAATAAAAGATGAAAATAAAGGAACAAAAATAGATAATAGGCAATGAATATAATTTATTCAAGGAAAGGAAAAATTACATACCATTCTCTCTAACTTGTGTATGTTGATGTACATTGTTATGTGATATGTTACATGATTAGCTTAGCCTTACATGTTTGTGGTTGTGGTTTCCACCTACGATGATCGTATAACTTGTGTCTTAGCATTCAAATACTCCTACATAAGGATGTTGCCTATTTTCTATCTTGTACCCCCAACTCTTCCAAGAGGCTCAAGATTTATATACTCAAAGGTACTTGCAAATGCATGAGCTTGATATTGGTTGTTGAGAAGACCTTTTTCTTGATAACAGTTCTTTCTTTCACATAGTCCTTAGATTCAAGTATGTTCAGTTCATACAACATGTTATACACACCTTGTCTCCAAAGAATCCTACTAACCAAGGTAGTATAGGGAGCGTGATATAGTTGTCATTTAAGCGTTCAAATTAATGCTACTTGTAACAACTTCAATATTCTTAATAAAGTAGGCAAAAAGATTAGTATGGGTAAACTAATACATAGTCCTCTCCTAATGATCACATAATTGATTTTTTGGTTAAAATAAAACAAACTAAAAAAATAAAAGAAGATAAAGAAAAATAAAATAAATGAAAGGTAAAAAACAAAAAGATAAATAAAATGAAAAACAAATATAAATTAAAAGATCAAATAAAACAAGATAACAACCAAAAGCAACAAAAGAATAAAATAAAAACAATAAAATAAAATAAATCTCCTAAAATAGAAACAAAATGCAAGAAACAAACAAATCACCTAATTGAATAAACTACCTAAAATATTAAAATATAACAAGAATGATAAACTAATATCCTAAAGATAAAAATCACGCCTATAACTATTGAAAGGAAAAAAAAAAACACATGAAAAATTTAAGTTGCAAAAGTTAACATACAAAAATAATCAAATAAAATAACAAAACAATAAATCAAAGAAAGATATTAAATTGCAAAAATATAAAAGGAGATAAAATCAATATTAAAGAAAATAGGTTAATTTCACTACTCTTTCAAATTAGGATTCATTATTGATTTTCTAAAGATGATTGTTATTCGATTGATTTTTGTCTTAAATTTTCAATTAATGAATGTAAATTCTCAATTAATTTGTTGGCATTCATACTATTAACTAAAGTACATTCTCATTAAAAGCAACAGTTAATTAATCATAGTAAATTTAACCAAAGTACGTTTTCAACAGTAGATTATATCAAGTAAAAAGTTAATTAACCAAAATATATTGTTGATTATTTTTTGTTAAAGTTTTCACATTTAATAAAGTACATTTTCAATTATTGGAAAAAACTCATTCAATAACAAGTTTTTAAGTTAATCAAAGTATATTCTCAATTAAAATTAAAAACTTGTAAAAATAATTATATTCGTACCCTTAGGCATTAACCATTATCTTTCACCACTTATAAGGTTGTTATCCTCTTAAGGAAGTCACCTTCCCCACCAATTTGAATATCTAATCATTTGTGCTTAACCATTGAATTGTCATTTCATTGCCTATAACCAGTAGTTATGGTACATGTTGAACAAATCCTCCCTACATTAAGGTATCCCCTTTTTCATCATCACATTTATAATCATTACTCCTTTTCAACCTTAATTTAGTGTTAACCTTTCATTAAATCATATGAGCACCACATCTCATACCATAAAGTCGAGTACCAAGAAAATCTCTTCCTTTAATTGTCCATTTCACTTTAACACTTGGACATCTTCAATAGTTTCTCTCCCTTAACTTCACAAGGTCTAATTCCCTCTCTTTTACTACCAATTTTCAGTTAGGTCCAATTTCTCTATATTTTCAATCCCGCAATTATCCTCACTCACGACCCAATTTGGTTTCCCGACCACACACAACACTCAAACCCACCAATCTGCATTCTAATACGGCACCTAGCGGCAACCATAGTGCCGCCAGGCGATTCCTGCAATTTCCATGAACCACCAATTTTCCCCATGCCCTGCGAACCTTGATTTATGCACACAACTCCCATTTCAATAGATTTGACAGTTCCATAGCATACGACACCCATTACAACTCATTTATTCACTCTTTTTGGGACAACTAAACTACCAAGTTTTCCTTAAGATAACAAAACCCCAATTTCCAACCCTAAGACACTTTGCCACTGTTTCATTCACTCATTCCTGCTAATACATAAAATTATACGTCATACAATATCAAAATCATTGGTTAATAACTACAGTTAGCTTTTCCACTGATCAGAAACAACCCAATTCACAAAAACATTGATTCGAGCCAAAACTTGCTCGTGTTGCCTGGCGGGTCACTCGCTACCGCCAGGCGCTTCATCCAAACCCAGAAAACTGGGTACATCGCTATGTGCGCCTAGCGGTCAGGAATGTGCCGTCAGGCGGTTCCTTCTCCAGGAACCCAGAAATGCCAAACATGATGACATTCAGATGACATTCAGGCGGTTCCAGAAACACAAAAATTTAAGTAGAATCAGATGACATTCATATTATTCATAAGGCATAGCATGCGATTCAAGCTTAAAATCAATTAAAATGTGTAAAACTCCCCTAACTTGGAAATCCTTGCTTAAACTTGATTAAAGCTTTGATTCTCTCTTCCTTAGCACAACAATGGCTTTTTCTCTGCCCTTCTCTTCCTCTTAGCTCCTTATCTCACTCACTAATGCAGTGTTTTCTCTCAGAATACTCTGCTACACGGATACCTCAAATGGCAACCCAACCAAAAACCTTTCTCTCCCTTTAATTGGTCACTTTAATTGGTTCTTAATTATGGTTAATGGCCAAAACGAAAAATTATCATTATTCCACTTAATGCTCATTGAATTAGTGTTTTTTTAATGGCTTTCCATAGGGTTTCCTTTAACCCTTCTAATTCCATCCAAAACTAACCTTAGTAAAAATAAAGTTTAATTTGGTTTTGTCCAAGGTTTGAACCTATAACCAAGCAACTACCAAGTCAATTCATAACCACTCAACCAATTCATGTTCCATGCTAACTAATATAATTCAGGTATTATATCATTCCAAAACATGATCACATATATAACAATACAAAAATAAATAAATAACACAATAACAACATTCATAGGACTTGAACCCAAGTCCTTTTACACAATTAAGTACTCTTAACCATTTGAGCTAGTACTTTTCCACGTCATACAATTTAGAATTTAAGGTCATAAAGGCTCCAACTATCCGCATTTATTAATTAATTAATTATTTAATTAATTAAATTTCGCGGGTCTTACAATTGACGTTTAGCCCCACTTTCTACCGATTAGCCTTGTGGGTGCTCAGCCTTACTTTTCCACCGCTGAACCTTGTGCAGTTTGATAGCATTTTGTATTTGAAGCATTGGGCATGATTCCAATGGCACCCAACGCGAGTATTTGCTTCAAAATCAAACTTTTGTTGTCCAAAACATGCTCCCTTGAGTTCTTGCTTATTTTCATCCACTAGGATTGTTCTATATTCACTTATTTACACACTTAAAGGAGAGATTAGAGGTAAAGCAAGCAGAAAATAGCTAAAACATAAAATAATAAAAAGCACACTAAACTTGAGAGTATAACAAGATAGAAGCTAGGAAATAATTGATTTGTTCATGACAATAAACACACAAAAAATGGTAAAAATGGACGTTATTATTAACCATCCAACCAATTCTCATACCCAATTCACCAAAGATGCCACTTCGCATTACTCTCATAGCGAGCCCCGACGAAGTATACCACTTCCCATTACTCATATCAAGAGTCCCGACAAGATACACAATTTCCCATTACTCTTATAGAGAGCCTCGACGAACTATACAACTTCCATAATTAACCATCCAACCAATTCTCATACGCAATTTACCAAATATGTCACTTCTCATTACTCTCACAGCGAGCCCCGATGACGTATACAATTTCTCATTACTCATATCAAGAGCTCGGGCAAGATATGCAATCTCCCATTACACTTATTAAGCCCTGGTGAAGTGCACAACTTCCCATTACTCTTATCGAAAGCCTCGATGAAGTGCACCTCCAGTACAATTTACGTAGAGATACCATTCATTACCTTCATATCTAGGTATAAACTATCTCATCATGATCACACATCAATTAACAATCACATGATTATCTATATTCATGATCCATAAACACATAGACACATCAAGGCCTCATCATCATATGTGTCACAAAACATTGAAATCATACAATCCTCATCATTATATTTAACATACATCATTCATCATGCCCAACATCCAATATACTTCAAACATAGTATATCATTATTTATCACAACAAAATATCAGCACATTACAACCATGAAAAACCAACAATCATATGTAACATATATCTCCCACTATAGACATCCAAAGAAAGATCACCAACTGTCAAAATTTCAGTTAAATTGAATAGTTAACGAACCGAGAAACACACTTTTATGAAAATTACGCAAACTAGAAAAACAATGACGCCCGACGCCGAGAACCTGGCACCCAACGCTCAGAAACTCGAGACCTATTGCTTGGCGGTAGGAGAGCAGCACTAGGCAACCCCAAAACACGAGACTCAGGGCCTGGAAGAAGGAAGCCAATGCTCAGCGGCCCCTGCTGCGCAAAAATACGAAAAACAACATTTTTTTATGGACAAGCCACTAGTTTCACTCATACCAAGCATCCAAAACATGCACAACCTTACCAAACATGTACTATCATCTTTAGTTAACTCAAGAAAGCAAAATACACCCATCACTAATCCTCTTTTACAAATTTCATCGCATCCAACTTTGAATTTACACAACAAAATTTTACTGCACACTATTAATCCACTTTTAACCATCCATTAAACCTTTTTTACTTACCTTTTCAACCTTTTATTTTGAGCACCAAAACAATTAACCAATACATCAACACCACCAAACTAAACACTACACTTAACAAATTATTGACACCACCTCATGAATTTTTATTGTTATTGAACTTTTACTGCACCAAACATCCAAGATAATTTGCACACACTGAAACCATATTCACTGTGTAAACCTTTCACCCAAAATGACCAAAGTTAATCCCAAAACCATTATCAACTCAACTCAATAACATTCTTTATAAAAAATGAATTTCCCTCTTGCATCATTCCCCTAATTGTCATTGACAAAATTTATTAAAAAAATAGTTCCAATTCCCATATGCTAAAGTTCATAGCGATCAAAATTACTACTATTAAATTTACACCAACATGCTCCATGTAATTTTCTTACACCTCTTTTAACAACAAAAAATCAACATGTCAAAGCTATAATAATTCCAACCAATTTACATCCCAATGGCTTCCTTCTCTATCGCCAAAAATCACAATTCCAAGAAAAATGAAATTCAATCATACTATTGTCTTCACCACGATACCACAAGATTGTAATAACGTTGTCGTCAAGTGATCAAATTAATACTACTTATCTATAACAACTTCAGTATTATTAAGAAAGTAGCCAAAAAAACTAGTATGGGTTAAGTTAACCTTAAGTCGTCTCCCAACGAACACGGAATTGATTTTTAACAAGTTAGTTCTTATAAAATCTATACAAAAGAGTTAGTCAAATAAAAATATGAGAGATAAAGATAAAAAGATAAAATAAGATAGAAAAAATAGTAAAGAAAAATAGGTCGATTCCACTGTTTTTTCAAAATAGGATTCATCATTGGTTTCCTAAAGATTATTGTTATTGATTTCTTGTTTAATACTTCAAATTAATCGATGTCACTTCTCAATTAAATTGTTGGCGTCCTTACTTTCAATCAAAGTAACTTCTCAATCAAAAGCAAGAACTTTGTAGATTAATCTTAGTAAATTTAACCAAAGTAACTTCTCAATTAAATATTACTAATCCTAATCTTGTCCATTCTTTTACCTCTTGTATCAAGTAAAAAGCTAATTAACCAAAGTAACTTCTTGATTAATTCTAATCTAAGTTTTCACCTTTAATCAAAGTAACTTTTATATTATTAGCAAAACCTCATTCAATCATATGAAAGTTTCTAAAATTAATCAAAGTATCTTCTCAATTAAAATTTAAAAACCCTTGGACTCATACGATTGTTATGTTATGTAGATTTAACACCGTGCTAACTTGCTACAATGTAAAAATCATTACTTTTACTAAATTAAGAACCAAAAGACAGACAAAAAATATCTCAACAAGAATCAAAAGAACAAACAAATTAATTGATCTAACCTCAGAATCCAATTAACAAATTACAATGGAATCAACCCAAGAAGTTCAGCACTCCATGAAGTACAAAATAAAATAAAAATAGAGAGAAGAATAGAGACACTAGTGCAGGGAGGGGATTTGACCGCGGTTATTTTGACCTTTTGGCTTCGGTTTTACACCCGAGGCATATACTGACGAGGTAAAAAAGATCTGTTTATGCCTCGGTTATGAACCGAGGCATATGCGAGGGTTACTACCTCGGTTCTGGAGGGAACCGAGGCCTAATGGGTATCACGAATTTAAAAAAAAAAAACTTTCTGACCCACCCTCCCTCTCTGAAGTTAGGGTTTCCTCTCACCGACTCCGGCGCCGCACACCACGTCAGCAATCTCAGCAACATCCTCCAATCACGCTACTCACTCCCGCAAGAAAACAGAAAACAAAGCACCTTAGAGGATATCAGCTCAGCGGTAGCAATCTTAGCGAGCTTCGCCATGAAAGCAAAATCGACGTCTTTTGCGTCAAGAGACCGAACGCCGAACGCCATCACTTGGAAAACTTCAGCCATGTCCCGAACCGCTGAAACACCACAAGAGAGAAATAAAATAAATAAAAGAAAAGAATAGTCGAGTAAAACCTAAGCATCGAATGAAAAACAATATAGAGAGAGAAAACGCACTCGACGTCCACCACGCGACACGATGACACAACAATCAAGAACGAGAAGAGGATTCCTGAGAAAGACGCGATGAATTGTGAGGATGAAGAAGGAAGCGAAATTAAAGAAACGCAACGAAAAAAGAGAAGGACTTGTGTTCGAAAATGGAAGAGAGAAAAAATGTTGCTACTAATGCGAAGAAGACGAACAGTGTCGTGATTTCTTTTTAACCCTAAGAAGACTTATTGCCTCGGTTGATTTTAAACCGAGGCATATTCCACTCGAAAAGCAATCAAATATGCCTCGGTTATAAGAGACCTGAGGCATAAACATCTATTTGCATCGGTTATAGGAGACCCAAGGCATAAACATCTATCTACCTTGGTTAGATTTGACCCGAGGCATAAAAGTCTGCCACCTGTTTAAAAATATCAAAGCAGCGGAAAAAATAAAAATTTTGGGGGGTTTATGCCTCGGTTCCATGTACAACCGAGGCATAAAAGTTCGAAAAAATTACAAAAGTGTCACCGCGTCTTCATATACCTCGTTTGCGCATGAACCAGTGCATATTAGGCGCTGTAAAAAGTTTATTCTGCACTAGTGAGAGAGAAAGGAAACAAAATTAGGCCCCCCTAAGGGTTCTTGAACTCTGAAGTCCCGAGCTTGTTCTTTTCTTCTACTCCCTTGGTCTCTTTATATAGCACTTGGACTGGGCTTTTCGGTTGCTAAAACCTCTCAAATATCTTTTAAAATAAAGATAAAGATAAATATTCAAAGATATTTGGAGAGATCTAAACTAATTGAAAAATATAGTTTCGTTAATAATTTATGATATAATTAAATAAATTAATTATTTAAAGATATCTAATAAATTATTAACAAATAATATTTACATTAATTTTCTCAATAAGCCATTTTTAATCCTATAGTTCAAATTTGTTGAAAAATCCAAAAAGATAAATATTTGCACTTAAGTCTCTCTCCTTTGACCAGTCTTTGACCAGTCTTTGACCAGATTTGAATATTTGACCAGAGTTTGACTAGTTGACCATTTGACTGTCCCTCTCAAAAATTACGGTTTCGCAGATGCTTGTGGTTGTGAATGACGGCTGCTAAGCTTCCAGGTGAGTGGTGCGCTGCTCTCGTTGCAATGGTGATGACACTCTATTTTTGCGTATTCTGTAAGTGAGAGAATGGTGTGGACCACGGTGGCTTCGCTCCAGCTGCGTTTTCCGGCGTGGCTGCTTGCGCGTTGCAGCGATCGTTGCAGGTTTCACGAAAGCTCGAACAGAAGGCACGCTGCTACAGTAGCTCGTGTGGAGGCACACTGCAGTTGTGTTCGTGAATGAAGATGGTGTTTGCGAGGAGACCTGCACTGGTTTTGTGAAGATGATGGTTGTTGGTGCGTGAATGGTGATTGCATTGATGAAGAGGCGTGGTAGTGATGGTCCTGATAGAAGCTTCAGTGGTGGCTGCCGTGGGTGGCAGATTTGGGTTAGGGTTTCAGGTTTGTGAGATGGGAAGAAGATGATGAGGTGTCACTCTCTAATTGGTGTAGATGTGTTTGTAAGGATAATGACACGTGTCAGCATATGGTTGGCCTGATTTGAAAGGTGGGGATTGCCACATGGCATAATCTGAGTGAGTTAGGTTTAAGTGGTAGGAGTGGATGTAAATAGATATATTAGGGGGTGCATAATAGGTTTTTGGTGAGACCCATTTAGAAAGAGGAGAATGTATAAGTAAAAACTAAGGGTGCAGAAGTAATTTTTCCAGAACTTGCTAATTTCAGCCTTATTTAAAGGTGGTTTGTAACTTCAATCAATCTATTTTCCCACCTTGAATGAGCTTAATCTTAACTTCAGCTTCATCAACAAACGTTAAAATATCCAAGAAATAATTTATGCAATTAAAAATCAATTTTTAGCACATTTTTATCGCACAAGTTCAAATAGCCTAATTATCAGAATTGTTAATTAAATCACTCCTTAAGCACACATATTCAATTAAATACTTAGAATTAAGGATTGAATGAGGGAAAAAATACGCACTCATCAGTTTCCACTCTTTTTCAAAACTACTTTACACTCATCATGTATACCACCCCATCCATGGAGTGTTAAGCTTTTAGTTTTGATTTCACTATAATTTCTTAATGGATTTCGAGGATAGAATGTAATAATTGGTTTGTTCTATTTGATTATTGTTATGGTTTATTTTTCTTCTATGTCTTTTAACTATAAAATAAGTAAAAGTAATGATGATGTTAAATATATATATGAAATACAATCATATGATTGAATAAGTGTAACGTCCCATTTAATTATTAAGCGAAATTAAAAGAAACATCACACAACGATAGTCCAACAGCGCAGTCTTGGGGTCCTTAACACAACCCCTACAAAACAAGGCACACCACGAGGCCAACGAAAATCAGATAAAAGTCTAACATACGAGAGTAGAGTAGTAAAGAATAAGACAATACATGGGCCATAGCCCTAAAGAAAGCCCATAAGAAAGAGAATAAAGTCCGGCCTATGGAGACTATGAGGCGGAACCATCACCTTCCTGTTGTCCGCGGGTGTTCCTCGCATCTGCTCACATCAACAAGTTGATGATCATCACAAAGGAGAGTACCACACAACAGAACGCATAACAATAAAAGTAGGGTAAGCTAGAGCACAATAAATTTCATTCATACCATCAGATACAATTTCACAATATCATATACCCATATCAAACAAGCACGTTATGAACCTTCAGGCAATACACTACGACACGACTCGACTCATCCAGATACGTATAACCTAGTCGGATTCAGCGGATGCTTGCACTTGTGGTGGATACCTCTGCTCACCCCCGAGCTATGTGTTACAAGTGTTACAATGGATCAATTTTCCCTCACCACAAGGTTAGCCCATAATGAATTTCAGGCCTCCTACTACCCTCACCACAGGAGTCAGTCCGCTCTAGGTGAGACTAATCGACTCCTTAGAGTGTCAGGATGCAACTTTACCTTGAATCCTTACTTAGTTATACAGATCGGGCACCACCATGGGCACCCACTAATAGGGGCTATGGAATTACGTCCCGACCACTGAAGCACGACCCTTAAAAGTCTCACCTAAAGACTCCAAGGAATTACGCACTGACACGGACTATAACAAGAATCAATCAACACAGACTCATCATGCATGTAACCTCAGGTCAACCTTTATAACTCATACTTATTCATATATCCTAGTGGAATCAATATCATCTCACTCCTCCTAGAGCACTATTACAGAATTTCATCATCACACCACAACCATGTCCCTTTAGTACCAACATCTCGTTAAGTTTCATACTCATCTCATACCAAAATCATACATACAGTTCAATATCTACAGATTTCCCATGCTCTTTACAAGTCTCATACTTTAATTAGGGCAGAATCATACTACAAACAATTCACAGTCACCAAACAGAGCAAAACATCGCGCACCGCAGCGGGTCTCGCTCAAACCAGAGACCCTCGCTCAAGCGAGGGGAGTGCCTTCGCTCAAGCAGCAGGCTCTCGCTTAGGCGAGACTGCGTCAAGGAACCTGGGAGCTTCGTGAAGGCTCGCTAATGCGAGGCCATCTCGCATGAGCGAGATGGACTTTCGCTCAAAACACCATCCACTCGCCTAGGCGAGTATTTGAGAAAAAACTCCTGGGCGAGGACCTATAAATCTTGCTTAGGCGAGATGAGCTCGCCTGGGCGAAAATAATAGGTTCCTCCCACTGTTCGACATCTGCAACTCCAAATACAGCGCACCCTCATACCAATCATACAACAGCGAGTCCATATACATTCAATAGTATCATAAGCACGCACAAATAAACAAACCACACGCTTTATCAGGCACACATGAATAGTCTAGCTTCCCGTACCTGGGCAAGGCTAGCTGGAAACCTGGACACCCAAACTGTGGAGCACAAACAGCTTCTAGGAACAGACTCAGAGATGGAAAAATAGTGTAAGAGTGGGTCATTACGGAACCCTAACAACAACTACGAAAACAGGCCAAAGAAGGAAACTACGAGTCGAAGAGCACTTACGTGAACTAAGGACGGAGCCCAACTGAAAGCCAACTGAAAACACAGCGGAACCCTAACAGAAAATGCGACTGCGGCTCTAAGCACAAAGGTAGCAGAAATCTGAAAGGTGTGGAATTAGGTCAGACTTGGGTGGCTTTATCTTTTAGGCCAACCCTAAGGCCCAATAGCTCAAGGGCAGCCCTTAAAGTTTTAGGGCAGGAAAAAATGGGCCTTACAATGAGTTTTTGCCAATAATTGAGAAGTTACTTATAATTTTTTGGGAAAAAATTAACTATAATTAATCAGTAAGTTACTTTGATCGATTAGATTTTACTTGATAATAAAGGAAAATGAATAGATATGATTAGGCATAATAATATTTAATTAAGAAGTTACTTTAGTTAAATTTTCTATGAATAATATAAAAAATTCTTTTTTTTTATTGAGAAGTTACTTTGGTTAAAAGTTAGGGCGCCAATGAATTAATTGAGAAGTCACATTGACTGATTTAAAAAACTAAATCAATAATCAATTGAACAATAATATTTAGAAAAATGATGATGAATCTATTTTGAAAAAAGTAGTGGAATTAACTTGTTTTACTATCATGCTTTTTTACAATCTCTTATTTAATTGCTATTTAATTTAATTTATTAGCAAAACCCCATAATAGTATTAGCCATATTTATATTACCATATCATAAGCATTTGCATTTTAATTACTTAAGTGCATTTTTAAACATAATATCTTTAGCATATTTTTGCACATCATTCATAGTAACTAATTTTAGTTTCATTAGGTTAGATTTTTTATTTTTATCCCTTATTATTTGCACTGTGTTTTATTAATCTTTCGTTTAGGATTTCATAAGAATTAATTGTTGAAAATCAATTTTTGTATTTTTTAGGATATAACTCAGGGTTAACCTAACCCTCTCTAGTTTGTTAACTACTAACATGGAAATACTGAAATTGCTTTGGTCAAGTAGTGTTAATTTGATAGTGTGCAGGATAGCTTATTAGGTCCTCTACTACACTGTTTGGATTATGAATCAGTGTGAAATTCTAATTCAAATGTATTATTACATAGATTGTGTCGTCAACCGTTGTAATATTGGGATGAAAAATTCTATTTCCCTCTCACACAATGCTCTATTTTCCATAGGTAGTCCCCCTTCTTCCTTCTTGATCTTTTCCAAACACAATCCCAATTCTTCCTTCATCTTCATCTTTTCAAAATGCATGCAGCTCTTTTATCTTCCTTTTTTGTATTGTGGACCTTCATCACTCGTGACCCCGCTAGTACTTATGAAGCGCACTAACTCGATCACCGTCAAAATTATACATTTTTTGTCTCCCTCTTTGCTAACAACATCTTATTGAAAATAGTCAATTATAGAGGTGCTCACCTATTGTCGCCATAGGCCTAATGTAGGGAATCTTCTACTGCAAGAGTGAGGCACTCGTGACGAGTACGACTAATGAATGGTCATATTTTTATGTAAATTCTACATATTTATTTCAAGAAACAAATATGAACTCATGAATGCATTGTATAGCAAATTAGAGGTTGTTAATGCTATTGTGCATTTATTGTTAGGTAGATGCATTCAGAAAGCGAGAAAGTTCTGAGTTTGAATCGACTAAGCTGTAAAAGAGTGAACTTTGTTTTATTCTTGTTAATCTAATTTTTTTTATGAATGAATTATGTTACATTATAATTTTCTACATGAGTTACATGTTAATATGCGTGTTATATGATGTCATACATGATTAGCTCACCCTTGCATGTTTGTGGATGTGGTTTCCACCTGCGATGATCGTATGACTAACGTTATACAGGAGTAGATATTGATGCAGATACTGCTGGAGAAGCTTAGATGTGAGGAGTTCATAGGGAAGCTTTGGAAAGTTTTATTTTGACCTTTGAAAATGTTCTTTTGAAATACAATGTAATAGTGTAGTAGTTTTCGAGTTTTCACTTGAAGGATTTGATATTAAATCTCATCGAACGGTTTAAGTTATTTGATTATATGAACTATGTTTTCTTTTTGATGAATAAAGAGGTTTGGATGAATCTTTTACCAGGTGTTTTTTAAAGATAAAAACAACTGTGAAAATTCCTATCTTTTACGATGGTATCAAAGGTTGTGCTTCATGTTTTAAAAAAAAAAGATCTTACACGTGACATCTCAAAAGGGATGTTACAGGCAAGCCTCTTCATAGCACTTTCAGGCTGGAGAGTCTCCATAATGGCCTGAGTCAAGTTTGGAACATTGGCCCGCCCCTCCTCTTGAGCGGCCTCGACCACATATGCATAGAAGAATTCGTCTTTATCCCCTTTGCAGCCACGACATACACTATCTATGTCGCTTAACCTCCTAAGAGACACTATATCGAGACTCACTCCCTGGTCAGAAACATATATATCATTAAGCCAAGACGTTAACAATTGTGACTGCCTGAACTTTGAGGTTGCAAGTTGAGCCTCCTCATGAACCTTGTCATATCCAGTCCTCTTAGGAAGAGAACTCTTCGCATGTTCTTTAGGATGATACTCTTTACACTCCTTGGTAACCTCCATAGTCACCCCCAACACCCTAGATAGAGATTCGTCAAACATCCCTAAGGACCGGCTCCTACCCAGCTCTTCACTAGCATTCACATTAGAACCATTGAATGATATACCTTAGAGTAACTAAGTCTCTTGTATTTTTGGCACGAAGTTCGTAGAAAGATACCAGGAATAGAAGAAAACTAAAAACTTGGTGAAGAATGTGATAAATGAAACATTATTTATAGAATGGACCATAACATTTCACCTTACCACACCATCCCATGCCAATAGTCGTGAGCCTTCAACAAAAAACTCAAATAATTTGTAGAGATTTTTATGTGATTAAAGATATTGGCAGGGGATTACTTATTATATGATATATTAGATTATTCATTTTTTAAATATGGTAAAACTATTAATAATATTGTTATTATCTTTTAAAATAATTTAAAATAAAATTAATAATGAAAACATTAGTTATAAAATTTAAAATTTTTATGGTTTAATTAGTTGGATGGTACTCACTTTCGTTCAAATGTTTCAGTTTGGTCTCCGCTTTTAAAAAAGTTTCAATTACGTCTCAACTTTTGAAAAAGTGCATCAATTAGGTCCCTTTCAGAAAAAAATTATTAACGCTGTTAACGGTGTGCCACGTGTCAGCCTATGGTTTTTCTAATTTTTAAATTTTTTTTCAAAATTTTTTTTAAATTTTGTTTCTATTTTGAGAATAACGTTACAACATTATATATATTTTTAATTATTAGCCTACATTTTTTTATTTATGACTTTTGCAACTAAATTTTAATATAAATATCAATACTTAATTTTGTAAGTCATTTGTAATAACAAATATCAATATAACATCTATATAAATAATAAATTTCGTATTAAGAGAGACAATATTTCTCTATTTTAATATGCATAAATACATGCTACTCAATGATTCTTGAAACTCTAGCATATGTCATATAGTATTGAATTTAATTGTCTAACCTTTTTTCTAACATTGAGCCTTCTATGGAAAAAGGATGGCAAGGAGTCCAATTGAGAGACACTTGAAGCAAAAAAATCATGAGTAACAAAATGAATGCATTTGTCAATAAGATGTATGAAACTTATTTTATAGCATATAATAGTTAAGATAGGCCAGAGGACCATTAGTTGTATGTTTAATTGTATGATGAATTTAAAGTTTACATATATATTAAAAACTATTTCCATTATTGTTTTATGTTGGATCATGTAATATGTATATTCGTGAATTTTAGGGTAAAATATGTTTTTAGTCTGTGAACTTTAATGCGAAATTGGAATTCGTCATTGTCCGAAATTTTCATACATTTTGGTTCTCAAACTTTAAAAATGAATGGATATAATCCTTTTAACCAAATTGCATTAAATTTTTATGACGAGTTAAACATATTTCATGCTAACATTTGAATTATTTATACAATTTGACATGTTCTTGTTTTAATGACAACTTGAAAACAGGTTTAGCATGACAAGAAACTTTAAATGTAATTGAATTAAAATGATTATATCCATTCATTTTTAAAGTTTGAGGATTAAAATGTATTAAAGTTTCGGACAAGAAAAATTCTAATTTCACATCAAAATTCAAGAAGTTAAAACATATATGTAACTATCACTTTTATATTACTTTTTATTACATTTTATAAGGAAATTTAATGATATGTAGCATTATTACATTTTTAGCATTTATAAACGACTTAGAAAATTGTTTATAACCAAGCCAAAATATTATTTAAAATTAGGTCAAATTTGGTGACTAAAATATTTGAATTTATTATTTTATGACTGAAAATTATTAGTCACTAAATATTTTTATTTTTTGCAACCAATTTAATCAGCGAAAATTATTTAAATTAAATTAAAAATATCACTCATTAACAACTAAAAGATGTGAGTCTTTATTTAGCGACCGAATTAACAATCGTATCAGTTAAAACTTTTGTAACTAAGATTTTCACTACCATATATTTCTATCACGAAATAGTTCAGCGACTAATTTAAACATTGTAACTATTGAAAATGGTGGTCGCTTAAATTCATTCTTTTATAATGATAACAAATCAATTGATCGTATAAGATAGTAAAATAAAAACAAATTAAATTTTTAAAATAATTTATTGAACACAACACGTGACATAAAAAGAAAACTAAAATTATTTCAAAATTTTGATTAGAAAACAATATTACTCGTATTACACAAGAAAGGATTTAGACAATTTTTTCACAAAAGAAAGAAACTATAAGCAAAAGCTACAAGATAAAGAATATTAAAAGTGTAATTCAAATTCTCAACAAAGAAAGTTAGTGTTTGGAATAATACCCAACACTTATGTTTCACTTTAAAAACAAATAAGTAGAAACAAATACGTTTTGCTCCACATTCAAATGAATCCAAACATACCATAATTCAATTTTGACGACATAGGTTTTGTTGGCTCTTTTATTAGGAACTTAAAAAGAACAACAAAATATGTTAACGAAGTGGGCTATGAATTATACTTGCAGAGATCATCAAATCCCATATACTCGTGATTTTCAATCTTTTTGACCATTGCTGCAATGCCAACTCCACCTAACAAATATACGAAAAATGTTTCATGATTCAAATATAGGTTCAGTGTATGTAAATAAGATAATATTTACTTTTAGTCTCTCAAAGCCCGTGTCTTTTGATCCATTAATGGAAACATGGTGTGTAGTCTTTATTTACTTAACAATAACAATCTTTTAAGACACTAAAAAGTAAAAACTAATATTATCCAGATTACAAACGAAACATATTTAATATCTATAATAACATAGGTTAAATGTTTTTTAATTACTTTAATTTGTTATAAGCTGGTTTGTGGCCCTCTAAAATTAAATATTTTTTTAATTTTGTAAAACTGAAAATAAAAATTATTATAGTGTGTGGTGATTTCTACTTTGAATGTGTCTTTATATATATATATATATATATATATATATATATATATATATATATATATATATATATATATATATATATAAAAAGTGTGTTTTTATATAAACTACTTACAATCTATTCACGTTTTTTTTTTACATAGGAATAAAAATAACCTTTTAAAATTATAAAAGTAAAAAAGATTAATTTTAAATTTGATAAACTAATAGTAAAATTATTTTAAATTTAAATGACTAAAAATATATTAAAGTCATATATGTACTAGAAAAATATGAACATAACCAAAGAAAGTTGAGAGAAAATCACAAAGGCTTACCTAGTGAAACAGCACTGACAAATATTGTGATGGCTAGAACAAAGATTATAATAGAAGCTCTCCCAAGTATATCGATCAACTTTCTCACAATATGCTGCCCTACAATGGCTGAAATAGCAGCTACTACAATAAAGTACATGGCTGTGCAACAATCCACATAATGCATGGGTTAGAGCAATAAATTAAACCATATTATCAATGTTATGGGTTAAATTTATATATATAGAGGTGAAAGTTATGAAACACAAACCATAAGGAACTGGAAAACGTTTCAGCAGGTAGTATTCTACAACGGACATAGATGATGAAAAGACCATGGCGAAGGTGGCTGTGGCACTTGCAACCTGATAACACATGGCATCAAACATTGAAGCCAATTAATACAAGAAGTGAAATTAATTCATATGGCTTCATCAATTAATATATTCCATCTGGCCATTATTATCATATGCATGGATCATTGGAGAGAGATAAAACTATAAAGTTCATAACAGAAAGCACAATAATAACTAAGTGGACAGTGATCAAATATGAATTGGAATTGGTTAAATTTGGTAGACTTCAAAAGATACATAAGGTTAGTGTTATGCTTGAATTTTTCTTCATGAAAAATCCTTAAACAAAATCAATGAGTGTAGTATATAAAGTGTGGTCATACTAACTTGAGAATAATTTTAGAGTAGAAAAAGAAGATACCTATATGTCATTTAAGACTATCTTCCTGAGACATGAATAATAACAAATAGGTAAAAGTGTCTTTTCAAAACAAGGACGCAATTTTTTTAGAAAAACCTCTTTAGTTGATATACATATAGATTTTGGTTCCATAAGAATTTTATCTAACTTGTGAATGAACAAAAAGAAGAAGAAAGGTGTGTTTACATCAAGGAAAGATGTAATTGAATGTCTACTTGATGATTACACAACGTTGAAGGTGAGTTTAACTTACGCTACTAAAAAACTCATATTTCCTGTCAATTTTGTTTTAAAATTTTTTTGTAGGATATATTTACAAATTTTATTGTTAAAAAGGATTTGCAAGAAATTGCTACCAATTTTTTTGCAAAATATTTTGTAAAAACACTTTTCGCAACAAATTTTGTAGGAAATACTTACAAATTTTATAATTTTGTTGGAAATAATTACCCACGAAGAAATTACCTGCCAATTAAATTCTTAGAAAAAATGGCAGAAAAAAAGTCTTTTCTTACAATTTTTTTTAACAAATTTCCAAGAAAAATCTCATATAATATGAAATTTTTTAGTAGTTTTATCATTAGAAAACCAAGTCAAAAGGTAAGAGCCATAAAATAGAAACACTCGGAGAGAGATCATCCTCTCTTAAAGTTATACTTGGTGGTCTAGTTGAGAGAGAAAGAACGAGGTAAATGTTAGAGAAAAGATCAACAAATCTTTATACTGTGTAGTTTTGATTTACCACATTTAAAACAAATGGAAACATGAAAGTATCTTTAATATCATATCAATCTCAATATATGCAAATGTTTCGTTTAATATCGATAGACATTTCAAGATCATTACACCATTTTTTACTTTATACAAACTGAACTAGCCTATATGTATAAAATTGTTGCCCAAACACAAAAAAGGTCACAGATATATAACTTTGGCATAAAACTACTAAATGCCACATTTTATAAATTGTTGATTATTTAGACAACATTTTTTTAAATGTTGCCGACAAAAAATGTGGGTAAAACAATAAAATTATTACCTCTTTATTTTATTGTTTTCTTCTAAGTTATAATATACACTATGAATCTTCTTCATATCTATAGATTAGGCAACGTTGACATGACAACAACTGAAAAATCATTGCGTAAAATAAGAATAAGTCACAGTTTTTTAGTGTTGGTTATATAATGATTTTTATTTGCCTTAAACCTAAATAGCATACCAAAAATGTTGGCTATTTGTTTTAAGCAATACAGTAGAAAATGTTGATAGTTATAGACAACAATTGTTAAAATATGAATAGTTTAGACCAAAATTTAAAATTGTATAATTTAACTTCAAATATTTTTAATTACCATCATGTGACCAAATAATAATTAAACTTGTGTAAGGTGCATCAATTGTCTCATGGTGGAGGGTAGGTGGACCAAGTCATAATCAGATCATGATACTTTGATTACTATAATCTTAAGTAGAAAGATTTGCACCCTAACTATTAGCTATAACTTTTGGCTTATTGATATGCAATAATTAAATAATCATTGCCTAAAGAATACACAACATTTTCAAATGTTGTGTAAAACTATGAATAGTGTTGGCTAAAAAGTGTGATCTATTATTTTTTTCTAAGACAATGCTTTTCAAAAAATTTATGGCCTTAGGAATAAAATTTGATGTCTTTGAGCAATGGCCACGAGTGCATACTCCACAACTGGAATATCGTGGTAAAATTGTTGTCTAAACTTAAGGTTACGTTTTTCTTTTTTTTACTTTAGACAACATTTTTAAGTTGTTTAAACTAAAAAATGGTGAAATGGACCTTGCAATCTTATCTCCATTTGATTTAATTACATTACCATAACACAAGTTAGAGGATGTCAAAAGTTGATCATAAACATATAAAAAAGATTTGACTCACTTTTTAGCCACTTATATAATTTTTAGACACTTATATAAGGAAACACAATGTAAGAACTAAGGTTCTATTACAAAGTCAATAATTTGATGTGCATATGAAAAAGTGTTAAAATCCTTAAAGTGATAAAATTATAATTAGTCATTTAGACAACATATAAAGAGAGATAGTTTTTAAACTTTTCAAAATTGGAAACATAGTCACTCTTATCTTTGATTTATAAGCAAGTATGATAATATATATATATATATATATATATATATATATATATATATCGTAGAAATCACTTATTAAAAGATAATGTCCTAGGATGAATACAACACAAATGAAGTCCACTCTCCTAGATTGCTATTGGACGTAAACAATGTTTTTTATTATTGTATCTCGCCAATATTTCTTCTTCAAGTGATTTGCTATATATAGATGTTGGGAAGAAATAGTTGTTACAAATCATTTAGAGTCATTGTGAGGTTTTGATAAGTGCTCTTTTTCATCTTGCATTTGTCATAGTTCAAGCTTGGAGATGCATTAAATGCTCTTCGTACAACATGAATTCTATATTTTCTTTTCAAGTAATACTCTAACATAACATAGTTTCTCAAGCCTAGGTCATCTAGCTTTTATCCAAATTAGACTAAAGTGTAAAATCATACACAACTTTAAGGAACACATTATCTTTTATAGAGAATCATGAGTGAGCTCTAGTTCTTTGATGACATTGAGTCATGAGTTTATGTAGGCTTAGGAGTGTTAAACTTTTTTGTTGTTAGTCCATAGGGTAAAATGTTTACAATTTTGAAATTTAGTATAGTTTGGATAAAAGTTCTCTAACTTAGGTTGATGTATTATGTTGTATATTAAAGTGATACTTGAAGAAGATATTTGCAATTAATTTTGTATGAAGAGCATTTACTGATCTCCAAGCTTAAATGTGGATAGTAGAAAATGAAGACAAACTTATCAAAACGTTCCAAGGATCCCAAATGATGGCAAACCCCTAGCTAAGGGATCCACCACAAGAGTCATGGCCAGAAGGATCATAGAATATTAGGCTTCAACTAAGTTAAATAGACCCAAATTGATGTTTATATGAGCTAAGGAATTTATGAAGACCTAGTCTAAGATTCCTTGTAAATATTTAAGTAATATTTGGGCCTTATATTTTGGGTCAAATAGTATAGGAAATTTCATTTTCGACTTTGTATAATGGGCCAAAATAAAATAGGAAAGTGGGTCAACCAAAGTCAACTTGGGTCATGGCCCAAGGTTGACTAGAAGGTAGCACATATGATGGTTAACCAATGGGTAAAAGAATAAGTCTTGAAACTTGATGAGTAAGGCATAAGTGGAGTAGTGGCCATGTGTCACACTCCTAATGGAGAGGATTTTCAAGAAGTAGTGGTCATGTGTCATCCGTGAGTGGAGAGGATTCTCTCATATAGTGGCCACATATCCACCTCTCATTAGAGAGGATTTCTAGCTTACTCTCCAAGTTTTCCAAAATGCCTCTTTTATGGGTTTACTCATCTAGGTTTAAGACAACTTGCTCCTATAAATAGAGGTCTCAACTCATGTATTTTCTAGCTTGAATTTTAGAAATGAAATGTTGCTAAATTTGGTGCAACTCTCTTGTTTGAGCTCACTTTAGAGTGGAATTCTCTCTGGAATCACTCTAGCTTCTTCCCTTAGAGTTGGCATTACCTATCTTAGGAAAACCTTCACTAAACACCACATCACACCACACCATCAAACCGAGATATTTTCCCTTCCATCCCTTGGCTTTTGCGCAACCTCACATTATCAATGGAACTTCCACCTCGCGTTTTCATGGATTCGCTTGGAGGAAGGCAATCATTTGGTATCATGAGCCTTGGTTGAAGATGCTTCAAAAGATAAGGCCTTGTCCTTCCTTTTGCTTTTGCTATTTTTGTGTTTTTTCATTATTTTCTTTAGTAGTCTTGTTCTTTTTCTTCCATTCACCTTATTGGTTATATGGTTCTTATCATTGTTCCTTTGGAACCATTCAACCATTGTGCCTAAAAACTATACCATGGTGAATTTGTATGCTTTTTATGTTTCGTTTGAGTCTTGTTTCATCCTCTATTTCATCCATTTTGAGTCATTTTAATTTTCTAATTTGTATGTTTTGTCTAGAGTAATGTTTAGTCCAATTATGTCTTAAATTCCATTGTTTAGCCTTTCCATTTGTGAATTTTTTTTATTCTGTTTTTGATGCAGTATTTTGTTTATAAATATACCTTCTCTTCTCTCTTGGAGTCTTGGAAATGCAACTTCACATCTAGATAACATTGGTAATCTTAATGTCCGATTGGAATTTTCCTTGTACTTACTTAATCACCTAAGTTTCATTTTTGGTTTCTAGTGTGCTTTGTGTGCTTTTAATTTTCACATTTGAGTTCATACTTGTTAATTAGTTCTTAGCAAGTTGCTTAAAGTTAGGTTTCTATTGTGTTTGTTTCAATTTTTTACTCGTAATTTTGCTTGCTTAAGTTTCCTTCTATCTAGCTTTCAATTACATGTTACATGATGAAGCTTTGGTAGTGATGATTTTGTTGTAGTGCCTAAAAATATTGTTGTAAAAAGAGATAAAAGAAAGAAAAGAGCACTAAAAGAGCCAAGAAAAAGTGCCAAAAAGAAAGGTACAAAAAAATTAAAAGAAAGTGGCCAAAATTGTGCACTAGAATCATCATCACTAGCCATTGCATTTTTTTTACTATTCCAGTAATCTATTCTAAACTACGCACTTATTTTGTTTGATTTATCACAATTAATTGAGATGCAAATTCAGAACTGTTTTAACCGCAATTGTGTAAGACCTTCACGAAAAATACAACAAAAAAAAAAAATCAAAGAAAAATGTTGAAAGATAACAAATGATAAATAGTTGAAGTGAAGACATTTGTTTTCGTTTTCTAGCTAACATCATTGTGAAAAATCATATTAAAGTGCATTTTTAGGTTGTTTTAGTCTATTTTCAATTGGCCTTAATGAAGATGGATTAATTCACTTGTTTTGGATCTAACATTGAGATTAGAACAAGCATTTTTGCAGTTTATTAGATTTTGCTTTCTGTTTTCTATTTTTTTGTTTAATTTGTCAATCCAGTCAAGAACCTTTCTTTAGGTACTTATTTTGATGTGCTTACTTTCTTTCTATACCTTAATTTTTGCTTGTCGATTCCTTGGCTATCTTTGAGTATGTCATGATTTTCATCCATTTGAGTTTTGCATCCTTAATTTTGAGATTTTAATTCTTGCTTTATTTCTTGACCTCTTTTGATTTGCTTATCATATTTGGTGTAGTTTTACTTTTGGAGGTGAACTAACTTTCCTAAGGTAGCATCCGGTATCTAGTCTTAAAGAAAAATAAATATATAGCAAGACACACTTTCTTATTTTATTTGTTTGATATGAGATAGATGTGTTAAAACACACCTACGTATCATTTATGTTTCAGTTGTAGATTGATTTAATTTTATTAACTAACCTTTTTGTTTTTTTACTTGATCCCATGCTAGGATTATATTTTGTACATTGATAGATGATCATGCAGATCCTAGTGGTTTTTCTAGATAATTCAAGGATTATCATATTGATTTACTTTTAGACTATATAGATATATGGATAAATTTGCTTAATATTTTATTTTTTAGAAACAAAAATATGTTTTACAAGCCCTTATGGAATATTTTCCATTAGATTAAACTTTCATCTATCATTTATACTAAAAATATAAGTGTATATTTTTTTATCAAGAAGACAATTATGAACTTTCATGTATATTATGTCCATGTACGATTATATTTTATACATTGACAAATGATAGTTTTTCTAGATAACCCAAGGATTATCGTATCAATTTACTTTGGGACTACATAAATATTTGGATAAATTTGGTTAATATTTTATTTTTTTTAGAAACAAAAATATGTTTCACAAGCCCTTATGGAATATTTTTTATTATATTAAACTTTCATCTATAATTTATAAGCCAATTATAAACTTTCATTCATATATATATATATATATATATATATATATATATATATATATATATATATTTTTTGTATATATTTATATTTTTTATATTTATAAATTTATATATATATTATAATG